>Ga0081455_10005959_pt1 | contig 13215 bp, 10 predicted proteins | sample TabmetS3T2R1_FD_70207 | JGI IMG/M metagenome (GOLD analysis project Ga0081455, IMG submission 70207) | Tabebuia heterophylla rhizosphere microbial communities from the University of Puerto Rico - S3T2R1 | ecosystem: Host-associated > Plants > Roots > Rhizosphere ... | reverse complement strand
GCACGTCCACGATGCACCCCAGAACGGATTTCTGGGTCAGGTGTCGATGCATAGGGAGCCAAGGAGAAGAGGAGCACTGGGGTTCGTCGTTGCCGCGCTGTGCCTCGCGGCGATGGTCGCCGTCCCGCTGACCGCAGGCGCGACGCCCCTCCCGGGCGAGAACGGCCGGATCGTCTTCATGAGCGAGCAGAACACGGGGCCGCAGAAGGCCGAGCTGTTCCTCCTGCCGGTCCCATCCTCGACCGGCGGAGGCACGCTCAGCCCGCCGCTTACGGCCTCCCCGACGCTGCGGCACCGCCACCCGACCTGGTCGCCCGATCGGACCATGATCGCCTACGCGCGCGGCCCCTCGGCGGGTCCGTTCGACATCTGGGTTCAGGACCTGACGCAGCCGCTGAGCGCCACGAATCCGAAGGACCTCACTCCAAATAACCCCGCGTCGATCGAGGATCGCCCCGCCTGGTCGCCTGACGGGACCCACATCGCGTTCGAGAAGGACAACGGCGTTCCGGCCGACCGTGACATCTTCATCATGTCGGCTGCCAACGGCAGTGGGCAAACCAACATCACCAGCACCGCCGCTGCCATCGAGGGCAAGCCCGCCTGGGACCCGACCGGAACGACCCTCTACTACGAGAAGGGCAATGCGCAGAACGCGGCGACCAATACGGACATCGTCAAGCGGTCCATCACCTACCCGCTCGGGGTCCCAACGGGCGGCACGGAATCCACCCCGGTCGTGCCGGACGACATGGGCCACCCCGAGATCCAGCCCTCGATCTCGCCTGACGGCACGAAGATCTGTTTCGGGACCGGCTACCCGGGTGCGCCTACCACCGACATAAGGGTGGCGCCGCTCGTGACCCCACCGAGCAGCGGGATGAAGGTCTCGATGAGCCCGACGAGCTACTACTGCACGTGGTCGCCCGACAACACGATGATCGCCTACACGGCCGGCGCCGGGGCCGCCGGCAACCTGGTGATGGTGAATGCGGACGGAAGCAGCCTGTTCGAGGTCCCGCTCGCGACCGGCGCCAACATCCAGACGAATCCCGACTGGGCCCCGGATGCCCGTCCGATCTGCCCGGACCTCACTGTCACCACACCCCCGAACACTCCCATCACCTTCCCGGTGGAGTGCACGGACACGGGACCAGCCTATGAGCAGACCGAGGTCCGGGAGTTCAACGAGACGCAGCCGACGAACGGCACTCTGACGCAAGAGTTCGCCGGGGATCCATTCACCTACACGCCCAACTCTGGCTTCGTCGGGACCGACTCATTCCAGGTGAGCAGCTTCGACGAACTCGGCTTCGGGACCGACGAAGGCACCGTGACCCTGAATGTCGTGAAGCCGGGGACGGCGACGAATGGGCCGCCTTGCGCCGGGAAGACTCCGACCGCAGTGGGCACGGCCGGGCCAGATACGCTCGTCGGTACCGCGCGCGCGGACGTGATCAATGCCCTCGGCGGGAAGGACACGGTCAAGGCCCTCGGCGGAAACGACGTTGTGTGCGGCGGGCCGGGCAAGGACAAGCTGAAGGGCGGTCCCGGGAAGGACAAGCTGTTCGGCCAGGGCGGCAAGGACAAGCTCCTGGGGCAGGGAGGCAAGGACACCTGCAAGGGCGGCGGAGCCAGTGACACGGCGAAGGCGTGCGAGGTCCGGAAGTCGATCTGAGCCAGGCGCCGGGCTCGGGCGGCCCGTCGCTACGCTTGTGCCCTCCCGCGCCCGTAGCTCAGTTGGATAGAGCGTCGGTCTACGAAACCGAAGGTCACAGGTTCGAATCCTGTCGGGCGCGCTACGGGCTTGGCTCAATCAGCCAAGTTCTCGCGCTCGCGGTTCTGCTGCTCGCCTTGGCGTTCGCTTCACCAGCCGAGGCGCGGATCTACTGGACCAACTTCGAGGCCGGCACGATCGGGCGCGCCGAGCTGGACGGCGCCGGGGCCAATCAGGGCTTCATCACCGGCGCCGGATCCCCGGCCGGGATGGCGGTCAACTACACGCACGTCTACTGGGTCAGCAGCCACGACGACGGCACGATCGGGCGCGCGAACCTGGACGGCACGGGGGCCGACCCGAACTTCATCACCGGCGCCGGCAACCCTTCAGGGCTGGCGGTCGACGGCGCCCACGTCTACTGGGCGAACAATGTCTCCGGAGGCACGATCGGGCGCGCCAACCTCGACGGCTCGGGCGCCAACTCGAATTTCGTCACCGGGGCCAGCTTTCCCACCGGGGTCGCCGTGGACGGCGCCCACATCTACTGGGCGAACTACGCCCCGCGCGGGATCGGGCGCGCCAACCTCGACGGCTCCGCCGCCGCCGCGAGCTTCATCCCCGTCACCACCACCAGCCAGCTGGGAGGGGTGACGGTCAACGCCACGCACATCTTCTGGGCCGACCTGGGGGCGACCGTCGGGAACCTGGCCCCGATCGGGCGCGCGAACCTGAACGGCACGGGGGCCAACCCGAACTTCATCACCGGCGCCACCAACCCAAACGGGCTGGCGGTCGACGGCTCCCACATCTATTGGGCCAACTCTGGCAGCACCACGATCGGTCGCGCAAACCTCGATGGCACCGCTGCGAACCAGGGCTTCATCACCGGCGCCGCCTCACCCACCGCGGTGGCGCTCGACCCCCCGCCGCCGTCGAACGAGTTCAGCTTCGGGAAGCTGAAGCGAAACAAGCGCCGGGGCACCGCAACACTCATCGCCTTGACTCCTGGCCCTGGCGAGCTGGCCCTGAACGGAAAGGGCCTCGCCAGACAGCGCACGACCGCCGCCGCGGGCAATGTGAAGCTGCGGATCAAGGCGAAGGGTCGCAAGCGGCGCAAGCTCAGCCGCACCGGCCGGATCAAGGTCGCCGCGAAGGTCACCTACACCCCGACCTTCGGCCTTCCGAGCACCAAGACTCGCAAGATCCGGCTTAGGAAGCTCTAGCCAGGGCCCGCTCGCCAGAGGGCCGCCCGTGTGCGAAGCTCTCGATCAGCCCCACGTTCACGTCAGCGTTAGGGCGAATCGAACCCAAGGAGGAAGGAGTCTCCAATGGCCCTGATGAGCAAAGCGCCGGACCGTGCACTGATCGGCGGGGATTGGGTGGAGGGAAGCGGTGGCACCTTCGAGGTCCGCTCGCCACATTCGCGCGAGGTGGTCAACACCGTCACCCGCTGCGATTCCTCCGACGTCGATCGAGCTGTCGCGGCGGCCCGACGGGCGCAACCCGACTGGGCGGGGATGCCGCTCATCGACCGAGCCAAGATCCTCCGCAACATCACCCAGGTCTTCCGCGAGAACGCCGAATCGATCGCCCAGATGGTCTGCGCCGAGATCGGGAAGACGATCACCGACAGCCGCGAGGAGGTCTACGAGTACGCAGCCCCCTCCTATGACAAGGCCGCCGGCGAGGTCCTTCGCCATCGGGGCCTGTCACTGCCCTCGACGCAGGAGCAGACCAACAACAAGCGGCTCGTGCTCGGACACCGTCCGCTCGGCGTGATCGGTTCGATCACTCCCTACAACTTCCCGACCGACATCGGCTCGATTGCGATGGCACACATCATCGCCGCCGGCAACACGGCCGTCTGGAAGCCCTCGGAGTTCGCGGCCACGAGCTGCGCGATGGTGGTCGAGCTCTTCGAGGAGGCCGGTCTGCCCCCGGGAGTGGTCAACCTGGTTCAGGGCTACGGCGACGTCGGTGCTGCGATCGTCGAGCACGAGGGCGTCGATGGGATCTTCTTCACGGGCTCGACCGCGACCGGCGAGGTGATCGCTCGCTCTGCGCCGCTCAAGCCCCATCTGCTCGAGCTCGGCGGCGACGGTCCATTCATCATCCTGGCCGACGCCGACGTCGACGCTGCCGTTGACGGTGCGGTGAACGGCTGCTTCTACTACACCGGTCAGGTCTGCACCTCGGCCGAGCGGCTGCTCGTCCACGAAGCGATCTACGACGAGTTCGTCGAGAAGCTCACCGATCGCGCGCGAGCGCTCAAGATCGGCGACCCGGCCGGCGAGGACACCGACATGGGACCGCTCTGCAACGAGGCGACCCTCGCCCGCGTCGTGGACCACGTCGAGGACGCCCGCAGCAAGGGCGCCGAGATCGTGCAGTTCGGCCCGGAGGAGGAGCTCTACTACCCGGCCACGATTCTCACCAACGTGAGCCAGGACATGCAGATCATGCAGGAGGAGACCTTCGGTCCGGTCGCGCCGATCGCCAAGGTCTCCTCGGCCGAGGAGGCTGTGGAGATCGCGAATCGCAGTGAGCTCGGCCTGATCGCCTCGCTCTGGACGAAGGACCTCGCGACCGCCTGGCGAGTGGGCGAGGCGCTACCCCACGGCTCGGTGAACATCAACGAGACGAGCAACTACTGGGATCAGCTGGCGCCCTTCGGCGGAGCCAATAGGAGCGGAGTCGGGCGCGAGCTCTCCCAATGGTTCCTCGAATCGTTCACCGAGCGGAAGCTGCTCGTCTTCGAACTGGGCGATTCGGAGCTCAAGTACGACCGGCGGGCCGAGGGCGGCTGGTAGCGCTTCAGGTCGCGTACTCCGGGGACCCGCTGGGCCGGTAGACCTGGATCGATATGCCCTCCGGGGTGGCTCGCGAGTCGACCAGCTCGAGCGCAGTGTCCGGGCCGGTGTCGGGGAAGAGCCGCGTGCCCTGGCCGACCACTACGGGATAGGTGAGCAGCGTGATCTCGTCGACGAGCTTGTTGTCGAGGAGCCAGCGGATCAGGCTGCCGCTGCCGTGCACCTGCAGCTCGCCTCCCGGCTTGTCCTTCAGCTCTCCGATGGCGGTCGCGAGCTCTCCGGAGAGGACGGTCGTGTCTGACCACTGCGGGTCGGTGAGCGTGGTCGATGCCACGTACTTGGGCCGCGTGTTCAACGCCTCGGAGATCGGGTTGTCGCCCTGATTTTCCCCCCAGGAGCCGGTTCCCCAGGAGCCGGCGAAGATCTCGTAGGTCCGACGGCCGAACAGGAACCCGTCAGCGCGTTGGAAGACCTGATCGAGGTACGTCGCGGACTCGCCGTCGAAGAGCGGTATGGCCCATCCGCCGCGCTCGAAGCCGCCCGTGCGGTCCTCATCCGACCCGCCGAGTCCCTGCATCACTCCATCGACGGTGACGTGCGTGACGGTCGTGAGTTTCATGGTCCCAGCTCCCGTTTCGTCGGTTCGGTCGTCGTTGGGTAAGACCGGTCCGACGCGCCGATCTCATCGGCCGACTCAGGAAGCTCTCAGTGGAACTGCACGATTCGGACCTCGATCCGGTCCAGCCGTGAGCTGGCGGTGCAGTTGGCGTCCCCGAAGAGCCTTGCCGTGACCGTGAGCGGCGCTCCGGGGTTGATCAGCCCGAAGGGACCGGCCGCGTCGTTGGCGGTCCGGGTGACGAGGGTCGTGGAATTGCTGTCGTCCGGACTCAGGAAAATCCTGGTGGGCTGACCGTTGAGAAGAAGGTTGACCCCCGGCGAACAGGAGTTCATCGCGTTCGTGGTCGCGACCGTGAACTGCGCCTCCGCCCCGACGGCCGAGACCTGTCCGCTCTGCGGCGTGAAGGTCGTCGTTCCCGTCAGAGGCAGATCCGTGGTCGTGTTCGTGTTGACGGACCCCCGCGGTCCGCCCGTGGCCGAGCCGGTCACGTCCGCAGCGAGGCCGGCGAGCACGCTCGCGGCGAGATCGGCAGGCTGCACCGCTCCGTCCTTGATCTTCGGGCTCGTCACCGCGTTCTTCGCGAGGTCGGAGGTCTTCACGGCCTTCGGGGCGATGTTCTTGCTGTGCACGTCGTTCTTGCCGAGATTGAAGGCGGCGTAGACCGTCCCACCGCCGACCGCGAGAAAGAGCGCGATCGTTGCGGCGACGTTTGCGTAGGTCAGCTTCGGACGCAGGTTCATCCTTGTCCCCGCGGGCACCCTATTCCATCGTCCCGGCGGAGCCGAGCAGATCTCTACACTCGACCCCGGGCTCGGGTATGGGGCGGGTCCAGCCAGGTGGAACAGAAGACGGTTGAAGAAAAGGAGAGGGTCGTCATCCGCTTCGCGGGTGACTCCGGCGATGGCATCCAGCTCTCCGGCAACCTCTTCGCCGCCGAGACCGCGCTGATCGGCAACGACCTGGTCACGCTCCCCAACTTCCCGGCCGAGATCCGCGCGCCGGCGGGCACCCTGGCCGGGGTGTCCGCCTTCCAGATCCACTTCGCCTCGCGGGAGATCCTCACCCCGGGCGGCCGCCCCAACGTCCTGGTGGCGATGAACCCGGCTGCGCTCAAGGCCAACCTGGCCGAGCTCGAGCCGGGCGGGATCGTGATCGCCAACGAGGACGGCTTCAGCAAGGGCAACCTGGGCAAGGCGCACTACGACTCGAACCCGCTCGAGGACGGCTCGCTCGAGGGCTACCAGCTCTTCCGCGTCCCGATGACCTCGATGACGGTCCGGGCGACCGAGGGCATCGACGTCAGCTCGCGTGACGCGGCCCGGTCGAAGAACTTCTTCGCGCTCGGGCTGGTCTCCTGGATGTACAGCCGGCCGACCGACTCGACGATCCGCTGGATCGAGAAGAAGTTCGAGGAGAAGCCGCAGATCCGCGACGCCAACCTGGCGGCGTTCCGGGCCGGCTTCAACTTCGGCGAGACGGCCGAGCTGCTCCAGGTGAGCTACCAGGTGAAGGCGGCGCCGGCCGAGCCGGGCACCTACCGGGCCGTCAACGGCACCAGCGCGACCGCGCTCGGGCTGATCGCGGCCAGCGTGAAGAGCGGCCTGCCGCTCTTCCTCGCCAGCTATCCGATCACCCCGGCGTCCGAGCTCCTCCACGAGCTCTCCCGGCAGCGGAAGTTCGGGGTGCGGACCGTCCAGGCCGAGGACGAGATCGCCGCGGCCAACATGGCTCTCGGCGCCGCGTTCGGCGGCCACCTCGGGGTCACCGCGACGGCCGGGCCGGGGATGGACCTGAAGGCCGAGACCATCGGGCTCGCGGTGGCGCTCGAGCTGCCGCTCCTGGTGATCGACGTCCAGCGGGCGGGCCCCTCGACGGGCATGCCGACCAAGACCGAGGCCGCTGACCTGCTGGCGGCGATGTACGGCCGCCACGGCGAGTCCCCGCTCCCGATCGTCGCGGCCTCCACCCCGGCGGACTGCTTCGAGGCCGCCCTCGAGGCGGCCAGGATCGCGGTCACCTACCGCACCCCGGTCATCCTGCTCTCCGACACCTTCCTCGCCAACTCCTCCGAGCCCTGGCGCCTTCCGGACACGGCTGCGCTCCCCGAGATCGATCCGGCGTTCGCCACCGAGTCCGACTCGGACGCCTTCCAGCCCTACGCGCGGGACGAGCGCGGCGCCCGGCCCTGGGCCCTGCCCGGGACGCCCGGCCTCGCCCACGTGATCGGCGGCCTCGAGAAGGAGGACGTCACGGGGGACATCTCCTACGAGCCCGACAACCACGCCCGGATGACCGAGCTGCGCGCGGCGAAGGTCGCCGGCATCGCCGACGAGATCCCGGACGTGGTCCCGGACGATCCGGATGGCGCGGACCTCCTCGTCCTCGGCTGGGGCTCGACCTACGGCGCGATCACGGGCGCGGCCCGGCGCGTCCGTCGCCGCGGCGGCAAGGTCGCCTGCGCGCATCTGCGCCACCTCAACCCGCTGCCCGCGAACACCGGCGAGCTGCTCCGCTCGTACGAGAAGGTGCTGATCCCCGAGACCAACACCGGCCAGCTCTGGCGAGTGATCCGCGCCGAGTTCCTGATCGACGCCGAGCGCTACAACAAGGTGGAGGGGCTCCCGATCTTCGCCGAGGAGCTCGACGACGTGATCACCTCCCATCTATGAGCGAGACGAACGGACATCCGACCAACGGGGCGGCCCTGACCCTGACCAAGAAGGACTTCGCGTCCGACCAGGAGACGCGGTGGTGCCCGGGCTGCGGCGACTACGCCATCCTCGCCACCGTCCAGCAGTTCCTCCCGGAGATGGGGATTCCACCGGAGAAGATCGTCTTCGTCGCGGGCATCGGCTGCTCCGGCCGCTTCGCCTATTACATGAGCACCTACGGCGTGCACGGCATTCACGGCCGCGCTCCCGCGCTCGCGACCGGGCTCGCGATCGCCCGACCCGACCTCTCGGTCTGGGTGGTGACGGGCGACGGCGACTCCCTCTCGATCGGCGGCAATCACCTGATCCACGCCCTGCGCCGCAACGTGCCGATCAACATCCTGCTCTTCAACAACCAGATCTACGGCCTCACCAAGGGCCAGTACTCGCCGACCTCCGAGCAGGGCAAGGTCACCAAGTCGACGCCGTTCGGCTCTCAGGACCACCCCTTCAACCCGGTCGCCCTCGCCCTCGGGGCGGACGCCAGCTTCGTCGCCCGCACCGTCGACACCGACCGCGATCACGAGACCGAGGTGCTGCGGGCCGCCGCCGAGCACGGGGGCTCCTCCTTCGTCGAGATCTACCAGAACTGCAACGTCTTCAACGACGGCGCCTTCGACGCGGTTCGCGCCAAGGGCAAGGAGGCGAACCAGATCCGCCTGGCCGACGGCCAGCCGATTCGCTTCGGTGCCGAAGGCGAGCGCGGAGTGGTCCGCGCACAGAGCGGGCGCCTCGAGCTCGCCGACGTCGAGTCGGTGGGCGTGGACGCGCTCGTCGTCCACGACGCCGACGATCCCAGTCTCGGATACGCCCTGGCGCGCCTCGCCGATCGCCCGGTCGGTCCCACGCCGATCGGCGTGATCCGCTCGAGCGAGCGGCCGACCTACGCCGAGGGCGTGGGCGAGGAGCTCGCCGCCGCGGGCGAGGGGGTCGGCGACGACGATCTCAGCGCCCTGCTCCGCGCGGGCGACACCTGGACCGTCGAGTAGCCGTCCCGGCACGGCCCCGTCCGTGCCCGAGGAAACCCGCGACATAATCGAGGGCGGTGGAGCCCGCCGCGAAACTCGCAGAGGGGCGCGAGTCCTACGCCCGGCAGGCCTGGGGCCAGGCCTACGACTCGCTTAGTGAGGCCGACCGCTCGGTCCCGCTCGGCCCCACCGACCTCGAGCTGCTCGCGAACACGGCCTACATGCTCGGCCAAGAGCGCGAGTACCAGGAGCTCATGGAGCGCGCCTACGGCGGGCTGCTCGACGCGGACGAGCGGCTGGCCGCGGTTCGCTGCGCCTTCTGGCTCGGCCTGAGCCTCTCCATCTCCGGCGAGATCGGCCGCGGCAACGGCTGGTTCGCACGTGCCGACCGGCTGCTGGAGCGCGGGGAGGGCGACTGCGTGGAGCGGGGCTATCTCGTCCTGGCGCGGATCTTCGAGCACGAGATCGAGGGCGACCTGGAGGGCGCGGCGGAGGCGTCCGCGGAGGCGGCCGCCATCGGCGAGCGCTTCGGCGATGGCGACCTGGTCGCCTTCGGGTTCTTCACCCAAGGCGACGCCCTGATCAGGCTGGGCGAGCTCCGCGAGGGGCTGGCGCTCCTGGATCTGTCCATGGTCGCCGTGCTCGCCGGCGAGGTCTCGCCGGTTAGCTCGGGGATCGTCTACTGCGGCGTGATCCTCGCCTGCGAGCAGGCGCACGACATCCGGCGCGCCCGGGAATGGACCACCGCGCTCTCCGACTGGTGGAAGGCGCAGCCCGACCTGGTCGCCTTCACGGGGCGTTGCCTGGTCCACCGCGCCCAGATCATGAGGCTGGACGGTTCCTGGGAGGAGTCGATCGAGGAGGCGCGACGCGCGGCCGATCGCTGCCTGCAAGGAGAGAACCCGGTGGCGGCCGGCGAGGCCCACTACCAGCGGGGTGAGGTCCACCGGCTCCGCGGTGAGCACTCCGAGGCGGAGGAGGCCTACCGGGAGGCGAGCACTCACGGCTGGGAGCCCCAGCCGGGACTCGCTTTGCTGAGGCTCGCTCAGGGCAAGGACAGGGCCGCCGAGGCGGCGATGCGACGTGCGATCTCCGAGGCGAAGGAGCCGGGTAAGCGGGGGAGGCTCCTGCCGGCCCACGTCGAGGTCATGGTGGCCGTGGAGGACATGAAGGAGGCCGAGCGGGCCTGTGCCGAGCTCGACCGTCTCGCCCAGGCGGAGGAGAAGCCCGGCGCGCTCGGAGCGATGGCCGCGCAGGCGCGCGGGATCGTCGAGGTCGCGGCGGGACGCCCACAGGAGGCCCTCGCCTCGCTCCGACGGGCGGATGAGATCTGGCATCAGCTGACCGCTCCCTACGAGAGCGCCCGGGCACGAGAGTTGATCGGTGTCGCCTGCGGGAGCCTCGGGGACGAGGACAGCGCCCGGCTCGAGCTCGAAGCGGCTCGCCAGACCTACGCGCGGCTCGGGGCCGCCACCGACCTCGAGCGGGTGCGGGAGCCCGGGCCCGGCACCGAGGTCGAATCACACGACCTGACCAAGCGCGAGCTCGAGGTCCTCCGTCTGCTCTCGACGGGGGAGACGAACAGGGAGATCGCGGCCGACCTGGTCCTCAGCGTCAGGACGGTCGATCGGCACGTCAGCAACATCTACGCGAAGCTCGGCGTCTCCTCCCGGGTCGCCGCCGCCAGCTACGCGCACGAGCACGGGATCGGCCGGCCGGCCACTGGGTGAAATCACCCATTCCCGGCGTCCCGGGATTTGGGTGGTTCATCCGATGCGCGCTCCTGTCAGTCGCCGTAGTTTCGGTCCTGCGATGGACGAGAAGGGAATCACGCCGGAGCACGACGTCATCGTCATCGGAGCGGGCCCCGCGGGGATCGCCTCCGCGCTGGCGATGAAGGACGCGGGGTTGTCCGTCGTCGTACTCGACCGCGCGGAGCGGGTCGCCTCGTCCTGGCACTCGCGCTACGACAGTCTCAGGCTCAACACCTGGCGTCCCCTGTCGCACCTGCCCGGCCGCCCCTACCCGAAGGGCACCCCCACCTTCCCGAGCCGCGACCAGGTCATCGAGCACATCGAAACCCACGCTCGTGAGGACGGGATGGAGCTCCGACTTGGCGCCGAAGTCGAGGGGATCGAGCAGGCTCGGGGAGGGTGGGTCGTCAGCACGAGCGCGGGCGAGCTCCGCGCTCCGGAGGTGATCGTCGCCGCTGGGTTGGAGGGGACGCCGGTCATTCCCGATTGGCCGGGGCGCGAGACCTTCGAGGGTGAGCTGTCTCACTCCGCCGACTACCGGAACCCGAAGCCGTTCAAGGGGAGGCGCGTCTTGGTGGTTGGGCCGGGATCCTCTGGAATGGAGATCGCCAACGAGCTGGCCGAGGGCGGTGCTGCCAACGTCTGGCTCGCCGTCAGGACCCCTCCCAACATCATGCTGCGCCAGGGCCCCGGGCCCGTGCCAGGCGACCTGATCGGGACGTGGTTCTGGCACCTGCCAACGGCCCTCGCCGACCGGATGGCCCGCTTCGGTTCTCGCATGGACTTCGGCGACCTCACCGAGTTCGGCCTGGCCCGTCCGGAGACCGGCGTCTTCACGGACGCGAGGCGGCGACACAAGGCCCCCGCGATCATCGACAAGAAAGTGGTCGAGGCGATCAAGGAGGGACGGATCGAGGTGGTCGGAGCAGTCGCCTCTCTCGGCCCGGACTGGGTCGAGCTCGCTGATGGCGCACGGGTCCAGCCGGAGGCCGTGATCTGCGCTACGGGATACCGCCGTGGGCTCGAGACACTGGTCGGCCACCTGGGGGTGCTCACCAAGGACGGCATGCCGAACGCGAGGGCTCCGCGGGCCGCAGCCCCAGGGCTTCGCTTCGTCGGCTACGTGGCCCGCCCGGGTGGCCTCGGCTACATGGGCAAGGAGGCGAGGCGCTCGGCCAAGGCCATCGCCCGCGAGCTGCGTGACCGACCCAGGGAGGAGGACGAGGATGGCGACCTCGCTTCGCAGCGCCACGCCGGCGCTCACCGGATGGCTTGACGAGAACCTGATCAGCGCTTCGCCGGCAAGCCTCGACCAGCTCGAGGAGATCGTGACCGAGGTCGGCCAGGCGCCGTGGCTGTGGGGCCACGCGGTCTCCTTCCACCTCGAGCGCCGCAGCCACCGCGTCCTCTACAAGACCGATGCGCTCGAGATCGCCCTGTTCGGCTGGGCCGCGGGCCAGGACACCCGCTTCCACGATCACGGGGGCGCGAGCGGCGCGGCGTTCGTCTGCAGCGGAGCGCTGGTCGAGGACGTGGTCGAGGCCCTGGACGGACGGGCGGTCCGCCGGCGGAGGCACACGCGCCTCCCGCAGTCGGCCTTCAGCTTCGGTCCCGACTACATCCACAGGGTCCGGCATGACCCGGCTCACGGGGTCGCCCTCTCGATTCACGCCTACACGCCGGCGGTCACCGACGCGTGCGACTACGAGGTCCTTCCGGGTGGAAGCCTGCGGGTGCTCAATCCGGTTCGCGAGCTCCAGCCGTACTAGACAGCGGCACAGCGTCAGACCACCCCGCAAGGAGGCCGAAATGAGAAGACTCTGGGAGCACGTGTTCAGCGCGATCTACGACCCGCTGCTCTGGATCGGGGAGCGGGCCGGAATGGGCCGGCGGCGGGCGAGCCTGCTCGCGCAGGCGGAGGGGCGGGTGCTCGAGCTGGGCGCCGGGACCGGCCTCAACGTCCGGTACTACCCCGAAGGGATCGAGGAGCTCGTCCTCACCGAGCCGGCGGCCCCGATGGTCGCGCGGCTGAAGCGGCGCGCGCGGCGCAGTGGACCGGACTGCGACGTGGTGGTCGCCGGCGCCGAGGCGCTTCCGTTCGCGGACGACAGCTTCGACACCGTGGTCTCGACCCTGGTCCTCTGCACCGTGGACGACCCGCGCGTCGTGATCGACGAGATCGCCCGCGTGCTGCAGCCGGGTGGTCGCCTGCTCTTCCTCGAGCACGTCCGCTCCGACTCCGACCGGCTCGCCCGCTGGCAGGACCGCCTGCACCGGCCCTGGCACGCCTTCGCGGCCGGCTGCAACGCCAATCGTCCGACGGTCGAGCTGCTCAATGACAGCCCGCTTCGGGTCGGCGAGGTCGAGCATGACCGGTGGAGCTGGATGCCGGTGCTCGTCCAGCCGCTCGCGATCGGGAGCGCGGAGGCCTCGGCAACGTGACCGCGCCCGTGCGGGTCGAGCTCGCTCATCGCTTTGCCGTCCCGCTGCGCGAGGGCTTCGCATACATCACCGACCTCCGCAACTGGCCGGAGTACTGGCCCGATCTCGTGCGGGTCGACCCGGAGTCTCGTTGGAGCGAGCCCGGCGATCGGGCACGGCTCGCGTTGCGCCTGCTCGGCCGTGAGACTGAG
>Ga0081455_10005958_pt1 | contig 13217 bp, 11 predicted proteins | sample TabmetS3T2R1_FD_70207 | JGI IMG/M metagenome (GOLD analysis project Ga0081455, IMG submission 70207) | Tabebuia heterophylla rhizosphere microbial communities from the University of Puerto Rico - S3T2R1 | ecosystem: Host-associated > Plants > Roots > Rhizosphere ... | reverse complement strand
GCACAATACTCTGGTCGTAGCGGGCCCTGATTTTCGCCGCGGTCAGACGGATGATTTGCCAACAGGCAATATCGATCTTGCGCCGACAATTCTGCGCATTCTGGGAATTAACTCGGCGCAGGAAATGGACGGCAGAATTTTGTCCGAAGCCATGGTTAATGTCGAGCGGGCCCCGGCTGGAAGAAAAACAGAAACGAAAACAATCGAAGCTGAAAAAGATTTTACGACAGGAAAATGGCGACAAGCGCTTCGAATTTCACGCGTTGGTTCAACCATCTATCTCGATGAAGGCAACGGCGCCTTTGTCCCGAGATAGGACGGCCGCTCCGATAAATCTCAGTTTAGGAACCGCCGGCTTAGCCTATGAAAATCTGTGTAGCACAGACAAGACCGGTCAAAGGAGATATAGAAGCTAATCTCTATTGCCATGAACAGTTCATAGAGACGGCGGCCGCAGTGGGAACGGACCTTATCGTCTTCCCGGAGCTATCTATCACTGGATATGAACCAGAACTGGTAAAGGAACTGGCCACCACTCGGGATGATATTCGGTTCGATGTGTTCCAAAGGATTGCCGATGCCGAACGTATAACTATTGGGATCGGACTTCCTATCCTTGCTGACAACGGTATTCGAATTAGCCAGGTGTACTTTCAGCCTGGTAAGCTGAGAGAAGTGTACTCCAAGATGTTTCTGCACTCCTCTGAGGACGAATATTTTATTCGTGGGGACCGTTACATCTCTCTCCGTATAGGTAACGCTAATATTGTGCCTGCGATTTGCTATGAGTTATCCGTCGTAGAGCATGCGGAGCAGGCGGCTACAAGCGGCGCGGATATCTACGCAGTGAGTGTAGTTGAAGGCAATATTGAGAAAGCTATCGAACGACTTACCAACGTCGCTACCGAGTATTGTATGACGGTAATGATGGCAAATGCCGTCGGCAAAACCGGCGACTATGAGTGTCCGGGTAGATCATCAATCTGGAGCAATAAAGGGCTGCTGGTCGGTCAATTGGGAGATTCGCATCAAGAAATATTGATTTTCGATACGGATACAGGTGAAATCACCAGACGAGAGATCGAAAGTTAAACCGCACGCCAGGAAGTACCGTTGCCTGTCTCTTTCCGTCCTCGGTGCGCGATTCTCTGCAATGGATTGACTTTGCTGGGGCTCATCACTAGCCTTTCAATCGTGCTTCGAGAGGTCGGACGCATTGTTACCATCGGCGCGCTTTGCTGCGCGATCGGGTTACATTGGGTCGTTCTGCAATCGCTGGCGTGGACGACGATGCTAGTCGATTACTCGAAACGCGCGCCGCTATGTCAGGCGATTGCTCAGACATTTGATGGAGCTCATCCCTGTTCGCTTTGTCACATCGTTTCCACGGGCAAAGCCTCGGAAAGAAAGCCGGACATACAGTCATCTATTCCAAAGATCGACATCGTCTGCGTAGTACGGGTAATCCAGTTGAGATCGCCTTTCGCGCAGTTCCATTACACGCTTCGCGATTTTTCCCTCGCTGAAATCGAGCAGTCTCCGCCGGTTCCTCCTCCGCGCTCGCTCGCGAGCTAGTTCGCGCTTCAGCCTGTTACACCGCTAGCGCTGTAGCCGCGTCTCTGTGAGACGCGCGGCGCGTGCGTGATAAACACCTCGAAGTCCCACTTCGCACAGCGAAGCGGCTACAAGTAAGCCGCCTGTCGAGTCCGATTTCTTTGAGAACAAAATGAAAAATCTACCTGGAATCCTGGCTTTCATTGTCTTTGTTGGCCTAACAAGTGTTCGGGCATGCGACCTTTGCGGCTGTTACACACCGCAATTGAACACAATGCCACAGATGAATTACACGCTTTTGCCATGGGCGAGGGGATGGTACGGGGCGGTTGGTGAGCAATTCACGCGCTTCGGTACGTTGCAGCTAAACGGAGAGGAGGTAGCGAATCCAACGGGTCAGTACTTGAACAGTTCCATCACTCAGATTGTTGCCGGTTATCAGATCAACAGTCGGTTCGCGCTGCAAATTAATATGCCACTCATGTATCGCGAATTTAAGAGGCCGGAGGGCTTTGAGATTCAGCAAGGAACGGTTTCCGGTCTTGGAGATATGTCGCTTCTACTCAAAACGGTTGTTTTTAGTTACTCTTCGCCAGCTCAACGAAGCTTCGAGTTTTACGGCGGCAAGAATCCGGTCGCAGTCGAACACGAACCGGACTTTACTGCTTCGGCGGTTTTGCTGACGGGAATCAAGTTCCCAACCGGCGACAGCAGTCGTCTCAAGGAAGAGTTTCACGAAATTGAAATCCCCGGCGCTCCCGAGAGTGCCATTCATGGGCACGATCTAACTTTGGGGACGGGATCGTATGACGGCCTGTTCGGCGAGCAAAACGCGCTGCGTTACAAAAATTTCTTTCTCGAGACGAATGTACAATTCACGTTGCGCGGCGACGGCACGCATCAATATCACTTTGCCAACGATTTGATTTGGGGCGGTGGCCCGGGGTATTACTTTGTTCGTAATCGCGACACAGTTTTGGGGATCCAGTGCGTGACTTCCGGTGAATACAAGGATATCGATCGATTCCGCGGCAAGCCAGCGGAAGACACCGGAATCACTTCAGTCTTTCTCGGTCCGCGTCTGGTAGGATCGCGCGGCCGGTGGAGCGCGGAAATCGCCGCTGACCTGCCGGTTTTCATCCATAACACATCATTACAAGCCGTCCCCGACTATCGCCTGCACGCCGGGATTTCTGTCCAGTTTTAGCCTACGACCAGGTAATCAGGCGCAGTTCGTGCAATTGCATCAGGCAAGGGTGCGTGGGCATGACGCGGACGCTAAAGCCATAAGTGCCGCTTTCAGCCGCGGGGACTGCTCCCTGGTAAATGTAATTGCCTTCCCCATCGGCGCGGCCGGCTTGGTTGAGGACAGTTGAGGCCGGATTACGAATGTCACCATTGTCCGCTTCGCCGTGATAGGCTTCCACTCGCACATGTTGTGGGTCGACTGTCCCGAGATGGACGCGCGCCGTAATTTGCAGCGATTCGCCTACCAAAATGCTTTGTCGATCTTTGTTTCCGATCTGAACATCTGAAATTTTTATCGCCGGCCAATCCTTACGTATCTGCGTTTTCCATTGACTCAGGTGCGTTGCGGCGCCGCAGCCGTCGCGTGAGAAATTTTCATACGATGTCGCAGCGGGAATATAAAGTTGTTCAGTGTATTCCTTCACCATCCGCTGCGTGTTAAACACCGGCGTGACGCTGCGGATTGATTCACGCATCAATTGCAGCCAGGCGAGGGGAAGCTTGCCATCCGGTTTGGCGTAGTAGAGGGGAACGATTTGGTTCTCAAGCAATTGATACAGACTGCTCGCGTCCACTTCGTTTTGAAATTCCGTGGTTCCATTATCGATCTCAGAACCGATGGCCCAACCGTTGCTGCCGTTGTACCCCTCGCTCCACCACCCATCGAGGACGCTCAGATTTATTCCGCCGTTTGGCGCCGCCTTCATTCCGCTGGTCCCGCTCGCCTCCAGCGGACGCAATGGATGGTTCAGCCAAAGGTCAACACCCTGAACCAGGCGGCGTGCGATGTAGCTGTCGTAGTCCTCCAGAAAGACGATGCGATTTTCCAGGCCCGCTTCGTGGCTAAGCTTGTAAACTTCCTGAATCAACGCTTTGCCAGCTTCATCGCGTGGATGCGCTTTGCCTGCGAAAATAAATTGCACCGGTCGCGTCGCGTCGTTCAGCAATCGCTTCAAACGTTCCTTGTCACTAAATAAAAGCGTCCCGCGTTTGTAAGTCGCAAAACGGCGCGCAAAACCGATGGTCAAAATTTCCGGATCAAGAATGCGGTTGACCCTGCGGATAGCCTCGGGCGATTCCCCCATTCGTTCCCGACGACGTCGTTCCCGGTCACGCACAAACTCAATCAGCCGGAGTTTGAGTTTTTGATGTGTGTCCCAAAGTTGCGCGTCCGGAATATCGATAACACCACGCCAGAACTCCGGCTCGGTGAGGTGTTCCTCCCATGCACCAAGGTGTTTGCGATAAAGTGCCGCGAACTCGGGCGCCATCCACGTTTTCGCATGAACGCCGTTTGTGATGTTGGTAATAGGCACTTCGTGGACCGGGACGCCGGACCATACATCTTTCCAAAGCGATCGGGTGACTTCTCCGTGCAATTTGCTTACGCCGTTTGCGTGCCTGCTAAGACGCAGCGCGAGGATGGTCATACTGAATGGATCGTTTGGATTGAGGCGTGTGTGGCCAAACGAGAACAGCTCGTCGAACGGAATGTTTAGTTCCTTGGCGAAATTACCGAAATATTTTCGCATCATCTCGCGCGGGAACGAGTCGTTCCCCGCGGGAACGGGAGTGTGAGTGGTAAAAACGTTGGCCGCCGCCACGAGCTGAAGTGCCGAATAAAAATCGAGCTTCTTCTCCACGACATTGAGACGAATGCGTTCGAGCGCCAGGAACGCCGAGTGTCCTTCGTTCATGTGAAACACGGCCGGCTGAATTCCGAGGGCGGCCAGCGCTTTTACGCCGCCAATTCCGAGCATGATCTCCTGGCGCATGCGCATCTCGAGGTCGCCCCCGTAAAGTTCCGCGGTGATCAAACGGTCCTCAGCGCTGTTTTCCGGAATATCGGTGTCCAGAAGGTAGAGACTTACTCTCCCAACACGCAATTCCCAAAGCCTGGCAAATACCTGCCGATCCAGAATGGGCACCGAGATCAGCGGTTTCCCATTGCTACGCAGAGCTTCGCGGATTGGGAGATGATAAAAATTTTGATTCAGATTGATGGCTGACTGAATACCGTCCTTGTCGATCTGCTGCCGGAAATAGCCATGGCGATAGAGCAAGCCAATGGCAACGAAATTCAGGTCCAGATCGCTCGCCGATTTGCAATGGTCGCCAGCAAGTATGCCAAGGCCTCCGGAATAATTCGGGATCGATTCGTGAAAACCAAATTCAGCTGAGAAGTACGCGATCGGATTTTTGATCGCGCTCCCGGGCCCCATTTTTCCGTAGGTGTCGTGGCGCCCAAGATATTTTTCGAATTCCTCAAAGACCTGCTTTAGCTCGCGCAGGAAAGTTTTGTCCTGTGCCAGCTCTTCCAATCGGGATTGCCGCGAGAGTTGCAACATCCTGACCGGATTATGATTCGTCCGGTTCCAAAGTTCGGGATCCAGATGACGGAACAGCCGGCGCGCGGCCGGTTCCCATGTCCACCAAAGATTGAAGCTCATCTCTCGCAGCGGCTCGAGCGCCGCCGGAAGAATGGGAGTTACGTTATACGTTTGAAAAGTCGGCATGCGAATTCCTGTGGTCGCGTCGGTGACTCCGTCACTGACAAACTTTCATAGAAGGTAGCGAAGAAAAGTGACGATTCCATGGCGAACAGAAGAGCGAATCACCTGCGCGGCGCGAGAATCAAACCAAGGACGAATCCGGCGACTAGTCCGCACAGATGCGCGGCCATGCTTACCTGCGGTGTCGAAAGATCGAACGCGATTTGAATCACTATGATCATTGCGACGTTTCCCAGACGTTGTTTCGCCTGCGGTATGTGACGATGTCGCAGCAAAAACCCTGCCCATGCGCCAACGATTCCCATGATACAACCCGAAGCGCCAACAAGCTCGGCGACTTGAACGAAGCCGAGCACCATCAAAGCGACAACGCCCGCGCTAGAGGCAAGCCCCGAAATCAGATAGCACACGGCGAATCGGACCGTGCCTATGGCTCGTTCGAGCGGCGGTCCAAGAACATAGAGAGCAAAAACGTTGAAAAGCAGATGGGTAAAACCGCCGTGCAAGAAGAGCGCAGTAAAAAGTCGCCAGTGTTCCCCCTGAGCGACAACGGCATAAGGATCCAGTGCGCCGGCTCGATGCAGAATTTCCGGATCGTTCAGATCACCAACGGAAATCTCGAAAAGGAATGCGACTACATTGAGCAGAATCAACACGAGAACTGCTGGCGCGCCTCGGAGTTGGCTAAGACGCTGAGCCCGCTCTGCAACCGGGATGGATTCGGACGCAGCCGGGCGTTGATGAGGTTCCAAACGTTGCAACAATCGAACCTGATCGCGCAGCTCGGAAGTTGGATGCAGGATTTGAAGGATTGCTCCCAGTTTTTCAGCCGATCTGTAGTCGCCTCGTGCGGCGCGCTCTGTCATTTTGCGTAATCCAATCGCCGGAAGAAAGAGAAGGAGTGCCCAAACAACACCGCCGATGTAACCAGCCGCACTGGGCACGAGAATCCAAGCCAATGCGGTGACGGCAAGCACAACAACTGCAGCGACACGCCAGCCACGATAAGGCCCGCCGGGCTCGCCCGCCGAAGCCTTAGCGAAGGCGGGACGCCATGCACGAGCCAGGACCAGCAGCGGTGAAATCACTGCGAGAAAAAGAAAAATATGATTGAGATCCACGGTCAGCGTTTATTGGGCGTTGGACGTTGGGTGTTGGACGTTGGATGTTAACTCGCGAAATTCGGAAACGCTCAACGCTCAACCTGCAACTCTCAACGTCCAATTCAGATTATGCGAATCACGGTCACTGATTATCTCGACGTTATTTCATCCTGGTGTTTTTGGTCCGAGCCCACGTGGGCAGAATTGAAGAAGCGTTACGGAGGCCGCGTCGAGTTTCAGTGGAAAATTGCGTTGATGGATCCGATCGGCTTGCCAACTTCGCGCGAGCAGGAGCAATGGTTCTATCGACGCAGCGGAATGATGATGCGTTCGCCGGTCATGCTCAACACCGATTGGTACGATGCCAGCTTGCCGGAGTGGCTTGCGCCGAATTGCGTGGCTGAAGCAGGGAAGGACTTTGGTTTCGTCGATGATCGCGTTCGTCTCGCGCTTTCTTACGCCGCTCTGCGCGAGGGGAAGAAAATCAGTGATTGGGAGGTTGCCGCCGAGATCGGTGCGGGTGCCGGAGAGATTAACAAGAAGAAGCTGCTCGAGCGCGCTCGCTCACCCGAGGTGGAACGGCGCGTTCGCGCATCGACGGCGGAATTTCACGCCCTGCAAGTCACCCAACGCCCCACGTTCGTCATCGACACTGAAATCGGCGATCGCGCCGTGTTTTCCGGTGTCGTAAAGCTCGAGCCGCTGAGAGCAACGCTCGATTCCATGCTCGATGACGCCGAGGCGTACGCGGTGCACAAAGCGCATTTTGGCGACCCGCCCGCCAAATAAGATTTGAGCCTGACACGCGATCGTCACGAGATTCATCTTGCCAGCGCAAGATTGTTGCCTACAACTTCCCTTCGGCTCGCGATGTTAATGTGAGCTCTTCGCCGCGGTGAATCGCAGCCGTGGCGAGGTAAGAGTGTCCGGGCGTTTGCCGAGGGTGGCGCCGGGGATTGCGATAAAAGGAAATACGGCGGTGTGGTACACTCCCGCTCCGCCGGCCAGGAGCTAGTTCGAATCTGCAACCACAAATTCGTGTAAACGGTCGGATCCGCGCCCGCGAAGTCCGGGTCATTTTGGGGTCCACCGGCGAACAGCTGGGCGTCATGAAGCTAAATGACGCTTTGCGCAAAGCTCAAGGTCTTGGCCTCGATCTGGTGGAGGTCGCTCCAACAGCTGCGCCACCGGTCTGCAAGATCATCGATTTTGGAAAGTTTCGCTACGACATTTCCAAACACACCAAGGACAAAAGACCGGCTGGCGCCAAGCTGAAGGAAATCAAGTTTCGTGTAAACATCGACGACCACGATTACCTCACCAAGATCCGGCACGCCGAGGAATTCCTGGATCGGGGAAACAAGGTGCGGGTACAACTGCAATTTCGCGGCCGTGAAATGGCACATCAGGAATTTGGCATGCAGCTGGTGGTGAAAGTTCGCGATGACCTTTCGGGAATGTCGCAGGTGGAAATGGATCCGAAAATCACTGGCCGAAATATCACCATGACGCTGGCGCCTCTGCCGGCCAACCGGCGAAAGCGGCGTTTTACTGTGCCTACAAAACCAGTTGAAGGGCAGGAACCCGCGATTTCATCAGCCGATACGTCAGCCTGAAAATCATATTCGGCTTAGGCAGTGTGCTAGCCATCGTTTTCGGAGAAGTCGATCCACCAAAAGGTTGGATCGGTCGCCGCGGTGACTCGGCAGTCCGTTGGCGCAAAGTGCCGACTCCTGATCCGACTGAACAACTACGGCTTGTGCGGTGTGCGCGCGCCCGCTGGGGACGTGTGTGCGCCTGCCGGGGACGCGTGTGCGCCCGCGGGGGACGTCTTTGGTGGCGGAGGTGGTGGCGTCGCTCTCATGGATTGTAGCGTTTCCAACCGTTTTTTGCGGCTGATCGCTTCTTGATTTTTCGGATCAAGTTTTAGCACTTTGTCGGCGTCAGCCATTGAATTGTTGATGTCGCCTTTGACCTCGTAAATGTAACTGCGGTAACCGTAATATCGCACTTCGTTCGGCTTGAGCTTGATTGCCTGGGAGTAGTCGGCCAGCGCTTTGTCCATATCGTTCAGTTTCATTTCGGCCGCTGCCCGCTGTTCGTAGATTCGCGCGTCTTCCGGACTGATCTTGATCGCTTCGCCATAGTCGTTGATGGCATCCTGAAATTGCTGGTTAGTCGCCGCAGCGTATGCACGCTGCTGATAAACAGCGGCGAGGTTCGTCGCGTACTTGTGGTCGAGAGCCGTCGCCTTGCGAAGCAGGTCGACCGCTTTGTCCCACTCTTGGTTTTTGGAGGCCTCTGCGCCGTCCCGGGCAAGCTTGTTTGCTTCTTTAGCATCTTTGTTGGCTTGGCCCTCAGATAACTGCGCAGCACAAATCGCCAGAGCCGTGACGAAAGTAAAGACGAAGATTCTTTTCATAATTTCTTTTGGACGTTGATGTTCTTAAACAATTCGAAGTTCGAACCGTGAACAGTTCGGCGTAACTCGCTCAACTCTGCTCTGGGGATGGCGTCTGTTCAATGTCGATCTTTGGTTCGGATTCGGAGGCGGCGGCTTCATTGGGTCCTGGTTCATCGACGCGCGTAATTCGCACTGCACGACCAGTGCTCTCGTCAATTTCAATTAGCGCTCCACGCAGCCGCACCTCGCCCCCAGCGACCGGAAACGACGCCGGCAGGTTTGAGACGAACCGATTCATGATCGGATCAATGGCACGCCCAAGAATCGAATTCACCGGCCCGCACATCCCGGCGTCGCAGAGGAACGCCGTGCCACCGGGAAAAATCTGCTCATCCGCAGTCTGAACATGAGTGTGCGTTCCAATGACGGCAGAGACTTTTCCGTCGAGGAACCGACCCATGGCGATTTTCTCGCTTGTCGTCTCGCCATGCACGTCCACGATGATATTTGCAGTCGCGTCGCGCATCTTTGCCACCGCCCCTTCGACCGAGTGAAACGGATTTTCCAAAATGGGTTGCATAAAGGTGCGCGCTTGCACGTTGATAACGCCAATCTTGCCCTTGGCGGTTTCCAAGACGATCGACCCGCTTCCCGGTGCGCCGTCGGGGTAGTTCACTGGACGCAACAAACGCGGCTCAGTGTCGATGAACGCGAGGATCTCTTTTTGATCCCATATATGATCACCTGTTGTGATAACCGAGACGCCGGCGCGCAAGAGATCAATAGTGATTTTCCCCGTTATGCCGCGACCACCGGCGGCGTTCTCACCGTTGACGATGACGAAGTCGAGGGCGTACTTCTCTTTTAATTCCGGCAACCTCGCGATCACGGCCGAGCGCCCCGGCTCACCGACAATATCGCCCAGGATGAGAACCGTTAGCATTCTGCGACAGTAGCCACGACAAAACGGCTTGTCATCCCGAGCCGCGAACACTGAGAGGGACTCGCAAAACCTCAAAAACGTACGCACCTAAAACGGTGTGATCAATCAGCGAGCGTGGCGTCCTTCGCTCCGCTTAGGATGACGCGTTAATTGTATTAAAGAGCGCGAAACGAAGCCATCGATGCTTCATTGGCTGCGAAAATGATTCTTCGCGTCGTGTTGCTGGCGACCTGTTTGTTGGTCTTTCCGATCACAAGCAAGGCGGCGGACAACATCGGCATCCTTGGGAGCAAGCCGAAATGGAGTGTCCTCGAACATTACCAGGGCACAATCACGCGCGATGAGTTTAGCGAGCTAATCCGGAATGTTTACTGCACACACGGATTTGCTCCGGATCTAATTGAAGTAAACACCGACACAGCGCGAATTTTGACCAATCGCGAGGCGCAAAGTTCTTTCACGTTACGCTTCGCAGCGAGCGACGCAGTGCGCAATCCAGTGCCGCGCCTTTGGCATTCCGCTAAATCTCTGCTGTCCGCGAAGGCAGGCAAACCGCTGTCGGGCTTGCGCATTGCTCTCGACCCGGGGCACCTGGGCGGCGGATGGGCAAAGATGGAAGAGCGCTGGTTTCAATTCGGCAATCTCCAGCCTGTTCAGGAAGGTGATCTGACTTTGAAAGTCGCGCGGCTGCTCGCCCCGCGATTGCGCGAGTTAGGTGCGAAAATCTTTTTTGTCCGAAATGGCAACGAACCAGTTACCGGAAAACGTCCCGACGATTTTCGCGAACTCGCCAGGAAGATTCTGATTAAGAACGGCGTGCCACAACCCCGCGCCGACGTGCTTGATCCAAATGACCCCGAGAAAGAGCAAACGATTCGCTGGCAGAGCGACATCCTGTTTTATCGCTACAGCGAGATTCGCCGCCGGGCCGCGCTGGTAAACTTCAAATTGCATCCCGACCTCGTCCTTTGTTTGCACTTTAATGCCGAAGGCTGGGGGGATCCGAATAACCCGACGCTGACCGACATCAACCATCTTCATCTTCTCGTGAACGGTTCTTATTTGCAGCAGGAGCTGGAATTCGATGACGAACGTTTCGAAATGGTTCGCCGCCTTCTAAGCCGGGCTTATGATGAAGAGCTGCCTCTTGCGGATATCATCGCCGCGGCAATGGCTCGCGAAACCCAACTGCCGCCATACGAATATCCTACCACCAACAGCACAACGAAGGTCGGCACCAGCGGCTACGTCTATGCGCGCAACCTACTCGCTACGCGGCTCTATCGGTGTCCCGTGGTTTATTGCGAGCCGTACGTGATGAATAGCAAAGATGCATTCGCCCGGATTCAGGCCGGCGATTACGAAGGAACTCGCAACGTCAATGGCTTGGAGCGCAAAAGCATTTTCCGCGAGTATGCCGACAGCGTCGTGGATGGCTTAGTCGAATATTATTCGCAAGCGCGACGGCTGTAGCCACCGACCTCTGGGCGATGCGGTGCGCGTGTGTGTTTAGCAAGACCGGCGCCGCGCTTCGCGGATCGAAGTGCCTACAGTTCGTCAATTGCTTCGCGAATGTCTCCCGTGGTCACGTTGCGTGATACATGTGCAGAACCGATTTGCGGTGTCACAACGAAGCGGATTTTTCCGCCTTCAAATTTCTTGTCGAACTTCAATGCGTCGAGAATTTTCTGGCGTGGAAATTTTTTTGGCAAACGCGTCGGCAACGCAAATCGTTGTAAAAGGCCGATCACCGCATCGTGTTCCCTGCGCGGGAGTCCTGCTTTCTTACCCGAAACGGCGCACGCGGCGACAATGCCCAGACTGAGGGCTTCGCCGTGTAGAAATCTGTTGTAATATCCCGCGCGCTCAATGGCATGACCAATGGTGTGTCCGAAGTTGAGAACAGCACGTGTCCCAGTCCGATCAAATTCGTCCTTTGCGACGATTTTTGATTTTATCTCGATGTTGCGCCTGATCAGTCGTTGTAGAGCAACCGGTCGCCGCGGCGACCCTGGCTCCCACGATTGAAGCTGCCTGAACATTTTCTCATCGGCGATAATCGCGTGTTTAATGATTTCCGCGAATCCCTGATTGAACTCGCGACAAGGCAACGTTTTCAAAACATCCAAATCATCAATGACAAGCGACGGTTGGTGGACGGCGCCGATGAGATTCTTTCCATCGGCGGTGTTCACTCCAGTCTTTCCGCCGATTGAGCTATCTACCATCGCAAGCAGCGTCGTAGGAATCTGAACATGAGGAATGCCGCGATGATAAACCGCTGCGACAAATCCCGAGATATCACCGATCACGCCCCCGCCGAGACCGATCACGAAAGATTGCCGATCCAATCCAGCGGCAACCATCTGCTCACAAATCGCGCCGGCTTGCGTGAGCGTTTTCGATCTCTCGCCCGCGGGAATCGTGATGAGGTTCGGGTTAAATCCGGCTGATGTCAGACTTCGTTTGACTAGACCAGCGAATCGCGGTGCAACATTGGTGTCTGAAATAATCGCGCACGTACCAGGGTGAAGATATTTGCCTGTGTACTTCCCGATCTTCTCTAGCAACCCCGAGCCTACACGCAGCTGATAGCAATATCCGGCACCGCGAATTTCCACGCCTGTATGGACCACCTATCTAAGGACTCCAACGAAAAGGCGCGTCCGGATCGTCGGTCGTGGCGCCAGTCCTTATAAATGTCGTCCAAGGCATAGTCTCAACGTGCCAGTCTGCAAAGAGTGCGTTGATCCTTGTGCGGCTGTTTTGTGTTCCACCCTCCGCCGTGCCACCGGGGGTGCTCGCAGCGGCTAAAACTGTGACGTTCGAACTGGCAGCGAGGGCCGCCTGGCTGGTAGTGTTAGCGACGCCTTGAAAATCCACCCTGCCACCGGATTTCTGAGCCGGAGCAAACACTATGAAAACTGTAGGCTTGGAGATCCTGCTCGTGGACATTCCGATGACACCGGCTGTGGCATTGATGCCATAGCTGAGTGCCGAATTCGTGTCTTTGGTTGAAACACTCCTTGGGCTGACGGGACGATCGAAAGGAGAGAGAAGAACATTCCATGCGGAGAGGTATTTGGAAGCAGCGGAACTATCGGCGTTATACAGTTGCGACATCCATGAGCTGGCAGGCGAAAACAGCATGCCGTCCGAATCATTCAGGAACGTCTGGGTCGCGATTCCGATCTGGCGCAGGTTGCTCATGTCCTTGGTTCCTTTGGCTCGCTCCGACATGCTGGTGTACATGGGATAGACCAGAGACATTAGAATCGCGATGATCGCCAGCACGACGATTAGCTCGATCAATGTGAAGCCACGCGAGAAACAGAAGTTCCTAGTCATTGATTGGTCGATGAGCAACGCATGATATTGATGGTGAGCCGGGAGCGAAAGCGAAAAAGAACCGCGTACAAGGAAGTTGCTTGACAATACACTTTCCAGTTTGT
>Ga0081455_10005957_pt1 | contig 13217 bp, 12 predicted proteins | sample TabmetS3T2R1_FD_70207 | JGI IMG/M metagenome (GOLD analysis project Ga0081455, IMG submission 70207) | Tabebuia heterophylla rhizosphere microbial communities from the University of Puerto Rico - S3T2R1 | ecosystem: Host-associated > Plants > Roots > Rhizosphere ... | reverse complement strand
CGACGCTGCGGGCCTGGTGGCCGGCCGCCGCGGCGCTCGCCCTCCGCAGCCGCCGCGCCCGCCGCACCCTGGTCGCCGCGGCCACGATCCCGTACGCGCTGGACTGGCGAGCCGAGCGGCCGGACCTCGGCCTGCTGCCGTACCTGGCGCTGCGGCTGGCCGACGACCTGGCCTACGGGGCCGGCGTGTGGGCCGGCTGCGCCCGCCAGCGCAGCCTCGCCGCGCTCAGGCCCGACCTGTCCGACTGGCCCGGCCGGAGCGGTGTGCAGCAGGCATGACGAGGCTCGATTCCCTTACCTGGCAGCAGATCCAGGACCGCGCGGCCACCAGCGTGCTGGCCGTGCCGCTGGGCGCCACCGAGCAGCACGGCCCGCACCTGCCGCTGCGCGTGGACACCGCCATCGCCACCGAACTCGCCGACCGGCTGGCCGCGCGCCTCCCGTACGTGCTGGCCGCCCCCGCGGTCCCGTACGGCTCCAGCGGCGAGCACGCCGGCTTCCCGGGCACGCTGTCCATCGGCCAGCCGGCCACCGAACTGCTGATCGTCGAGCTGGTCCGGTCCGCGGACGCCTTCGCCGGCACCGTCCTGATCTGCGGCCACGGCGGCAACATCGAGCCGGTCACCCGCGCCGTGCGTACGCTCCGTGACGAAGGTCGCCGGGTGCTCTCATGGAATCTCACTGGACCGGGTGACGACAGCCACGCGGGCCGGACCGAAACAGCGGTCATGCTCAAACTTCACCCGGAAGAGGTACGGACCGATCGGGCCGAAACAGGCAACACCACACCATTGCCGGAACTCCTGCCCACCCTCAGGCAGGGTGGGGTACGCGCGGTCAGCGGCAACGGCGTCCTCGGCGACCCCACCGGCGCCACAGCTGACCAGGGCGTACGGATCCTCGACGGGTGGGCCGAGGACCTGTACGCCGCGGTCAGCCGCTGGCGGTCAACGCACTAGCCGAGCCGGGGCGCACCCGCGGAGTCGGCCAGCCAGGTGTCGTCGAGGCGCTGCAGTTCGCCGGTGCTGCGCAGCTCGGTCAGCGCCTGGTTCACGCAGCCGACCAGCGGGTTGCCCTTCTCGAACAGCAGGCCGAACTGCTCCAGCGACCCGCCCTGCGGCTCGAACTGGCCGACGATCTTGGAGTTGTCGATCTCCACGGCGGTCAGGTAGAACGCGCTCGGCAGGTCGGTGACGATGCCGTCGAGCTGCCCGGCGGCCATTGCCCGCTTCGCCTCGTCGGTGGTGCTGTAGACGATCGGCGCGATGAGCGGCTTCACCACGTCCTTGATGAACGTCAGTGAGGTCGTACCCACCTGGGTGCCGAGCCGGGACTGGCGCAGCTGGCCGATCGTGGTGACGTTGGCGATCTGCGAGCTCTTCAGCGCCACCACGGCCTGGTTCACCGTGTAGTAGCCGTCGGAGAAGGTGACGTTCTTGGCCCGGTCGGGCGTGATCGAGATCTGGTTGATGTCGAAGTCGAACTTCTTGCGCCCGGGCTTGTACGAGTCGTTGAACGCCTGCTTGACCCACTTCACCTCGTCGCGGCGGAAGCCCAGGTCAGCGGCGATCGCGTAGGCCACCGCGGCCTCGTAGCCCTGCCCGTCGGCGGGGTCGTCGTTGCGGTACCACGGCTCGTACGCCGGGGAGTCGGTGGCGATCGTCAGCACGCCGTGCGTGACCAGCCGGAGCTGGTCCTTGGCGCAGGCGCCGCTGGCGTCGAGGTTGTCGGCCTGGCTGGTACTCGCGCACCCAGCAGCGGCCATCAGCAACGCGGCCATGGTTGCGGCTAGGCTGGCGCGACGCGGGCGTAACATCCGGCTTCTCCCTCGTTCGAGGCACTACGGGGCGGCAGGGAGGACCCTATTCGGTCGCATACCGTAGCGACTACTATCCGCTGTGCCAATCGTGGTTAGATCTGCCAGATCCGACCGAATACTAACTGTGACTGCCATGGGCCCGGATGCCGGACCATGAGGTTGGGAGACGAATGGTGACCCGACCGGATCAGCTACCGCGCCGAGGCGAACTGGTCGTAGGGGGATCGCACGGGATGCCCGCTGGGCAATCGGGCGGCGGTCAACCGGGCGGCGGTCTGCCGTACCCCGGGGACAGCGGTGAGCCGTCCTGGCCGCCGGGCAGCCCCAACAACCCGTTACCGGGTCAGGGAGGCCAGTTCGGTCAGCGGCTGCCCGGTCCGCGGCCGCCGGCCGAGACCACGCAGCCGCCGGTGCCCTCCGGGTTGCCGGAGAACGCCGACCAGCCGGTCGAGCCGCGGCCGGCCAAGCGCCGCCGCCGGCTGCTCAGCGACGCCAAGATCCGTACCAAGGTCATCGTCGTCATCCTGCTGCCGGTGCTGGTGATCCTCAGCCTCGCCGCCCTGCTGGTCGCCACCTCGGTGCAGTCGGCCGGCCAGGCCGCCTCGGTCGAGCGGCTGGCCCGCTTCGGCACGGTGATGTCCGGGCTGGTCGACGCGCTGCAGCACGAGCGGGACGCGGCCGCGATCTTCATCGCCGCGCCCACCCCGCAGGCGCGTACGGGCTTCAGCCAGGCCGCCGCCACCACCGATGGCGCCCTGGGCAAGCTGCGCGACGCGCAGGCGAGCCTGGGCAACATCCCGGCCGCGGTGTCCAGCGGCCTGGAGCGGTTGGGCGAGCAGCTGTCGCAGCTGTCCGACACCCGTACCGACGTGAACGCCCGCAAGCTGGCGGTGCCGGAAAGCCAGCTGCGCTACACCAACGTGGTCGAGCGGCTGCTGACCCTGGGCGAGGAGCTCGCCTCGGGCAGCCAGAACGGTGAGCTGGTGCTGCGGGTCCGGGCGCTGGCCGCGTTCAACCGGGTCAAGGAGGCCGCCGCGCAGGAGCTGTCGCTGGTCGACGGTTACCTGCGCAGCCAGGACAAGAGCTTCGGCGCCGGCCAGTACCGGTCGTACTACAGCGCCCTGTCCAGCCAGTACGGCAGCTACCAGCAGTTCATCGCGCTGGCCACCCGGGCACAGCGCGAGACGGCGGCCACCATGCTGTCCGGACCGCAGGTCGCCGAGGCGACCCGGCTGGAGAGCGCGGTCGCCCGCGGCGACCAGACCGTGCTGAGCATCGACGGCCGGGCCTGGGGCCAGGCCATGAACACCAAGCTGGCCCGGATGAAGCAGGCCGAGGCGGCGCTGGCCAACGACGTGCTCGACCTGGCGGTGTCCACCAGCAACCGGGCCGTGAAGCAGGCCATCATCGACTCCGCCCTGGTGCTGCTGGCGCTGCTGGTCGCGCTGGGCGTGTCGGTGCTGATGGCGCGCAACATCGTCCGCCCGGTCTCCCGGCTGCGGCGCGAGGCGCTGGCCACGGCGTACGAGCGGCTGCCCGCCGCGGTGGCCCGGCTGCGCAGCTCCGACGCGATCGCCTCCCGTACCAGCGAGGCGGACCTGGCCGAGACCCTGCGCAGCCGCGCGCAGCGGCCGGACAACGAGATGGGCCAGCTCGGCTCGGCCTTCGACGCGATGCACGACGAGGCCGTCCGCATCGCGCTCGAGCAGGCCTCGCTGCGCTCGCAGGTCGGCTCCATGGTCGTCAACCTGTCCCGCCGTTCCCGCGCGATGGTCAACCGGCTGCTCACCCAGCTGGACCGGATGGAGGCGAACGAGGAGGACTCCGACCGGCTGGACGAGCTGTTCCGGCTGGACCACCTCGCCACCCGCATGCGCCGGAACGACGAGTCGCTGCTCGTCCTCGCCGGCGCCCGCCCGGCCCGGCAGCGCGGCGAGCCCGCGTCCCTGCTGGACGTGGTGCGCGCGGCACAGTCCGAAGTGGAGCAGTACACCCGCATCGACACCGACGACGTCGACCCGAGCGTGTACGTCTCGGGCAGCGGCACCGACGACCTGGCCCACCTGCTGGCCGAGCTGATGGAGAACGCCACCCAGTTCTCCCAGCCGAGCACGCGGGTCACCGTCCGCACCCGCCGGCTGAACGACGGCGTGCTGCTGGAGATCGACGACCGCGGCATCGGCATCCAGGCCGATGAGCTGGTGGAGTTCAACCGGCGCCTGCACGAGGCCGCCTCGGTCGAGGTGGCGGCGGACCGGCGGCTGGGCCTGTTCGTGGTCGGCCGGCTGGCCGCCCGGTACGGCGTGGACGTCTCGCTGCTCCAGCTGGCCACCGGCACGCGGGTACGGGTCCGGCTGCCCAGCTCGCTGCTGCTGGCCGCCGACCAGGTTCCGGTGGAGGACCAGCCGCGTACCACCGGCGCCGCCACGGCCAACCCGGCGAACGCGCCGGCGCAGGCGCAGCCGCTGGTGGACCGCCCGCTGCGGCCCAGCCGCATGCAGTACTGGGCCGGCGCCGAGGGCGCCATCGGGCGCTCGCCGATGGCGCTGCCGCAGTACGGCGTGACCGCGCACGCCGACGCCGACGGCGACGGGTACACCGACCTGCCGGAGGCGACCGGCGGCCTGCCGCGGCGCAACCGGGGCGCGCTGCTGTTCCCGGGCAACATGCGCCCGGAGGACCGGGCGGCCGCCGACGAGCAGACCGAGGCGTACCCGCAGCAGGGCTACCAGCAGCAGGGCTACGACCAGCAGGGCTACGGCGACGGGTACGGCCAGCAGCCCGGGTCGGCCAGCAGCTGGAACGGCCTCCAGGCGCCCGAACCGGGTCCGCCGATGGCCGCCGCCAGCCGTCCGCACGAGGTCCGGCGGGCGCTATCCTCACTGCGCCGCGGCGTCGAGCAGGGCCGCAGCATGGACAGCCGGATCGTGGACGGTGACCAACCGCAGCGGGGCCCGGGCGAGGGGAGACGCCAGTGACCGCAGGTTCGGCGGCGGCAGGTTCTGCCGTCCAGGACCAGATCGGCTGGCTGCTGGAGGACTTCAAGGCACGGGTGGGTGGTCTGCGGCATGCGGTCGCGCTGTCCGCCGACGGGATCGTGCTGGCCGCCACCAGCGGCCTGCCGCGGGCCCGGGCCACCCAGCTCGGCGCGATCACCTCCGGCCTGTCCGGGCTCGCGCACGGCGCTGCCGAGTTGTTCCGCTCCGGCCTGGTGCTCCAGGTGGTCATCGAGATGGACATCGGCTACCTGCTGGTGACCCGCATCGACGACCGGGCCAGCATCGCCACGCTGACGGTACGCGAGGCCGACCTGGAGCAGGTTGGGTACGAGGTCACGGTGCTGGTGGAGCGGGTCGGCCGGATGCTGGCCCCGCTGCCGCGCGATCTGGGCCGCGATCTGGGTCGGGAGTCACGAAGCGGCTGAGAACGCCGCTGCCGATGGTTGAGCCGGGCGCGCACCCCGTGGTGGGGGCCGCCCGGCTTTGTCGTCCGTACCGGCCGCTAGGGCAGCCGACCGGCCTGCTGGATGCGGTGCAGGAACGCCTTGGTGCGCTGCTGCTGGGGGTGCTCGAAGACCTGCTCCGGGTCGCCCTTCTCGACGACCATGCCGCCGTCCAGGAAGCACACCTGGTCGGCCACCGAGCGGGCGAAGCTCATCTCGTGGGTGGCCAGCACCATCGTCATGCCCTCGGCCTTCAGCTCGCCGATGAGCTCCAGAACCTCGGTCACCAGCTCCGGGTCGAGCGCGCTGGTCACCTCGTCCAGCAGCAGCAGGCGGGGCTTGGTGGCCAGGCAGCGGATGATGGCCACCCGCTGCTGCTGGCCGCCGGACAGCCGGTCCGGGTAGTCCTTCGCCTTGCCGGCCAGGCCGAACCGCTGGAGCAGCAGCATGGCCTGTTCCTCGGCCGCCGCCCGGGCCACCTTGTGCACCTTGCGCGGTGCCAGGGTCACATTGTCCAGTACGGACAGGTGCGGGAAGAGGTTGAACGCCTGGAAGACGATCCCGATCCGCTGCCGTACCCGGTCGGCGTTGACCCGCGGGTCGGTGATGTCCTCACCGTCCAGCAGGATGCAGCCGTCGTCCACTTCCTCGAGTAGGTCCACGCAGCGCAGCAGGGTCGACTTCCCGGACCCGGACGGCCCGATCAGCGCCACCACCTCGTGCGCGGACACGGCTAAGTCCACTTCGGACAGTACGGGCTGACTACCGTACTCCTTGCGTAAGGACTCGATCTGCAGCACCGCGTCGTTCATGCCGTTCCTCCTGGGCCTTGCCGGTGGGCGGTCCGGGCGGCGATCCGGTCGGTGAAGCGAGCCAGCGGGACGGTCAGGGCGATGAAGATGATCGCGGCCACCGCGTAGCTGGTGAAGTTGAACTTCCCAGAAGCATAAATCTGCGCCTGCCGTACCGCCTCAAGTGGACCGAGAACGGCAACAAGAGCTGAGTCCTTCTGCAAGGACACGAAGTCGTTGAGAAGTGGGGGTGCCACCCGGCGCACCGCTTGCGGTATCACCACGTACCGCATCGCCTGGTGGTGTTTCAGCCCCAGTGCCCTCGCCGCGGCGCGCTGGCTGGGATGTATGGACTCGATACCCGCGCGGAACACCTCGGCAACATAGGCCGAGTAGGACAGCACCAGCGCGGCGGTGCCCAGTATGACGGGGTCGCTGGTCACACCGGTGAGGTTCAGCGCCGGTACACCGAAGCCGACGAGGAACACCACCAGCAGCAGCGGTACGCCGCGGAACACATCGACGTACCCGATGGCGAGGATCCGCAGCGGGAAGAGCGCCGGGGTCCGTACCGACCGGGCCAGCGCGACCGCCAGCCCGAGCGCGAGGATGCACACCTCGCCGATCATGAAGATCTTGACGTTCAGCCAGAAACCGCTGAGTACGTCGGGGAAGGAGGCAGCGAAGTCGGCACCGGAGAAGAACCGTTCCTTCACCCGGGGCCAGCCGGGTGCGTGCGTGACGGTGAACCCCACCACGACGGCCACCAGCAAGGTGGAGGCCGTCGCGATGAGGACTCCGTTACGCGCGCGGCGGCGGCGGTACGCCAGCCGCTGAAGCTGCCGCTCGCTGCGCTCGTACTCGGTGTGGGTCACTTCAGCTCTGGTGCCCCGGCCTGAGCGAGGTACTGCTGGGTGAGGCTGGTGAGCTGACCGTTGGACTTCAGCGTCGCCAGCGCCTGGTTCACGCAGGAAACCAGCGGGTTGCCCTTCTCGAACAGCAGGCCGAACTCCTCAGGAGTGCCACCCGAGGTGGGGAACTGGCCGGCGATCTTGGAGCCGTCGATCTCCGCCGCGGTCAGGTAGAACGCGGTCGGCAGGTCGGTCACCAGCCCGTCGATCTGCTTGTTCTGCAAGGCGTTCTTGGCGTCGTTGGTGTCGTTGAAGACCATCGGCTGCTTGGCCGGCTTGACCACCGCGTTGATGGCGTCGAGGCTCGTGGTGCCGACCTGCGCGCCCAGCCGGGCGTCCTTGAGCGCCGCCACCGAGTCGGCGGAGGCGAACTTCGACCCGTTCAGGACGATCACGGCCTGGGTGACCGTGTAGTACCCGTCGGAGAAGTCGACGGCCTTCTTGCGTGCGTCGGTGATGGACACCTGGTTGATGTCGAAGTCGTACTTCTTCTTCCCCGGTGCGTAGGAGGAGTTGAAGGGTACGGTCGTCCAGGTGACCTCGTCCTTGCTGAAACCCAGTTGCGTGGCGACGGCGTAGGCGACGGCAGCTTCGAAGCCCTTGCCGTTGGTCGGGTCATTGTCCACGAACCAGGGCTCGAACGCCGGCTTGTCGGTGCCGATCGTCAGCTTGCCGCTGGTGAACAGGTGCAGCTTGTCTTTGGTGCAGTTGTTGGCCGCCGTGCTGCCGGAGGTCGACGACGAGGCCTGCGGTTCTGCTTTGTCGGCCGGAGAGCACGCAGCCAACCCACCCAGGCACAGGGCGGCGGCCAGCGTGGACAGCACGCGGGCACGACCATGCATGGAGTACTCCTTCTCAGTGGACCCGAACCAAGGAGGCAGCATAGGGCAAACGGAAGGCTACCGGGAGTGATCATGGCCTATGCCGTAAGTCGTACTACCTCGCGCAACTGGTCAGACATTGGCCTTGCCGTACTCCGGTTGTCCACTGTTACGTGCGGCACGTCCGGTTCTCGGTCCAGACCGATACGTTCGATAAACGCTTCGTAGTTAAGCAGTTTCGAAGAGTCGCGGTGAGCACTCCGCGCAATCAACCTGTGGCGCAGGGTTTCCGGGTCAGTTCGCAGCCAAATCAACTGAACGGGTGGGCCGCCGAGGGCCTCCACGAACGGCTCCCAGCCGGCCGCGTCCCGGATCTGCCCGGTGAACGGGGCCACCAGCAGCACCGGGCAGCCGGCCGCCCGGATCTCCCGCGCGGTGGCGGTGAGGCCGGCGTACTCGTACCGCTTGATGTGCTCGTCGTACCAGTCACCCTCGCGCTCGCCGAAGGGCCGCCCGTACGCCCGGAGCACCGCGGCCACCATGTCGCCGTACACCGTGTCCTTGTCCAGCAGTGCCGGCACCGGGTCGAGCAGCCGGGTCAGCTCGCGGGCCGCGGTCGACTTGCCGGCGCCCGGCGCGCCCGCCACCACCCAGATCGTCCGCACCGGACCCATTGTGCCGATCCACTGTGGACGGTGTGGCGCGAGCCGGCTCTCCGGCGCGGACCGGCTCGCGCCGGGGGCTACTCCATCACGGGCCGGGGTGGGCTACCGCAACGCAGACTCAAGACTCCTTCATATTTGTGGACAGCCGCCGGGCCGGGTACGACGCTGGGTGGGCTGGCGCTGACGACCGGTGACCAGACCGTGGCGCTGCGTCCACTAGGGATGGCTCGCCATGGTCGTGCGCGCGCGCGGTCAATAAGGTCCGAGGTAGCCAGCGACCGGAAGGCGGACACCGATGCGTTGCGCAGACCTCGCCGAGACCTGGAACGGACTGCTGACGTGGTTCGACCAGCGGGGGGTACTGGTCCTGCCGCAGCTGTCCGCCGACACCCTGCTGGTCCGCCTGGACGCCGATGTCGACCAGAAGCGCACAGCAACCCCGGAAGAGGTCGCCAGAGCCGCCGACCGGTTGCGTGCGGTGATCGACCACTTCGGAGTACGGGCCGTGTACGTGCAGCAGACCCCGAGCCCTTCGCCCGGCCGGGCCTGCGCCGAACCGGCGGTGATCACCGCACGGGTGGTCGCCGGTGGCGTTGTCCATGAGTTGACCCTGTTCGCCGCGTGGTACTACGACTACCTCGACGAAGCGGTGGAGATGGAGTTCGCGGCCACGTCGTAACCGCAGCCGCCGATCAGGCGCGCATCCCCGGGCAGATCGAGCCTATTTGGCATTTAGCCGAATGGCAGGTCTGACAATACCTGTTGTGCCCACAGCCGGGAGTGGGCTGATCTTGTTTTCCCGGTCCCGAGCTCCCTGATGTCCGATTTCGGACAGGGTTCACCCAACACTGGTGTTTTCACCGATGCGAGAAGTCCGTACGCTGACGAGACTGCTAAACAGCCCGCCGCGCCCGGACTGCCGCAGGAACGCGAAAGCTGACCCCGGCATCACCAGGCCGCCCCGGTACCCCCACCGGGGCTGTCGTGTCATGTGAGCCGGAACCAACTGTCGCGTTCTGGTGGTAGCTACGGCGTTCGCCAGTAGTTACGTACAACCTGACGCGTCCACGTCATGTACGCGCCTGGTCATGCTGGTGTCCGCCCTCCCTGGCCGGTTCCGCCCAACCACGGGGAGAGGAGAGGAGACGGCTCGCACCATGGCGATCTATGAGGATCGATCCGCCCAGTCGATCGTCAAGCGTTCAACCGCTGACGTCGGCCCGGTCCTGCTAAGCCTGGTCGTAAGCGCCTCGACCGAATCATCACCACCGGCCACACCCGAAACCCCCGACAACCCACCCGTGCCGCGGCTCACGCCCGGCGAGGCCCGCATCGTGTACCTGATGAGCTCCGGCCACACCACTCCGGAGATCGCCAAGTTGCTCGAACTGCGGCCGCGGACGGTGGAGAACCACAAGCGTCACATCTACGAGAAGCTGGGTGTCAGCAGCCAGAGTCACGCGGTCGCCCGCGCGATCTCACTCGGGCTGCTCGACGCGCCTGGGCACCCGCGGCCGTCCGGTGCGTCCGGCGGTGCCAGGCTCTACCTGGTGCAGGGAGCGGCCAGCGAGTGCCGGGACGAGGTTGTCCAGGCGCTGGTCGGCCAGGAGCTCCCGTTCGTGGTGACCGATGCCCAGCAACCGCTGGACGACTACTGGGAGCGCTGGTACGGCGGTCCGGTGACCGCGGTGCTGGTGGACCCGGAGCCGGTCGACTGGGCGCTGCCCGCGTCCCTCGGGGCCGCGACCGTGGTGGTACGCACCACCGGGGTGCGGGACCAGTCGGCCATCACCGACGCGCTGTCCCGCGGCGCGAACGGTCTTGTGTTCCGCGACGACCTCGCCACTGACCTCGGTCCGGTGCTGGCGATGGTCGCTCAGGGCTTGTTCGCGATGAGTGGCGTGTACACCGCGACGCTCGCGAAGTGGGCACCCACCCGGGCTGCCGCGGCCCCCGAGTTGACCGCCCGGGAGCACGACATCCTGCGCTCAATTGCCAGTGGGCACACCATCCGCCAGACCGCCCGGCTACTGGGAATCGCCGCGAAGACGGTCGAGAACACCCAGGCCCGGCTGTTCCGAAAACTCGGTACGCGTAACCGCACCGAAACCCTCACCATCGCGGACCGGTGGGGTCTGGTGGACTGGACCAATGCGGTTTCAACCCGCCCGAGTGTCACACCGGCAGTGCCGCAGGGGTAGCTCCCCAGGCACGGTCGAGACCCGGACCGGCCTCCGCCTGATTGGCGGAGGCCGGAATCCGGGGAGTGCGTCAGGTGCGCAAACGCGCAGGTCAGCGACGACCTGACGGCGTACTGAGCCGCGCTCGGTTATCCCGCGCGGATTCTCATAAATGCTGCTACCGTATGCCTACCCGGGGAGATTTATAAACAGAGCTCAAATGATCGTGATCCCCTAGGGGCATCACGTCATATTGCTGGAATGGTGAAGTTCGTAAGCTGCGAGGCAGGAACTCGCCCATTCCTTCCACATCAGGAGCCTCCCGTGGAGCGCACTCCATCCCTCACCAGACGTAGTGTCATGGCGACAGGTGTCCTCGTCTCAGCGCTGACGGCGCTGGAGATGACTGGCGCGCTGAGCATCATCCCCAAGCGCGCCGGAGCTTCGGCCGGCACCGGTACCGACGACGTCGGCACCCTCGTCACCCCGTCGGACATCCAGTTCGACATCGGGGCCTTCAGCGCACCGCCCACCACGGTCAACGGCATCCAGGTGGCATTCCCGCCGGTTCACACCCTGTATGTCACCGCAGCCCTGTCCCGCAAGCCGACCATCACCGACCAGAACGAGATGAAGCGGGTCCTCGCGCAGTTAGAGGCCAGCTACGCCTGGAGCGCGGCCCAGCTCATCACCCACGTCGCCTACGGCGGACCGTACTTCAACCGCATCAACCCGGTGATCAGCACCGCGGCAGTGCCGCGCACGCTGGCCAACCGCAACCGGTTCGCGCTGCGCGAGGCCACGCCCACCGGCACCGACGTGGTGGCGGGCAACGGCATCCAGAAGTTGCGCTTCCAGGTGCCGGTCCGGATCGAGCGCAACGATGTGCTGTTCACGCTGCGCAGCGACAACTTCGCCAACCTGCAGGACGTACTCAACTGGTTCAACGGCAGCAACCGGCTGCGCGGCGCGGCCGTCACCTCCCCGCGCTGGGGTGGCCTGCTGACGATCAACAGCGTGCGGCACATGTTCGTCCAGCGTGGCCTGCCCCGGCAGGTGGCCACGCAGAACGGTCTGACCTTCGCCCGGTTCATGCAGCCGGACACCCCCATGTGGATGGGGTTCGCGGACCAGCAGACCAACGCCGCCGGCCCGCCGCCGATCACCACCTTCGCCGGCAACAGCTCCGCGCGCCTGACCGACTCCGCGCCGGGCCGCTACTTCGACAACGGCTCCATCCAGCACCTGTCGCACGACATCATCGACATGCTCCAGTGGTTCGACATGGAGGACGCGAACGCCGAGCCCGAGGATGACGGTGTCTTCACCGAGCGGGTGCAGTACATGTTCCACTCGCCGCAGATCAACAACGGCAACGCCGACCAGTTGACCGACGGCGGTGGGCCCTCGTTCCTGCCCACGCAGAACCGGGGTCCGAACTACGCGCGGCAGACCGCTCAGGGCATCGGGACCAACATCGACCCCGAGACCGGCGAGCGGGAACGCCGCATCGGCCACCTGTCCGCGCTGCAACGGTCCTCGCGGGCGGCGGACGGCACGCCGATCCACATCCGGATCGACGGGCCGGGCTTCGACAACATGGACGTGCCCGGCGGCGCGAACCAGCCGAAGCTGGAGTTCTCCGCGTTCTTCCCGACCGCGGACTTCTTCGCCACGATGCGCAACAACACCGCGGCCCAGGACCTGGCCAGGCAATTCGATGTGGACAACGACGAGAACGGTCTGGAGCGGTTCATCACCGCCACCAGGCGGCAGAACTACCTGATCCCGCCGCGGCGGAACAGGGCGTTCCCGTTGATCGAGATCTTCGGCGCCTGACCCGGCCGGACTAAGCTTGGGGGGAACCGCACCAATCGGGGGTAGGGGGTTTGTAAAGAGAGCGCCGTGAATGCGGGGGTTGGCCCGGGGAAGCAATAGCCCGGGCCAATTCCCGCGTGCCGGCGCGCCACGCACAAAGGTTTGGAGAAGGGTATGACCAGCACCCTCAACAAGAATTCCAAGAGGTCGGCGCGCCTGCTGCGCCGACAGAGCGGCGTGACCACGGTCAACTCGCCGGCTCTGGGCGGGAACGTCGGTCGCCTCCGGGCGATCGAGCGGCTGGGGGAGGAATACGGCGAGTACCCGCTGAGCGAGGCGCCGCTCGGCACCGCCGAGGAGCGCGGGCGCACACGGGTCGTGCTGCGCGAGCGCGACGGGCTCTACGCGCTCTCGCCCCGCGGCTGGCAGCGCATCGCGGCGCCGCCGGCGGTGGAGGAGGTGCGGCTGCGGCTCAACCGCGGTAGCGGCCGGGCTCCCACAAGGGCTCGTCGCCCTCGTTCGCCGCGCGCGCGAGGATGAAGAGCAGGTCGGAGAGCCGGTTCAGGTAGCGCACGCACTCGCGGTTGACCTCGTCGCCGCAGTCGATCGTGCGCCGTTCGGCGCGACGGCAGACCGTGCGGCAGACGTGCAGCTGTGCGGCGACGGGCGTGCCGCCCGGGAGCACGAACGAGCGCAGCGGCTCGAGCTCGGCGTTGACCTCGTCGCAGGCCTGCTCCAGCCATGTCGTCTGCTCGGGCGCCAGCCGCAGCC
>Ga0081455_10003338_pt1 | contig 13219 bp, 32 predicted proteins | sample TabmetS3T2R1_FD_70207 | JGI IMG/M metagenome (GOLD analysis project Ga0081455, IMG submission 70207) | Tabebuia heterophylla rhizosphere microbial communities from the University of Puerto Rico - S3T2R1 | ecosystem: Host-associated > Plants > Roots > Rhizosphere ... | reverse complement strand
AAGGTCCGTATAATCGGACGACAGCTTTGTGGCACGTCCGAGACTACGTCGACACTTACGGTTGGTCAGGGGCGAAGCGAGGTCGCATCGTCAAGATCGAGAAGTTTGCTGTCGTTCACGCTGAAGTCTGGGTGCAATTCGAAGGCGAGGACAAGCCACGAGTCGTCGATCCTGACCAGTTGAAGCACAGGAAGGTCACATGAACAACCGTCGACCTCCTGCAGCTGGTAAACCTCCAATCAAGAGGTATCGAGAGCAGCTTCCAGAGCTGCGAAAAGAACGTGATATCGCCTGGGCAGGTGCATCAGCTGCCACCGACGCAGGCGAGACAAAGGTTGCCAAGAGGTGGCGACGAAAGGCACGTCACCTTGAACGTCAGATCGAATTCAGGGAGGACAAGTTGAGAGAGTGGGGCTATAAGCCATGACAGTCAAAGATAGGCACGCTTGTTGTAACTGTCTGCGCAAGGATTTCTGCATTGCACAGCGCACGCCACTGCTTATTCAGAAGCAACGGCTCCTCATGATCTTTATGGATGGAGACGATTGGGGTGAATGGACGCCTCTGGATAAGCCGATGTTCGGCTGCCTCAAATGCTGGATCGCCAACGGCGAGAACGACGAGGCTGATCCTGGCGTCGGCACCATAGTCTGGACTGCACAGGCGAGTCTTAGGATCTTTCTGTGCGAGCGGCATTGCGGTGAGCTGCGCCTGCGTCACACGCAGCCTCTTGTCATCAAGGGCGACGAGGCTTATCGCATAAACAACAAGTGCATCATCCACGTCGAAGAACTAGAAAGTCTGGGAGGAAGGTAATGTACGAAGAGCTTTGGTGCGATGTTTGCGGGGCGAAGTTCCGTGAGCAATGCACTTGTCCCGATCAACCACCCGAGCCGACTCTCGAGGAACGCTGGGTCGGCATCGACGGTCATGCTTACGTCGGAGACAAGAAGCATTCCGCAGGTGCCTATCACGACACCGAAAACTGCCGGTGCCCACAAGGCGCTAACTTTGACCCGGAGGAGTGGTACTGATGGAGGAACGCAGCATTCCGACGCCAGGCGAACACAAGCTCGACACTGCTGAATTCGACTTGATCCCAGGTGCTGACGTAACTGACGATGAGTCATGGGCGATCATCGCTGAAGGTCCTAACGTCAGTGCAATCGTCGCGCACTGTCACAGCACTGACGCCGCCGAATGGCTAGTAAGGGCGCTGAATGAGCGTAACAGCAGGGATTAAGTCGGATTGCGCTTCCGGAGTGTTCGACTCGTGCGAACATTCTGGTGGCATAGTCTGAAGTTGACGGATGCCAAAGTCTATGTCATAATGGACATAGCGGTCGATCCATGCCTAAGGAGGGCAAGAAGATGAATGCAGCTATCCAAGATGCTCCACCCGCCGCGGTGAAGCATTACGAGTCGATCATTCCGCGGATGCGGCCTGGTCCGAAGAACAAGTGGGTCAGTGCTTTACTGACTCCCGGTATGTTCGAGCAGGGCTACCAGACCCTGCATGAGGTCGTCACCGAGTACTACTCGAAGGTTGCGCCGTACGGTCAACTTCCAGTGCCGATCGAGTATCACCACTGGTGCTGCCTCGGAGTCGGCGCCGATCAGTGTCCCGACGGCATCAGAACTTCCGACAACCTCAGCAGCGGGTCGCGCAAGATCGCCTACAACGGCGAGACGGCCTACCTGCCGACCATCGTGCAGGACTGGTTCGGCTTCCCGGATCAGCATTGGTTCTCCGAACACTTCTACGGCGCTCGCAAGGACCCGACGATCTTCAAATGCATGAGTCAGGAAGGTCACGAAGAGTCATGGACGTTGGCCGGTCTGAACGATTCGCACTTCACGTTCGCGCAGATCGCCGACGTCATCAAGTACTTCCTGTGAGCTGATCATGGCTGCTGGAGGATTCTACGAGCACTTGCCTCTCGACCCAGACTGTCCGGACGCTCCAAACATCCAGGCATTCTTGGACGACCCTATGACGCAGTACTCGGGTTGCGGAAACGAATTCGTCGACGACTTCGAGAAGCGTCACATCGCCAAGTGCAAGCGCTGTCAAGAGTTTGGCTGCGAGAACATCGAGATTCTCGGGCCGTAAGGAGAAGGAGCAACATGTCAACAGAAGCAAAGGTGCCTGTCATCCCGGAGTGTGATCTCTGTGATGACAAGCATCCTGCCTACGCAGATGCCAAGATTCCCGGAGGTAGCTGGGCGAACATGTGCAAGCCGATGTTCAACCAGCTCGGCTGCAAGCTCGGTCTTGGTCACGGTCAGAAGTACGTTCTCCAGGAAACATCAGAGGGTGGAACCTGGATCGATCAGCAGGAAGCCAAGGACCGCGTCAAGTTCGCCAAGGCGATGCAAGCATGGCGAGAGGGAGGCGGTTCTACTCGTGCGCAGGAGTACGCCGAGAATGATCTTCGGTTCGGTCTGTGGTTGTATTACTGCGACAAGCGCTGTCAACGTCTCGTCGGCCTGAGTATCTTCGATCTCAGCGACCACACCTGGCGCGACGACTACGACGGAGGTACGTCGCCAAAGGATGCCGTCACGTCTCTTCTCGAGAACGACGACATGGTCGCTGACCTGATGGGAGGCTGATATGGGACAGAGGTGTCCACACTGCCTACAGTACACGATGGAGGCAGTGCCTTCAGGTCGTCCCGATCCCGATGAGCCTGACGAGCAGCTGATGGTCAGGGTCTGCACTACCTGTGACAACGGATGCGACCAGGTTCTGGAAGGTGAGATTCACATCGAGGTGACTCGACCTGATCGAACCCTTTTCTGGGACAGCGTCACCGAGTATCAAATGGCACTCATCCACGAGATTCTCGGGAATCCTTCGCCGGAACGCTTCACGACTGAAGGAGTCGTTTACAACGCCGTCCATGCAGAACGGACAGGAGGAGGGGGAGGAAGTGTCTAACGAAATCGGCGAAGGGCTCAGTCCTGAGCCTGAAGAACCAACCGGGCAGGAGATACAGCGCACCCTGTATCGTCACCTTTCTCAGGTGCAGTACTTCTCTGATCAGGTGCAGCTCAAGAAAGAGGAGGCGGATGAGCGTTGGAGGCAATCTGATCTGGCCAACGCTCACGCAACGGCGGCTCTTGCGATTGCCGTAACCCTCACGGGAGGCGATCTTGAGATGGCGCTGTCGCGAATCGCCACGGCCCTGGAGGAGAAGTGAAGCAACCAAAGCTTGAAACCACAGTCGGCCTGTGGCGGCAAGACGATCCAGGCGAGACGCACTTCGTCCTATTCACGGCGGAAGGAGCAGATGACGTTGACCCTGAATGGTCAGTCACCATTCCTTACGCCTTGTGGGAGAAGTGGGACAAACCTGACTACGCGGTCTTCGAGATCGCAGTCCTTGCGAAACGAGCGGAGGAGTCCGATGAGGATTGACTTCGGCTACGTAGTCTGTCTGGACGACAAGTTCGCTGGAGGATTCCGCAAGTCCAGCAGAGATGACGCGGTCGCCTATTGCCTACTGCTACTCAAAGCAGAAGCTGGAAGGGTGACCATCAACGGAGTCAAAGCAATGCTGCCTGACCGACCAATCACCACTGAAGGTCTGCTCCTGTGGTGGGAGGTGGAGGCAGGCAGAAAAGCAGGTTGACTCCCTATAAGTCTGGTGATAGTGATATCACTCCTGAACGACGGTTGAAACTGAAGGAGGTGAGAATCATGAGGCTGTGTGAACCTTACCGCTAGGTAAGAAACGCCTTACAACCACGACCTGGCATGAGCACCTTGATGAGATTCTTCCGGAGAAGGTCTCGCCCGAAGTCAAGGTGCTGGGCATCCTGACTACACGATCCTTATTGGCTTCACCGCCAAAGGTCAGGATGCTCCAAGCCCCGTTAGCTCAATAGGCAGAGCTGCAGACTTTTAATCTGAGGGTTCCGAGTTCGAGTCTCGGGCGGGGCACGCAAGAAAGGAGGAAAGAAATGACAGTAATGACAACACCACTTCGACCAGGACAGCGATACCGAGTCGTATTCTGGTCGTCAGGCACCAAGCCGCGTGAGGCTGTGATGGACTTTCACAGTGTCGACTACAGGGACTACTTGGTCTTTCATGGTCGTCAAGGTGAGCCGAGCTTCGGTGATGTAGCACTCGACCTACAGTGCATCATTAGTCTGGAGCCGGTCGACAGGTCCGTGAAGATCAAGGCCTCGAAGATCAAGAGGTCCTGAGATGGGCCGCTGGGTCGGTAAGGCTTACAAGGGTGCCATGCGTGACATGAAGGCGCTCAAGCGCGACGAGGCTGAGATGAGACAAGAGATCAGCCGTAGGCGACGCTTCGACGAGGCTCATAATCCTGAAGCTCTCGAGATTCTGGAAGCGCTGTATCTCGGGCAGTTTAAGGAAGGTCATCGTCGACTTCGAAGAATCGAGAATGTGATCGACGACTTATGATCCCAAGACAACGACGAGTACGCCAAGAGTTGCGACGAAGGAGGAGCAACGTGACCTTCTCAAAGTCCGAGCCGCAAGACCTGCAGACGTTACAGGATATCCAAGACGTCTTGGGTGCTGACGGCTTGCTCCATAGTCTGATGACCTACCTCGCTGAGAACGGGTTTGAAGACCTGGCTGGCGACAGTAACCAACAGGAAGTCATCCAAGAGTTCCTTCAAGAATGGAGGGCTGGGAACGAGCCAGAAAGACCAGAATACCTATCCCGCTAAGGGGTATGGTACACTAGACATAGCGGGCAAACTACGTCCAGAAGGAGAAGAAAGATGGGACGTGCAGTCATAACAGACGACCCTGACGTGCAGGAGGCGATCGACAAGCTGATCGCCGTGCATGGCAGCATGAAGGGCGCAATCTCGGATTACCTGAACAAGCACCTCACCGACGGCCAGACCTTCACGAGCAAGCAAATCGCCGACGACCTCGGCATCACTCGAGGCATGGTCACCGGCGCAATGGCGCAGTACCGATCCAAGATCTACGAGATCGTCAAGCCGAACCGGACGACCTACCAGATGGTCAGGATCGACCACAGTCCGATGCAGAGTAGCGCCGAGCTGCCGTCGCACCTGGCCGAAGTTCCGTGCTACATCTTGCGGAGCTACAACGACGGCGCTCACCTGATCTGGCTGAAAGGTGAGATCCTGGTCGCCAAGCCCTTCGATCCGCAGCTCATCGAACTGCAGGACTGATGGACCCTGTATCCATCGCAGTCGGAGCAGGAGTAGCGGCGGTCGTCTTCTACACCGTCGGCTGGTTCAAAGGAAGGAGGCGACCACGGAAGCAAGCTAAGGCTGTCTGTGGTTGCAAGCATCACTACTCCTTCCACGATCCAAAGACTGGCAAGTGTATGAAGGCTATCAATGGATACTGGAACGATCAGCATAGGCGAATCGAGACGACCTGCTCGTGTGTGAAGTATTACGGTCCAATTCCCATCGACGACTTCATTATCCCGGAGATAGGAGGGTGATAAGTTGTCGGTGGTAGTCGTCAAGATTTAGCCGCATCCATCTGAAGGTTGCCGATAGCAAAAAACCTGAACGAAGTCCGTTATGGGCTTCACTCGGGCGGTGGAATTTGCTACAGTCGATCTATCAATTGGTACGGCAGCGATCACATCACCCGATATGGTCGCAGCGCCCTAAAAGATTAGGAGTAGTCTATGGCGCGACATGACGAGCCCGCCACAAAGAAGGCGAGCAAGAAGGCTCCGGCAAAGAAGGCTGCTGAGTCAGAGACGCCGGAAACCCCCGAGCCGACTGACACCAAGGCTCCCGAGGAGACACCGAAGAGCAACGGCGACAAGCCGGACAACAAGGCGATCTTCGCTGAGTTCCAGACCGTCGCTCAGAAGGTGGTCGGGGACCGCGACGAGGCAACTGGACTGACCGAAGAGCAGATCGCTCCGGTTGTCGAGGTGTTCCGAAAGCTGGACGGCGCGAAGTTCTACAACAAGGCCCGTGAGTGGGTCATGGATCAGGTCACCGATGCTGTCATGCCTCCGACCGAGGACATGAAGCTGGCGAAGGCCTGGGTCAAGATCAAGGACAGCCTCAAGGCTGCCACGCCGCCTCGGGCGAAGAAGCCTGCCGACCCGACCGAGCAGTACATTCACCAGCGCTACATGCTGGGTCTGGCTGCCAACCTCATCGAGGACAACCTGCCGGACGGCCTCGCCGAGGATTGGGAGGAGCAGTTCAACAAGTTCGACGAGGACCACGCTGGTCAGGTAGAGACTTACCAGGCATGGTTGGCTGACGAGTCCGACGACAAGGGCGGCGAGCCCGAGGTCGACAAGGTCGTCGGCGACGCCTTCAAGCTGGCTACGAAGAAGATCAAGCGTAGCGGTGGCGGTGGTAAGCGTCGGCCTTCAGACGCAGCGAAGCGCAGCACCTTCAACCATATCCAGCAGGTCTTCGCATCTCTGCCCGTTGGTAAGCAGCTGACTGTCGCTGAGATTGCCAACGCCGACTCCGAGGAGTACGGTGACGACCATCCGTCGCCAGGCGCGATCAACCAGCGACTGTTCAAGGAGGGCGACAAGAAGCCAGAGCTGCCCGAGGGCATCGAGGCTATCGACTCCAAGCCGCGCAGTGCAAAGAAGGTCGCTGAACCGGCCTCACAAGCTGGCTAGTCAACACGCTTGACTGGCCATCTCGGGTGAACCTCACCCCCTGCCTGGGATACGAGCGGGCAGGGTGTGAGGCTTCACCCACTTAGACCTGCCCCGCCCTCGTGGGTATGAGACTCGGGGGCGGGGCAGTCCCACCGAGATAGGAACAGATATATGGCAACCCAGCCTCCGAAAAGATCATCCAACAAGCGCCGCATCGAGCGACGAGCTGCATCCTGGGCCCGTAGCCAGAAGCGCAAGAAGAAGCGGCGCGATGACAACGAGCTGCGTGCGATGGAGAACAAGCAGCTCGTCGCTGACGGTGGCACACTGGCCTGGAAGAAGGCTCAAGCTGCTCGCTTCCGTTTCCGTCACCGCAGGTGTCGGATGGGAGCTGCGTGCAGACTCAACACTGACTTCCAGCACACTGCCACCAACTCGCCTCTATGGGGGCGTAAGGCGTGATTTGACCGTGGGGTAAGTCTTCGCTACAATGTTGGCTTGCCCCACGGCTACCTCCCAAAGAAAGGGAAGATAATGAAATATCCAGTGCTCATCACAGTCGCCGGATTGGTGGCTGCAGGTGGCTTCATCGGCAACGCTACCGCAGACCCGCCGGTGGAGTATGTCAAGGGTCCAACAGAGTACGTTCAGGCCCCGATACCTGAACCGAATACTGTAACGGTCTACGAGGTCCCAGAGTCATGCCTCGATGCGCTCGATCAGGCGAACATCATCTGGCAGGAAGCTGGGAAAATCGACACTAAGTCTAGTGAGATACTAGACATTATCTCAAAAGTTCGCATACTACTTTTCAAGCAAGACGTTAATGGCCTGGCAACCGTAGAGGATCACGTCAGAAATCTTCAGGCCAAGACCGTCGGCAACGTCCAGAAGCTGTCCGAGGCATCGTTTGCTTACCAGCAGGACTACGGAAAGTGCAAACAACAACTGAACGAGTAGGAGAGGAGGCGATCATGAGGATCGAAGATGCTTGGATTGATGATCCAGTTCGCCGTGGAGAATTCGAGCCGCCGAAGCTCTGTCTCCAGGTTGACGAATGGCCGGACGAGTCTATTCCTGACTCACCTCAGGGCAGAGGTTGGATTGTTGGCAAGTGGGGTCCATTTCATAAGTACTCCCGACCAGGACATAAAGTCACTGCTGGTGACTTCAATGCCGAACGAAACAATCTTACCAAGCCTTTTCAGCCCCTCGTGGATATCTCTCTCTTCCTGGGTCGGACTGAGGAATATACTGACAAGTATGCGCTAGCTCTTACTCGTGCCCGCCAAAAAGTCAAGCAGTTTGCACCACAATGGAGGCTGCTCCTCGCTGACAAGGAGGCACAGTCTGGGAAGATTCTGTGGATTCCAGTCGAGAAAAATCAGGTATGTAAGTTCTGGCTCGGCGGAACAAAGATCTGTGCGAAAGCTTTGTATGGTACTGCCCGCGTCAAGGGTATCGACATACCGTACTGTCGGGAGCACATGGAGACGTACAACAACGAGCACGCAAGGAAGCGTGTCAAAGCCTCATGAACGGACGACCTCACGGTCAGGTCAACGAAGTCAGATGGACGACAGACCTTTATGGCTTTCGTATCGTCCATTACCCGACAACCATCTGCTTAGGTGACTTAGCTTGTCGTGAACCCCCTGAGTATCTCGTGAAGTTTCAGGGATTCAAGATGGAAGTTACCTTTGCTGTCTGTCGAAAATGTGCAGCTGATGTTCGCCTCGGTAAGTGGAGTCTTTGGGAACAGTCAATCCCAACAGGCTGGAAACTTGTCGAAATGCAAGACCTCCGATAGGAAGGAATCATGGCTGAACCGATCTTTAACACCGTCGTTATCGAACAAGGACTACCTGCAGAGTCACATGAAACGGAGGAACTTAAGCGTCAACAACAGTGGGATCGCCTGGGGAATATCCTCAAAGGTCTGGAAGAACCAACAGCTGAGGATCTTCCGTGGCTCGAGGAAGTCCACGAACATCTCAAAGCCGAGTTGAGTGTCATCGAGAAAGTCATGCGACCTCTCAAGGAAGCCGCCGAGGGTGAACCACTTGGACCCAAGACCGCAGAAGCAATTGTAGTCGAAGTCGATTCGGAGCATGTCTCAGTCACGGTCACTCCAGAGTCTGTCATTCCGACGATAACTCCTGATCCTTCCATCGCTCAAGTTGAGCCTGAACTCGACGCCAAGGAAGTTATCAAGTCTGCTGCAGCCAACGTTAAAAAGGCCGCGGCGAAGAAGACTGCGAAGCGACCTGCCAAGAAGGCAGCGGCAAAGAAAACAACGGCCAAGAAGACTGCAAAGAAGGCGACGAATGAACGATCTGGCGAGTCTGCAGACAAGTAGCTTCCCCGACACCGAGACGTACGTTTACGAGAAGAACCGTCGCTTCGCAGTCAACCAGGGTACGCGCTGCGCTATGTCTGAGGTGAAGTTCAATCCTCAAACTTCTCACCATCCCTCATCTTACGAAGGTTACGCTGACCTCGCAAAGCGACGCGCTCGGAGAGCTTGGGAAGATAGGTGGGGAGACATACCCTGGGATCAGGTGCAAATTCTTATGACCTACGTCACAGCTTCGGTCGTCGTCGAGTTCAGGGTCATGGAGTGGTAATGAGGATTAAGAAGAACGGCTTCAGTTTCCCCTGCGGTCTAGCCGCCCTCATTGTCGTCATGCTCCTGACAGCTTGTGTCATGGTCATCGTCCTAACTTCAAAGGGAACAATTCAATGAATCCAACACTGATGAAGGCGTTGAAGAAGAACGATCAAGTAGCGGGGAAGGTCAACGTCTGGATTGAAGATTACGTCTGGAAGCCAACCAAGCATGGAGTCCGCGTCTTCCTCAATGTTCTGTCGAATGGCCGCTTTGAGAAGTGGGTTTTACTTCAACGCATCAATCACATGAATTCACTCATCGAAGCCGACGAGCAACTTCTCAGAAGAATGGCTATCTCGAACATCTCAGGTCCGAAGTGGGAAAGAACCGTGCAGCGATTCGATGACCACATTGAGGACCTGAAGACTGAACGCAACCACCTAATCGAAGAATTAGCAGAGTTGGGGAGGTAACGCCGATAGTTAATCTCTAGGGCTGGGCTTGGCTGGATCGGTTGGCTGGTGCTACGTTTCCTGAAACGAGGGGGAGTTGTCAGGAAAGCGTGGCGCACGCTAGAAACCAGACCTCTCCCCCTCACCTACTTTGAGTGAGGGAAGCATGTCAGTCGATCCGGCCACCCTGGCCGATTTCACCAAGAAGAAAGTCATCCTTGTCGCCAAGGGTACTGACGGCCAGGCCCACGAGTTTGAGGGTACCGTGTCTGGAGCAAGTCCAGCCGGGCTGGCTTTCAAGCAAAAGGGTAAGCGAGACGTTTCGCTAGTCGAGCCTGACGACATTGAGGACATTCGCCTAGTGCCGGACAGGCCGAAAAAGATGGTGCAAAAGAAGATCGATCTCATCAAGGAAGGCAATGTCCGTCAGCACCTCGTTGACCGGCACGGCTATACCCTTGAGGAAGGCAACGAGCTAACCGAAGAGCAGGCCATTGCAGTCCACGACACCATCGACCACAAGGGTCTCGGCCACCGGCACGTCGCAAAAAAGAAGAAGGACGAGAAAGAGTCTTCCGAAGAACAGAGTGCAGCTTAAGTCACCAGACGCTTAAGCCAGAGCACCATTCCAGGAAGATAGGGAGACGGGTGCCTATCCCCGACTCCCCCACCTCCTGAAGGCTGTTTGACCGTGGCCTTCAGGAGGACAGGCTTGCAAAACTTAATAGAGTGAGCTACCGTGACCCTATGCCTGCGCGCAGTGAAGCACAGCGAAGATATCTAAACTGGAGGTTCGGGCACGCCTGGGTGAAAAGGCATCACTTCGATAATCGAGGGAAGCTTCCCAAGCGTGTTCGGTCAAGAAGGCGTACACGTCGCCGTAGAAGGTGAAGCATGGCGAAGAGGAAGGCTAAGAAGAAGCCGAAGTTAGGGTCTGGTAAGCGATTTAAAGCTGTAGCAGCCTCTGCTAGGAGGAGCGGAGCAAGAAATCCGAACGCAGTAGCTGCCGCAGCTGGTAGGAAGAAGTTTGGTAAGAAGAAAATGGCCAAGATGGCAGCCGCGGGGAGGCGGCGAAAGGCCAGAGCCAGAAAGCGCAAGCGATAACTAAAGACGTCCAGTCTCTCCGGGACTGGACATAGACTGACAGGTTGCAAAAGTGTCTCCGTGACTGACCTTCGCAGGGGCGCTACCGGCTGCAACCTGTCAGTCGCTTCTGGAGGAAGGGAACGGTCAGTGTATGCACCTCGAGGTGCCACCATTCCGCTGCGCTTCTACGGCAGGGCTGATGGAGTCTGGGAAATAACTTGGGATATGGGAAACGGTCAACGAAAGACAACGCTCCAAATAGGAGGAGACAAGATGCCCGCAGGACCAACACTGGTGCAGCAGATGTGGGAGATGATGGACAATGAGACCAAGAAGGTTATGGTCCGGTCTGGCGTTGAGATGCAGGATTTCGAGGCGAAGTGTCGAGCTCGAATGCTGGCTGAAGTGCTCGCTCTCTTCATGGTACCGCACTTCCACGGAGCTGATCAGATCGCCCGTGAAGCATTACGTCGCTACCGAGCTGAGAAGGCTGGTGATAAGGAATACGAGACGCCTGGAGTTGGAACTCAACGCTATGTACCTCCGCCTGGAACAAGGCGTACCCCCGAGCCAAAAAAGAAAGCTGCACCCAAGATCAAGTCTCGCTTCGACGAGTCTGATACCGAGTTACTGCGGAATCTGGCGGCCAAGGGTCAGCCAATTGCTAAGTTGGCTGCACTTATGAACGCTACCGAGGACGAAGTTCGCGCTGTACTTTGATTTGACTAATCTTCAAGGTGGGCGTATAATGGACGTATCGGGAAAAGTACTCTCAGAATGCAGGGTAACTTATGGCACGTACTTCCAAGGTCGAAGCTTGTTTGATCTGTGGCGAAGTGCCGTGCAATTGTGATAGTAAAAGAAAGCGCAGACCTGAGTCTAAGGCTCGCCCGAAGTTTGTCACTTCCCAGCGTGATCTCACATTGGAGGCTGCCGTTCAGGCGGTTGCTCCACTGCTATGCAAGGCTGATAGGCAAGTTTACAAGAACATGATTCATCCACCACTGCATAACCAACGCCAGATAGAAGAATGGAGAGAAGCTTATGGAAACCCTGACCGAGTACTTCAGGCGAGGAGTCGGGGAGCTTAATCTGCTGGTGAATCCACCTCCCAGACATGTACGGTCAAACAAGACTCGCCAGTTAGGCGAGGAGGATCACATCGACTTTCAAGAGGCTGCATCCAAGCGTCAGCCGCCTCCGAACATCGAGCAACTCCGTGAACACTTCAAAGCCAAGAATCCTCATCGCTGGCGACGCATGAACAGCGACAAGAGGTGGGCCGAGAAACAGCTACGGAAGCTTGGCATGAACCCTGATGACTGGAGGTGGCTGCTGTAATGGCGATCCAGCGTCATGGGAAGTTCCAATTACTCATGGGCGACCTCTCGGACCTGGCGAATTCACACAGGATCAAGGCCTTTGAGGATAAATACCTTACCATTCCTCCTCCTGACATGCCTGATCCAACCGCTGAGGCTCCGCGACAGCTCTGCAAGTGTGTCTGGAAGACCAAATGCGAAATTCCTGCATGGAAAGACGGCTGGTGTTGTGGCTGCTACTATGACCACCGGGAAGGTCGCTGATGCCTCAACACTGGCAACCAGGCAGGCGCGGACGGTATAAGCCAACCGATCCGGGAAAGATCAGCACCCATAAGTATGCCTGGGTAGACACATTTCTCGGTGAATTTATGATCTTGGTCGGAGACGACAACACGGGGCCTCGATCACCAGGCTTAGATGTGGTGATTCACAAGCCTGGCCAGTATCATTGGTCGCTTCCTCTTACCAAGCTAACACGGTCAGAGCTAGACAAGACTCAAGAACTATTCGATCTCGCATTCAGATGGGCAAGGGAAACGGTCGATGCAAGAGACAAGATTGCTAGAGATGCATTCGAAGCTGGGGACGACTCTATCTCTCGAATCTATCGAAGAGATCCGCGTCTTTTTGTTAGGAAAAGGCCGGACGACGAATACAGCACGCGCTTACGCCAGCGATCTGAGGGAATTCTTGAGGGCGACGGGGGAGAAGGAGATCCCCCTTACGAACTTCGAACAATTGGCACTGTATTGGCTGGTGATGACGAGGGACAAGGTGAGTCCGAAGACGACGATCCGAAGACTGACGAGCCTTAGGACGTTCGCTCAATGGTCAGGTCTGGGTTCTGTCCTGGGTGACTTTATCGCGCCAAAGCCTGGCAAGCCGATACCTCATCCAATCCCTGAAGGTCTGGAAGGGTTGGATCGCCTCATCGAGGTTGCCAAGAACGAGGAACAGAAAGCTCTCGTTGGCTTATGTGGCTTTGTCGGGCTGCGAATCGGGGAAGCTTTAGACATCTGTGTTTGTCATTTTGACTTACACAACATGTTTCTTACCGTGCGAGGTAAAGGTGACAAGACTCGATATGTCCCCATCTCTGATCGTGCTTGGCAGGCCGTCATTGTC
>Ga0081455_10005956_pt1 | contig 13223 bp, 10 predicted proteins | sample TabmetS3T2R1_FD_70207 | JGI IMG/M metagenome (GOLD analysis project Ga0081455, IMG submission 70207) | Tabebuia heterophylla rhizosphere microbial communities from the University of Puerto Rico - S3T2R1 | ecosystem: Host-associated > Plants > Roots > Rhizosphere ... | reverse complement strand
CATGGGCGATCGAGGCCGTCAGCTGCCCCATCATTGTCACGCGATTGACGTGGGCGAGCTCCGCTTGAGCCGTCTGGCGTTCGATGATGCTCTGTTTGAAGACCTCCACCGACGCGGCCATCGCGCCGATCTCGTCGCCCCGGCCAAGCCCGGGCGCTTGGACGGCGGTATCGCCTTTGGCGAGGGCCGCCATGGCGCCGGTCATGCGAGTGATCGGCACCGTGATGCCGCGCGTGAGGAGAACGCCCATCAGCAACGCGACGATGAGCGAGGCTGCACCGCCGAGTATCGTCACCGCGTATGCAGTCACGTAAGCATGCGTCTCCGCGGCGCTGCGCTGTGCCAACAGATCGCGCTCAACCCCGGCGATTTCGTCCACTTTGGCGCGGACGAGGTCCATCGCGGCTCTGCCGGCCGTGGAGGCCACCACGGCGCGGGCCTCCTCGCGCGCGCCGGGCTTCGCCACCAGCGCGATCACCCGCTGGGCGATCTCAGAGCGCCACTTCGCCGCCAGCTCGTTGAGTTCATCGAGCCGGATCTGCTGGGCAGGGCTATCCGAGGCCAGGTCCCTTGCTTTCCCGATCGCCGCCCTGAAACTCTCGCCTCCCTCGTGGTAGCGCGCCAAAAATCTCTCGTCGCTGGTGATGAAGTAGCCGCGCACGCCGGTTTCCTGATCCAGCATGGCCTCATTTGCGGCGTGTAACGTCTCCAGAACGTCGGTGGTGTGGATACGCCAGCCGTGGGCCCAATCGATCACGTGAAGTCTGCTGTAGACGATGGCGCTGCTCACGGCGATTACGGCGACCACCGCGGCAAACGCGGCCATGAGCTTGCGCGAGATCGGCCAATTCGCAAAAGCGGACACGCACGATCCCCGAAAACGGAAAGCGACCAGCTGGCCAGCTCGTCAGGTTGCCCGCAAGGACATGTATTGGCAACTCCTCGGCCATGCAGCAGCCGAGCGATAAACCTTAAAGGTCGTCCCCGCGAAAGCGCGACCCATGAACACCGGTCTGTGTTCATGGGTCCCGGCTCTCGCGCCATAGCGCGTCCTCAACGGCGTTTCACGCCCGTCTTCGACGACCTACGGACGCGCGTGGACGCGCTTAAGGCGCTCGGCCGGGACGACAAGCGCATTTCGATGGGTTTCGCTAGCCCCTCAATCGATACGGCTCCGGCGGATCACTGCGCCTTCGCAATACAACCGTTGCTCGTCACGAGCCGATGCACTGTTTCGCGATCAGGTCGTTGAACGCGTCGATCTCCGCATCGAGCATTTCGAGGTTGCGTTGGCGGTTGACGCCATCCTCGCATAAGGAGGCGGTCTGGCGCGTCAACACCGCCTCATAGAAATAGCTGCCGTAGGCGCGGCAGCTCTTGTCGCTGTCGTCCGTGCGGCTCTGGCGCACCGCCGCCCAACGCGCCCGCGCGGCGGTGAGCTCGGAGGCCTGTCCGCAAGACGACGCATCCGCCACTGCCGCGGACAGGATCGCAAGAGCGATGGCGAAGGTGGCGCTGCGCAACATTGATACCATCGCTGTATTCGCGTGCTTACTTTTTCCGTCGGGGGAGGGTCGTCGGCCCATGCTGGCATGCAGGATATGCGCGGCCGGCGGGCCGCGCTTGCTGCCGCTTGTTCTCGTTTACGAGTTCTTGCTCAAAAACGCTGCGCGACCCGCGACCTCTGCGATCTGATCGGGCACGCTCTAAAAAAGCGTCTTCGTTTGTACTTGAAGCAGTTTAGCGCCGCGTACTCGGTGCATTCCCTCCCCCGCTTGCGGGGGAGGGATAGGGAGGGGGCATGCAACAAGATCGATGGGAGATGCAAAAAACATTCATGTGCGCACGCTCACCCCCTCCCCAACCCTCAGCCGAAGTCGGATTTATCCGACTTCGGCCGGTCAATAGCGTGGCCGAACCCGGGTAAACCCGAGTTCGGCTGCAAGCGGGGGAGGGAGCAGACCGAGGTCGCCGCATGCGGTAATTTCACTCCACAGGAACACGCTCTAATCCAAAATAGACTTTGCTTGAAAGCGGTCTCGGCGGCCGCAAATGAGCGTGCGGTCAGCGACGGGAGGCGCAGATGAACATCCTAACCGTCAATCTTGTGTTGAGCACGATCGTGTTTGCGATAGCGGCCAAGCTTTATCTGATGCCGCAGCTTGCTCGGCTGGAGCCGCGTGCCGTCGTGCTCCCGATTCTTCTGCTGCATGCTTTGCGGCACCTCGGGTTGATGTTTCTTGCTCCGGGCGCCGTCGAACCGGGCATTCCAAAGCAATTCGCATACCCGGCGGCCTTCGGCGACCTCATCGCCGCCGTGCTGGCCCTCATTGCCATTGCCGCAGTCGTCCGCCGATCGCAGTTCGCGCGACCGCTCGTCGGCCTCTTCAACATCGCGGGGACGATCGATCTGATAATCGCGATTTCAACTGCCACCATTTACGGAGCGTCGCCGTACATGGGAGCCGCCTATTGGATACCCGCTTTCTGGGTGCCGGCACTGCTGGTGACGCACTACGTGGTCTTCGTTCTTCTGGGCAGGCGGTGGACCGGGCCGATGTGAGCTCGTAACACGCGCCGAAAATTCAGCGTGGACCCTACCGCTGCTGCCAACGCGGACTCGGCTGCAGCTGCAGAATTTCTTTCGCTACAAATCGAATTTTTCTATTGACTACGATATGCGTCCGTAGTAGAAGATTCGCATCCCGCTCGTTGAGGGCGTTTCCGGAAATGATCCGAAGACGGAGCGGGACGTGGTGGGCGACCGCCACGGTGGAGCGCCGAAAGGCGAGCGCGTCGGGCGCGGCTTCGCTCGACGCGACCCGCGCGTCACCCGCGCGGCCCACACTCGCGCTTGCCGGCGCGACAACGATAAATAAAAAGGCGCCTGTCGGCGCTCCGCCCACCCCTCGACGGGGGTGAGTGAAACCAACGAGGCAAAGCCCGGACGCAGCAATGCGGGCGCGGGAACGAGATGGGCTGTTTGACATCGTGAGATTTCGAGTCCGCGGCGCACTTCACACGAGCCGCGAACTCGCTGACAGACCCTCTCCCTTGCGGGAGAGGGCCTGCGCGGTGCTGCCACCGCGATGGCGGGGTAAGGGGTCCTCGCGAACCCGGAAACCCCTCCACCTCCGGATTGCGCTTCGCTCATCCGCGTTACTTACTTGCCGCCGCGTTGCGGTGACGGCTTCAAATCCCATGCGCGAGCGCGCCGACGATGAGCACGACCTCGCCAGTGGCTACGCCAGCCAAGACCGATCGCCGCACGGCTAGGAACGCGAGGAACCCGCACCCGATGGCACCGAGGCGAATGACCAACGGCACACTCGCCAGTGCTTCGGGTGGAAACAGAATGAGCTTCGCGATAACACCCGCGAGCACGGCGGTTGCGACCGAGCGCCCCCACAAGAACAGCTCAGTTTCGTCGGCAATCCCGTGGGCGGCGACGAAACCGAGCATGCGCCAGATTTCAGTGGGCAAGAAGCCGACCAGCAAGAGCAGGAGATACGCATAAAGTTCGCTCATTTGAGCGTCTCGCGCAGCCGGTGAATGGCATAAGCCAGCGATCCGCCCACGATGCCGGTCCACAGCAGATCGAGACCCAAGTGCAAGGCCGCCAGCAGCGGTCCCAGCACGATCCCGAACGCGAGCGCCAGCCAGTCGGACATGAGGCGGCAGTTTCGCGTGGTGGAGATCAAGAAGGATATCGGGGTAAGGAAAAGCAGGCCCGCACTCAGGACGGGCGGCAGCGATCCGGCGAGGTAGTATCCCGCCACCGTCCCCGCCTGCGCTGCGGCCATGAAGCCTACGCCGAGTCCGTTCACAAACGGGACGTGCCGCTCCCTCGGCACGCTCTGCAACAGCCGCAGCGCCTCGATCCATACGCTGACCGCAGTAAGATGCGCGGGCAGAATCAGCGCGCGATGGGACGTCTGCGGCCCTCGTATCAACGGCAGCAACGACATCACCATCGGCAACAGACGCGCGCTGCTGACGCCGACCGCCAGCGCAGTCTCGACCGCCCCGCCGCCGGTACCCAGCGCCGACACCAGGATCACCTGTGCCGGCGCCGCCCATACCAGAAGGGTCGAGGCTGCGGCCCACCACAGGTCAAAGCCGAAATCACGGGCCAACGCCGCGATGCCGATATAGGTGCCAATCACGACATAGGCCAACGCCGCACCCCACGCGGCTCGAAACCCGGCGAGGAACGCGGCCGTCCGGGAGCAGTACGCGGGGTTCGTCGTCGGCGCGGGCGACACTTGCGATGACTTTTGTGATGGGGCGTTGGCTGGATCGGATCAACCCACAGCGCGACCGCTCGTTGAAGTCAACGCTGCTCCGCCGTGCCGTCGCCGTCAACGATAGCGATGTAGCGATCGACCGAACGTTTGACGGCATCCTTGCCGCCGCGTGGGATGACGCCGCGATCGAAGAATGCGCCATAGACTGCGTCGAACGAAAACGGCTCGAGCATCGCCCAGATCCGCGCCACGGCGGGGCCTGAAAGCGGAATCAGGTTGGGATAGCTGCGCATGAAACTCACGTAATTGCGGTCGGGGATCAACTGCACGATATCGCCGCTCAAGAGGGCGCCGCGCCCGTCTGCGCCAGCCGCCCAGTGAAGCACAGTGCCGCCGGCAAAATGCCCCCCGCAACGGATGAGCGTGATGTCGGGCGCTAGCTGCAACGTGTCGCCCTCCCACAGCTTGATCGCGGAGTCGGGCTGCATGATCCATTGCCGATCGGCGGCGTGCAGATGGATGGGAATGCCGCCAAAGGCGCGGCTCCATTCCACCATGGTGCCGTAATAGTGCGGGTGGGATATCGCGATGGCGGACAGCCCGCCGAGCCCGTTCACCAACGCGATCGTTGCGGCATCAATGAGCGAGATGCAGTCCCAGAGGATATTGCGTTCGCGCGCGCGCAAAATCAGCGCCCGCTGACCGATGGCAAATTTCGGCACCGTCCCTACCCCGATCAGCCCGGGCTCGTACTGCCGATAACAATTGAAGTAGCCGCGCGCGAGCTTGTCGAGCGTGCTCCACCGCTGCCCGTCGGCAGGCACGAATTGGCGCTCGTCCTCGCAGATTGGGCAGGCCGCCGGTGGGTGCTCCGACGGCGTGAATTGGCTGCCGCAGGTCTCGCAGATGAAGGCAGGCATTGCAGCACCGCGAACGTTGAGCCGGTTTGTCCTTAGGCGCGCCGACTATCCCCTGCGCTCGCGGCCTTCGCGGCATGATCTTACGTTCCCATGCGGCCATCAATCAACGCTGGTATGAGCGCAATGCAATGCGGAACACGATCGTTCGGTCACTATCGAAGCGTCGGAACATTCTATTTTCGACGGGATTGCCCATCTGAAATCGGGTGGCTCCCACGCATCCATCTCGCAAATCTATTTGCCAATCACACGAGGTTCCATGGTTTCGGTTGCAGCCCGCACTCGCCTTGTTCCGCGGCACAGCACAAAGCTGATTCTGTTCACCATGTGTCTGGGCGTATTCATCGCCCAGCTCGATTCCCAGGTGGTCAATCTCGCCATCAAGCACATCGGTACTGACCTCAATGCAGGCATCAGCCAGCTGCAATGGGTGATGGATTCCTACAACCTGCTCTACGCCACGCTGTTGCTCACCGGCGGCACGCTCGGCGACTTGTATGGCCGCGTGCGCATCTTCGCCATTGGCATCGGCTTGATCGTGCTGGGCTCGATCGTGTGCGCGGTTGCACCCAATGCCATCGTGCTCATTGCCGGGCGGGCGCTCACCGGAATCGGATCCGCGCTCGAAGTCCCGACCTCGCTGGCGATCCTGACCGTCACCTATGCCGAGGCCAAGGAGCGGGCGAGTGCTATTGGCATCTGGGCCGGCTGCAACGGCCTTGCGCTCGCGGTCGGGCCGACCATCGGCGGTCTGCTCGTCGACATCGCGGGCTGGCGCAGCATTTTCGCGCTGGTCGTCCCGGTCAGCGCACTGGCCATGGTGCTCGCCATCAAGAGCGTGCCGGAATCAAGCGATGCGAAAGGCCGTCAGCTCGATCCGGCCGGACAGGTGCTCGCTGTGGTGGCGCTTGCAGCGTTGTCCTACGTTACCATCGAAGGGCCGCATTGGGGCTGGACCTCGCCGACAATTCTCGCGCTCGCGGCCGTGTTCGTGGTATCCGCGGCCATGTTCATCGGCGTCGAAAAGGGTAAAGCCGGTGCGCTGGTCCCGCTCGATTACTTTCGCAACCGCCAGTTCAGCGCCGCCCTCGCCATAGCCGGCATGATGACGTTCGGCATGTATGCCATGCTGTTCCTCACCCCGCTCTACCTGCAATCGCTCGCCGGCGCATCCGCCTTCGTCGTCGGACTGGAACTGCTGCCCTTGTCGCTGACTTTCGTGCTCGTGTCGCATTATTCCGGCGCGCTCGCCAAGCATCTCGGTGCACGCATCGTCATGGCTGCCGGCATGGCGGCGATGGGCGTCGGACTTCTACTGCTCACCTTCGTCTCCCCGACACCGAACCTGATGCTGATCGAATACGCCCTCCTGGTCATCGGCGCCGGGCTTGGGCTCAATACTGGCCCGGTCAACGCGGTAGCAGTGGCGAGCCTCCCGCCTGCGCGTTCCGGCACCGCCTCGGGGCTCATCAACACCGCGCGCATGGTCGGCGCCACGCTGGGCATTGCCGTGCTCGGCGCCGCGTTCGCAGTGCAGGCCGCCGGGCAGACAGCGGAAGCGATGGTGAGCGGGTTGCGCCTCGCTTATCTCGGCGGCGGATTAGTCGAGTTGACGGGAGCGCTGATCGCGATTGCCTTCGTGCCGGACGATGCGCTGGAGCAGCGCAAAGATTGAGCGCTGCATGCCACGAGACGGCGAGCGATTTCGGGAACGATCGACCGCTTCTAGACCTTGACCAGCGGGACCTTCGGCACCGAGCCGCGCGGCGACGGGCCGCCACCTTTCGGTCCGGACGGCTTGCGGCGGGGACTGCGCCGTTTGCGCTTGGCCTCGGGGATTTTCTCCGGCTTCGGCGTGACCGGTCCCTCGAGATATTCGAAGCTGAGCTTGTCGAAGCCGGCTTCATCCTTCACCGTGATGACGCGCACGTGGCCGCCAGCCTTGAGCTTGCCGAACAGAACTTCGTCGGCGAGCGCCTTCTTGATGTTCTCCTGAATGAGACGCGCCATCGGCCGCGCGCCCATCTGCTCGTCATAGCCATGCTTAATCAGCCACTTGGTGGCCTCTTCCGACAGCTCGATGGTGACGTCGCGGTCGCCGAGTTGCGCCTCGAGTTGGAGCACGAATTTTTCGACCACCTTGGCGATGATCTCGGGGGTGAGATGCGCAAAGGTGATGATGGCATCGAGCCGGTTGCGGAATTCCGGCGCGAACAGCCGGTTGATCGCCTCGACGTCGTCGCCTTCGCGCTTGATGCGGGTAAAGCCATAGGCCTGCCGCGCGAGATCGGCCGCGCCGGCATTGGTGGTCATGATCAGGATCACGTTGCGGAAGTCGACCTGCTTGCCGTTGTGATCGGTGAGTTTGCCGTGATCCATGATCTGCAGCAGCACGTTGAACAGATCCGGATGCGCCTTCTCGACCTCGTCGAGCAGCAAAACGCAATGCGGATGCTGGTCGACGCCGTCGGTGAGCAAGCCACCCTGGTCGAAGCCGACATAGCCCGGCGGTGCGCCGATCAGCCGCGATACGGTGTGACGCTCCATGTATTCGGACATGTCGAAGCGGATCATCTCCACGCCCAGCGCGATCGAGAGCTGTTTTGCGACCTCGGTCTTGCCGACACCGGTCGGGCCCGAGAACAAGTAGCAGCCGATCGGCTTTTCCGGCTCGCGCAGCCCCGCGCGCGCGAGCTTGATAGAGGCGGAGAGCGCATTGATCGCCTTGTCCTGCCCGTAAACGACCTGCTTGAGCGTCTGGTCGAGATGCTGCAGCACCACGGCATCGTCCTTGGACACGGTCTTCGGCGGAATCCGCGCCATCGTCGCAATGGTGGTCTCGATCTCCTTGATGCCGATCGTTTTCTTGCGCCGGCTCTCCGGCAACAGCATCTGCGCCGCGCCGGATTCGTCGATCACGTCGATGGCCTTATCCGGCAGCCTGCGGTCGTGGATGTAGCGCGCGGAGAGTTCGACCGCCGCCTTGATCGCCTCGGAGGTGTATTTGAGCTTGTGATAGTCCTCGAAATAGGGCTTGAGACCTTTGAGAATCTCGATCGTATCCGGAACCGTCGGCTCGTTGACGTCGATCTTCTGGAATCGACGCACCAGCGCGCGATCCTTTTCGAAATACTGCCGATACTCCTTGTAGGTGGTCGAACCGATGCAGCGTAGCGTCCCCGAGGCGAGCGCCGGCTTGAGCAGGTTCGAGGCGTCCATCGCCCCGCCGGAGGTGGCGCCCGCTCCGATCACGGTGTGGATCTCGTCGATGAACATGATCGCGCCGGGATAGGCCTCGAGCTCCTTGATCACCTGCTTGAGGCGCTCCTCGAAATCGCCGCGATAGCGCGTGCCGGCGAGCAGCGTACCCATATCGAGCGCGAATACCGTGGCATTCCTGAGCACGTCGGGGACTTCGCCGTGCACGATCCGCCGTGCCAGGCCCTCGGCGATTGCGGTCTTGCCGACGCCGGCGTCGCCGACGAACAGCGGGTTGTTCTTCTGCCGGCGGCACAGCACCTGGATGGTGCGGCTGATCTCCGAATCGCGCCCGATCAGCGGATCGATCCTACCCTCGCGCGCCTTCTTGTTGAGGTTGATGCAATAAGCCTCGAGCGCGTCACCCTTCTTTTTCGTATCATCGCCGGTCTTGGTATCGGTATCTTCGTCGGCGCCGCGCACGGGGCGCGCCTCCGACATGCCCGGCCGCTTGGCGATGCCATGGCTGATGTAATTGACGGCATCGTAGCGCGTCATGTCCTGCTCCTGCAGGAAATAGGCGGCATGGCTTTCGCGCTCGGCAAAGATCGCGACCAGCACGTTGGCGCCGGTCACCTCCTCGCGGCCGGACGACTGCACGTGGATGACGGCGCGCTGAATCACGCGCTGGAACCCGGCGGTCGGCTTTGAGTCCTCGTTACCGTCGCTGACCAGGTTTTCCAGCTCGCTTTCGAGATAGGCGGTGAGGCTGCGTCGCAGCTTGTCGAGTTCGACATTGCAGGCGCGCATGACCGCGGCGGCATCCTGGTCGTCGATCAGGGCCAGTAGAAGATGCTCGAGGGTCGCGTATTCGTGATGACGCTCGTTGGCCAGCGCCAGGGCGCGGTGCAGGGACTGCTCGAGATTGCGCGAAAACGTGGGCATGTCAGTTCTCGTGATAACGCGTTATATAGCCCCGGCGTTCCTGCTTTTCCATCCTCGCTACTTTTTTTCCATCACGCATTGCAGAGGATGCTGGTGTTTGCGGGCAAAGTCCATAACTTGCGTCACTTTGGTCTCGGCCACCTCGTAGGTATAGATCCCGCACTCGCCGATGCCATGCTGATGCACGTGCATCATGATGCGATGGGCGCTCCCGTGATCCTTGTTGAAGAAGCGTTCCAGCACGTGGACCACGAACTCCATCGGCGTGTAGTCGTCGTTCAACAGTAGCACGCGGTAGAGGCTGGGGCGCTTGGTCTGCGGCTTGGTCTTGGTGATGACCGCCGTCCCAGGTGCCCCTCGTCGCTTGTGGTTGTCCTCGTCTCCCAGACGCGGAGCATTCGGACGAGTGGCGGCGCTTGCGGTCATTTCGGTCGGTCGTCGGTTCATGGGTACTTTACGGGTCAGGACGTGGCGGCTTTGCGGCGCCAATACGAAAGTTCGGTTGATGCATCATAATAAGGACAGCAGCGGCTCGGTTCCAGATCGCGTATTGCCCCGAATCGTAGCGAATTCTGACGCATTTCGTCGATTTGCAAATCCCGTGCCGGCCCAGCCTCCTTCCAACCGACCGACTCAATTACGGACAATTCGGGGCAATCTCATCGGAAAGCTGCGGATTTCCCTCGCAATGGTTCAAGCCGCGCGGCCCCGATCTGCACAGGCAGGCGGAACGTGCCTTTAAATTTCGGCTTGCCGTTCGGCCGCGATCTCGCTCAATCGAATTGCCGACCGGCACGCACGGCACCCAAAGCCGCAACGGGCCACCGAACGCAACCTTAAGGGGCAGCGCGGCGTTTTGCCTGTGTCGCACGTGCGAGCCAGGCTGCGTGACGGTCCGGCCTCACCAGCGGCTGAGGAGGTTGCTCCAGCATGAGCATGTTTCGGCGATGCGTGTGATTCGGCCGTGCGGGGACGGCGATGGGCAGCGCGCGCCTTGCCGTGCGGTTCGACCGTCCGCGGTGAGGACGTGACTGTCGCGGCACAGAAACGGCGCCGCGACAGTCTCACCGGCATGCCGCGCATGGTGCGCCAACTTGGCCCCGGGCTCATCACCGGGGCCTCCGACGACGATCCTTCCGGAATCGGAACGTACGCCCAAGCCGGCGCGCAACTCGGATTCGGCATCGGATGGACGATGCTCCTGACGTTTCCGCTGATGGCGGCGATTCAGGAAATCAGCGCACGCATTGGCCGCACGACCGGGCATGGAATTGCGGGCAATCTCTGCCGCCATTACCCCGGCTGGTTGCTGTACGCAGTCGTCACACCTCTGTTCTTGGCCAATACCATAAATATCGGCGCCGACCTCTGCGCTATGGCGGATGTGGTGAAACTCCTCATCGGGGGACCCAGCGCAGTCTATGCCGTCGTATTTGGAACTGTGTGCGCGTTAGCGATGATATTCATGAACTACGCGCACTATATTCGCGTCTTGAAGTGGATGACGCTCAGTCTGTTCGCCTACGTCGCCGCATTGTTCGCGGTCAACATTCCGTGGGGCGAGGCTCTGCTCGGAATCCTGGTGCCTAAACTCGCGTGGAGCAGCGAGTTCTTCACCACCCTAGTCGCCATCCTCGGCACGACCATTTCTCCCTATCTTTTTTTCTGGCAGGCCTCGCAAGAAGCGGAGGACCAGCACGTCGACCGTCGTGCAAAGCCGCTGGTGAAAGCACCGCGGCAAGCGTTCGGGGCTTTCGGGCGCATTCGGGCGGACACGCTCACGGGAATGGCGTTTTCGACCCTCATCGCGCTGGCGATTATCCTGACAACCGCTGCGACCCTCAATAAGGCGGGCATCACTAGCGTTGAATCGTCCGCACAAGCTGCCGAGGCGCTGCGGCCGATCGCGGGCGAATTTGCGTTCGCCATATTCGCGCTGGGCATCGTCGGCACCGGCCTGCTCGCCGTTCCGGTGCTTGCCGGCTCGGCGGCTTATGCCATCGGCGAGGCGTGCAAATGGCCAGTCGGTCTCTCGCGCAAGCCTCGCGACGCGACGGCGTTCTATTCGACTTTGGCCGGGTCGACGCTGCTCGGAGTGACGGTGACGCTCACCCCGATCGATCCCATCAAGGCGCTGTATTGGGCTGCGGTCATTAACGGTCTGGTCGCCGTCCCCGTGATGTTCGTGATGATGCTCATGACGGCGCAGCATCGCGTCATGGGTAAATTCACCATCACGGGATGGCTACGGTGGCTCGGATGGGCCGCGACGCTTGCCATGGCGGCTTGCGCGCTGGGCATGATCGTCCACTGGATTGTCTAGCCTCTGCCGCAGGGCACGACCGTTCAAAAATAAAGCCCGGCTCGAGCAGCCGGGCTCTGTCATCCGCGCCGAGGCGCGGCGTTATTTTGCCGATGCAACCTTGCCGAAGTGGGTCTCGAACGGCTTGTAAGCCTCCTTGGCGAGGTCGGTATAGAGCTCACCGAGCTTGGTGGCCTCCGCAACGAAGCCCTCGTAGGCGGTCTTGGCGTAGTCGGTCTGAACCTCGATCGCCTTGTCGAGCGACTTCGCACCGATGAGTTTCTCGGTCGCGGCGGCAGTTTGCTCGAACACCTTCTTGGAATAGTCCGCGATCTCGACCGTGATCGCCTGCAGGCTCTTGGAAACGGCGCCGAACGACTTCAGCGTTGCATCCACATTGTCCTTACCCAACTTCTGCACGTCTTCGATATTTCTGACCATGTCGTATCTCCCGGCAGCATCGCCGATTGCGTGTGACTTCCCCATGTATCTCCAGCCAGCGAGCCGGATTGGGACTGATATATTGCAGTGCACAAAAAAGTCAAGCTTCTTTTTGCACTGCAATATGGTAGCAGCGTCCGGCACTTAACGGTTTTGCAAGTGGCCTGACCTATATTTCGGACGTGCCGCCAGAGCGGCAGGGCTATCCGCCGCCTGGTTCGAAACCAGAAGCAGGGCAGGCCAAAAAGGTCGGAAAAACTTCAGAAAACCGCCCTTTTTGACTCGTCCAATCGCTTCACCTCGGCACGACAGGGGTGTCAGCGCTTCGCACGGAGCGCGAAGGGGAACGAGGACGGGGGAACTACCATGCTGCGGATCCGGACCGGAGCCCGTGACGGGCTTCGTTGGGGTTTGTTCGGTTTTGTCGCTGCGGTTCTGACGCTTTCAAACCATCCAGCCCAGGCTGCCCCTTACGCCGACATTGTCGTCGACGCCAATTCGGGTGCCGTCCTGCACGCCACCAATCCGGACGCACGGCGCCATCCGGCGTCTCTCACCAAAATCATGACGCTCTATCTGCTGTTCGAGCAGCTCGAAGGCGGCAAACTCAAGCTCGACAGTGCGCTCAAGGTATCGGCGGAAGCCAGTGGACAGACGCCGACCAAACTCGGCCTCAAGCCTGGAACGACTCTCGCCGTCGAAGATGCGATCAAGGGCATGGTCACGCGCTCGGCGAACGACGCTGCCGTCGTCGTGGCGGAGGCGATCGCGGGAAGCGAGAGCGAGTTCGCCAAGCTGATGACGCGCAAGGCGCAGGCGCTCGGAATGAAAGGCACCGTTTACAAAAACGCCTCGGGCCTGCCCGATGACAACCAGGTGACGACTGCGCGCGATCAATCCATTCTCGGGCGCGCGATCCAGGAACGCTTCCCGCGCTACTACAAATATTTCTCGATCCGCTCGTTCACCTTTCGCGGCCAATCGATCGCCAACCACAACCGTCTGCTCGGCAAGGTCGACGGCGTCGACGGCATCAAGACCGGATATATCAACGCCTCCGGTTTCAACCTGGTGACCTCCGTCCATCGCGGCAATCGTTATCTTGTGGCCGTGGTCATGGGCGGCGGCAGTGGCGCGAGCCGTGACGCGCGCATGCGCGAGCTGATCAAC
>Ga0081455_10005955_pt1 | contig 13226 bp, 10 predicted proteins | sample TabmetS3T2R1_FD_70207 | JGI IMG/M metagenome (GOLD analysis project Ga0081455, IMG submission 70207) | Tabebuia heterophylla rhizosphere microbial communities from the University of Puerto Rico - S3T2R1 | ecosystem: Host-associated > Plants > Roots > Rhizosphere ... | reverse complement strand
AACGGCACGTAAAGCTTGTGATGATGTCGCGCGGCACGGCTTCGCCCGAGGCGGTATGGCGATAGCCGGTTTCCATGATGTGCGACATCAGCGTCTTGATCTCGATGACGTCGCCGCGCTTGGCCTTGGCCGGGACATTGATCAAAGCGGAAGGCATCAGATCACCTCGTCGGTGCAGGCGGCGAGCGTCACCACGACGTCGACGCTGGCGGACCAGAACGTGCCGTCGGATAGCTTTGCGATGGCAACCACCTTCTGGCTGTCGGCAAGCCGGATGCGGGTGGAGACCTGGGCGCGGCCGGCCTGCGGGGAGAGATAGAAATTGCCGATATTGGGCTGCGGGTTTTTCTCGTTGAAGACATGGATGCTCTTGACGTGATCCTCCGGCGCCATCGGGCTTGCGACACTCACCGTTATCGGCACGGTGTTGCCGTTCTCGACCAGCGGAGGGATATCGAGCTTGACCTTGCCGGTCTTGACCGCCGCGGTCCCCACCACGTTTCGGATGGCGGTCGCCAGCATAGCCGGTGTCGCCTCGGCCGGCCGCAGCGTCACCGTGAGAACAGCGGCGCCGCCGGCAAGCGCAAAAAATTCGCGTCGCGTGGATTCGTTCATCTCGTTTCCCTATTCGCGCAGCGTGACCAGATACGCCACGATGTCCTCGATCTGCTCGGCCGACAGGATTGGCTTGCTTTGCCATGCCCGGCCGACGCGGCTCAGTCCGTCGATGCGGTAGTAGGAAGGCATGATGGTTGCCGCGTTCAGACGCGATGCGTCGACCAAACGCAGCCGGATTTCGCCCTCGGACCAGCGGCTGCCCGTGCCGGCAAGACTGGGTGCAACGTCGCCCTGGAACCTTTGTTCCGGAAACGGGCCGCTATGGCAGAGGATGCAGGTGCTGGCTCGCTCCACCACCAGCGCGCGTCCGCGCGCGGCGTCGCCGGCTGCGCCGGTCAGCGAGGCAGGGATAGCGTCGCCGACAACGGCGTATGGCCGCAATGCCTGTGCATCCGCCGCGCCGCCAAGCGCGACAAGAACAGCGATCACATATGCGACCGGCCTAACCAAATGTGTCCCCCGTGATCGTCTTGAACCAGCTCACAGCGCTCTCGGCTTCCTGCGCCCGTATCTCGCGGGACGCCTCGACCGGGCTTGTCTTGACCTCGACTTCGGCGAACTGGTCGCCTTTGGGCTGATAGATGCCGGACAGCGAGAATGCATAAGCAGGAGCAACCGTGTTGTAGCAGGCGCCGGTCAGCCGCGGAGGCTCCGGCGGCCTTCCTGTCATCAGGTTCACGATCGCAGCCGCGCAGGCCTTGCCTTGCGCCGCGGCGGCGCCGGCGGATTTCGGAATGCCGCCGGCGATGCAGGCATCGCCAATGACATGAACATTCGGCACCAGCTTCGAGGTAAAATTGACGGGGTCGATCGGGCACCAGCCGGTGTTGTCGGCAGCGCCCGCAATTTCGGCGATGCGACCGGCCTTCTGCGGCGGGATGATGTTGGCGACATCGGCCGTGTAATTTCCGAACTCGGTGACGATGGTGTTGGTGGACGGATCGACCGATGTCACCCTGCCGCCTTGCGACAGCGCAATGCGCTCGATCATGTCGGGATAGAGTTCCTTCCACGCGGCTTCGAACAACTTTTGCTGGGAGTAGCCATCCTTGGCATCGAGCACCAGCACCTTCGAGCGCGGCTTGTTTGTCTTCAAGTAATGCGCGATCAGGCTAGCGCGCTCGTACGGCGCAGGCGGGCAGCGCAGCGGCGCGGCGGGCACCGCGATCACGACTACGCCGCCATCCTTCATGGCCTCGAGCTGGCGCTTCAGCAAAAGCGTCTGCTCGCCGGCCTTCCAGGCATGCGGCATTTTCGTCGATGTGGCTTCGTCATAGCCGGGCAGGGCGTCGAAGCGCATGTCGATGCCGGGCGCGAGGACCAGGCGGTCATAGGAGAGCGATGCTCCATCGGCGAGGCCGACCGCGCGCGTTTGCGGGTCGATCTTGACCACGGCGCCGGCAACCACCCTGACGCCGTCGGCCGCGATCCGGTCATAGCCGAATTGCTGCGCCTCGAATTCGCGCAAACCCGCGATCACCTCATTGCTGAACGGGCAGGAAACAAAACTTCGGTTCGCCTCGATCAGCGTCACCTCGAGCTTGCTGTCCAGCCGCTTCAGGGCGCGCGCGCAGCTGGCGCCGCCAAAGCCGCCACCAATCACGGCCACGCGCGGTGCTGCCTGCGCGAGCGACGGGCAGGGCAACGCGGCCGCCAGCGCAGAGCTGGCGATGCCGAGAACGGCATTTCTGCGCGTCGGCAGGCGCTCAACTCGCATGGCGAAATTCCGGATGAAAGGCGGCGGCCGGTGATGCGGCCGCCGCCAATGATGTCAGGCGAAGCTGATGTTCTGGTCCTTCAGCGGCACCGAACGGATGCGCTTGCCGGTGGCCGCGAAATAGGCGTTGAGCACCGCAGGTGCGGCGACGCAGATGGTCGGTTCGCCGACGCCGCCCCAGAAACCGCCGCTCGGCACCAGCACGCATTCCACCTTCGGCATCTCGGCGATGCGCATCGAGTTATAGGTGTCGAAGTTGGTTTGCTCGATCTTGCCGTCCTTCACCGTGCAGCCGCCATAGAAGAGGGCGGACAGCCCGTAGACGAACGAGCCCGCGATCTGCCGCTCGACCTGTGCCGGATTGACGACGTAGCCGGGATCGGTGGCTCCGACGATGCGGTGCACCTTGATCTTGTTGCCGTCGATCACGGAGATTTCGGCGGCACCCGCGACGTAGCTGCCATAGCCCATCATCTGGGCGATCCCGCGATAGACGCCCTGCGGCGCCGGCTTGCCCCAGCCGATCTTCTCGGCCGCGGCATTGAGCACAGCAAGATGTTTTGGATGCTTGCCCATCAGCTTGCGGCGGAACTCGAGCGGATCCTGGCCGACCGAATGCGCAAGCTCGTCCATGAAGCATTCAATATAGATCGCATTCTGGTTGACGTTGACGCCGCGCCAGAAGCCGGGCGGGACATGCGGGTTGCGCATGGAATGTTCGACCAGCAGATTCGGCGCGCTAAAGCCGATCGCCCAGTCGCCAGTGGGATTGAGACCCTGGAACGCGATCGGATCCATACCGTTGACCAGTGCCTCGGGGCGTACCGTGTACAGGATCGACTGGCCGGACAGTCGAACATGCAGTGCCGTCAGGTTGTTGTCGGCATCGAACGCGCCTATCAGCTTGCACTGTGTGACCGGATGATATTTGCCGTGCAGCATGTCTTCTTCGCGCGACCACAACAACTTGATCGGCGTGCCGGGCATCTGCTTGGCGATCGCCACCGCCTGGCGGACATAGTCGGTAAAGCCGCGACGGCCGAAGCCGCCACCGAGTATCAGCTTGTGCACTTCGCACTTGTCGGCGGGCAGGCCGGATGCTTCCAGCACCGCGGCAAACGCCGCTTCGCCGTTCTGCGTTCCGCACCAGACCTCGCATTTGTCTTGGGTATAGAGCGCCGTCGCATTCAGCGGCTCCATCGTCACGTGATTCTGGAAGGGATAGTTGTAAACTGCCTCGACCTTCTTGGCTGCGCTGGCAATGGCGGCTTTGGCGTCACCATTCTGGTTGCCGATGAATGCCGGTTGCGCATTGTCGAGACCTTCGGTCAGCCATTTTGCGATCGATTCGCTCGAGACCTTGGCGTTCTCGCCTTCGTCCCAGACGATCGGCAGGGCGTCGAGCGCGGTCTTGGCGTGCCACCAGGTATCGGCGACGACGGCGACTGCGGAATCGCCAACTCGCACCACCTTCTTGACACCCTTCATGCCCGTGACTTTGGCTTCGTCAAAGCTCTTCAGCTTGCCGCCGAATACCGGGCAATCCTTGATCGCGGCGTTCAGCATGCCCGGCAGCTTGATGTCGATGCCGTACATCATCTTGCCAGTGGTCTTGTCTGATGTGTCGAGCCGCTTGAGCGGCTTGCCAGCGATCTTCCAGTCCTTGGGGTCCTTCAGCTTGACGTCGGTCGGTGGCTCGAGCTTCGCAGCTGCCTCCACCACCTTGCCGTAGGTCGTTGTCTTCCCCGAGGGCGTGTGGGTGATCACGCTGTTGGCCGCGGTGCATTCGGAAGCCGGCACGTTCCACTCGTTCGCGGCGGCCTGGATCAGCATCATCCGCGCGGCGGCGCCGCCCTTGCGGACATAATCCTGCGAGGTACGGATGCCGCGGCTGCCGCCGGTGGAGAAGTCGCCCCAGGGGCGCTTGCGGGCGACGCTTTGGCCGGGGGTCGGATATTCGGTCGTCACTTTCGACCAGTCGCATTCCAGTTCTTCCGCGACGAGCTGGGCGAGGCCAGTGAGGGTGCCCTGGCCCATTTCTGAACGTGCGACGCGGATGACGGTGGTGTCGTCGGGCCGGATCACGACCCAGACATTGACCTCGGGCGAACCATCGGCGGCGCGGACGACGGTGGGGCCGCCGGTGGGAAGGTCGAAACCGATGGCGAGACCGGCGCTGGCCGCGGCGGTGCCGATGACGAAGGAGCGGCGGCTGAGCTTGACATGCTTGTTCATGGCGTCCTCCTCAGGCGCTCGCGGCGGCGTGGATCGCCTCGCGCACCTGCTGGAAGGTGCCGCAGCGGCAGATATTGGTGATGGCGTCGTTGATGTCCTGGTCGGTCGGCTTCGGCTTCTCCTTCAGCAGCGCCGCCACGGCCATGATCATGCCGGTCTGGCAATAGCCGCATTGCGGCACGTCGCTCGCGATCCAGGCCTGCTGCACCTTGTGCAGCTTGCCATCCGCGGCCGCCAGACCTTCGATGGTGGTGATCTGCTTGCCGGCGGCTTCGCTGACCGTAACGCCGCAGGAGCGCATTGCCACGCCGTCGACATGGACCGTGCAGGCGCCGCATTGTGCAATGCCGCATCCGTATTTGGTGCCGGTCAATCCGACGTTCTCGCGAATCGCCCAGAGAAGCGGCGTATCGTCTTCGACGTCGACGCTGATTGCTTTGCCGTTGATGTTGAGGTTGGCCATCGCTAGTCCCCTGTTGGGCTCAATCCATCGAGAGAGCCGGGAACAGAATTAGAACCGTAATAAATTCTGCACAAATCAAGAAAATGCGTTGCGGTGCGGAAGATAATTGATCGTGCGGTGTTGCCTCGCACGCCGATCAATCGTGCGCATGCCGCCACTTATCGGATTTGCCTTAAATCACAGCTTATCGCTGTCAGGGGCAGGCCCGCGAACATTCCGTCCGCGCGCTAGAATTGCTCTTGCTGCAACGCTGGGTCGCGTCCAACGATTAGCTATTGCAGCGCCATGCCTGCCGTTTTCACCACCGTGGTCAGCTTCTCGTAGTCCGACTTCATCAGCGTGGCGAGGTCGCGAAGCGACATCGGCTTGCCGGGAATGTCGGTTATCGAAAGCTGCCGCTGCACATCGGGATTCTCCAGCGCCTTGTTGATGGCAGCATTGATCTTCTCGGCGAGCGCATCCGGCGTCCCTGCCGTCACATAGATGCCGTACCACGGCACGTACGCGGCCTCCGGATAGCCCGCTTCGGCGATCGTCGGCACGTCGGGCAGGTCGTTGACGCGGTTGTGGGTGAGCACGGCCAGCGGCTTGATGGTGCCTTGCTTGATATGCGGCAGCGCCAGCGCCATCGAGACGATCTCGAAATGCATCAGATTGGTCATGAGATCGACCAGCGCCTGCGGCTGGCCCTTGTAGCCGACATTGGTCAGCTTGATATTGGCGGCCTGGAAAAACTTTTGCGCGGAGAGGTCGATCGACGAGCCGGTGCCGGGATTGCCGAAATTGAGCTGGTCGGGCTTGCTGCGCGCCAGCTCCACGAATTCGCCGATCGTCTTCGCCGGCAGCGTCGGATTGACCACCGCCACGCTCTGGGTCCAGACCGCAAGGCCAACGCATTTCAGATCCTTCATCGCATCCCAGCCCGCGTCCTTGTAGAGGCCGGGATTGACCAGCGCCGCGGGTCCGGTGACGAGCCAGGTGTAGCCGTCGGGATCGCTGCGCGCGACGGCTGCTGTGCCGATATTGCTGTTGCCGCCGGGCCGCGCCTCGACGATGACGGTCGCCTTGAGATCGCGGCCGACCTGTTCAGTGACGGCGCGCGCGACGATGTCGACAATGCCGCCGGCAGGATAGGGGACGATGACGCGGATCGGCCGGCTCGGCCAGTTCTCCTGCGCTTGTGCAGCGAGGCCGCCGGCCATCAGCATGACAATGGTTGCGGCAAAGCCCAGCGCGGCCCTGGTCCGGCTCATACTTCCCTCCCACTTTCGTCGCGCCGTTCGAGCGGCGCTTGTCAGTCAGGCGCTGGCAACCAGCGACGTGATGCTGCGCGCGAGCCCGAGGATGCGCGGTCCGCATTCGCGCTCGATCTGTTCGGCAGAAAATCGAAATGAGGGGATGCCGCAATTGACGGAGAGACAATCGCCCGACGGCGTGCGGTAGAGCGGCGCGGCAACGCCAAAGATCTCGCGCCGCCATTCGCCGAGCGACACCGCAAAGCCGCGCTCGCGGCAAAGCTCGACGTCGGGCAGGGTGCGCTTCTGCACATAGTCGGCGTCCTGCGGCTGCTCGGCTTTCACTTTTGCCACGTAACCATCGAGCTCGTCCTTGGTGTAGAGCGACAGCAGCGCGCGGCCGACTGCGGTCGTAGAGAGGGCGCCTGTGAAGCCGACGTCGGGCACGTGCGGCACCGCATCTGTGGTGCGCAGCGTTTCGACATAGATGAAGTCGAGCCCGAACGGCATCGCGATCGACACCGTGCCGCCGGCATAGGCGGCGAAATCGCGCATCAGAGGGCGCGCGAGCTGCCGCACTTTCAGCGCTGACAACACCGGATAGGCGGCAGCGAGCACGCCAAGCCCGAGCACGAAACCCTTGGCGCCGCGCTTGAGATAGCCGAGCTGCGACAGCGTGTAGGTAAGCCGCGACACCGTCGGCCGCGACAGGCCGGTATGAGCGGCGAGTTCGGCATTCGATAGCGGACCGGGATTGTTGCGGAAGGCGGCCAGCACATCGAGGCCGTGCGCAAGCGTGGTCGCGAACGACGGGTCGGTCTGTGGCTCGACGGTCGAGAGAACGGCAGTCATGGCAGGATAATGGCCTCAGACGATTATTTTTGTCAATATATCGAAACGAATTTGCGTTTTGTGTCAATATAGGCTTATCTGCCCGCCAAAAGGCGGGAGGGAATATGGATTTCGACCTGTCCGGGCGGTCGGAGCAGTGGCGTGGGAAGCTGCAGGCCTTCTTCGAGGCCGAAGTGCTGCCGCGTCACCGCGCCTGGCTTGAACATGTAGCCGCTAGTTCCGACACGCCGCCTTTCATGGCCGAGTTGCAGCAGAAGGCGCGCGCCGCGGGCCTGTGGAATCTCGCCCTGCCGGAACTCGCGGCGGATGAGCCCGGCACCAAACTCTCCAATCTCGAATATGCGCCGCTGGCGGAAATCATGGGCCGGCTGTTCTGGGCGCCGGAGGTCTTCAACTGCCAGGCGCCTGATGTGCCCAACATGATCGCGCTGCAGAACTGCGCGACGGGCGAGCAGAAGGCGCGCTGGTTGCGTCCCCTTCTGGAGGCACAGACGCGCTCGGCCTTTGGCATGACCGAGCCGGATGTCGCCTCATCCGATGCGACCAATATCGCCACCAAAATTGTGCGCGACGGCAATGACTACATCATCAACGGCCGCAAATGGTTCATCACCGGCGCGGCGCATCCGCGCTGCAGTTTTTTGATCGTGATGGGCGTGACCAATTCGGATGCCGACCGCACGCGCCGTCACTCCTGCATCATGGTGCCGATGGATGCGCCGGGCGTTCGCCTGGTCCGCCGGCTGAGCTGGATGGGCTGTCAGGATCATGTGGCGCCAATCGGCGAGCTGACGTTTGAAAATGTCCGCGTTCCCGCCGAAAACCTGCTCGGTGCCGAAGGCGACGGTTTTAAAGTGGCGCAAGTGCGGCTCGGACCTGCGCGCATCCATCATTGCATGCGTTCGATCGGGCTGTGCGAGCTCTTGATCGAACTGATGATGGTGCGCGCAATGGAGCGCTCGACTTTTGGCCGCAGCATCATCCAGTACGACACCGTGCAGCGCTGGATCGCCGAATCCCGCGTCGAGCTGGAGCAGGCGCGGCTCTTGGCCTATCGCTGCGCCTGGCGGCTCGACCAGAGCGGCCATCACGGCGCCTGGCGCGATGTCTCGCTGATCAAGGTTGCGGTGCCCGCGATGTTGCAGAAGATCGCGGATCGCGCCCTGCAGGTGTTCGGCGCGATGGGCGGCTCGGAGGATACGCCGATCCATCAGGCGCTGGCCTGGGGGCGGCTGCTCCGGATCGGCGACGGGCCGGACGAAGTGCATTTGCGGCAGATTTTCCGGATGGAGCCGATGCCGTCCTGGTCGATCGCCACTTCACCCTATCTGGCGGCCCACCTCGCGTGAAGCGATAATGAAGTCAGGCGTGACTTCGCACAGAGGCGCTTTGGAATGACCATGACTGACCAATCTCCGCAGACCGCCGGGATCGACAAGGACTGGCTGCGCAAGAAATACATGGAGGAGCGCAACAAGCGGCTGCGCCCCGACGGCAACGACCAGTATCTCCAGATCAAGGGCCAGCTTGCCCATTATCTCGACGATCCCTACACGCCGGTCACGCCGCGCGCGCCGAGGAGCGATCACGTCACTTTTGCCTTCATTGGCGGCGGCTTTGCGGGCCTTGCCACCGCGGCGCGGTTGGTGGAGGCCGGCATCCGGGACGTCCGCATCATCGAAAAGGGCGGCGATTTCGGCGGCACCTGGTACTGGAACCGCTATCCCGGCGCGCAATGCGACACGGCCTCGATGGTCTATATGCCGCTCCTGGAAGAGACCGGCCACATGCCGTCGGAGAAATATGCGCATGCACCGGAGATTCTGGCGCACTGCCAGCGCATCGGCAAGAAATATGGCCTCTATGCCAACGCGCTGTTCCACACCCAGGCCGTCAGCCTCGACTGGGACGAGGCGAAATCGCGTTGGCTGATCCGTACCACACGCGGCGACGCGTTCACGGCGCAATTCATCGGCATGGGCACCGGCCCGCTGCATGTGCCGAAATTGCCCGGCATTCCCGGCATCGAGTCCTTCAACGGGCACTCGTTCCACACCAGCCGCTGGGATTATGACTACACCGGGGGCGATCCATCGGGCGCCCTAATGGAGAAACTGGCCGACGAGCGCGTCGGCATCATCGGCACGGGGGCTACCTCCGTGCAGTGCGTGCCGCATCTCTCGCGTGCCTGCAAGGAGCTCTACGTCTTCCAGCGCACGCCGTCCTCGGTCGATGTGCGCGACAACGCGCCGATCAATCCAAAATGGTTTGCGGAGATCGCAACACACGGCTGGCAACAGCGCTGGCTCGACAATTTTACCGCCAACCAGGCCGGCGGCACCGCCGAAGTCGACTTGGTCCAGGACGGCTGGACCGACCTGAACAAGCGCATCCGCGCCAAAATCGTCCAGTTGCCTAAAGAGCAAAGGACGCCGGCGAACATGCTCGCGGCGTTCGAGGACTCCGACTTCGAGAAAATGGAGGAAATCCGCGCGCGGGTTGACGGCATCGTCGGCGATCGCGAGACCGCGGCGAAGCTCAAGGCCTGGTATCGCCAGCTTTGCAAGCGGCCATGCTTCCACGACTCCTATCTCCAGGCCTTCAACACGCCCGGCACGCATCTGGTCGACACCGACGGCAAGGGCGTGGAGAAGATCACGGAGACTGGCGTCGTGGTCGCGGGCAAGGAATACAAGCTCGATTGCATCATCTACGCCTCCGGTTTCGAGGTCGGCACCGAATACAAGCGGCGCGCCGGCTTCGACCTGACCGGCCGCGGCGGCGTAAAGCTGTCGGAGCATTGGTCCTCGGGCATGCGCACCAAGCACGGCATCCACGTGCATGGCTTCCCGAATGCCTTCTTCGTGCAGCCGACGCAGGGCGCCAACCTCATCTCCAACGTGCCTCATAATTTGACCGAGGCGGCGCGTACCATTGCCGTGGTGGTGAGCCATGCGCGGATGCTGGGCGCGAAGGAAATCGAGGTCACCAAGGACGCCGAAGATCGCTGGGTGGAACTGCTTCTGACCGGCCTCGGCCGGATGATCGGCTCACCCGATTGCACGCCGGGTTACTACAACAATGAGGGCCGCGAGCCTGGTCCGGCGGCCAAGCTCTATGTCGGCTATCCCGCGGGTGCTACGGCCTACTTCAAATACATCGAAGCATGGCGCAACACCGGCCAGTTCGAAGGGCTGGAATTCCGTTGAAGGCGTACAAGAAAATAGCGAGGGAGTGACGCGTATGACCCAGATCGCCGCTGAAATGCCGAGAGAGTTTCCCAAGGACGCCTCCGCGTCCGTGGTCGCGCGGCATGCCGCGACGCTGAAAGCGCTGCCGTTCTCCGACGTCAGAGATTTCGACGACGCCGTGCGCGGTTTCCTCGGCACCATCGAGAATGCAAAAATCACCTCGCCGCAGGGCAGGGTGGTTTGGAGCCTCGAGCCTTACGGCTTCCTGAAGGAGGAGCAGGCCCCGCCGACGGTCGATCCCAGCCTGTGGCGGCAGTCGCGCCTCAACATGAATCACGGCCTGTTCGAGGTGGTGCCCGGCGTCTACCAGGTGCGCGGGCTCGACATCGCCAACATGACGCTGATCGAAGGCGACAAGGGCGTCGTCGTGGTGGACACGCTGACCTCGATCGAGGGCGCGCGCGCCGCGATGGAGCTCTATTTCCAGCACCGCGGCAGGAAGCCGGTTACCGCCGTCATCTTCACCCACACCCACACCGACCATTGGGGCGGCGCGCGCGGCGTGCTCGACGATGCGGCGTTAGCGGGCGGCAAGGTGCCGATCATCGCGCCCAATCTGTTCATGGAGCATGCGGTCTCCGAAAACATCATCGCCGGTCCCGCCATGCTGCGGCGCGCGCAATACCAGTTCGGGCCGTTCCTTGCCAAGGGCGTGCGCGGCCAGGTCGATTGCGGGCTGGGCAAGACCATGGCGGCCGGCGCGGTCGCGTTGGTGCGCCCGACCGACCTGATCATGGCAACCGGCGACGGGCGGACCATCGACGGCGTCGATTTTGAATTCCAGATGGCGCCGAACAGCGAAGCGCCGGCGGAGATGCACTTCTTTGTCGCCCGCTACAAGCTGCTCAACCTCGCGGAAAACTGCACGCATAATTTCCACAATTTGCTGCCGTTCCGCGGCGCCGACGTGCGCGACGCGCTGGCCTGGTCAAAATATCTCGGCGAAGCACTGCAGATGTGGGGCGGCAAGGCGGATGCGATGTGCGGCCAGCATCACTGGCCGGTCTGGGGGCAGGAACGCATCGACACCATGATCCGCCAGCAGCGCGACCTCTATAAGTTCGCGCATGACCAGACCATCCGCCTGATGAACCACGGCCTCACCGCGAGCGAAATCGCCGAAGCCATCCGCTTGCCTGAAAGCCTCGAGGGCGCCTGGCACGGCCGCGGCTATTACGGCCACATCAGGCACAATGTGAAGGCGATCTACCAGAAGTATCTCGGCTGGTACGATGCCAATCCGGTCAATCTCGACCCGTTGCCGCCGGTGGAATCGGGCAGGAAATACGTCGAGTATATGGGCGGCGCCGACGCGATCCTGGTGCGGGCGCGCGCGGATTTCGCCAAGGGTGAGTTCCGCTTTGTCGCCCAGGCGGTGAGTCATCTGGTGTTCGCCGAACCGGATAACCAGGCGGCGCGCGCGATGCTGGCCGATACGTTCGAGCAGCTCGGCTACGCCTCGGAAAGCTCTACTTGGCGGAACGCCTATCTATTCGGCGCGCAGGAATTGCGGCAGGGCATGCCGAAGACCCCGCCGCGCTCCACCATGCCGCGCGAGACGCTCGCCGCGCTGCGCACCGAACAGCTCTGGGACGTGCTCGGCGTCCGCCTCAACGGGCCGAAAGCCGAAGGCAAGCGCATCGTGCTGAACTGGAATTTCACCGATACCGGCGAGAGCTTCATTCTCAACCTGGAGAACTCCGCGTTGACCTATGTGGCCGGCGCCCAGGCGGCCGATGCCGACGCCGGCTTCACGCTGCCGCGCAGCGTGCTCGATGAGGTAATCGCCAAGCTGACGACGTTCCCGGAAGCGGTCGACGCCGGCAAGATCAAGGTCAGCGGCGATCCGATGCGGCTCGCCGAATTGATGACGCTGATGGACGAGTTTCCGCGGATGTTCGAGATCGTCGAGCCGAAGCGGACGATGGTGAGCTGACGAAGGCGTAATGACTGTTGATCCTCATGGTGAGGAGGCGCGTAGCGCCGTCTCGAACCATGCGGCCCCGCTGGTGCCATTCATCCTTCGAGACGCCGCTTCCGCGGCTCCTCAGGATGAGGTCTGACAGTTAGGCGTAGGGTGGACAAAGGCGCGTTGGCGCCGTGTCCACGCTACGGTTTCATGTTGTTCCGTCATTGCGAGCGAAGCAATCCATCTCTCCACTCGTTGTGAGATGGATTGCTTCGTCGCTTGCGCTCTTCGCAATGACGGCGAACGCTAAGGAGACTACTCCGCGCTGCTGACCAGCTTGATCCGCGGCTCGGCCTGCTCCGTCAGCTTGCGATAGGCGGCAAGATAATCGAGCGCCATGCGGCGCGCGGTGAAGCGGGATTCGAATTGCTTGCGGATGGCCGCCCGATCCAGCGCGATAAGACGATCGATCACGCCGACCGCGCTGGTTTCATCCTCCACCACGAAGCCGGTAAGGCCGGGATCGATGATCTCCGGCACCGAACCGCGGTTATAGGCAATAACCGGCGTGCCGCAGGCCATGGCTTCGATCATCACGAGGCCGAACGGCTCGGGCCAGTCGATCGGGACCAGAAGGCCGATCGCGCCCGAGAGGAAGTCGGATTTCTCGCGGTCGCTGATCTCGCCGATGAATTCGACCAGCGGATTGGCCTTGATGAGCGGCGAGATCAATTCGTCGTAATAGTCCTGGTCGGCGCGATCGACCTTGGCCGCGATCTTGAGCGGAATACCGCAACGCGCGGCGATCCGGATGGCGCGGTCGACGCCCTTCTCCGGCGCGATCCGGCCTAGCACGGCGAGATAGGAAGGCTTGACCTGCCGCGGCGTCAACAGGTTCTCCGGCAGTCCATGGTGAATGGTGCGCACCCAGTTGGCCTTCGGCACC
>Ga0081455_10005954_pt1 | contig 13226 bp, 8 predicted proteins | sample TabmetS3T2R1_FD_70207 | JGI IMG/M metagenome (GOLD analysis project Ga0081455, IMG submission 70207) | Tabebuia heterophylla rhizosphere microbial communities from the University of Puerto Rico - S3T2R1 | ecosystem: Host-associated > Plants > Roots > Rhizosphere ... | reverse complement strand
TACGACGCGGTGGAGCTCGCCGACGGCCGGCTGATGGTTGCCGTGGGCGATGTGGTCGGCCGAGGGATCGGGGCGGCCGCAACGATGGGCCAGCTCCGGGTGGCCTGGCGCGCCCTCGCCGCCGAGGCCGAGGGTCCGGCCGCCCTGCTCCAGGCGCTCGACCGGTTCTCCCGACACCTGCCGGGTGCGGAGATGACCACCGTGGCGTGCGCGGAGGTGGACCGCCTCGCCCATCGGGTGCGGTACGCCTGTGCCGGGCATCTGCCGCCGTTGCTCCTCGATCGTGAGGGACGCGGTCGGTTCCTCGAGGAGGGGAGGTGCATGGCCTTGGCCGTCACCGAGCAGGCTCCTTTCAACGAGGGGATCGCCCTGCTGCACGAAGGCGACACGCTCGTGCTGTTCACCGACGGACTCGTCGAGCGGCGGCAGACGCTGCTCGATGAAGGCTTCGAACGCCTCCGGTCGCTCGCCGAACGCTTCTCCGGCTCCCGGGACGATCTCGGGGAGGCCCTCGCGGCGGCGATGATCGACGAGGAGAGGTCCGCCGACGACGTCGCGATGCTGACGATCACGGTGGTCCCGGCCCTGGAGCGATCGCTCCCGGCGGACCCGGCTCGCCTGGCCCCCACCCGGGCCGCGATGCGTGGATGGCTCGGGGACCGCGATGTGACCTCCGACGAGATCGCCGACATCGTGCTCGCGACGGGTGAGGCGCTCGCGAACGCGATCGAACACCCGGAGCTGCGCGACGGCGAGCCCATCCACGTCTTGTGCTGGCAGGACGGCTCGGACGTCATCGTCCGTGTCGTGGACCGTGGGCCGTGGGGATCGGCATCCTCGGATCTCTCCCGGGGGAACGGGATCACCCTGATGAAGGCGTTGATGGACGGGGTGCGGATCCAGACCGACGAGCACGGGGCCCGCGTGGAGCTGCGCCGGTCGGTGACCGTCGCGTCACGAGCTGGCTCGGGCTGAGGTCGCCTCGGCCCCACTCCCCGGGTGGACGCTTCCGGCGTGCGGGGTGCAGGATGCGCCCCACGGCATCGGGTCGACCATCCGGGAGGCGGGGACGGTGGCACTGCCCATCGAGCAGTACGGGCTCATCGGTGACACGCACACGGCCGCGCTGGTCGGCTCCGATGGCTCGATCGACTGGCTCTGCGTGCCTCGGTTCGACTCCCCCGCGTGCTTCGCCTCGCTCCTCGGAACGAAGGAGAACGGGTTCTGGGATCTCGCGCCGACCGGTGAGGTGCGCAGCACGCACCGCCGGTACCGACCGGGATCGCTCGTCCTGGAGACCACGTTCGAGACGGCCGCAGGATCGGCGCGGATGATCGACTTCATGCCGATCCGCCGGAACCATCCACGCATCGTGCGTGTCGTCGAGGGCATCCAGGGAACCGTCACGATGCGGACGAGGTTCGCATCTCGGTTCGATTACGGGCACACCCGGCCGTGGGCGCGCCGCGACGGCACCGTCCTGCACGTGGCGGCCGGACCCGATGCCCTGATCCTGCGGTCGGACGTCCAGATGCACAAGCGCGAGGAGCGCCACGTGGCCGAGTTCTCCGTCGGTGCCGACGAACGCGTGAGCTTCGTGCTGGGCTGGCACCGCTCGTTCGAGGAACCGCCGCCGCCGATCGACCCGATCGTCGAGCTCGCGGAGACGGAGACGTGGTGGCGCGAGTGGTCCCGGCGATCGACCTACAGCGGCGGGTGGGCCGACGAGGTCGAACGCTCCCTGATCACCTTGAAGGCGCTCACCTACGAGCCGACCGGGGGCATCGTGGCAGCGGCCACCACGTCGCTCCCGGAGTTCCTCGGAGGGGTCCGCAACTGGGACTACCGCTATTGCTGGCTGCGCGACGCATCGCTGTCGCTCGACGCCCTGATGGCGGCCGGGTACGTCGAGGAGGCGGTGAGCTGGCGGGACTGGGTCCTGCGCGCCGTGGCGGGCGAACCCGAGGACATCCAGATCATGTACGGGATCCGCGGCGAACGGCGCCTGGACGAGTACGAGCTGGGCTGGCTGCGGGGGTACGAGCGTTCTCGGCCCGTCCGCATCGGCAACGCCGCGTCGGGGCAGCTGCAGCTGGACGTGTACGGCGAGGTGATCGACGCGCTCTACAAGGCCCGGCATCTGGGCATGGCGCCCGCCCGGCACGCGCACCGCATCCAGCAACGCATCATCGAGTGGCTCGCGGCCAACTGGCAGCAGCCCGACGACGGCCTGTGGGAGGTGCGCGGGCCGAGACGGCACTTCGTGCATTCGAAGGTGATGGCGTGGGTCGTGGTCGACCGCGCCGTCCGCATGCTCCAGGAAACCGGCAGGGGGGACGAGGACGAGGCGAAGGCGCTCGGAGCGCTCCGTGACGCGATCCACGAGGAGGTCTGTCGCGAGGGCTACGACGCGGAGCGCAACACGTTCACGCAGTACTACGGCTCGACCCAGCTCGACGCATCGCTGCTGCTGATCCCGCAGGTCGGGTTCCTCCCGCCGGACGACCCTCGCGTCGTGGGGACGGTCGATGCGATCCAGCGCGAGCTGGTGCGCGACGGATTCGTGATGCGATACATCCCCGACGAGGATGCCGCCGACGGGCTGCCGCCGGGCGAGGGCGCGTTCCTCGCATGCAGCTTCTGGCTCGCGCAGGACCTCGCGATGCTCGGCCGGGTCGACGAGGCACGGGAGCTGTTCGAACGGCTGCTGGCGCTGCGCACCGACCTCGGGCTCTACGCCGAGGAGTACGATCAGGCCAACCAGCGCCTGATCGGCAACTTCCCGCAGGCCTTCACCCACCTGGCCCTGATCTCGACCGCGATCGCCCTGTCCGACGCGAAGGCGGGGGGCACCGAGGCCGACGCCCGCGAAGCCGCAGCGACGACCTGATGCAGGACGCGCGGTCGCTCCCAGCCTCTGGCGAACAGCACGAGATCGGTGACGGCGCGGGCCGCGCGATCGTGACCGAGGTGGGCGCGACCCTACGCCGGTATGCCGTCGACGGGGTCGACGTGATCGACGGGTTCACGACGAACGAACCCAGCCCCGCCGGGCGCGGCCAGATCCTCGCGCCATGGCCGAACCGACTCGACCACGGCACGTACGCGTTCGAGGGGCACGACGGCAGAGCCGCTCTCGATGAGCCGGAACATCGCAACGCGATCCACGGCCTCGTCCGATGGTTGCCGTGGAGCGTCACGTCGCGGGCCGACGACTCGATCACCCTCGCATGCATCCTGCACCCGCAGCCCGGGTACCCATGGCGTCTCGAGCTCGAGGTCACGTACGCGCTCGGACCTGGCGGCCTGACCGTACGCCCGCACGCGACGAACCGGTCGCCCGGTACGGCACCGTTCGGGATCGGGTTCCATCCGTACCTCACGGTGGGTGTCCCCATCGAGGAGGCCACCTTGACCGTTCCGGCGACGAAACGGCTGCTGACCGACCCGCGCGGGCTGCCCGTCGGGGACGTCCCGGTCGAACGCACCGAGTTCGACTTCACGACGCCGCGGACGATCGGAGGCACACGGCTCGATACCGGGTACACGGATCTCGTCCGCGGAGCCGACGGCAGGGTGGTGGCGAGCGTCTCGGCTCCCGAGGGCCGCGACGTCTCGCTCTGGGTCGACGAGGCGTTCGGGTACCTCATGGTCTACACGGGCGACACGCTCGAACCCGTCGAGCGCCGGCGCCTCGGGATCGCGATCGAGCCGATGACGTGCCCACCGAACGCGTTCGCTTCAGGGGCCGAGGTCATCCGTCTGGGATCCGGCGAGTCGTGGACCGGGAGCTGGGGGATCTCGCCTCAGGCCCCGCCCGGACCCGCATCGTCCACGAGCGCGACTGCCGTGACGTAGACGACCCTGGGTCGGAGCCGGTGCTCCAGCCCATACACGAGGGTCATCGCCGCCGTGCCTGCCGCGATGCTCCTGGCCGGCCACGGGATCGCCACCGTCGCTCAACCCATCCGCTCGAGCAGGTGCTCGCCGACCCGGATCGCGTTGGCCATCGCCGTCAACGCCGGGTTCACCGCTCCGATGCTCGGGAAGAAGCTCGTATCCACGACGTAGAGGTTGTCGAGTTCGTGCGCCTTGCACGTGGGGTCGAGGACCGACTCCGCCGGATCGTCTCCGAAGCGGCAGGTCCCGGCCTGATGCGCCACCCCGGCGATCGGGATGCTCATGTGCATGTAGAAGTTCTTGTGCAACACGTGGTGATCGGCCATCCCCGCGTGGTTCAGGATCTGCTTCAGCTCGTGGTAGAGGCGCTCGGCCTCCTCGTCGTTGTTCGACCGGTAGGCCAGGTGAACGTTCCCCTCGTCGTCGAGCGTGACCCTGTTGTCCGGCTTGGGAACGTCCTCGGTCGTGAGCCAGAAGTCCACGACGTGCCGCGCCGTCTCCTCGAGCGAGAAATGTGGCGCGAACTTCGTCAGCAACGGCTCCTCGCCCTTCATCGCTTCGGCGTTGGACTTGCCGACCATCTGGATCTGCCCGACCGGGAAGTCGTAATCCTCGGCCCCGAGGTAGAAGTCGTTGATGGCGAGCGTCTTCTGGAACACGGTGTCGTTGGGCTCCTTCGAGAGCGCAACCACCGCTTTGCTGTTATGGAACATGTAATTGCGCCCGACCTGGCCCGAGCCGTTCGCGAGTCCGCTCGGATGTTGATCGTTCGCCGACGCGAGCAGGATCCTCGCGCTGTTCGACGCGCCGGCGCTGAGCGCCACGATGTCGGCTTCGTACGCTTCGGTCACGCCGTCGCGGGACACGACGACGCCCGTCACGCTCCTGCCCGTCGGATCGGTCTCCAGCTTGATCACCTGTGAGTTCACGAGCAGCGTGACGTTCTGCGATCCGAGCAGGGGACGGACGGCGATCGTCTCTGCGTCGGACTTCGCGTGGACCAGGCAGGGGTACCCGTCGCACCAGGTGCATCGGATGCACGTGCTCCGGGGCCGTTCGGCTTCGTCGAGCATGATCCCGCAGGGCGCGTGGTACGGGTGGTACCCGGCCTTCTCCAGATCATCGGAGAGCTGTTGGATCCGAGGTTCGTGCGACACAGCCGGCCACGGGTACTGCTTGCTCCAATGTCCCTCGATCGGGTCTTCGCCATGGTTCCCGTGGACCTGGTAGAGCCACTCGGCCTTCGTGTAGAACGGCTCGAGATCGTCGTACGAGAGCGGCCACGCGGGCGAGATCCCGTCGACGTGCTTCAGTTCGCCGAAGTCCTGCGGGCGTAGTCGGTACAGGGCCGCTCCGTAGAGCTTCGTGGCGCCACCGACGTAGTAGTGGACCTGCGGCTGGAACGGTTTCCCATCGGCGTCGTACCAGGTATCCGGCGAGATGTACCTGCCCTGGATGAAGACCGGATCCGGCTCCCAGTTCTCCCGTTCCCGTGGGAGGAAGTCGCCCCGCTCGAGCAGCAGGATCTTCTTCCCGGAGGGAGCGAGCGTATGCGCCAGCGTGCCGCCGCCCGCGCCGGAGCCGATGATGATCACGTCGTATCGCTCAGGCATCGGCCTCGTCTCCCCAGTCGATGCGCGGTTCGTCGGAGCTGTCGAGCTCCTCCGGCGCCTGTGACTTGCCGAAGTAGTCCCACGCCCAACTGACGAACGCGTCCACGCGCTGTCGTACGCCGCTCATCAACCATGCGTGGACGCCGAGCCATGCCGCGAAGGCCACCGCCCCGTGGAGCTCGTGCCGGTGCTCCCCCATCTCGGCGACCGCGGCATTGCGGCCGATCATCGCCATGATGCCCTTGTCGTGATAGTCGAACGGGGCTCGCTCGTGACCCTCGATCTCGGCCAGGATGTTCTTGGCCGCCCAGATCCCGGTCTGGAGGGCGACCGAGCCGAGCTGCGGGTATGCCTTGCCGTCCGGCCCCGGGATGTTCGCGACGTCGCCAACCGCGTAGATCCCCGGATGGTCGGCGACGGTGAGGTCGGGCTGCACGTCGATCCGGCCGCCCCGGCCCTGCTTCAGGCCCGACCGTTCGGCCACCGGGGCCGCCTTGATGCCCCCGCCCCAGATCACGCAATGGGTCGGGATCGTGGCACCATCGGACAGCACGACGTGGCCCGGATGGATCTCCTTCACGGACGTCTCCAGCCGGATCTCCACCCCGTCCTTCTGGAGGACCTTGGCGGCGTAATCGTGCGCCTTGGGCGAGAAAGGACCCAACACCGCGCGGCCCAGATCGACGATGATCACCCGCGCCTTCTCCATGGCGAGGTCGTGGAACCGCGACGGCAGCACACGATGGATCATCTCGGCGAGCGCACCGGCGACCTCGGTGCCGGTGGCGCCCGCTCCGACCACGACGAAGTTCAGCGCGCCCTGGTCGATGGTCGCCGGATCACGGTCCGCGTCCTCGAACACCTCGAGGATCCTCGACCGCAGGCGCATCGCGTCCTCGAGCGAGTAGAGCGGGAACACGTGCTCGGCTCCCGGCGTGTCGAAGAAGTTGGCCTGGCTCCCCGCCGCGAGCACCAGGAAATCGCCGGAGACCGTGTCCCCGTTCTCCAGCGTCACGGTCCTCGTGGTCGGATCCGCCGACGTGACGTCCCCCAACCGCATGTCGATGTTCGGATGCCGCCGGAAGAGCTGCCGGAGATCCATCGCCACGTCGGCGGCTGAGAGCTGATACGTCGCGACCTGGTAGAGCAGCGGGAGGAACTCGTGGTAGCCCCGCCGATCGATCAGGGTGACGTGCACGTCGTCGCCGTGCTTGGCGAGCTCCTTCGCGCATCCGATGCCGGCGAATCCCCCACCGACGATCACCACCTCGTGCGGATCGCTCATGGTTCGATCACCATCACGTCATCTCGGCGAGCCGCTCCGAGATGATCAACCGACCGGCGGCCTCGAGCAGCGCCAGGTGCGAGAAGGCCTGCGGGAAGTTCCCGAGATGGTGCCCGGTGTCGGTGTCGAACTCCTCCGCGTACAGGCCGAGCGGCGATGCGACCCGGAGGAGGCGCCCCATCAGGTCACGCGCCCGCTGGTCCTCGCCGATGATCGCGAGCGCGGAGACCAGCCAGAACGAACAGATCAGGAACGTTCCTTCCTTGCCGGACAGTCCATCATCCGTCTCGTCGGTTCGGTACCGCAGCACGAACCCGTCTTCGGTGAGGTCGTCGGCGATGGCGAGCACCGTCGCGTGAAGACGCTCGTCATCGGCGGGCAGGAATCCGAAGACGGCCGCGAGCAGCACCGACGCGTCGAGCGAATCACTCCCGTAATGCTGGGTCAGCACACCCTGATCGGTCACGCCGTTCTTCAAGACATCGGCGTGGATCTCGTCGGCGGTCGCTCGCCACGAGGCTTCGAGGTCCCTGTCCCCGCGGATCTGCGCGAGCTTCGCGGCACGATCCATCGCAACCCAGCACATCAGCTTCGACGAGACGTAGTGCTGGGGCGCTCCCCGGGCCTCCCAGATCCCCTGATCGGGTTGTTGCCACACCTTCTCCGCGCACGTCGCCTGCTGCTCCACGATCGGCCACAGCCGGCGGGGCAGCCGCTCGCTTCGGCGCGTGTGCAGCAGGAGCGAGTCGAGGACGGCCCCGAAGACGTCGTTCTGGTGTTGGTTCCACGCGCCATTGCCGACGCGAACAGGCCTCGCCCCCGCGTAGCCGGAGAGATCGTCGCGCGTGGTCTCGGTCAGGTCCCGCCGGCCGTCGATCCCGTACATGATCTGGAGCGACCCGTCCTCGGTCGGTTCGACGTCGGCCACGAACTGCATGAACTCGTCCGCCTCCCAATCCAGTCCGAGGAGGTGGAGGGCCTGCAAGGTGAACGTGGTGTCGCGGATCCACGTGTAGCGGTAGTCCCAGTTGCGCTCCCCCCCTGGGGTCTCGGGGAGCGAGGTCGTGAGCGCGGCCACGGTCGCGCCGGTCGGCATGTAGGTCAATCCCTTGATCGCCAAGGCCGATCGCTCGAACACATCTCGCCACGGATGGTCGACCGAACGCGCTCCATCGAGCCAACGACGCCAGAACGCGATCGTGGCGGCGATCCGAGCATCGGCTTCCTCGATGTCGGTCGGCGCGGCCCCGTCCGCCCACGACAGGGCGCAGAACAGCTTCTCGCCTGCCGAGATCGTGTGCCGGGCCCGGACCCTGCCGCCCTCGACGCCCAGGGACATGTCCGTCGTGAGCCGAACCGTCACGCCGGCGCCGCTGGCATCGGCGGCGTGCCGGTCCTCGCCCACCATCGTCCAGGTCGCGGACGTCGACCCGTAGTCGAAGACCGGCTCGCAGATCAGTTCGATCTGCACGCTGCCGTCGAGGCATTCGACGGTCCGTACGAGCATGTGATCCGCGTCGTCGTCCGCCGGCGGCCGCGTGTGCGGCGTCACGGCGTCATCGCCGTCCCGGGGACCCATCGTGAGCGCGTCGCGCACGGTGACCCACCCGTTCTCGGTCCGCCAGGTCGTCACGAGCACGTTCGTGCCGGGTTCGTACTGGCGAGCGGTCGGGACGTTGATGCCGAACGGTGCGAGGCGGAAGTTCCCCGCCTCACGATCGAGGAGCGTTCCGAAGATGCTCGGGGCATCGAAGCTCGGGACGCAGAGCCAATCGATCGATCCATCGAGCGCGACCAAGGCACCCGTGTGGCAGTTCGACAAGAACCCGTAGGAATCGATCGCGGGGAACGGCGACGGCATCGCTGCGCTTTGGACGGCGGCGGTCATGACGCTCCCCACGGCTCGTGCCAACGACCGTATCCCTTCAACAGGTCGTCGGCCTCCTTCGGTCCCCACGAGTCCGGCGCGTACGCGTGGATGGCCGGTGGGGCGTCGATCAGCGGCTCGAGCACGCGCCACGCCTCCTCGACCCCGTCTTGCCGCGTGAAGCGAGCGCTGTCGCCGATCATGGCGGCGTGCAGGAGCACCTCGTAGGGGGTCGGGCCCTCGCCGCCTTCCTCCGCGAACTCCATGTCGAGGTGGATCTGCTCGGGCTCCCTCGAGGTGCCCCGCTGCGCCTCGGCCTCGATCCGGATGCCTGTGGAAGGGTCGAGCTTGATCACGATCTGGTCGGGCTCGGGAGCCCGAGACGTGCCCTCGCGCCACAGCCCGGGTGGGCGATGGAACACCAGCCGGAGCTCCGTCTGCGTGATCGGCAGCCGCTTGCCGGTCCGGATGAAGATCGGAACGCCGGCCCACCGCCAATTCTCGACCTCGAGCCGCAACGCCGCGAAGGTCTCGGTCGTGGAGCCGTCGGCGACACCATCGATACCCAGGTAGCCGTCGTACTGGCCCCGAACATAGTGGGCGGGATCCGCGTCGGGCATCGACCGGTACGCGTTGTACATAGCGTCCTTCAGCGCGGCCGCGTCTCGGACGGGTGGCGGCTCCATCGTGGCGGCCCCCACCACTTGCATCAGATGGTTCACGACCACGTCCCTGAGCGCCCCGACCGGGTCGTAGAAGTGACCCCGATCCTCGACGCCGAAGCTCTCGGCCATCGTGATCTGGATGCTCTCCACGTGGTGGCGGTTCCAGACCGGCTCGAGGATCTCGTTCGCGAAGCGCAGGTAGAGGATCTCGGCCAAGCCCATCTTCCCCAAGAAATGGTCGATCCGGTAGAGCTGCGACTCGTCGAGGTGTCGGTGCATCTCGTCGTTCAGCTCGCGAGCGGACGCGAGATCGTGCCCGAACGGCTTCTCGACCACCACCCGCGCCCCGTGGGTGAGCCCAGCGTCGGCCAGGGATCCGACGACCGTCCCGAACAGGAACGGAGGGATCTCCAGGTAGAACACGGGCGTTCGGGCACCGGCGATGGCCTTCGCGACCTTCGCATAGGTGTCGGGATGTGAGAAGTCGCCACTCACGTAGGACAGACGATCGGAGAAACGTTGGAAGACCGCCTCGTCGATCGTCTCGCCTGTGCCCTCGATCGAGTCGCGGGCACGCGTGCGGAGGTCGTCCACCGTCCAGTCGTCCACCGCGACGCCGACGATCGGCGTGTCCAGCAATCCGCGTGCCTCGAGCCGATAGAGCGATCGGAAGGTCATGACCTTCGCCAGGTCTCCGGTGATGCCGAACACGACGAAGACATCCGCCGCACGAGAGTCGTGGTCGATGTGTTGCGGGGATGGAGGGCTCACGATCTCACCTCACTTGTCTGGTGACGGCTCCAACAAGCGACCGATCGCGCCCACCGGTCGGATTCCACCCTAACGCACCCCCCTGCGTTGGGCATCCCTACCTCCATCAGCGATCGGACGCCTCCACACCTTCCTCCGGGAGGCCACCCCGCTGATCGAGGACGAACAGCAGGACGAACCCGGGACCCACGAACAACGCCGCCAGGACCACGGCGACCAGGACCGCCTGGATCGTCCCATCGGGGGCCGCAGCCTGGCTGATCGTGAGGCTCTCGGGGAGCAAGTAGTCCCACTGGGCGACGCCCCAGGCGACGACGATCGAGGCCACGGCAGCCACGGCCAGCAGGCGCGCGCCCGTGTGACTTCGGCGCAAGAGCAAGACGAGCGAACCGACGCCGGCGATCGCCGATAGGATCACGAGCGGCAGGCCACGGGACCTCAAACCGTCGAAGAGGTACTCGGCGTCGGTTTTCAGCACGAAGATCCCGACGAACGCACCGACCCCCGCGACCACCGCGGCGATGATGGCACGTGCCCGGAAGTACGCGACCATGTGGTCGTCCGAGAGCCGGGCGGCATCCCAGACGAGGTAGATCGACGCGAGGTAGGCGGCCACGACCACCGCCAGCGTTCCGCCCAGGATCGACGTCGGGTTCACCCAGCTCGACCAGGGATCGCCGGCGCGGCCGCCCGCCGGGACCCTCCCCGAGGCGATCCCGCCGACGACCGCTCCCATGCAGTACGGAACGATGACCGACGAGATCGCGAAGATGGCTCCGAACGTGCGCTGGGCGTCCGTCCGGATGACCGCCTTACGGAACGCGAAACTCGAGCCCCGCAGGACGATCCCGAGGGCGGCGATCGTGAGGGGCACGAACAGGGTCAGCGTGATGGACGCGTAGGCCTCGGGGAAGCAGGTCCACAGCACCACGAAGCTGAAGATCAACCACACATGGTTCGCCTCCCACACGGGGGCGATCGAGTGATCGATCACGACCCGAGGGGCGGCGCCGCGCCGTGTTCCGCCGGCGACCAGATCCCAGAACCCCGCGCCGAAGTCGGCGCCGCCGAAGACGGCGTACGCGGTGATGCCGACGAACAGGACGATCGCTGCCGCCGTGCTCACGGGGCCGCACCGTGGTCCGTCGTCGCGACCGACTCCCGCGGACCGTAGGGGACGTCCTCGCCCGTTCCTTCCGTGCGGCGGAACCGACGGCTCATGGCCCGAAGGACCTGGATCGTCGTGACCCCCACCAACGCGTAGAGCACCAGCACCACGAGGAACGTGATCCAGACGCCGGTGTTGCCCGTGGCTGCATCCTCAACCTTCATGTATTCGTAGACGATCCAGGGTTGTCGGCCGACCTCGCTCACCATCCACCCGGCCTCCATCGTGATCACCGCCGCGACGCCGGCGGCCGCCGCGATCCGCAAGAACCATCTGCTGGCAGGCATGTCCCGTCGGAACACCCATGCGGCCGCGTACCAGAGGGCGAGGAGGGTGAGCAGCGTGCCGAGACCCACCATCACGTCCCACGAGAGGTGCACGACGTTGACCTCCACGGTCGTGGGACGCTCACCGGCGGGCACGGTGTCCAGCCCCTGGACCACGGTCGACGTCCCTGTGCTCGGATCCGAGAGCCACGACGCCAGCCCCGGGATCGGGATGCCACCGGTGACCGTCCCGTCCTCGTTCAGATGACCCAGCAACGTCTCGGGGACGTCGCTCGACGTGGCCGGAACGAGCTCGATCGCAGCGAACTTGACCGGCTGGTTGTTGTAGACCCACCTCGCCAGTGAGTCGCCGACCGCCATCTGGATCGGCACCGCGACCGCCGCCACCGTGAACGCGATGATGAACCCCAGGCGGTGATATCGGTCACGCCGTCCGCGCAGCATGCCGGCCGCGTACACCGACGCGATGATGAATCCGCCCACCACATACGCGGCCACCACCATGTGGGCCGCCTGCAGCGGCATCGCGTCGTTGAAGATCACCGACAACGGATCGACCTTCACGATCTCGCCGGACGAGTTGAGGGTGAACCCGGACGGGGTGTTCATCCACGCGTTCGCCGCAACGACCGATGCGGCGCCGAACACCCCGGCGACCGCGATCGGGATCCCCGTGAGGAAGTGAGGCCACGGCCGCATCCGACGCCAGCCGAAGATGTAGATCGAAACGAAGATCGCCTCCGTGAAGAAGAAGATGCCCTCGAACGCGAACGGGATCCCGAAGGCATCCCCCCATCGCCCCATGAACCGCGGCCAGAGCAGGCCGAACTCGAACGTCAGGACGGTTCCACTGACGGCACCGACCGCGAACGTCACCGCCATGTACTTCGACCATCGCTGCGCGAGACGCAGGGCATCGGCATCGTTACGTCTGATGCCCCGGTAGTTCGCGATGAGCGTCATGAACGCCCACGAAACCCCCAACGGAACCAGGATGATGTGGCACGCGAGCGTGAACGCCATCTGCGCTCTGGCCCACGGGACCGGATCGACGGCGAACAGAGCGGGCACGACGGCAGCCACGGCATAGCGAGCATCACATGAAGGCTCGGATCATGTCGACCGATCGGTCCCGCACACGATGGCAGAAGCGTGCCCGGGGTGGGATTCGAACCCACACGCCCTTTCGGGCAAGCGCTTTTAAGGCGCCGTCGTCTACCGGTTCCGACACCCGGGCCGGTTCCACCGCGATGGTAACGGGCTGAGGCAGGGTCGGATACCGCCTTCGAGGTAGCGAGCAGACGGCGCCCGGAGCCGATACCTCGTGGATGAGGCCCCTGAAGGACGCCGAGGACGGATTCACGCTGATCGAGCTGATGGTCGTCGTGCTGATCCTGGGCGTCCTGATGGTGATCGCGATCCCCACGATGGTCGGGGCACGTGAGCGGGCGATGGATCGCCGCACCCAGGCGAACATCCGCAACGCGTTGCTCGCCGAGAAGGCCTACTACGCCGACGCCCAGTCGTACACCGACGTGGCGACCGACATGACCGCGATCGAGGCCGCGCTCGACTACGTCGCCGGCGACACCCCGATCGTCGAGACCACGGTGTACCTGCATTCGGTGGCGGCGAACGACCAGATCTTCATCTCGTCCAAGAGCGATAGC
>Ga0081455_10005953_pt1 | contig 13229 bp, 17 predicted proteins | sample TabmetS3T2R1_FD_70207 | JGI IMG/M metagenome (GOLD analysis project Ga0081455, IMG submission 70207) | Tabebuia heterophylla rhizosphere microbial communities from the University of Puerto Rico - S3T2R1 | ecosystem: Host-associated > Plants > Roots > Rhizosphere ... | reverse complement strand
AGCAACATCGAGAACTGCACGCTGCACAACTACAACCTCGTCCCGACCAACAAGGACGACATCCTGGTGCACGGCTCCTACCAGTCGGGCATCGGCGTGCTGGACTTCAGCGACCCGGCGAACGCGCGCGAGATCGCGTTCGCGGACCCGGCGCCGCTGCCGCTCACGCAGACCGGCGGGACCCAGGACGGCGGCGACTGGTCGTCGTACTTCTACAACGGCGTGATCTACGAGGCCGACATCACGCGCGGCCTGTTCACCTGGGAACTCGACGACCGCGACGTCCGCGGCGCGGTCAAGCTCCGGCACCTGAACCCGCAGACGCAGGAGTTCACGATCGGTGCCAAGAAGGACGACGATCGCTGGAACGAGGGCGACAAGTGGCACGCGGACGACAGCGACTGAACGCGTAGCCCTCCAGACACGTCAGGCGCGAAGGGCGGCCTCGGGCCGCCCTTCGGCGTCCTAGCCGATGTAGCAGATGCGCGGCTTGCCGCCGGCGAACGCGAACTTCGAGTCGCGCTGGGCGGCGCGGGACGCTCGCGGATGGCGGACGCCGGTGCGATCCGGCCTGCGCGCGAACCGGGCGAGCAGCGCCTGCATGCGCCCGATCTCGATCGGCTGGTCGCTCTCGACGTGGCGGGTGAACACGCCGATCTCGGGCTCCTGGCCGCCGTCGCCGGCGTTGAGCCGGTTGACCATGGTGACGGCGCCGCGATGGTGGCGGATCATGTACGTGAGGAACAGCCGCTCGAACTCGCGACCCTCGGCCGCGGCGAGCTTGGCGAGCTCGTCCTCGTCGGCGAAATAATTGCCCTCGCCATGAGCGATGGGCACGCAGATGACCTGGCCCTGGTCATAGGCCCGCGTGAAGCGCGTGTCGTTGCGCTCGACGCGCAGATAGACGTTCTTGCAGAGAAAGCGGAGATCCCGGTTGCGCAGGAGCGATCCCGGCAGAAGGCGTGCCTCGGTCAAAATCTGAAAGCCGTTGCAGATGCCGATGACCGTGAGTCCCTTACCGGCCTCACGTGTAATGTCGGCCATGATCGGCGATTGCGCGGCGATTGCCCCGCAGCGGAGATAGTCACCAAAGGAGAATCCGCCGGGCACGATGGCGACGTCGCATTTGGGCAGGCTCGTCTCCTGATGCCAGACCAGGATGGGATCGCTGCCGCTCACGGCCTTCACCGCGCGAGCCATGTCGCGCTCGCGGTTGATGCCGGGGAAGATGACGATGGCGGTTTTCATTGCGAATGACTTGGGGACGGGCGCCTAGCTTTCCACATCGATCGTGTAGCTTTCGATGACGGTGTTGGCGAGGAGGCGGCGGCACATCGCGTCGAGGTCGCGCTTGGCGGTTGCGGCGTCGCGGCCCTTCAGCTCGATTTCGAACACCTTGCCCTGGCGGACCTCTTCGACGCCGTCGAAGCCCATATGATCAAGAGCGTGGCAGATGGCTTTGCCCTGCGGGTCGAGCACGCCGGGCTTTAGCATTACGTGAACGATGGCTTTCATCTCGTACGCGCCTATTTCACGGCGACCGGGCCGCGCCGGTCCGGCTGGCCGCCCTCGGGTAGAATGCCGAGCCGTCGCGCCACTTCGCTATAGGCCTCGGCGACATTGCCGAGATCGCGGCGGAAGCGGTCCTTGTCGAGCTTCTCGTTGCTCTCGATGTCCCACAGCCGGCAGGAATCCGGGCTGATCTCGTCGGCGAGCACGATGCGCAGCATGTCGTTCTCGTAAAGGCGGCCGAACTCGATCTTGAAGTCGACGAGCCGGATGCCGATGCCGAGAAAGAGGCCGGCCAGGAAGTCGTTGATCCGGAGCGCCAGCGCGATGATGTCGTCCAGTTCCTGGGGCGTCGCCCAGCCGAAGGCCGTGATGTGCTCCTCGGAGACCATGGGGTCTGAAAGCTCGTCGTTCTTGTAGTAGAACTCGATGATGGAGCGGGGCAGCGCGGTGCCCTCGGGGATGCCCAGGCGCTTCGACAGCGAGCCCGCCGCGACATTCCGCATCACGACCTCGAGCGGGATGATCTCGACCTCACGGATGAGCTGCTCGCGCATGTTGAGGCGACGAATGAAGTGCGTCGGCACTCCGATGTCGTTCAGCTTCATCATGATGTATTCGGAAATGCGGTTGTTGAGGACGCCCTTGCCCTCGATCACCGCCTTCTTCTTGTTGTCGAAGGCCGTTGTGTCGTCCTTGAAATATTGAATGAGGGTGCCGGGCTCCGGGCCCTCATAAAGGACCTTGGCCTTGCCTTCATAAACGCGTCTGCGTCGGGTCATAGAAATACGTCCGCCTTCACGAACGCGGGGAAGATCAGCTCGCGTCCGCCCCGTCGTCCTGCGCTCGGGTGAATCGCCCTCGAGGGCCTTTGGAACCTAGCCCAGCTTCCTGTCTGATACAATTGGCGCGGAGACGCGCGCTCATTCGACCCTCATTGATTTGCCCCAATTGATTTGGAGGGGGGGAGCGGCTATCCCATTTGGGCCGGAGTGACCGGGTGTGCAAGGAGCAGACGCATGGCAGGGTTCAAGAAGCGCGAGGAAGGGTTCGAGGCGAAGTTCGCCCATGATCAGGCCTTGAAATTCAAGGCGATGGCGCGCCGTAACAAGCTCCTGGGCCGCTGGGCCGCCGAGCTCATGGGCATGACCGCCGAGGCGGCAGAGGCCTATGCCGGGGACGTCATCCGGGCCGATCTGGCCGAGCCGGGCGATGAGGACGTTTTTCGTAAACTGCGCCAGGATTTCGACGCCAAGAAGGTCCAGATCTCCGACCACCAGATCCGCCGGACGATGGAGGAGAAGCTTGCCGAAGCCGTCGACCAGGTCTCCAAGGAGAGCTAGGTGACCGCCGGGACGAGCCACGAGGCGGCCTCGTCCTGGCCTTGGATCCTGCGCCTTCTCCATGCCGGGTTGGCGCTCGCGATCGTCGCGGCGCTGATCCTCAGGGGTGCGCCCCATGTCTGGTCGGGGCTCGCCGCTGTTGCGCTCGCTGTGCTGCGCCTGATCCTCGGGCTCCTCGGCCCGAAGTTCATGCGGTTTGCGGCGATGGTGCCGGGACCGGTATGGGTCGACCTTTCGGCGCTCATGCGCCGCATGCCCTGGGGGCGCTCGGGTCTTCGCCCCGTGAACGGCGCGCTCGCGTTTTTCCTGATCCTGGCCGCGACCGGCGCCGGTTTTTCCGGATTTCCTGCGCTGGCCGAGCTCCAGGAGACTCCCGGCAAGGGTATCATCATCGGGGCGCCGCCGAGTTTCGCGGCCGAAGCCGAGCCGCTGCCGCCGTCAACAACGCCGCCGCCGAGCCATCGCGCTCAAGATCTGCACGCTTTGTTGAGCGCGCTCACGCTCGCGCTTCTAATTCTTCATATCTGCGGCATCGGTCTCGCAAGCTGGGCCGAGCGCGAGAATCTGTTCAGCGGAATTTTCACGGGCAAGAAGCATTCTCGCAGTCTTTGACTCTCGACGCGTGATTGGAGAGTTGCCTCGGACGTCAAAACACAGAATATAGAGTTCGCGAGGGTATGTTATAAGCACTGCCGCTTGCGTCGATGAAAATTGACATACCGAGGGGGGACACATGAAGAAGAGGCACGCCAGCGGCAAGGTCGAAGCGCGCTATACGAGCGGCTTCAACTCAACCAGCTCCTACAAATCAGTGTTCGACATGGTGGCGGCGATCACCGCGGACGAGGTCATGGAGGAAGTCAACAACGCGAAACGGATGGCATCGCCTCACTAGAGTGACGTAGGGCCGCGCGCTCCAAGCATCCCTGTCTGAGGAATCTCGACGCGCTGTTGAGCGCGCTCACGCTTGGTCGTTCCTATCTGCGGCCAAAATTCTCGCGGGAGAAAGCGTAGCCTTAACCTGAACGCCTGCAACACAATTTGCGCCGCCCCAGTTTTCTCGGAACTCATCCTCCATGCACCTGTTCCATTGAGGACGTCCGCAGTCCGGACGTGCGCGCTTCCGTGCATCGGGAGCTCAGCCTTTTTGTCGCGCTTCCACGCAAGGACTTTCGCGGAGCGCTTAGACGTAGGAGTTGCATGATGAGCAAGAATCTTCCGATTGCCGTGGCCTTTGCGGCCGCCGTGCTATTCGCGGCGCCGGTGATGGCGGCCGACACGACGTCACCGGATGCGGCGGCGCCGAGCGGTGACACGAGCACGCCGCCGGGAGGCATAACAGCTGCGCAGCTTGTCGGACGTGAGGTGGTCGACGCATCGGGCGCCAAGGTCGGCAAGATCAAAGACGTGCAGACCGACGCCCAAGGCAACAACCAGATCATCGTGAATGTCGGCAAGAAATCCGTGGCGGTGCCGGCGGCCGAACTTCAAGTCGCGAGCAACAACACGATTCAGTCGATGCGGCCGGCGAAGGAGTTGAAGGCGTTGCCTGCAGCGACGTCCGGCGGCGGATCGACTCCCAATTAACGGCACGTTGTGTAGAGGTGTGATGGCCTCGGCGACAAAGACATTGCCGGGGCCGTATCTCCCCGAAGACATGGTCTTCTATCAGGTCACTTGCTCCTGCGGCCGAAGCTGGGGCGTGCCGCCGGCCCGCCACCTTTTTGCGCGGGAGCCGCAGCCGGGAAGGCCGTAGAGACTTCCGTGGCTTGTCGCGCCATGTAGCGGGCGATCGCCGCATCGGCGTCAAATCCGTTCTCGCCGTCCGGCCCGTCGCCATTATCGCGTCCGCCCGATCCGGGCGAACGGGGTCCGGTAATTATCCGCACGATCTTCACCATCAGCGGAATGCAGAAAAGCAGACCGACCGCGCCCAGGCCCAGCAAGGTCGGGCCGAGACCGTCCGTCTCGGCTTCCTTCACCGATCCGCTGACATCGTAAAAATAGTAAAGGAGACCGCCGCAATAGAGGACAGGCACAAGTGCGCCCATCACGCCGAATACGGACTTCAATCCGCGCATGCCGCCTCTCCGTCACCAACCCGATCCATGATGACGCGATATCGGCAATAAAATCTAAATGGAGCCCAGGCTTGGCTTACCAGGCTTGGCTTACCCGAACACGCGCTTGAAGATCGTGTCGACGTGCTTCAGGTGATAGCCGAGGTCGAACAGCGCCTCGAGCTCCTTGGCCGAGAGTGCCTTCGAGACCTCGGGATCCTTCTTCAGGAGCTCGAGGAAGTTGCCTTCTCCGCGCCACACCGGCATCGCGTTTTTCTGCACGAGACGATAGGCGTCCTCGCGGGCCACACCTTTCTGGGTGAGTGCGAGCAGCACGCGCTGGGAATTCACAAGGCCGCCCAGCTTGTCGAGATTGCGCTTCATGGTTTCGGGATAGACGACGAGCTTCTCGATGACGCCTGCCGCGCGGTGCAGCGCGAAATCCAGTGTGACGGTCGCGTCGGGGCCGATCATGCGCTCGGCCGAAGAATGCGAGATGTCGCGCTCGTGCCACAGCGCCACATTCTCGAGGGCGGGCAGGGCATAGGCGCGCACCATGCGCGCGAGCCCGGTAATGTTTTCCGTCAGAACCGGATTGCGCTTGTGCGGCATGGCCGAAGAGCCCTTCTGGCCTTCGGAGAAGAACTCTTCCGCTTCCAGAACTTCCGTACGCTGAAGATGGCGAACCTCGATCGCAAGCCGCTCAAGCGACGCGGCCACGACGGCGAGCGCGGAAAAATAGGCGGCATGCCGGTCGCGCGGAATGACCTGGGTCGAGACCGGCTCGGGCGTGAGCCCCATTTTTCCCGCGACATAAGCTTCGACCGCCGGGTCGACATTGGCGAACGTGCCCACCGCGCCCGAGATGGCGCAGGTCGCGATTTCGGCGCGCGCGGCTTCGAGGCGTGCGCGGGCGCGCGTGAACTCGGCGTAGAAGCTCGCGAGCTTAACGCCGAAGGTGGTGGGTTCCGCGTGAATCCCGTGGCTGCGGCCGATGGTAACGGAGTTCCTGTGCTCGAAGGCCCGAGTCTTCAGCGCGGCGAGCAGGCGGTCGGTGCCTTTGATGAGCAGATCGGCCGCGCGCACGAGCTGGACGCTCAAGCAGGTGTCGAGCACGTCCGACGACGTCATGCCCTGGTGCAGAAAGCGCGCCTCGGGTCCGACATGCTCGGCGATGTTGGTGAGGAAGGCGATGACGTCGTGCTTGACCTCGGCCTCGATGGCGTCGATCCGCTCGACCTCGAATTTGGCCCGGGCCCGCACCGCCTCGACGGAAGATTGCGGCACCAAGCCGGCCTTCGCCATAGCTTCGAGCGCCAGCATCTCGATCTCGAGCCAGATCGCGAACCTCGTCTCCGGGGTCCAGAGCGCGGCCATTTCGGGGCGGGAATAGCGGGGGATCATCGCGGTGTCACCTGGATAGAACAGAGAGTGGCCTAGCGTGGTAACGCCCTGACACTGTTACACCTGACATATCACCCCGCACCCCGTCCTTGTCTCCTCTTTTACGGACAGGAGGGGCGTCGGTTCGCCGCAGATGCAAGTCATTCTCATTGACCGGGCGGCCGCTTCTAGGTAATGAGAAACATTCTCATTATCAAAATTAAGGCTCGGGGGCTTTTTGATGGTAATCGCGTGCGCAAGGCTGCTTCTCGCGGCCGGGCTCGTCCTTGGTCTGGTCGGCGGCTGGTCCACTCCCAGCAAGGCCGATGAACCGGTGACGGGCTTCGTCTACACAACGGACCTCCTACCCAAGGGGAAATTCGAGATCTCGCAGTGGATGACGCTGCGCGCCCATAAACCGGTTGGTGAGTTTTCCGTGGTCGAAATGCGGACGGAGTTCGAATACGGCGTGTCAGACCGATTCCAGCTTGCAGCCTACGTCAATTACGAGCGGGCGCATGCCTTCCACAACAGCGTCATCGACGGGTCGACGCTTCCACCCGAGACCCTCGCCCATCTCGACGTCGGAGCGGACGACGATCTCAGAACCACGAAATTCACCGCCTTCACGCTCGAAGGGATCTACAGAATCTTGAGCCCCTACACGGATCCCATCGGACTTGCGATTTTGATCGAGCCGGAAATCGGACCGAAGCTGCGCGAGCTCGAGTCGCGCCTCATCCTGCAAAAGAACTTCTTCGACGACCGGATGATCGTGGCGCTCAACGCAACGATGGTTCAGGAAGTGCGCAAGGTTCCCGGCGATCCCGATGCCGAGCCGGACTCCGAGGATTTCATCCGCCATTGGGACAAGGAGACAGACGTCAATTTCGGCTTGGCGGTGTCGTACCGTTTCGCCAGAAACTGGTCGGCCGCGCTCGAAGTTCAGCATGAACGGGAATGGGCGGGGTTCAATCCGTTCAACGGCAACAAGGCGACGAACTCGGCCACCTATATCGGCCCCACAATCCATTACGGCGGCCAGCATTTCTTCGCGACGCTGACCTTCCTCGATCAGGTTCCAGGAGCAAGCGATCACGCCAATCCGTCGCCGGGCTTCGTCTATAGGGGGCGCAACTACGCCGACGATTTCGAGCGGTTCCGGTTTCGCACCAAGATCGGCTGGTATTTCTGAGGGATCATGAGGACGCGCTTTCTGCTCATACCTGTGGCGACATTAGGCGTGGTCCAGCCGGTCCACGCCGAAGTCTATTTAAGCATCGAGCAGGCGCAGACGCTGATGTTCCCGGGCGCGTCCTTCACGCCGGAGTTCCGCACGCTGACCAAGGAGCAGATCTCGGCCATCGAGAAGGCGAGCGACACCAACGTCCTGAACAGCGATCTCAAGGTCTGGCGCGTTTCGACCGGCGGCTGGTTCATCGCGGACGAGGTCGTGGGCAAGCACGAATTCATTCCGTTCGCACTCGCCCTCGATCAGGCCGGTGCGGTGAAAGACATCGAGATTCTCGAATATCGCGAGGCCTATGGCGGCCAGATCCGCGAAGCGGACTGGCGCGCGCAGTTCACCGGAAAGGACAGGACGGCCACCCTGCGCCTGACCAAGGACATTCAGAACATCTCTGGCGCCACCCTTTCCTCCAAACACATCACCGACGGCGTGCGCCGTCTGCTGGCGACCCATGCGCTCCTCTTTGCCGATCATTGAGCGGGCGAAGCCGCTCCTCGGGACCTATGTGCGCCTGCGCGTGCAGGGGCTTGCGTCCGAGCGCGCGCAAGAGGCCATGGACAAGGCGTTTGGCGAGATCGGCCGGATTCACACGCTGATGAGCTTTCACGAGCCTGACAGCGATGTCTCACGCCTCAACCGCGAAGCGCATCGTGGCACTGTTCGCGTCGACACCTTGACCGCTGAGGTTCTTACGCAGGCGCTCCGTTTGTCCGACGAAAGCGAAGGCGTGTTCGACATCACCGTGGCCCCGCAGCTCGTGAGCGCCGGCCTGCTCCCGCGGCCGAGCGCGCCTGCGCCCGATCCAAACGCCTCCTGGCGCGACATCGCGCTTCTGCCGGATACATGCGTCCGCTTCCGGCGCCCTCTCTGGATCGACCTCGGCGGGATCGCGAAAGGCTTCGCCGTCGATCGCGCTGTCGAGGTGCTTCTGTCGTTCGGCGCGAAGCAGGTGTGCGTGAACGCCGGCGGCGATCTGCGCGTCGCGGGCCCCGGTGGCGAAGCCGTGAAGCTTCAGGGCGGCGACGACGAGCGTTTCCTTCCCGTGCTCGAGATCGCCGACGGCAGCCTTGCCAGCTCTCGTGGCGGTCATTTCGAGCGCGTGCATCGACGCCCAGCCCGCGCGGATCGCTTCGTTTCGGTGATGGCGCCGCGCTGCATCGATGCGGACGGTCTGGCCAAGGTGGTCATGATCGAAGGTCGCAGGGCCGAGGCCCTTCTGCGCCGCCACGGCGCGCGCGCCGTCTTTCACGAGCCCGGTTCCGGCTGGAGCGAGGTCGCCTGATGCGCGCGCCCGGCGAAAACAAATCCGGCGTCGAGGGCGCTCATGTCGCCGCCTATATCGTGGCTGCGGGGCTCTGGGTTTCCGGCGCGCTGTGGCTCGTGTTTCACCATTTCATGATGCGCAAGACAGCGTTCGGCCCGTCGCCCGATCCGCTCGAGCATTGGTGGCTCGTGGCCCATGGCGCGTTTGCATTCGCGAGCCTCTGGACGCTGGGATTGCTTTGGAACGTTCATATCGTCCGGCGCTGGGTGGCGAACCGCCATCGGCTGTCCGGCGGTGTTCTCCTCGGCGCGACGCTCGTGCTCATGGTCACGGGCTATCTGCTTTATTACGTCGGCGGCGACCGCTCACGGGCCGTGATCGGTCTCATTCATTGGGGCCTCGGGCTTCTCGCCCTCCTGCCGTTCCTCATCCACTGGATCGTCCGCGAGCGCTGAGCTCAGGTCGGAATCTTGAGCGTCGCCCGCAGGCCGCCGAGAGGGCTTTCGGTGAGCGTGATGTCGCCGCCATGCACGCGCGCAATGTCACGCGCGATCGCGAGCCCGAGACCGACACCGGAGCTGTCCGGCGTGCGGCTTTGATCCAGGCGGATGAATGGACGGAACGCTTCGTCGCGCTTGTCCGGAGGAATGCCGGGGCCGTCGTCGTCGACGCAAATCTCGATCACGCCGTCTACCCGGCGGGCGAGAATCTCGACATGGTCGCCATAGGTCGCGGCGTTGTCGACCAGGTTGGCGACGCAGCGCTTCACGGCCTGGCGACGGAGCCGCGCGGTGAGGGATCCCGTCGCGACGAGGCGCACCGCCTCCCGCTTGTGGCGCACGCCGTCGCGCACTTCCGCAAGCACAGGCTCGAGATCGGTGAGCATCGGCTCTTCGCCGCCTTCGCCGCGCGCGAAATCGAGAAACTCCTCAACCATATGCTCCATGTCGTCGACATCCGAGCGCAAGCCCTCGACCTCCGGCCCCTGCGGCATGAGGGCGAGCTCGAGCTTCATGCGGGTGAGCGGCGTGCGCAGGTCGTGACTGACGCCGGCCAGCATCTCGGTGCGCTGCGTGATGTGGCGACGGATGCGGTCCCGCATGTCGATGAAGGCTTGCGCGGCCGCTCGCACCTCGCGCGCGCCCGCCGGCTTGAAATAAGGGATGTCGCGCCCCTTGCCGAAGGCCTCGGCGACATACGCGAGCCTCAGAATCGGGCGCACCTGGTTGCGCAGGAACAAAATCGCGATGGTCAGCAGAACGATCGAGGCCACGACCATCCAGACGAGAAAAATATGCCAGTTGGTGGCATAGACCCGTCCCGATGGCACCACCACCTGCAAGACGCCATCGCCCACATCGACCCGGATATCGACGAGCTTCTCGCGCCGGTTCACATCGAACCAGATGGGGCGCTCGATGTATTTGTCGAGCTCGTCGCGAATTGTGTTTTCGAGGATGGACGTGTGGGGCGGGGCAGGCAGCGCCGCGCCCGGATGGAACGTCACGATGAAGCCGAGTGTCCCGCGCGCCGAGGTGTCGAAGGGCGAATCCGGCGTCGCGGAGCGGAAATCCTGGGTGGCAATGATGAAGGCGATTTCGGACGCGACAGAGCCCGAGAGCTGATGCGTGACGCGCTGCCAGTGGCGCTCGAAGAAGGTATGCGAGACCGCGGCCTGGAGCAGCACGATCGGCGCGATGATGATGATAAGCGAGCGCGCGTAGAGCCCCTTGGGCAAAAGCCCGCGGATCGGTGAAAAGAGCCGGTCGAAGACCCTCATGTCTGGCTCGATGTCTGGCTCTGGGTTCTGCGATCGGGCACGAGCTTGTAGCCGACGCCGCGTGCGGTTTGCAGATAGATGGGCAGGCGCGGGTCGGGCTCGATCTTGCGCCGGAGCCGCGTGATCTGAACGTCGACCGAGCGCTCGAGTACGACACCCGTGTGCGCGCACAGCGCGGCCCGCGTGATGGTCTCGCCCGGGTGGGCCGCGAACAAGCGCAGAAGCGCCACCTCCGTCGCTGTGAGGCGGACCAAATTGCCGTTGCGCAAGAGCTCGCCGCGCTCGACATCGAACACGCATCCGCCAAGCATGAGGAGGTTCGGAGCTTTGGGCTCCGGCTGGCGTGCGCGGCGCATGATCGTCTTGATGCGGAGCATGAGCTCGCGCGGCTCGAAGGGCTTGGTAAGGTAATCGTCGGCGCCACGTTCGAGCCCGTCGATGCGATCCGCGGTGTCGCTGCGCGCGGTCAGCATCAACACTGGGATTTCCGATCGTGCGCGCAGATCGTGCAGGAGGTCGAGGCCCGTTTCGCCCGGCATCATCACGTCGAGGACGATGAGGTCGAATGCCATGTTGGCGAGATGGCCGCGCGCTTCCGAAGCGTTTTGCGCCGTGGTCACGCGGAACCCCCCTTCGGACAGATAGCGCTGCAACAGACTGCGCAGCCGCCGGTCATCGTCGACGACGAGAAGATGGGGCTGGCTGTCGTCAGGCGCGAGCGGGCCTGGCGCCGACGGATCGTGCACTGTCACTGCCGGTCGAGCGCCTGCATCACGGCGTCACGCTCGCTCTCATTGATGAGACCCAGAAGCACCTTGCGATAGCCTGCGACCGCGTCCGGTCCTGCCTCGCGCCAGGCCCGCGCCACGCGCGCACGCTGGGTCGATGTGAGCTGCTGCTCGAGGTCGATACCGGTGGGCGTCAAGGTGAGCAAACGCTGGCGGCGATCGCGCGTGCCGGTTCGCTGCACGACATAGCCGCGCGCGACCAGTTGCTTCAGCACGCGGCCGAGGCTTTGCTTGGTGATGCGCAGAATGCCGAGCAGGTCCGCCACCGTGATTTCGGGATTGCGGCCGATGAAGTAGATCGCACGGTGATGTGCGCGGCCGAGACCATGGGGCGCCAGGATTGCGTCGGGATCCGACGTGAAATCCCGATAGGCGAAGAACAACAGTTCGATGCCTTGGCGCAGCTCTTCGTCCCGGATCGGGTGCGGGGTTGCGCCGGTTTCGCTTCTGATTTTTACGTCAGCCATATTGACATATTTTTCGTTATGGGCGTAAACCTAGAGATGTCACCCCTCGGTCGCGTCGCATCGTGCCACATTGCGGAGCGTCCGTCATGGAGTCATGGCTGGGGTGATAGAGGTGGCCTCGCGGCTTGGCAAATGCTTTAACAATCGCGCGGCCGAATAAGGCGGATCCCAAGCGCAGCCAGAATGGCGTTTGAGGAAGAATCCGCCCAACGAGAGGACATCCCCATGGCGCAGAGCGCTCCTTTCGATGATCGTGACGGCTTTATTTGGTTCGACGGCCGGCTCGTCCCATGGCGCGACGCCAAGATTCATGTGCTGACCCACGGGCTCCATTATGCGAGCTGCGTGTTCGAAGGTGAGCGAGTCTACGACGGCGCCGTTTTCAAGCTCAAGGAGCACACGGACCGGCTGTTCCGTTCGGCCAAGCTGCTCGACATGACGATCCCCTTCACACCGGACCAGATCAACCAGGCCACCCTGGAGACGGTGTCGGCGCAGGGGTTCCGCAACGGCTATGTGCGCCCGATCGCCTGGCGCGGCAGCGAGGTCATGGGCGTCACCGCCCAGGCGTCCAAGATCCATGTGGCCATCGCGGTGTGGGAGTGGCCATCCTACTTCGATCCCGCCGAGAGGGCGCGGGGCATCCGCCTCGACATCTCGCCCTGGCGGCGCCCGGCGCCGGACACCGCGCCCTGCGACAGCAAATGCTCCGGCCTCTACATGATCTGCACGCTGTCGAAGCATGCCGCCGAGCGCAAAGGCTATGCGGACGCCATGATGCTCGACTATCGCGGCTACGTGGCGGAAGGCACGGGCGCCAACATCTTTTTCATCAAGGGGGAGGAGGTCGTGACGCCGACGCCGGATTGTTTCCTCAACGGAATCACGCGTCAGACCGTCATGGATCTTATCCGCCAGCGCGGCGTGAAGCTCGTCGAGCGCCACATCATGCCCGATGAGCTCGAGGGCTTCGAGCAGTGCTTCATCACGGGCACGGCCGCCGAGATCACGCCCGTCTCCGAGATCGGTCCTTACCGGTTCAAGGTTGGCGCGCTCACCGAGGCTCTCATGAAGGACTATGACCGGGTGGTGCGCGGCGGAAAGTCTTAACAACTCGGCTTATTTCTCCGTTGCCAGGCCGCACGCGTGGTTTTCTACTCTTGGCCTGGGCGGGAGGGCTTTTCGCACGCCCCCCAACGAACGGAGGCAAATCGTGTCCATGTTCAGAGAGTTTCGCGATTTCGCGATGCGGGGAAACGTCGTCGATCTTGCGATCGGCGTCATCATCGGGGCGGCGTTCGGTTCGATCGTCACCTCGCTCGTCAACGACATCATCATGCCGCCGGTCGGCTGGCTCACGGGGGGCATCGATTTTTCCAAGCTCGT
>Ga0081455_10005952_pt1 | contig 13229 bp, 16 predicted proteins | sample TabmetS3T2R1_FD_70207 | JGI IMG/M metagenome (GOLD analysis project Ga0081455, IMG submission 70207) | Tabebuia heterophylla rhizosphere microbial communities from the University of Puerto Rico - S3T2R1 | ecosystem: Host-associated > Plants > Roots > Rhizosphere ... | reverse complement strand
AGGGCCGAGGGCCTCATCCTGTGCTTCCCTCACTGGTGGTTCTCCATGCCGGCCGTGCTCAAAGGCTGGGTCGACCGTGTGTGGGGCCCGGGTGTCGCCTTCACCTATGATTCCAAGGATGGTCATCTCGCTCCCAGTCTCGGCAACATCCGGCTGTTCGGCGTGGTCACGAGCTACGGCTCGCCATGGTGGATCGTGCGCATCTTCGCCGGTGACGCGGGCCGCATGGTCCTGATGCGCGGCATGAAGCCGCTCTGCGCCCGCGGCGTGCAGTCGTTCTACCTTGCCCATTACGGCATGGACAGTTCCACGCCCCAGTCCCGCCGGGCCTTCATGGACAAGGTGAGGCGCCGGATCGCCGCGATCGTTTGAAGCGAGAGGGAGCGGGCGCAACCCGCGGACCTGCCTGACGTTTGTCCAGCGCGGGAGGCGATCATGTTGCGCTTGTTCTTGGTGGCTCTGGGGCTTCTGACCGTGGCGGTAAGTGCCTGCGAGCCGATGGCTTTGAATCCTCCGTGGGGCAATGGCGACTACGAGATCGACGCCCTCATTGCGCGCACCTAGGAACGGCGTTCTAACGTCCGAGCAACAGCCCGACGGCGGCGCCTACCCCGACACCCAAGAGACAAAGAGCCCAAAAGGCAGCGAAGGCAATCAGCCCGCGCTTGAGATGATGGCGTCCGTCATCCGTCAGTTCGTGCCAGGCCAGTCGCCTTGAGAAGAATGAGGTTTTTCGCACATGCCCCGCCACCTGAGCACGGCGAGTCACCAGGGCAGCATGCACCATATGCCAGACCGCCGCGATCAGGGCGGCGATACCCAACAGCCAAAATGGGGCAAATAGCAGCCAAGCTTCGACGTCATCTTTCACTGGGCATCCTCGATTCCTGCCCGCCCTCGGGGGCGATCACAGCTTGGCCACAGCATAACCGGCCGATCGCTGCGTATTGAAGGGTGACTGCGATTTAAACGGGGACCTTCACGTGGCGCGATATCTGATCTTGGCGGCTGTCCTGCTGGGCATGACCGCCTGTGGTGACACTTGGGGCCAGCGGGCCGTCACCGGCGGTGGCATCGGAGCGGGTTCTGGCGCCTTGATCGGCGCCCTGACGCCAATCGGGCTCCTCCCGGGGGCACTGGTGGGCGGCGCGGTGGGCGCCGGCCTCGGCGCAGCCACTGCACCTCGCTACTAGAGGCTGCCGTGACCAGAGCCGTGCTTCTCGCGGCGATGCTGCTTGGCTTGACGGCGTGCGGCGACACCTGGGGTCAGCGGGCCGTCACCGGCGCCGGCATTGGTGCGGGTTCAGGCGCCGTGATCGGTGCGCTGACGCCGATCGGCGTCCTGCCCGGAGCGCTGGTGGGCGGAGCCGTGGGCGCCGGTGTCGGCGCCGGAACCACGCCGCGCCGCTGACTACTCCGCCGGCTCAAGCGTCGGCGCCGCCGTCAAACCGGCGCGTCGACGGATTTCGGCGGTCGTCAGCCCCTCGCCATTGGCCCGCCACCCGGGCGGGCCAAACAGGTACATCCAGATGTCACGTGGCGAGCGCGCAGCGCGGATGTCCTTCACCAGCCCGATCCAGGGCCCAAAATTCAAGGTGAACGGATTGCGCGATGACACGACGGGCGACACCAGGCCGAAGTCGCAAGGCCGGCCCTGACGTTCGGCAGTATAGGTGCCGAACAGTCGGTCGAAGATGATCAGCACGCCGCCGTAGTTGGCATCGAGATACTCGGCATTGCGCGCATGATGGACGCGGTGGCTCGACGGTGTGTTCAGGATATATTCGAGCCAGCCCAACCGGGGCACCCACTCGGCGTGCAGCCAGAACTGGTAGAGCAGGTTCAGGAACAGCGCCGACAGGACGATCGTGGGCGTGAAGCCGAACCAGACCAGCGGCGTGAAGAACAGCGAGCCGCCGGTGAACTTGCCCAGCCAGCCCAACCTGTAGGCGGCTGCGAGGTTCAGCTGATTGGGCGAATGGTGAACCGAGTGAGACGCCCAAAACCAGCGCACCGTATGGCTGGCACGATGATACCAATAATAAAAGAATTCTAGGCCGATGAAGAGCAGCAGCAACGACCAGATACTGTCGAGCGACTGCGTCGTGAGCCGATGCTCCCACCCCCAGCCGAGCCAAGGCGCTGCAAATGTATAAGGAATGAGCGCCAGCAGGCGACGACCGGCGAGATCGGCCAACGAGCAGGCCCAGGATTTCCAGTCGTAGGGCTCGTTCCGCCGGCGCGACAGCCACAATCCTTCCACGAGAGCCGCGGCCAGGACGATGGGAAGGATGGTCAAATACAGGGTGACAAGCTCGTCCATGCCCGAATTATTATGAGCATTGCTCAGATTTCATACTCGCTTTCGAGGGGCATGGAGCGGATATGGCAAGAGCGCGCCAAGTGGCTGAGCCTAAACGAAGAATCCCCCGGCAGGCGCGTGCCACCGAGACCGTGGCGCTGATCCTGGAAGCAGCGGCTCAGATTCTGGAGGCAGGTGGCCTGGTCGCCTTCAGCACCAACGCCGTCGCCGAGCGGGCGGGCGTGAGCATCGGCACGCTCTATCAGTACTTCGCCGACAAGAACGCGATCATCATGGCCCTGGCCCGACAGGAGATGACGGCGGCGCTGGAAGATGTGAGACGCGCCCTGCAGGACGGGACCGACCCCGGCGTCGAGAGTCACGTGCGCGCCATGGTGCGGGCGATCATTCATGCCTTTCGCGGACGAGCGCGCGCTCGCAAGGCGGTCATACAGGCGATACTGGCCCAAGGACTGGGGGTCGAGATGATGGTGCCGGTGGCCGCCTTCATCACTTCGGCCGGTGCCGAGGTCGGGCGCGGCCCGCAGGCGATGCTACGGCCGCTCAGCACGGAACAGCTCTTCGTGCTGTCGCGCGCGATGATGGGAACGATCCGCGCAGCAGTGCTCGAGGAGCAGTCGTTCCTGCGCAGCCGCAGCTTCGAGGACGAGATCGTGCGCTTGGTGATTGCCTATCTCTCGGCGATCATGAAGGAGTAATCGCACGGTCATCAGTCGATCATGGGTGCAGCCCAACGTCGGCTCATGACCATCAGCAGACGCCGGGCCGTTGCTTTCGCCAGCGCCTTTGCCCTGCCGCGGATCGGGCTCGCCCAGAGCGACGCGCGTCCCTCGATCACGATCGCGGTGCAAAAGATCTCAACGTCCAACACATTGGAGCCGATGCGAGAGCAATCCAACGTCGGCCAGCGCGTCTTCTATACATTTGCCGAGACCTTGACCGACCATGCGTGGACCGGCGACCTTTCTCTGCAGCCGAGCTTGGCCGAAAGCTGGCGGCGCATTGATGCGCGCACTCTCGAGCTCAAGCTGCGTCAGGGCGTGCGCTTCCACAACGGCGATGGCATGACGGCTGAAGATGTAGCGTTCAGCTTCGGCCCAGAGCGCATGTGGACAGGCAGCTCCGTCGATACGCGCGGCATGTGGGTTTCGACCACCCCGGGCATCGCGACGAAAGTCCCACCTCCGGAGGCACCCAGGATCGCCATGGCCGCCTACCCCGGCTTCGAACGCATGGAGATCGTCGACAAATATACCGTGCGCTTCGTCAACCGCGTGCCGGATGCCGCCATCGAAGGACGATTGACGCGCAACTCGGGCGCCATCCTCTCCCAGCGGGCATTCGCGGCAGCCAAGAGCTGGCTCGACTGGGCGCGCCAACCGGTCGGCACCGGACCCTACCGCATCGTCGAGTACAAGCCCGACGCCGAGCTGCTGCTGGAAGCCTTCGACGAGTACTGGGCCGGCCGGCCACCGCTCAAGCGCATCCGGTTCGTCGAGATTCCGGAAGTCGCCTCGCGCGTGGCCGGCCTGCGCGCCGGCGATTTCGACTTCGCCTGCGACATGCCGCCGGACCAGATTGCCGGCATCGAAGCAAATCCCCGCCTGGAAGTGGTGGGCGGGCCCATCATGAACATCCGCCTCACCATCTTCGACAAGCATCATCCGAGCCTGAAAGATCCACGCGTTCGCCGCGCCATGACCCACGCCGTCGACCGTCAGGCGATTGTCGAGGCCCTGTGGGCCGGCCGCACGAAGGTGCCCAAAGGCCTGCAGTGGGACTTCTTCGGTCCGATGCTGCTCACCGACTGGACCGCACCTGCCTACGATCCGGCCGAGGCCCGGAGGCTCTTGAAGGAGGCTCAGTATGACGGCACGCCGGTGCCGTATCAGATGCTGAACAACTACTACACCAACCAGGTGCAAACGGCGCAGATCATGGTCGAGCAGTGGAGGGCCGTGGGCCTCAACGTCGCCATCGAGATGAAGGAGAATTGGGGCCAGGTCCTGGGCCGCTTTCCAGGCCGAGGCATCTGCGAGAACTCCAATTCATCATGGTTCAATGACCCGGTGGCCTCACTGGCCGCTTACGCCCCGGGCGGTCAGACCTGGGAAGCGGGACAGTGGGAGAACGAGGACATCGTTCCGCTCCTGGCCTCGCTGCAGGCCGGCGTGGAGCTGGAGCAGCGCCGTCGAGACTTCCGCCGCATCCTCACCATCCTGGAGCGCGAGGATCCCGTCTACAACGTCCTCCACCAGAACGCGACCTTCACGGCCAAGCGTCGCGAGTACAAGTGGCGGCCAGCGCAGTCCTTCGTCGTTGATTTCCGGGCGTCGAACTGGAGCTGAGGTTACCGCAAGGGCAGCGGCACGTTGAGCAGCACACTGAATTCATTGGCGATGTCGCAGCTCACCCGTGCGTGCACCTTGCCCTGCTTATCGAAGTAGCGGCCGTTCGAGGACACCGGAAAGGGTCCCTCGTGCCAGATACCAGGATGGATGTAGATCCCGAAGCTGCCGTCCGACCAGAAGGCGACGAAGTCCTCGGGCTTCAGGTCATCGCCTGGCAGCGCCGCCGGCACCACGAACGGCTGGCCATCAAGCGGCCAGAAGAGCTGGCCGCCATCGGGATGGTAGTTGCAATGCCAGAGCAGCACACGGCCTTCGCTCAACGCGGCATCGGATCGGTTTGCGAGCTCCGGCAAATCACGAAAGCCGATGACATAGTGGCCACCCACGGCTTGGTTGCGCCCCACCAGCTCGTTGCCCCGCCATTCGCAGGCAAAGACGCCCTCGGTGGTGCCGCCTTCCACGCCGGTCCCGGCATCGAGCTGGCGCCATCCAGCCAGCGGCCACGGCACGATCTCGATGCGGTGCTTCTGCGGATCGCGCACGACCTCGCCGTAGCCTTTGAGGGACGCTCTCTCGGCGCGCACCAGCGGCACGTCCAGGAGCCGCAGGCCCGTGGGAATAGGGGGATTGAGGTAGTCGATGACGACGCCGTCGCTCACGCCGCCTTCCCCAGATCCTCGCCAGCCAGCGCGCGCTCGATCAGGCGCACGACGTTGTCGCGGCCATAGAGCTTGATGAAGGCGCCCATGCGCGGGCCCTGCTCGCTGCCGAGCAGCACCTCGTAGAGGGTCTTGAACCACTGCCGCAGCTCGGCCTGCGCAAAGTGGCGCTTGCCCGCCTCATAGACCTCGTTCTGTATATATTCCGCCGTCGCGTCCTCGGGCACGCGACGCAGGGTGTCCGCCAGATCCTTCAACGCCTCGCGTTCAGCGGGCGCCGGCAGGCGGAACTTCTTCGCCGCTTTGACGAAGTCCTGATAGTAAGCCACCGCGCCCGACAGCAACCGGTCGAGATAAGGCGCGTTCTTCGGCGTCGCACCCGGGACGTACCGGCGCAGATACTGCCACAGCACGTCCTTGTTCTCGGTGTGCGCCACGCTCGCGAGATTGAGCAGCATGCCGAAGGTGACGCCGGCAGCATGATGATCGACGGGCTTGCCGTCGTGAATGTGCCAGGCCGGATTCTCCATCAGCTTCGCCGCTGGCTCGGCTGGCAACTTCTCGACCGCAGCCAGATAGTCATCGACGGCACGCGGGATGACGTCGAAGTACAGCCGTTTGGCGCGGCGCGGCTGCTGCTGCATGTAGAGAGCGAGCGATTCCGGCGGTGCATAGCGCAGCCACTCCTCAACCGAGAGCCCGTTGCCCTTGGACTTGGAGATCTTCTTGCCCTCCTCGTCGAGGAAGAGCTCGTAGTTGAAGCCCTCCGGCGGCCGACCACCCAGGATGCGCACGATCTTCGCCGACAGCTCAGCCGACGGGATGAGATCCTTGCCGTACATCTCGTAGTCGACGTCGAGCGCGAACCAGCGGCCGGCCCAGTCGGCCTTCCACTGCAGCTTCACCCTCCCGCCGGTCACCGGAGTCTCGACCAGCGAGCCGTCATCGTCGCGATAGACGATGGTGCCGGCCGCAGCATCGGTCTTGATCACCGGCACCTGCAGCACGCGGCCAGTCTTGGGCGAGATCGGGAGGAAGATCGAGTAGGTGGCGCGCCGCTCCGCGCCCAGCGTCGGCAGCATCACCGCCTGCACCTCGTCATAGTGCTGCAGCATCGTGAGCAGCATCTTGTCGAAGCGGCCGGACTTGTACCAATCGGTGGCGGACTGGAACTCGTACTCGAAGCCAAACGAGTCGAGGAAGGCGCGCAGACGCGCATTGTTGGCCGCGCCGAAGCTTTCGTGTTGGTTGGTGAAGGGGTCGGGCACGGCGGTCAGCGGCTTGCCGAGATGCTGAGCCAGCATCTCCTTGTTGGGGACGTTGTCGGGCACCTTGCGCAGCCCGTCCATGTCGTCCGAGAAGCAGAACAGCCGCGTCGGCACGTCCGACAGGCGCCTGAAAGCCTGGCGTACCATCGTGGTGCGCACGACCTCGCCGAAAGTGCCGATATGAGGCAGGCCGGATGGCCCGTAGCCGGTCTCGAAAAGCACATAGCCTTTGGCCGGTGCCTTGTCGCCGATGCGGGCGATGACCTTGCGGGCTTCTTCGAATGGCCACGCACGCGCAGCCTCGGCTAGGGAACGATCGATGTGCGACATTGGATCGGCGAAACTAGGAGCGGGGGCCATTTGCGTCAATGCAGGTCAAGGCCCAAAGTGCCGCGCGACCAATGAATAAAACCCCTCTGACGCTGGCTTTTGGCGGTCTTCTGGCCATGGCGGCCGCCATCGGCATCGGCCGTTTCGTCTATACCCCCATCCTGCCGCCAATGATGGAAGCCCTTCACTTCAGCAAGGCTGGGGCCGGGCTGATCGCCTCGGCAAATTTCGTGGGCTATTTCCTGGGGGCCCTGCTGGCGGCCCTCCGCCTGCCCGGCTCTCGCCGTGCCTGGCTTCTGGCTGCTCTGGCCGTCAATGCGATCACGCTCGCAGCGATGGGCGCCACGACCGCAATGCCGCTCTTTCTCTTGCTGCGCCTGATTGCCGGCATTGCCAGCGCCTTCGGCCTGATCTTCAGCTCGGCCCTGGTGCTCGACCGGCTGGCAAGGGCGGGGCGCAGCGGCCTGTCGGCCATCCATTTCGCCGGCGTCGGCAGCGGCATCGCCGCCTCGGCCGCGCTGGTGGCGGTCCTTGTGCAGGCTGGAGCAGGTTGGAGCGGATTGTGGCTAGCCAGTGCCGCGCTTGCCGCAATCGCGAGCCTCGCGGCCGCATGGATGGTGCCGGCCGAGAGCCGCCCGATCACGGCAATGGCGGCCGCCCCGCGTGGGAGGGTGTCGGCCGATTTCATTTCCCTGACCATTGCCTACGGACTGTTCGGCTTTGGCTACATCATCACGGCGACCTTCATCGTCGACATGGTGCGCGGCACCAGCGCATTGCGTCCGCTCGAACCGTACATCTGGGTCCTCTTCGGCCTCAGCGCCGCCCCTTCCGTTGCCTTGTGGGGCGCTCTTGCGCGCCGCTGGGGCGTGCTGACGACCTTCGCGGTCGCAAGCATTGTCGAAGCGATCGGCGTGGCGGCAAGCGCGCTCTGGCTCACCTCGGCAAGCGTCATCCTTGGCGCGCTACTCGTCGGCGGCACCTTCATGGGCCTAACGGCGCTCGGCTTGATTGCCGCACGTGAGACGGCAGGGGGCGACCCGCGCAGCCGCATCGCGCTCATGACTGCGTCCTTCAGCTTGGGCCAGATCCTCGGGCCGGCGTTCGCGGGCTTTGTCTATGACGCGACTGGCAGTCTCATGACGCCCTCGCTGGCTGCTGCAGCGGCGCTGATCGTGGCAGCGATGCTGTCTGTGCTCGCGAACCGGCAACGCCGGCACTAGCTCGGTAGGATGGGGATTCTATGAGCAGCGGTGATGGAGGCGGCAACGGGCTGCGGGCGTACAGGGCAGCGAGAGCCACGGCTGCGATCGATCGCAGCCCCAGCGAAGGTATGAGCACATTTGTCAGTTGAGCAGGCCGTGCGCGCCGAGAACGGCGGCTGCTGCCACCAGGAAGCCGGCCGCGAGCAGACCCCCGTGCGCTCTTCGCAGGAGGCGAAACGCTAGCGCGGGCTCTCTATGAGCACGCTGACGCAGGCGGCCGTGCAGCACGAACGGCTCGATGACGAACAGGATCGCCATGAAGAGCAACCAGAGCAGCGCCATCGCCGCCAACCACCACCCGGCGGGTTCGACGAAGCGTGGCCACAGGTCGAGACGCTGCGCAATGTACGCGCCACTCAGCCCGGCCAACGGCACTGAGACCTTCACCTGCACGGAGAAGCGACGCTCGATCGCTTCGAACAAGGCAAGCCGTCGCTCCGGGTCCGCGACCGCTGCGATCGTAGGCAGGATGACCGCGGTCACGAACGCAACGCCACCGATCCAGTGGATCACGGCAAGCACGTGGATGGCACGGGCCAAGATGACGTCGTCCATGGCACGCCACTGTCTTCATCAAGCAGGCAGGACGGCGTCCGTCGCTGGCTCCGACCGCTGAGCAGCAGAGAGACCGTGTACCTCGAGCCATCGCGTCAGCGCCGCAGGTTCAGCCGGCAGCTCGAGCGCGAAGGAGCCGGCGAAGGCGCGCCAGCGATCCAGGTTGCGTGCCGGCACGCCGACCAGAACGGGGATGCCGAGATCGATCGCATCGGCGATGGCGCCGCGCAGCCCGCCGCCATCGGCCTCGATCTTGCCGAACTTGTTGACGACCAACAGGCACGGTGCCTCGCTGTGCAGGCTGGCCACGACGCTCTCCGCGAGCTCCGTCAGCAGGCCGACGTCCAGCCGACAGCCGCGTGCCTCCTTGCCGCGATGCTCGGCCAGAGCGACGACCTCGCCGCTGGTCAGATCCTCGAGCAACAGGTCGCACGGATGACGCTTCGGGAATGCTGCCGCCACGAGCTGAAGAACCCCTGCCAGCGTGAGCCCGCGCTCGCGTAACGGCTCGAGCGCGCGAGCGATGACGCGGTCAGGGTAGAGGCCATCGCCATAGACAACAGCCGCAATGGGCAGAGGAGACATCATCAATTCCTTTCGCAATGGTTGTCGTGATGCAGCGACCAGGCAAGCATCCGACGCAGGCAGGCCGAGCCGGGATCGTCCGCGCGTTCCAGCGCGGTCATGAGCGCAAGCCAATCCTCGTCGTCGGCAAAGGCTGTGAACCGACGCACGGCACCGACGGCGTAGGCGGAAGCGTTTTCACCAAAGTGCTCGCTGGCGGCTTCGACGGCGACCATCAGCGACAGGTCGTGCATGGCGACCAGCGCCTCGGCAGCAAAGGTTTCGTCGCCCAGCCGGTCAAGCACCTCTCCCAGGATCATCAACGTCTCCTATTGAACCAGTGGACCTTGGGCGCCGGAGAGATCGACGCCTGTCAGCTGCGCACGACCGGCCAGGATCGACACGTACTGCTGCAGCGCGCGGCGCTGCACGGCTTCGTCGAGGTAGTCCGCGATGCGTCGATGCACCATCTCGAATGGCAATTGCCGACCCTCGATGCGACGGTCGAGCCGCACGACGTGCACGCCATATCGCGTGTCGACAGGCTCGGGATGCAGGCCCACGACCATGGTCGCCAACGCCCGCTCGAACTCGGCCACGGTCTGGCCGGGCCCGATCTGGCCGAGATTGCCGCCCTGCCTGGCCGACGGACAGTCGGAGTGCGCCGCCGCCAGAGCGGCAAAGCTCTCCGGCCTCTGCTGCACCTGCGCGATCAGCGTCATCGCCGTACGCCGCGCTGCGTCTCGAGTCGTCGCGTCGTCCGGCGTTACCGCAAGCAGAACATGTGCGCCCTCAAATAGGTCGGGCGACCGGAAGCGACGCAGATTGCTTCCGTAGTAGCGCCGGCACGCCGCCTCGTCGGCGCGCGGAACGACAACTTCGCGGTCGAGCAGAGCCCGAATGCGCGCCTCCTCGTCGGTTTCACGCCGTTCCTCGTCGTCCTCGATCGGCTCGGCTATGACGCCGAGACGATCGGCCTCCTGGCGAAGCAGCTCGCGGATGACGAGTGCGCGGGTCGCCATCTCCCACGCCTGGTCGGGATCCGCGGAGCTGTGATGCTGCGTCTCGCGGGCGATGGCGACACTCGATATCGCAACACCGTTGACGCTGACCGGCGCCGGTCGCGTGAAGCGGCGACGCGGGCGCGACGCTGTGGTCTGTTGTGCAGTGATCATGAGGCTACTCCGCGGGCAACGGGTTGCGCCGCCGGACCACCTGATAGCCGCGGCGGCCGAGATACCAGACCGGCGCCGACCAGATGTGGACGAGGCGACTGAACGGGAAGATCAGGAACAGCGTCATGCCCAGCACGAGGTGCAACAGGTACGGCCACGCGAGCTCCTGCAGATGCGAGGCGTCGACCGGGTTCAGCGTAACGATGCCTTGCGCCCAGTGCGACAGGATCAGCATCACCGAGCCATCCGAGTGAGAGAGCGAGAACGGAAGCGTGATCAGCCCCAAGGTGAGCTGCACCCAGAGGACCGACAGGATGGTGATGTCCATGGCGGAGCTGGTCCGCCTGATGCGCACATCGAACAGGCGCCGGTGCAGCAGCATCGTGAGGCCGACAAAGCAGGCGGCACCGGCAATGCCGCCGGCCGCCACCGCGATCAGCTGCTTCTGCTCGACCGTGATCAGCAGTGTATACAGCGATGTCGGCGTCAGCAGGCCGACGGTGTGACCCAACAGCAGGAACAGGATCCCGAAGTGGAACAGGTTCGAGCCCCAGCGCAGCTGGCGCTTGCGCAGGATCTGGCTGGAGGCGGCGCGCCACGTGTATTGCTCGCGGTCGAAGCGGATCAGGCTGCCGAGCAGGAACACTGTGAGGCAGACGTAAGGATACCAGACGAACAGCAGATGGAAGATGTAGTCCTTCATGTTACGGCTCCGGCAGCGGGCTGGATTGCGGCGCGCAACCGATCGGCCATCCGATCGACCGGGCATGCAGATGCGACATTGGCGGAGCCGGGCCCGAATGTGACCTCCTGCTCGATCCACGCGGCATCGAGCGCCTCGAGGTCGTCGGGTTCGGGATCGGGTTCGGCGCGCAATGTCGCCAGCGCGGCTACGTCGAGCTTCGCCTTGGAGATTGCGAGCAACGCCGCCATCGTGGCTTCGTAGGGCGAGCCACGCTTGGCCAGCCGTTCGCGCAACGCCGCGATCACGTTGGCCGGCTGGCCGACCAACTCAATGGCGGCCCGCGGCTCGCGGGTCGACGCATATTCGAGGAACAGCGGCAGATAGTCGGGCAGCTCGCTCGGCGTCGGCGTGTAGCCGTCTTCCTCGTAAAGCTTCAGCAGGTCGACCATCGCCTGTCCGCGGTCGCGGCTTTCGCCATGCACGTGTTCGAACAAATGCAGCGACAGCGAGCGCGTACGATCGAACAGGAGTCCGTAACGTTCCTGCAGATCGTAGAGATCGCTGGTCGCGAGATCGTCGATCAGGCGATGAACCGCCATTCTTTGGGCTGGCGGAATGACCGCCTCGCGGTCGATCACCTCGCGAATCTCGCCCGCGGCCGCGATCAACTCCTCCGTCGGATAGGACAGCAGGGCGGCAAGTGCACGCAGCGTCTTCATCACGCGACCTCCATCGGAGTCTTCGTCTTGAGCCGGCCGCCCGAGAACAGGTTGCCGGGCTCCTGGCCGGACGAGCAGCCATTGCCGAAGCTGAAGCCGCAGGCGCCGCGCAGACGGTAGGCGTCTTCCGAGGTCTCGCGATGCGCGGTCGGAATGACGAAACGATCCTCGTAGTTGGCGATCGCCATGATCTGATACATGTCCTCGATCTGCTGCGGCGTCATGCCGACGCGCTTGGAGACCGCGCCATCGATCACGCCATCGACCGTCTTGGCCCGCATGTAGGCGCGCATCGCAAGCATGCGCTCGAGGCCACGCGCGACTGGCTCCTCGTCGCCAGCCGTCAGCAGATTGGCCAGATAGCGCAGGGGAATGCGCAACGAGCGGACATCGGGCATCGCGCCGTCGACGCCCATCTTGCCAGCCTCGGCGGCGGCCTGGATCGGCGACAGCGGCGGCACGTACCAGACCATGGGCAAGGTGCGGTACTCGGGATGGAGCGGAAAGGCGATCTTCCATTCCATCGCCATCTTCCATACCGGGGAGCGACGCGCGGCCTCGAGCCAGGCATCCGGCACGCCGTCACGGCGCGCCTGGGCGATCACGCTGTCGTCGTTCGGATCGAGGAACACGCCCATCTGGGCGTCGTAGAGCTGCTTCTCATCGGGCACCGACGCTGCCTGCTCGATGCGGTCGGCGTCGTAGAGCATGACGCCGAGATAGCGGATGCGGCCGACGCAAGTCTCCGAGCACACGGTCGGCTGGCCGGCTTCGATGCGCGGATAGCAAAAGATGCACTTCTCCGATTTGCCCGATGACCAGTTGAAATAGATCTTCTTGTAGGGGCAGCCGGAAACACACATGCGCCAGCCACGGCACTTGTCCTGGTCGATCAGGACGATGCCGTCCTCCTCGCGCTTGTAGATGGCGCCCGAGGGGCAGGCCGCGACGCAGGCCGGGTTGAGGCAGTGCTCGCAGAGCCGCGGCAGGTACATCATGAAGGTATTTTCGAACTGGCCGTAGATCTCCTTCTGCACGCCCTCGAAGTTGGCATCGGCCGAGCGCTTGGCGAACTCGCCGCCCAGGATCTCTTCCCAGTTGGGACCCCACTCGATCTTCTCCATGCGCTGGCCGGTGATCAGTGAGCGCGGGCGCGCGGTCGGGAAGGCCTCGAGCTCGGGCGCCTTCTGCAGATGCTCGTAGTCGAAGGTGAAGGGCTCATAGTAGTCGTCGATCTCCGGCAGGTCGGGATTGGCGAAGATGTTGGCAAGCACGCGCCACTTCGAGCCGATGCGCGGCTGGATGCGACCATTCTTCTTGCGTACCCAGCCACCG
>Ga0081455_10005951_pt1 | contig 13229 bp, 10 predicted proteins | sample TabmetS3T2R1_FD_70207 | JGI IMG/M metagenome (GOLD analysis project Ga0081455, IMG submission 70207) | Tabebuia heterophylla rhizosphere microbial communities from the University of Puerto Rico - S3T2R1 | ecosystem: Host-associated > Plants > Roots > Rhizosphere ... | reverse complement strand
CTCACCCCGAATCTCAGCGTTTTCACCGACCGTCAAAACGCCGTCTGAGTTGATGTCACCTTCGACTTTGCCATCAATGAGCAGTTCTTTTTGGAACTTGATCGAGCCTTTGATTTCGACATCGCTCGAGAGGATGTCTTTGCCTGCGTGGTCTGCCATAGGATTAGGTTTTGGATTTGGATTATCGATTATGGTTGGTTTTGGTGCTGCCTCTTCGCGACTCGCAAGATGGTTATTGTCATCTGGAACCGGAATCCGCGGTTCTTCTCGAATCGGGGGCGCCGGCTTTTGCGGGACGAATCTTTTGAGCATCTGATAGTAATGTGACACTCGCGGATGCCTGTCAACGGATTCTCTTTTATGAGTGAAAAGTTTTTATCGTTTTATTGCTCAACGCTCACCCGGTAGACCTTGCATGCCGGACTCTGGGCAGAAAAAATGAGAAACGGTGGCGCTCGGCTGGGCGTTCGGTCTAAAACGCCACAGAGGGGTTGCAAGGGAAGTGACTCGTTAAGGATGGCTCCGGAATTTTGCGCCACGCGGTCGGAATCGTAAGCGAAAACCCACGCCACGTGGCGTTTCTCAAGAATCTCGCGCGGTTTCTGCAAATTCTCGCAAAGGAAAAATCGCGCGCTCTCCTCGATTCCGTTAAGACTTTCATGGGAGCTTCCGGCGATCCCAGGCTGCCCGGACCAATATGCAATCGATGGGGAAAGCCACCACGGTGCAAGAAAGGGATACACCTCTGGCGATCGTAGACCGACTGCAAGATCTCGAATTTGTACGGCTTCAATTCGTCTTTCTACGCGGCTGGCTAATTGCCCTTCGTTTGGCCAGAGCCCTTCGTCCCAGTCTCGCAAAATCGGAAGCATCGACAAGACGACTGCGGTCCAGACTGCAGCGCTCGATTTGATTGGTGCAAGCAGCGCTGGAAGCGCGAGAGCAAAGATTAAAACAAAAAAATATCCCCAGCGCGCCTGCCAAATCGTTAGGCCGTACGTCGCAACGAGAAGCGCAAGAACGAACACGGGCGTCTTCCGGCCGCCGTCACGTTTTCGCACACAGATCCAAATCAGAAACGGGGCGACCAAAATAAGGTATCCGCACCAGCGCAACCACACCGCATTGGTCGGCAAGACGTGCCCGAGTTCGCCGATAGTGGCCGCCCACTTTTTGAAAACCGCGTTTGATTGAACAATCGCCAACGACGGAAACCGTCGTTCAACTAAAAGTCCGAGCGCAATGATCGCCGCAAAAACAATCCACGCCGCCCGGCGATCGCGCGCGAAAAGCCCACGGCCACTCACCAAAAAGGTCATGCCCGTCACGCTTAGAAAAAGCACAAGCGGCTCGTAAGCCGATACCCAGATCGCGATGGCCCACGCTACAGCGCTGGTGAGAGCCCACGTGCGCAGACGCCAAACGATACGTGAATCACAGATAGGATCTCCCGGCGCGCGGGTGGTTTCCAAGTCTTGTAAACTCCATTCGGCGCAAATCGCGATCGTCACCAGCAGGATCAATAATGATTGATGATCGGGCCTCCCAAGCTCCGTCCCGTGAACGAGAATCGGACTGATCGCATAGAAAATCAGAGTTACCCAGCGATACCGGAACTTCATTCGGCGCGACCACCACCAGAGGAACCAGCCGCCAACGAGCGCAAGGAGCGGTGAAACAAACGCTCCGGCCAAATCGAGTGTATGCGCGGTGACCGGCTTTAACACGAACGACAGTCCGAGGATGAGATAATCAAGCGGCGCGGTGGTATGTGGCGCTGTTCCCTTAGGAAAATTCTCAAAGGCATGATGCCGGACGATTAACCCCGGCTTTTCAGCGCACATCTGCACGCGCGTCATGCGTGCGTAACAATCCGCGTCGACAAAGTAGATGTTCCCGGCGCAAAAAACATCCTGATAATTCGCGCACCGTGTCGCAACGATGAGCGCAGTGAGAATTGCGATCTCGACGACTGCAAGGATCCCGCGAATCACTGCATCATCCCAAATCCCGGATCAGCAATCGGCAATCCGAAATTTTAAATAGAGCTCGGATAGCTTCTTCGAAATTGGACGGGGTGGCCCGTCACGTCCTTTTAATGCCAGGATTGTGATCGTGAATACGGGTTCTAACAGTTGACCAAATGCGCACAGCTTTTGCCTGTGAAATGTCGTATTATATTTCAATTCTCAGACTTGAAGTTTTGCGGGTGAATGTGAGCGACCCGACAACAAGTGCTTTTCACGCCACCTCAATCAACGTAGAATTCCATCCGGGACAACACGAGGTCGCTTCAGACGAGTGTAATCTAATCCGAGGAACTTGCCATGCCTGCCGCTGATCAGTCTGTCCCAACACCGGTTGTTCCGTCTGCTCAGTCCGGCATGGGTACCATTGTCTATCCAAGTGGCGTGGCATTTCGGGTTTGGGCGCCATTTGCCTCAAGTGTGTTTGCGGCCGGAACTTTCAATCAGTGGAGTGCCACGGCCAATCCGTTTGCCAGCGAGGACCGTGGTTATTGGTCGGTGGAAGTGCCAGAAGCGAAAATCGGCGATGAATATCAATTTGTGATCCACGGCGGCGCACAAGAGCTCTGGCGCAAAAATCCGTACGCGAGCGAGGTCGTGAATTCGTCCGGAAACGCCATCATCCACAATCCAAATTTCGATTGGATAGGCGACGATTTCGTGATGCCGCCGCGCAATGAACTGGTGATTTATGAGATGCATGTTGGCAGTTTCAATGACTCGGCCAATGAAGGCCCGGGCACGTTCGACGAAATCATACCCAAGCTGGGTTATCTGCGCGATTTAGGGATCAACGCGATTGAAATCATGCCGGTGCTGGAGTTTCCGATGAGCTTCTCGTGGGGTTACAATCCTTCGAATCCCTTTGCAGTGGAATCCGCGCTTGGCGGACCACAAGGTCTCCACAGGTTTGTGAAAGCGGCTCATGCGCTTGGCATCGCGGTGATCATGGACGTAGTTTACAACCACTTCGGTCCAGGCGATCTCGATCTCTGGCGCTTCGATGGCTGGAGCGATGAGAATCACAACGGCGGCATTTATTTCTATGATAATGACCGCTCGCATACCGATTGGGGAGATACCCGACCTGATTACGGCCGGCTGGAGGTGAGGCAGTACCTTCTCGACAACGCCCTCTTTTGGTTGAACAAATACCGGCTGGATGGTCTGCGTTTCGATTCGGTGAGCAACATTCGCAGCGTCAACGGTCGCGACCTCCCGGATGGCTGGAGCCTCCTGCAATGGATCCACAATGAAATTCGCTCCACGCAGCCGTGGAAAATTACGATCGCCGAGGATTTGCAAAATAACGAGTGGATCACCAAGGTGACTGATGTCGGTGGAGCGGGATTCAGTTCGCAATGGGACGCCGGTTTTGTGCATCCCATCCGCGATGCGGTAATTGCACAAAATGATGCGGATAGGGACCTCTATGCGGTCCGCGACGCCCTTTATTATCGATACAACGGCGACGCGGAGCAGCGGGTGATTTACACAGAATCGCATGACGAGGTAGCGAATGGTCACGCGCGTGTGCCTGAAGAGATCTGGCCGGGTAATGCCGGAAGTTGGTTTTCACGGAAACGCTCTACACTCGGTGCTGCGCTCGTCTTTACTGCCCCCGGCATTCCAATGATCTTTCAAGGCCAGGAGTTTCTTGAAGATGAATACTTTCGTGACTCAACCCCGCTGGATTGGACGAAGCTTGATACATACGGCGGTATCAATGCTCTCTATCGCGACCTGATCCGGCTGCGGCGCAACTGGTTCAATCAGACGCGTGGTCTTCGTGGCCAACACATCAACGTCCATCACGTCAACAACACCGATAAAGTCATTGCATTTCACCGTTGGGAAAACGGCGGGCCTGGCGACGATGTGGTGATCGCTGCAAACTTTGGCAATCGCAGTTACAGCAGCTACTCGTTAGGATTTCCACGACCAGGCTATTGGCGAGTGCGTTTCAATAGTGATTGGGAAGGTTACAGCGCAGACTTTGGAAGCCAGTTAGGTTATGACACCTTTGCAAGCGGAGAATCGCGGGACGGTATGCCATTTCAAGCCAATGTGGGCGTCGGCCCTTATTCCGTTCTAGTCTTGTCACAGGATAATCCGTGAGGTATTCCCAAAGGTATCTGTGAAAAAGCGGGTTTGTAGCTCAGCCGTTAGAGCAGGGGACTCATAGTCTAGTGTTTGCCCCTCGTGACAAAATCACTCCCTCGCACAGTTGCGAACATGAGTGGCCGTGAAAGAACAAGAACGACCGTGATACGGTCAACATGCTGTCAACCGCTCAGTGGATTTTCCTCGTAGCAGCCCGCACCGTTGAGACCCGAAAAAGAGCACGGTTCGTATTCAATGATTTCTTGCTGACCCGCCAAACGCTACGTGCGGCTGTTCACTGAGCACGAAATCAACCTTCGTAGTTGCCAGCACCGGGCTCTACTCTCTCAAAGATCGCCCGTATACTAAACACACCATCGAGAAGTGTGGTACTCCAACCCTGAGATTCAGCGAACCGGTGGATTTCGCGATTCCGTTTTCCTGCGGCATCTGGTTGCTTGGCCAGCAACGCTCCAAATCATCCTCAAAAACGATACAAAATCCTCATTCTTCGAGCTGCGTCGCAATGTGTTTCGTCAGCGTTTTCAGAAACGACGGATCGCTCTCGGGCATTCTGGGTTCCGTTGATAAGGTCGTTGTATTATGTTATATATGTTAGGATATCATACGTATTACGAAAATCAGAAGAGGGGACAGACTTTATCGAATCTCTACTATCGGCGGTCAAAAAGAGGGCGTGACAAGCCCACACCTTTCGTGTTACGTGGGATTCCGAAAAATTCTCGAACGAAGCGAATCGGGGAGAGGGAATGGCCAAAAAGATCGTGAATATTCGGCTTAGGCCGGATCAGGAAGAGCGAATTAATGCAATCGTGGAGCGAAGCGCGATCCTAGATACATCGAAATTTGTGCGAATAGCGGTCGATTGGCTACTGCGATCGGACATCGGGGAAGTGATCAAGAAGATTGTCGACGAGGAGGCCTTTCCCGATTATCAACTTCCGAAAAAACCGAGCCGGCGAAAAAAGCGTAGGCGATGAACTAAGAATGCGATAGTTAGTCGCGCCGTGATCGAAACGCACGAGCTCAAGGGCGAATTCAAAGATAGTAGCGCCCGGCGTTTTACTGATTGTTCAGAACTGTTTGCGCTGCGCACTTGCTCAATTCAAGCTGCGCGCTCACTTTGCGGAGTTGCGCCTTCAATTGAGCGATGGCCGCCTCGAAATACTGACGCTACTGAGCAACCGTCGGCTCCAACACCGCTTCGTAGCGCACGGTGTAAGGCTTCCCTTGCTTGTCGCGAGCCACCAAATCGGGATTAAGCTTTCCACTTCCTGCGTCACGGGGCCAAACTGCGCATAGCCCGGCGCTGTAAAAATCGTCCGCGCAACTGCGACGCCTCGCGACACTCGCGTGCTTTTGGTCTCGTGTGAATGATCCCCAGTCAAAAAATCTTTTGCGTGACAGGACCTGGTGATAAAGACATGGCCTCGTGGACCGCACGTTGTTTGTCTTGTTGGCGGCGTTCAGATTCCCGAAATTAATCGAGCACGCGGGATTACTTCAGCGTGATTTCGCGCATGAGCTTTGTGCCGACGATCTCGCGAATATCGAGGCGTTTCACTTGCAACGCCTGCTGTTGATCCGTTGTGCCCACGATTTTTCTGGCGATCGGATCGAATTTTTCACGCGTGTTATCCTGCGCAGCCATGTTCTTCGATTCCACCATTATCAGGATGTCGAAGTCCTGCGGTGTCGCGGCGTTGCCGAGCAGGATCTTGTAATCGACAACTAAATTTTGCTTCTTCGCTTCCTCAAGCGAGGCCGTCAGGGTCTTAGCGAGGCCTTTGAGATATTCGTCGGTCATGCCGGTCTTAGTTTTGACCATCGTAATGTTCCAGACCGGACCTTCGGTATATGGAGCATCGCTCTGTGCAGAGCATAGGCTTGCGATGCCGAGCAATAGCGCAGCGACCGCGACGATTTGTAGTCTCTTTGTCATTTTCATTTTGAGCTTAACTTTCTTGGTTGGGTTGCTACTGAAGCTGAGAGTTGAGCCGTTCTTGCTAATCGTAATCCCTGCGTCAGCCAGGCGTTTAGACAATCAGAACGGCATTTCGTTTGAGAATTAGATCGCGAAAACTGTGATCACGTGGTGGTAATTTGCTTTACTCGCCGGTGACAACCATTTCTCGGCGCTCTCACGGTCATCCTCTAGTGGCTCGCGACGAGCAAGGAAAACCCGGATCGCACCGCAAATAAACCGTATCGCAGCGGTGAACAATTAATCGAATTCGTTGTGGCTCGTGTTTTCATAATTCTAGGGGTTTGTTCTGGCGTTCATGATTATTCTTCGAGACTTGGCCAGGCGAAGTTTCGAAAATGTTTCCGAATTGTAAAGATCGTGGTTCTGGGGTTCGGCATTAGATTCTTTCAGTTACGTGCGAGCCTTCTCGCACGGATACCCTGCCGACAGAGCACAGTGACGACGCGGCCAGTAATGCGATTGGCTACGCAAAGTTTTACGGCCGCTCACATGATGCCGTGAATCGCGTTTACGACAACGCTGGCAATGTGATCGAGACGCACGAGCACGAAGGCGATTTCACGGCTATCTGACTTTCGTAATCTTGCCTTCTGCGATCTCCGTCCATTGCCCACCGTCTTTCGACGCCTCGGCCTGATACGTGTAGAATGTCGGCGACACCTGTGCTTCGGTATACCTGAGTTTGATGGGCTTCTCTTTTAGAGCCGTATCCAAGTCTTTTACGAAGGTCCGTTTGTTTCCGACGATGGAACCACCTGTGCTATATTCGCTCTCGCCAAGGCTGCTGATGCCATACTCGGTGTAAGCCTTCGCCTTCTCGTCGTAGGCAAGGATGTTTAGGAAGGTTCGCTTCCCCGTGGGCCCCATCTCCTCGCCCCGACACACCAGATGAAAACCTCCGCCGAACCAGTCGCAGGTCATCGTGCTCGAAAGCTTGCCGGCAGGCCCGAATGGACCGCCCTTCGTCTCGCCCTCACCTTTCCAAGTGCCAAGGTAATAGGCCAATCTCTGAACCTCCGGCCCAGGTTTGGGCTGCTGAGCTGTGGCCGGCTGGCCAGGCGAGGTTGTCATTGGTGAGGCCGTCGGCGCTTGCGCAAACGAGCTTAGCGAAAGCGCGAGGGAACAAATACAGACAATGAGTAATCTATTCATAGTGGGTGGTTTGACCGTAGGATGCGTTCAACCCTCTGTTTGGATTCAACTTTTTTAAGCAAGCCATGGCGATCAAAGGATCGCTTCATCGTGCGCGCCGATGAAAAGCTTAGCGCGTTTGTTGAACTTGAACGTGAGATGTTGACCGTGACGTTTTATTTAGAATCCATTCGTGCCGACACGGAGGCCGTCTAGGCATAAAAAAGACGGCGGGAGTTGCCTCCCGCCGCGTTCTTTGGGAACACCTACCCCCTCGTTTGGAGAGAAACCAGTCTTGTTGATGTAATGCGTAAAGTCCCGTTCGAGGTTACGCGAAAAAAAGCAGAAATGCCTAAAAAGGCATTGAATCGAAGCCCGCGATCACGTCTGGTTGGTGGCTTCGCCAGTTCAATTGATCTCTAGGGGTGTGCGGCCGATGTCCCAAAATGCCTTGCCGATTAGCGGCGTTTTTGCTTACCCAAAACAGACGGACGCGAGCGGGAGCGATCATTAGAAATACGCAACATTGAAGGACTGGGAAATCGTTGCTGCCAGACTTAGCAAAGCCGGATTTGGTCTGGGCTGTGTCTCAGCCATTGATACTCAGGGGCGAACAATCTGGATTGCGGACGCGCATCGCGGCGACGGAAACCGTTTCATTGTGCATTCCGACGAAAGCTCTCGAACGTCAGGTACCTGAGGACTGGCTGAAGAACATCCTCCTGAAAAAAGATCAATTGCGTCGGTGGGTTCTTTGGGTCTCGAAAGCGAAATCCGAACTGAAAGATAGTCACATCGCGCGATATTTGTCTTGCGGAGAGCGTGAAACCCTTGGTAAAGGCAAGGTAAGTCTTGTTGCAGCGCACGGAAAAGCTCGACACATCGCGATGAACTGCTCAGCCTGTCGATCGAGCGTGCAATTCCGATTCCTATGATTACAAAACTAAATCTCGTTGTCATGACGCCGCGCCGGCGGCGGATCTTTTTCTCATTCCTGTTGACCGCCGCTGGCTTTGCTGGACTAGCCGCGATGAGTTCCTCGCGTGCGACGGATCAGGCCGGCTCGCCCAACCAGAACGACTCGGCCAAAATCGCGCCGTGGGTGGTCGAACAGACCGCGAATGGACACCGGGCCGAGTTCATCGTCGTACTTGCGGATCAGGCCGACCTAACCGGTGCGGCCAACCTGCGCACCAAGATCGACAAAGGCCGTTTCGTTCGTGACGCATTGTGGAACAAGGCTCAGACGACACAGGGTCCGATTCTGCAATGGTTGAGGGAGCGCGGGATCGAGCATCGTTCCTTTTACATTGTGAACGCGCTTTGGGTGAAAGGCGACCGCGCGATCGCTGAAGCATTGGCGGCGCGCGCGGACGTGGCGCGGGTTGAAGGCAACCCGCGCATCCAGAACTTTCCACAGGGTCTTGCCGCGATTGAGTCGCCTTCACAACCAAACTCTCCCGAAACGGTTGAGCCCGGGATCAATTACACGCATGCGCCTCAAGTCTGGGCGCTCGGCTTCTTCGGTCAGGGCATAGTTGTGGCTGGTGCCGACACGGGTTTTCGCTGGACCCATAACGCAATCAAGCCGCATTACCGCGGTTGGGACGGTGTAACTGCCGACCACGATTATAACTGGCACGATTCCATCCATGACAGCTCCGGTAACCCTTGCGGCAATAATTCGCCCTTTCCCTGCGACGATACCGGTCACGGCACGCACACGATCGGGATCGCCATCGGCGATGACGGCGCAGGCAATCAAATCGGCATGGCGCCCGGCGCGCAGTGCATCGGTTGCCGTAACATGGATGAAGGTGCGGGTACCCCTGCACGATACATCGAGTGCATGGAGTTTTTCCTCGCACCATACCCGGTTGGTGGCGACCCGAGTCAGGGCGACCCCACCAAAGCTCCCGACTTGACGACTAATTCATGGGTCTGCCCACCCGATGAAGGTTGCTCGCCCGACACGTTGCAAACGGCAGTCGAAGACCAACGCGCTGCCGGCATTGAAATGGTGGCAGGTGCCGGTAACAATGGGTCGGACTGCGAGGGGGTAAAATATCCGCCTGCAATTTACGACGCCTCCTACACGGTCGGCGCGCTGATCACCGGCACTGATACCATCGCTAGCTTTAGCAGCCGCGGCCCCGTCACGATTGACGGCAGCAATCGCCTCAAACCGGACATCACCGCGCCCGGTACAAATAACCGCTCGAGCTTTAACACCTCCGATGATGCCTATGTGCTCTTGAGCGGTACCTCGATGGCGACTCCGCACATTGCAGGCAGTGTGGCCTTGCTCTGGTCCGCGCGCCCGGAGCTTCGGCCCGATCTGGATGCCACCGAAGGGACGTTGAACAACGCCGCTGTCGATATCAACTCAAGCGAATGCGGTACCGGAACACCAAACAACGTTTACGGCTGGGGGCGAGTTGATGTCTTTGCCGCTCTCACAAGCGGGACACCTACGCCGACACCCACACCTACACCTCCCCCTCCGATAAGGGTCAGTGTTTCCGTAAATCCGACTGAGATCAGCGAAGGCGAAACCGCCACTTACACTGTGACTGCCTCATCGACAGTTACTCGGTCGATCACCGTTGGCTATGCCATGAGTGGCACCGCTACTAACGGCACCGATTACACACTCAGCGGTAGACCAAACCAGGTGAAAATCCCGGCTGGTCAGTCTTCCGCAACCGTTACGCTAACCTCGCAGCTTGATCAGGTCATCGAAGGCACTGAGACTGCCGTCATGACGCTGCAACGCGGCAGGGGCTATAAGCTGGGCCAGAACAAGGCGGCTACGCTTTCAATCATCGAATCCCGTTAGACTGCCGAATAGCCGTCGAAGGCGACCTCAAAAGCAATGGTTGCCGTCACAGCGATGTGTGAGAGCCTCATTGGATGTGTCGAGCGCGTCCTTGCACTGCTTGAGGACGCCATCTCCTGAACGGGGAACCAAGCAACCGTAAGCGATTCGCTGGAGGTAACCGGCCCGATGACACTGATCGAGATGACACCGCACCGCTTGGGCTGGAAAGCTTGTGAAGCACCCGATGTCGAGCCTGTCTTTCCAAAGAAGGATCAGGCAATCGATTACGCGCAGAACCGCGCGTGCTTCCGCTCCGGTGACGTTCCCCTTTTCGATTCAACTGGCAACAGTCGAGCGCGTGATTCCGTTCGATCACTCGAATCGAAACTGTGAATACATCGAAAAAGTCGGGCGATCACCAACAAGTGCGCCAAGTCCGGTGATCGCCCCAGGCGTTGCCAAGCCACCTTTTGGGTGGGATCTTGGTTGCCCTTGCGGGAGATACGCTTTTGAGCGGTAAGTCAGACGTCATGTAATTTTGCCTGGAGCTCCGAGAATCCGGGTTTGCTGATAATCCCTTTAAGGAAGTATTTTTCGGTAAGTTCAATCGCAGGGGCTGTCAGCGAACGCGTGCGAAGAGGTTAGGTGTGGCAGCCCCTGCTTGTTTCTCCGCGGCGAAGTAATATTTGTCGTCCGAAACGAAGTCGGGTTTCAACAAGCCGGTGAACCGGACGTGGCGAGAAACGGTTTTGCGCGCCAAGCCGAGCAGATTGGCTAGCCTGGCGCAGCTGAAGATCTGTTTGGGCTATTCTGACATTCAGGAGTCAGAACGTGTCAACGAAGCGACCGATTGCGCTTTCACCCACGAATCACGGGAAACACAATGACGGCGAACGAATACGAAAAGCTTCCGGCTCTGGAGAGAGAGCGCTTTATGGAATGCCCGGATTGCGGAGAGATCTTAAGCTTGGAAGAAGTCCTACTTCATGTCGCTTACAAGCATTCCGGATTCCGACCCTCAAAAGCTTGACTAGTCCAAGCACATTCTAGGTTCTTTCCCACCGGCCTCGGCGTTTCACAAGGTTCGGCGACTGGCGTCGAATTTTAGGTATGAGCCGCCCATTGTGCTGATGGACATTCTCCTATGAGGCGGCCGACACTTCCGCTTCAAATCTGCGACCCACGGGGAATTCACTAACTCTCACGCTGCAGCGAGTGCTTCAATTTGCTTGAGCGGCGGACGGTTGCCTTACCCTTTCCTAGGGCGGAGTGCGAATGGAATATAGGATTTCCACCGATAGAAAAATCAGATACACACCCGATTGTGCGATCAATTTGTGGAAGGTAATAGTTTTGCAATCATGGCGTTATCTACGGCGACCAGATCGTCTGAGCAGGAACATCTGGAGGCGCTGCGTTCGCTCGATCAATTTCGAGAGCGGCGTTCCGTAGATGAGAAACGTTACTGTCTAGTTTGCGGCAGAATGATTACCGGGCGGCAAATCCAAATGACGCGCGAAACAGGCGCCAAGCGACCGTTGCGGCTCAGTTGTCCGACACAAGGTTGCAATTCAATCCCGATGAATTGGGTTCCGCCAACGATTGAGACGCTGGCCAGAATAGACAGTTGGCTGCGGAAGGAAGAAAAGTCTTAGTAATCCCCGCTCGATGGAAATTCGGCCGGCTACCGCCGAGGGTGTTGGTTGCCGATTTAAGATTGACAAGCCAGAATGCGGCTTGGTATTTGCTGTTGTTGGAGCAACACTTCAGCCCCCACATGAAGTGCATTCGGGTGGTGTGACCTAAGCGTGGAAACCCCCAACACACCGCCCAGTCCCATTTTTCAGAAAGTCTCGTTCACGTAATTCATTTCTTCGATAATCCTTGAAGCTCATTCTCAAACGCTTCGCTAAGTATCCTGTCCCTGTAGAGTCCTACCCTAAGTTTGCGGAGAGCTTTTTGCTCAATTTGTTAGATGCGCTGACGTGAACAACCACAGTATGCAGCGATGGTCTGCGCGGTGTGCGGCGATTCACTGGTCGAGGCTAAGATCGCCAGCCCCAAATCAATATTGGCGTTGCGCGGGAGTCTGCCTTTCATGTCAGTCCGTACCTCTTTGTCCTGGAATAGCGGCACGCCGGGAAATAAAAGACCGACGCGCCCAGCACACCTAACAAATCTCTAAGCGATAACGCTTCGCGGGTCTTTTTAGTCGTATCCGGGCCGCGAGGGTGCCGCCAGGACGGTTAATTTCTAGCGCCAGGATTTTGGAAAATCTACCTTACGCTTCGCTGTCTTGCTTATGAAAACACCCCGCCAGAAAAGCGAGATGGCGCTGCGTCTTGTTGTTGAGGCCTCCGGCGCCCTCATAGCTAGAAAATCCACCCAGTTGCGGTCCCGTCGAGTGTCGGCGACCCGGAAAAGAATCTAGGATTCGCTAGGACTATTCAAGTATCCCTCCGAATCCCGAATACGGAATACCGAGTGCTGCGGCTTGTGATGGGCTAAATGAAAAACGACATCTTCTTCGCTCCGAAGATCGAACATCTCTCGACAGTCTGGACACTGCATAAAGAATTTCTGCTCCGCGGCAGGAAGTTTCTCGTATTCATCCGATGTCATTCTCTTTCCATAGAACGGGAGAGGATGGGAAAACGGGTGCACCCGCAAACAAGAATACCGATCGATGTTTCTGAGTTACGTCGACAACCAAGTGCATAGCGAGATGGGCGCCGTGATAAAAAGCAACCAGGACAAGGTCCTCACGATCGACGTCATAAGTAAACTGTTCGCGGAACTGCGCCGCATTCCGGTGAAATTGAACAAGCTGGGCGTGAAGCAAGTCCTGCTGGATTGAAAAAAAGTCGGCGGATGGGAATTTCCGGGAACTCCCGGCACCTAGGGGGCGAGGACCGACAGAACGGGTGCCCCATCGGTGTGCTCCGGGAGTCCATATAAAATTCGGATACGCATGAGAAAATGCGCGCATCAGTCCTCCGCGCTCCAAAACAGTCGGCCGGTGGAAGTCCCGGGACCCTCCGAGGACAGAAGGTGCTCCGGGACTCCACAGGCCTTTCTACTTTCGAAGATCAAACGCCTGTGCATCAAAAGTTGCGCGCAAACAAAATCGCGCCGAGAC
>Ga0081455_10005950_pt1 | contig 13232 bp, 11 predicted proteins | sample TabmetS3T2R1_FD_70207 | JGI IMG/M metagenome (GOLD analysis project Ga0081455, IMG submission 70207) | Tabebuia heterophylla rhizosphere microbial communities from the University of Puerto Rico - S3T2R1 | ecosystem: Host-associated > Plants > Roots > Rhizosphere ... | reverse complement strand
TTCTGGGCATTGATCGCGTCCATGATCGACAGCCCGGCGGCCAGCAGCTCGTTCTTCGCCGACAGCTCGAACTTCAGGCCGAGGTCGTCGAGATCGACGATCGCGTAGAAGTTGCCGCCGTAAGCGATGTCGTAGCACACCTTTCCTAGCCCGGCCACGTCGACGGCCTGGTCCATCGCCAAGCAGAACGACGGCACCATGGTGAGGGTCACCGACCGGGCGCTGCCGTCCTCGACCGCGACCTCGGCGACCACCAGCCCCGCGGGGGTGTCCAGTCTGATCATGGTGACCGGTTCTGTGACTGGCACCATCCCGGTCTCCACGAGAACGGTCGCGGTGCCCATCGTGCCGTGGCCGCACATCGGCAGCAGCCCGGAGACCTCGATGAAGAGCACTCCGTAGTCGGCATCGGGGCGCGTCGGCGGCTGCAGGATGCTGCCGCTCATCGACCCGTGTCCGCGCGGCTCGTACATCAACAACGTCCGTAGGTCGTCGGAGTTGTTCATAAACCACAGCCGCCGCTCGGCCATCGTCGCACCCGGGAAGACACCGACACCGCCGGTGACGACCCGAGTCGGCATGCCCTCGGTATGTGAGTCGACGGCGCTGATCACTCGAGAAGTACGCATAGTTGACCTCTCACAGCTGCCAGCGGCCGTCGACCAGGCGCAGTGGGGCGCTCGGGGAGTCGTCGTGCAGTTCCCCCGGCAGCAACTGTTCAGGAAATCCCTGATACGTGACCGGTCGGAGAAATCGCGTAATCGCGGCTGTGCCGACCGAGGTGGTCGCCGGCGCGGTCGTCGCCGGGTACGGCCCACCGTGCTGCTGGGCGTGGGTCACCGAGACCCCGGTCGGCCACTGGTTCCACAACAGTCGTCCCGCCTTCGGCACCAGCCGCCGCACCAGCTCCGGCTCGATCTCATCGTCCGGCTCGGCAACCAAGGTGGCGGTGAGCTGCCCATCAATGGCGTCGGCCACCGCGACGAGTTCATCGTCGGTGTCGTACTCGACCACCAGCACCGTCGGCCCGAAGCACTCCTGGAACAGCTCCTCGAGGTTCTGCAGCAGCGCCGCTGCGGTGGTCCGTAGCACGGTGGGCGACGGTGCGTTCCCGCGTACGTCGTCACCGACGGTTAGCACGGTGACGGCGGGATGGCTGGTCAGCCTGTCCCAGGTCTGCCAGTAGCCGGCGACAATCCGCTCGTTGAGCAGCGGCGCCGGGTCAGGCAGCTGGCTGCTGGCCAGCTGTGACGTCAGGCCGGATTCGGCGGGTGCCAACAACACCCCGGGCTTGGTACAGAACTGCCCCGCGCCCAGGGTGAATGAGGCGGTGAACCCCTCGATGACCTTCGCAGCCCTGGTCTCCGCTGCCGACCGGGTCACGAACACTGGGTTGAGGCTGCCGAGCTCCCCGAAGAACGGGATCGGCTCCGGACGGCTCGAGGCGATATCGAACAGGGCACGTCCGCCCCGAATCGACCCGGTGAACGCGCCGGCCTTGACCTGCGGCGCCTGCAGAGCAGCACGGCCCGCCTCGCTCCCGTAGAGGAGGGTGAACAGCCCTTTCGGGGCGCCGGCGGCTGTCAGCGCCTCGGCCACCACCGAACCTGTCGCCGCCGACAGGCGCGGATGCCCGGGATGCACCTTCAGCAGCACCGAGCACCCCGCCGCCAACGCCGAGGCCGTGTCGCCGCCCGCCACGCCGAACGCGAGGGGGAAGTTGCTGGCTGCCCAAACCACCACCGGCCCAAGCGGAACAAGGATTCGGCGTAGGTCCGGCCGGGGGGCACCCATGGGCCACTCCGGGTCCGCATGGTCAATCCGCGCATCGAGGTAAGAGCCGTCCAGCAGCGCCTCCCCGAACAGCCGGAGTTGGAAGGTCGTGCGCAGCAACTCCCCCCGCAAACGTGCCTCGGCCAGATGGGTCTCCGCCATCGCAATTGGCACCAGCTCGTCGGCCACCGCATCGAGCCGGTCTGCGACGGACGCCAGCACTCGCGCCCGGTCGGCACGAGGAGTCTGGGCCCACGCTTCGCTCGCGGCGGAGGCCACTGCCACCAGGCCGTCGACGGCGGACACCTCGGTCTCAGGCGGCGCCTGGACTTCGTCGGTGGTGAGGTTCATGCTTCTTCTTCTCCTTCATTCACACGGGCTGCAGGAACAATCGGCGCTGGCTGGGCCAGCACGCGACGGCGCGCCTGCGGGCTAGTCGGCTTCGTTGATGGTGCTGCTCGGCCCGTCAGTGAGGCCCTGAAATCACTTGAGCTGCGACGGCTCGGTGTACAGCTTGACCTGGTTGGGCGAGGTGTATCCGATTTGCTCAACGTCCCACTTGGCCAAGATCTTGCCGTACGTCCCGTTGGCCATGATCTCCTTCATTGCTGCCTGTAGCGCCGGGCCGAGGGTGCTGTCGTTCTTCATAGCGATGCCCTGCTCCAGTGGCTCGTAGACAAGCGGCTGCAGGGTGAGCGGGACATTCTCCGACTTGATCACCCACGCCATGGCGTCGACAGTGGCAGCGGTGATCTCGACGCGTCCGTTGGTAACCGCGAGGACCCGTGCGCCGTCAGTGGGGTAGGTCTGCATCTCGATCGGCTTCAGGCCGGCTTTCCCGCACTCGCTGCTGGCCTCATTGACCTGGTCGATGAAGTAGGAGCCAGCGAGGACACCGACCTTGTGGCCGCACAGATCGGTCGGGTTCTCTACTTTGATGTTGCTGCCGGTCTTGGTTGCGAAGGCGGTGCCGATGGCGAACTCGGACACGAAGTCGACCTGCTCTAGCCGGGGCTTCGTGACGCCGAAGTCGGCGGAGGAGATGTCGTAGCGGCCTGTGGCGAGGCCGGGGATGAGGGAGTCGAAGGAGCCCACGGAGGCGTTCTCGATTTTTACGCCCATGACCTCGCTGAGCGCGAGTACGATGTCGGGCTGAATGCCGACGAGAGTCTGGCCTTCAAGAAACTCCTGCGGCGGGTAGTCGTTGTATTGGCCGTTTTTGATGGGTTTGTCTTTGTATTCGTCTGGCACCAGTTTCGCCACCGAGTCCACTGGCTGCAGGTTCCAGGTCGTGGTGGCATAGGAGCCGCTGGTGCCGCCTGCGCTGCCGCCGGTGGCGGCGGGACTGCCGCCGCCGCTCGGGGCCGAGGTCGGGTCAGCGCAGGCGGCCAACCCTAGCGTGGTAAGGGCGGAAATTGCAGCGACGGCGAAGAAGGAGCGCAGGGCGGGGTGTCGGTACATGAGAGAACCTCTCGGTCGGTGTCGAGGTAGTGGTGAATGGGGTTAGAGCACCTTGGACAGGAAGTCCTTGGTTCGGGACATTTGGGGGTTGCGCAGGAGGTCGTTGGGGATTCCTTGCTCGACGATGTATCCGCCATCCATGAAGACCACCCAGTTGGCCACCTCGCGTGCGAAGCCCATCTCGTGGGTGACGACGACCATCGTCAGGCCCTCGCGGGCGAGGTCCTTCATGACGTCAAGCACCTCGCCGACCAGCTCCGGGTCCAAGGCGGAGGTGGGCTCGTCGAAGAGCATGAGCCGGGGCTTCATCGCCAGGGCGCGGGCGATGGCCACGCGTTGCTGCTGGCCACCGGACAGCTGGCGGGGGTATCGGTCGGCCTTTTCGGCCAGGCCGACCTTGCCCAGCAAGGCCATGGCGGTCGCCTTGGCCTCCTTCGAATTCTGGCCCAGCACGCCGACCGGGGACTCGATGATGTTCTGCAGCACGGTCATGTGCGGGAATAGGTTGAAGGACTGGAAGACCATGCCCATCTTGGTGCGCTGCTGGGCCAGCACCTTCTCCGGCAGGGTGACGTACTTCTGGCCGCGCATGCGGTAACCGATGAGCTCGCCGTCCAGTTCGACTCGGCCGCCGTCCATCTCCTCGAGATGGTTCATGCAACGCAGCACGGTGCTCTTGCCGGAGCCAGAGGGCCCGATGATGCACATCACTTCGCCGCGTTCGACAACCAGGTCGACGCCCTTGAGGACCTCAAGCGCGCCGAAGCGCTTCTTCAGCCCGGTGACCCGTAGGACGACCTCGCCCTCGCCGGGAGCCTCGTCGGTCGGAGTAGTGGGTGCGGTGGTCATCAAGCCCTCCCTGTGGCGGTTGTTGTCGGGGCCGGTGAGAACCTGGCGATCATGCGCTTGAACTTTTGCCACGGAGTGGGCGGCAGCTCTCGGCGGCCGCCCCTGGCGTACCGGCGCTCGATGTAGTACTGGATGACCATCAGGATGCTGGTCACGATGAGGTACCAAATGCTGGCGACGACGAGCAGCGGGATGGTCTGGAAGGTGCGGTTGTAGACCAGCTGCGCCGAGTACAGCAGCTCGGGCATGGAGGTCACGCTTACTAGTGAGGTGGACTTGAGCATGCTGATGACCTGGTTGCCCGTCGGCGGGACGATCACGCGCATGGCCTGCGGGAAGATGATGCGCCGTAGCGCCCGTGAGTTTCGCATACCGAGCGCGGCCGCGGCCTCGGACTGCCCCGGGTCCACAGAGACGATGCCTCCGCGGACAATCTCGGCCATGTACGCGCCCTCGTTAAGCGCCAATGCGAGCACAGACGCCAGGAACGGAGTCACGATTGCGTTGGCGTTGCCTTCCCAGAACACCGGTCCGACGAAAGGGATGCCGATCTCGATGGTCGGGAAGAGCGCCGCGAGGTTGTACCAGAAGATGATCTGAACCAACAACGGAGTGCCGCGGAAGAACCACGTGTAGAACCACGCCACCGACGACAGAATCGGGATCGGCGACAGCCGCATCACCGCGGCGAGCATGCCGAGCAGGATCCCGAAGAACATCGCCAAGACGGTCAGCTCCAAAGTTCGCAGCAGACCGAAGATGATGCTCCGGCTGAAGAACCAGGACGCCACGACGTCCCACTGCATGTTCGGGTTGGTAATCAGCGTCTTGACGATGCCAGCGGCGAACAAGAGCACGACAGCCGTGACGACCCACCACCCCCAGTGCGTACGATGCTTGACCCGGATCTCCTCCGGGACGGTCGCTGGCGGGGCTTCTTGAACCGTAGTCATCGGTCTGCGCCCCCGGTCATGCCATTCATCGGTCCCTCCCACTTGCTGTTTCGTTGGCGCTGGGTGCCCTGTCGGCTCGTTGAGGCCGTGGGCGAGGGATGACTTCGACCGACTGGATCTTCATCTGCGTTCCCCCTTGTAGGTGTCGTAGTGATGCAAGCCTATAAATTGGGTGAACCAAATGTCCAGTGGTGTTGAGTAAAAATTCGCGAGTTGTCCTACAAATTTTTGGGGTGACGCGACCTTGGACTTAGCTGATCAGCGCTGGCAACTGTCTCGATCCTCCGCCTGGGAGGACGCTGTCGCTGGCAAGCTCCAGCCCAGCGGCGTGATCGCCGCGATGAGCGAGAATTACAACGCCCGCAAGGTCGCGGACTTCTAGCCTGTCCGGTCCCTGTGTCGGCGCCGGGCCGATCCAGCACGTCGCCACTGGGCGCAGGTGCTCGGAACGCGGCGCAGTGGCGGCCGAAGAGGCGGCTGGCGCGAGACACCAGCGCCACCATGTCCTACTCGCAGTGGGGCGAGATAAGTTGTCTGAATAGCTCGGCTAGTTGTCCTATTAGATAGCATGTGGGACATGCCGGATCAGACCCGCCCCAACGACCAGCCACGTGGACGAGCGGTAGCGGAGCATCGGCAGCGCTCCAATGTCACCGCGAGAGTGGTTCGGTCGCTGAGGCGTCGGCTATCGCAAGGGGAATGGGCAGCGGGCACTCGGTTACCCTCTGAGCCAACATTGGCCGAGGAGCTGGGGGTGAGTAGAGTCAGCGTCCGCGCGGCACTCGCGCAGTTGGAGAACGACGGCATTGTCAACAGGCGGCATGGATCTGGCACCTATGTGAATTCCGTGCGCCCACTCGTGAGCAGCCTGCATATCAACATGAGCAACGAGCAGATGATCAGGTCGAGCGGGCAGGTGCCCGGGATTGCTGAGATGTCGTGGCGCCAGGCAGTGGCGGATGAGGAGATCGCTGACCGCCTTGCGGTGGAAGTCGGCACACCCGTCGTTCACCTCTACCGCGTTCGCACCGCCGACGGAGTACCGGTAACTGTCGAATACGACTATTTCCCAGTGTCGTTGCTACCGGAGAACCCGGTCAGTTTAGGACCCTCGCTCTACAGGTTCCTGTCGACCGTCTGTGGCGTCGACATAACCTTCGGCATTGCGACGCTGGAGCCTGCGCTCGCTGGCTCCGCGCATGCTTCGGCCCTGGGAGTCGACAGCAATGATTTGTGCTTGCTACTCAGACAGGTCGACTACGATGCCGCTGAACAACCGGTCTCATACTCTGTCGAGTATCACCGTGCAAGCGCCCTTACCTTTCAGCTCGTGCGCCACGGCCCTTATCCTGTCCAAGCTGCGGCTCAGGTTCAGGCCACTGGGCATGATGAGGTAGAGCTCTGACAGCAGCGGGCCAACGGCTGTCGTGCCGCGTCGGTCGGGGCTGCCGTTGTGCGCTCATCGCCGCTAGCGGCGGCGATGGCCGTCGAGCACAGCGAGGCAAGCCGATCTCAGTCGACCTCGATCACTCATGCCGCCGACCGAGGATCATGTGTAACGAATAGAGCGTGGGTCCCAGACTGCGCGCTGCTCAGGGAGCAAGGAGGCGGCGAAACAATCAGACGGAGCAGCCCCCTGCTGTGGCGGTCAGGCGCTGCGGGACCTCCATTGTCGCCCGTATACCTGCTCGCCCCTCGGACCCGACCTCCGCCTGCATGTCCTACAGCCTATACAAGCTAAGACAACTTGAATGCGAAGGATCGGGTGGTTGACAGGCTCAAGCTGATGACTTACCGTCCCAAAGGGGCGGACTAGTTGTATGACAACTTTGTCTCTATGAGATGATTTCGTCCACACTAACGGCATCCTCGAGGCAACGTGGCAAGGGGCCGGTCCAATGGACGCACGCTACTGGGACGTACATGTGGTCCGTCGTGACCAGGTCTGTCTTCCGAACGCCAAGTACAACCTCATCGCCGGGTTACTGTCGGGCTATGCCGCGCTAATCGTGTTCTGGGGCGGGATCCTCGACTACTTCGGAGTGATGATCTCAATCGCGGGCTACCTCTTCGGCCCGATCCCGGGGCTGGTTTTCGTCTACTACCTCGTAGTGCGCAACGGTAAACTTGATCTTCGCAGGGCTACGAACGGGCGGGTTCGAACGGTTACTGGCCTACGCCTGAGCCTCACTGCCGGGTTTTGCGCCTCCTTTGCCGTCTTCGATGCGATCAGCTACATCGCGCGTCTTCCGCTCTTCAGCCGCACCACTTCAAGCCTCCTGGGATTCCTCCACCAGTGGCCCGCTCTACTGAGTTCCGAAGGCCGGCGGGTGTTTCCTTGGCGACCGCAACAACCTCACTGTCTCGTCTGTCCACCCGACCCGAACTTCGGAGAGTGAACTCATTGAAGCCACAGATCATCGTGATGCTCACCCACAACGACGTCACCGTTCCTAACGCCCGAGATTGTTTCAGTGATGCGGCAGAGCTTCCCATCCAGTACTGGGGTCTCAAGGACGTGGGGCTGCCCTCGAGCGGGATGGAGAAGCTCGTCAGCGACTTCAAGGAGGCCGGCAAGACCCCAGTCCTGGAGGTTGTGAGCTTCGACGAGAAGGATCTGCTCAACGCAGCTTCCCTCGCGGCCACCTGCGGCGTCGAGTACTTCACCGGAGGGGTGTTCTCCCAAGCTGTCATGGAGCATGTGCACGCCGTCGGAATGAAGTACTTCCCGTTCTGCGGCGACGTCAGCGGCTCCCCGATCGAGCTGACCGGCACTCCGGAAGACGTGTTGAACGATGCCAGCCGGCTCCGCAAGCGCGGCGCCGATGGCGTCGACCTGGTGGCGTACCGATTCGCCAACGGTGACCCGGTGCAACTCGCGAAGCTGGTGGTGTACCAGCTCGGCGGCGAGAACCTGATCATCGCGGGCAGCATCAACTCGCTTGATCGCATCCGGCGCATGCACGAGATCGGACCGCTCGGCTACACGATGGGCGGCGCTTTGTTCGAGGGCGCCTTCAAGGCCGGTGGATCCTTCCGCGACAACCTCGAAGCCCTCGTCAACATCGACGCCGCCATCTATGGAGGGGACCGATGACCCGCTACCTGCTCGGCGTCGATGTGGGCACCACCGCGATCAAGGCAGCCGTCTTCGACAAAGAGGGAGCCGAGATCGGGAGCCACACCGAGGAGTACACCTTGCTGACCCCACGCGCCGGACGCGTCGAGTTGGACGCCGACACCTACATCAGCACGTTCTCCCTGGCCGTGCGGCGCGTTCTCCAAGAGGCATCAGTGTCTGCCGACGATCTCGTCGCGCTCGGCTTGTCCGCCCAGGGCGAAACGTTCGTGTGCCTGGATGCCGACAACGAACCGATCGAGCGAGCGATCGTCTGGATGGACAATCGGGCAACCGCTGAGTCGGACGAAATCGAGCGTCACTTCGGACGGCCGACAATTCACGCAACGACCGGCCAGGTCGCGATGGATGCCATCTGGCCCGCGTCCAAGATCTTATGGCTCAAGCGGCACGAGCCCGAAGTCTTCGAGCGGACCGCCAAGTTCGCCCTCCTGAAGGACTATCTCGTCTACCGCTTCACCGGCCGGCTAGTCAGCGAGGACTCGCTGTTGTGCTCGACGATCCTCTGGGACATCAACACCCGCCAGTACTGGCCGCAGATGCTCGACTACCTCGGCATCACCACCGAGCAGCTCCCCGAGATCGCCCGGCAGGGAGAGATCATCGGATCCCTCAGCACCGCTGCTGCCGCCGATCTCGGCCTCCCGACCGGGCTTCCCGTATCGGTCGGAGCGCTCGACCAGGCCTGCGGTGCCCTTGGCGTCGGGAACGCGGTCCCCGGAATCTTCTCCGAAAGCACCGGATCGGCGCTGACCAGCGTCACCATCGTCGATCAGCTCGCCTTGGACCCGTCAGGTCGGGTCCCATGCTTCCCCGCAGCGATCCCGGGCCAGTACATGCTGCACAACTTCTCCACCGGGGGAATGGTGATGCGGTGGTACCGCGACCACTTCTGCACCAGCGAGACGCAAATCGAGGAACTCTGCGGGATCAACGCCTACTACCTCATCGACCAGCAGGTGCACCAGGTTGAGCCCGGCTGCGACGGCCTGGTGGTCCTGCCGCACCTTCAGGGATCAGGCCCGCCAGACCTCGACCCCTACGCCCGCGGAGTCGTCTTCGGTCTGACACTGGCCCACAAGAAGCAGCACCTCTCCCGCGGCATCATGGAAGGCGTCGCCATGGTGCTCCGGCGGATGATCGACTCCACGACCCGGCTCGGCGTCCATGTCGCGGAAATCATCTCGCTCAGCGGCGGTTCGAAAAGCGACGCCTGGTGCCAGATCAAATCCGATGCCACTCAACTCCCGGTACGGACCCTGCACGGGGCCGGTAGCGCGGCATGCCGCGGCGCCGCGCTCATCGCCGGTGTCGGGGCGGGAATGTGGGACTCCGCCGTCCCCATCGCGCGATCAGCGGTCGAGTTGGACCGCTCGTTCGAGCCGCGACTCGAAAACGCAGAGATCTACGACCAGCTGTTCGCCCGCTACATGACGCTTCAAGAGTCGCTGAAGCCTCTGCTCCAACCGGCCGCCGACTTCCACTAGATCAATCAACCTCGCTGAAAGGGAGCTCCTGTGAAGGACGTAGCGATCATCGGCGGCGGCCTGGCCGGCCTGTCGGCAGCGTGGCGGCTCCGCCATTGGGACATCCAGGTGCTGGAGGCAGACCATCGTGTCGGTGGGCGCGTCCAGTCCGAGAAGCGCGGCCCCTACGTCCTGAACTGGGGCGGCCACATGTTCGCCGGCGAAGGCAGTTCCACCGCCGAGCTGCTTGCGGAAACCGGAACCCGGTCGATCCGGATCCCCGGTTCGCTCAAGGGCATGGCGCTGAACGGCAAGTTCGTCTCCCGGGGTCCGATCCAGACGTACCCCTTCCGGTTCCCGATGCCATTGTCGTCGCGACTGTCCGTCCTTGCGACCGGCGCCAAGCTTGGGCTTGACGTTCTCCGGTACACCCGCGCGGTCAAGGCCCGGCCCGGGGAGACCGGCGAGGTGCGCCAGCAACGGATCTACGATTTCGAGAACGACCGCACGTTCGCCGATTACATCGGTGACCTCCCGGAAGACGCGCAAAGCTTCTTCTTGCCAGTGGTGATGCGGTCAGCGGCCGATCCAAACCAGCTCTCCGCGGGCGCCGGCATCGGCTATTTCAGCCTGATCTGGAACATCGGTCAGGGGTTGGGCCGCAGCATCCTCGGCGGGGCCTCCACGCTGACCGAGGCGATCGCCCAGACCATCCGGGATCGCATCAACCTCGGCGCAGACGTGCACGAGGTCGTCCACAACAAGGACCACGTCATCGTCCGCTACACCAAGGACGGCATGGATCAGGAGATCAAGGCCCGGACCGCCATCTTGGCCACCCCCGCGCCGATCAGTCACCGCCTGGGCGTGAACTTGCCCGCCGACCTCCGCGAGGCCCTGTCGAAGATCCTCTACGGGCCACACGTCGCCGGCGCCTTCCTGACCAACGAAACGACCCCGATGCCCTACGACGACAGTTACGGCATCGCCGTCGCCAAGAAGTCGTTCACTGTCGCGCTCAACCAGGGCAACATCGTCCGCGGCCGGGAGAGCGTTCGTCAGCCCGGCGGCAGCATGATGACGTTCTCGCCCGCCAGCCTGGGTCGCCGACTGTTCGACGTCAGCAACGACACGATCGTCAAGACCTACATCAGCGAACTGGATGACATCTTCCCCGGCTTCGAGGGGATCGTGACCGAGGCTCGCGTCGAGAAGTTCCCTTTTGGGTCGCCGTACTGCTTCCCCGGCCGCAAGACGCTGCAGCCGATCCTCACCCGTCCGTCGGAGCGGATCTTCCTGGCCGGGGACTACCTCGGCACGCTCTACACCGAAACCGCAGTCACCTCCGGATTCTCCGCTGCGCAGGAGGCGGCCAGCCTGCTGTCCACCAGGCAGCAGATGAGCGGCATCCGAGCTGGCTCGACACTCTCCTCCAGTCAGCAAGTACCTCCGAGTTGAGATAAGGAAATCTGTCATGACCAAAGAACTCAATGGCGTCCTCACCGCACTGGCAACACCGTTCGACGCCAACGATCAGATCGACGTGGGCCTCTTGCAGAAATTGGTCGACCGTTCGATCAACGCAGGAGTGGACGCTCTCGTCGCCGGCGGGGGGACGGGAGAGGTTGCATCGTTGAGCGATGACGAGCGTCTCCACTTGTTCGATGTCGTCATTGAGCACACTGCCGGAAGGGTTCCCGTGGTGGCGAACACGGGGGCGCTCACAGCAAAGAAGGCGATTCACCTCTCACAAGGTGCCGAACGCGCCGGCGCCGACGTCCTCATGGTGATCACGCCGTACTACGAACCCTTGGTGATCGAGGAGATCACCCGCTATATCAAAGAGGTCGCCTCGTCCGTAGAAATTCCGATCATGCTGTACAACAACCCAGGTGTGACAGGGGTGAACCTGGATGCTGAAACGCTTGCGGCGTTCGGTCGCGAGATCGAGAACATCCGGTACGTGAAGGACTCGAGCAAGGACTGGGAGCAGGCGCTCAGGCTCATCCACCACCACCGCGACGACATCGGGCTGATCATGGGTTGGGACAGCTATATCTTCAGCGCCCTCCTCGAAGGTGCCACCGGTGTGATGGCCGGCGCAGCCAACGTCGTACCCGAAGAGATCGTTGGGGTTGCCCGGGCAATCCGGAACGGCGACGTGGGAGGTGCTCGCGAACAGTGGCGTCGGGTCTTTCCCGTCATCGATGCGATGCTGGTGGTTCCGTTCACTCAGGCGGTCAAGGCCGGCCTCCGTCTTCAGGGCGAATCCATCGGCTTTCCCCGCGAGCCTCTGATCGATCTGTCGCCCGAGGGTGTGTCGCGGCTTGAGGCCGCCCTGACGCGACTCAACCGCCGCGCCGATCTCGACCGCGCGATCCCCGCCTGAAGCGTGACGAAACCTGAAGCGTCACGAGAGAACGACTCACGAATCAGTTTCACCCAGCACTTAACCCGATCCGACAAGGCAGTACCACACCAAGGAGCGACACTATGAGCACTTCCACCCCGTTCGTTGTCCGGCAGGACGAAGCGAGCGTCTTCTACGAGGGTCCTGAGCTTTGCAGAGAGTACCTCCGCAATGAGGCAATCTGGTTCGGCAGCTCTCTAGTGAACCCTGGCGACGTCGGAGCCGTGGACCCAGGTCACGAAGGCGCATGGGAGCTCTTCTACTGCGTCTCGGGGGAAGGAGTCATCGACGACGGCGAAAACGAATACTTGCTGACTGCAGGCGACGCGCTCGCCGTTCCGCCCAGTGTGCCGCACCGAATTCATAACCGCGGATCTGACCCCGTCCTCATGGTCTGGGCCGGTGGTCCTGCGACGGCGCCCGCGAAATAAGTCGGTTGCCGCTGCGCCGCAGGTCCCATCGGTCATACCCAATTTGTAGGGTGTGGGCTATCCATGGCGGAAGGAAGCACTACTCGCATGAAGGGCGCGATATCTTCGCGACCGCACGCAGTCGGTGACAGAAGACGAATTTCGAAGGCAAGAGATGAGCAACATCGCTGTCCTTACCATCGACGCCTTGTATGAGCGCGTCGATGCGATTCTCCGCAATGCCGGCTTGAACGCCATCCAATCGGGTGCCGTAGCCCGCGTCATCGTCGCGGCGGAACGCGATGCCAGCAAGTCACACGGCATCTACCGCATCCAAGGAGTCCTGCGAACGATCAAGGCCGGGAAGGTGAAGCCGGACGCAGTGCCTGAGCTGCTGCCGCAACACGCGCCGGCAATCGTGAAAGTGGATGCAAAGGGTGGCTTCCACAACCCGGCAGTCGAATTGGGTATGCCTGCCCTGGCCGAGCGCGCACGTTCCGGCGGCATCGCCGCCCTGGCCATCAACGACGCGGCGCATTTTTCCGCCCTTTGGGCAGAGGTTGAGGCGTTGACGCAAGAGGGCCTTGCCGGCCTCGCCATGTGCCCGAGCTATGCCACCGTCGCTCCTGCGGGAGGCAACAGAGCGTTGCTGGGCACCAATCCTTTTGCGTTTGGCTGGCCGCGCGAAGGGCAACTGCCTTATGTTTTCGACTTTGCGACCTCGGTTGCTGCCCGAGGGGAGATCGAACTCTTCCGACGCGACGGCAAGCC
>Ga0081455_10005949_pt1 | contig 13232 bp, 18 predicted proteins | sample TabmetS3T2R1_FD_70207 | JGI IMG/M metagenome (GOLD analysis project Ga0081455, IMG submission 70207) | Tabebuia heterophylla rhizosphere microbial communities from the University of Puerto Rico - S3T2R1 | ecosystem: Host-associated > Plants > Roots > Rhizosphere ... | reverse complement strand
CGCCGACCCCGCTGCGATGGTCGACCTGCTGCACGCCTACATCGAGGCTGGGTTCACCGAGAACATCATCTACGTGCCCCCCGGGGATGAGCCGGTCAGGGCGGCAGAGATCGCCGCCGAGCGAGTTCTCCCTGCGATCGCTGGTCGGCGCGTCAACGGCTAGCTCCTTGGCCGTCGGTTCCTGACGCCAGGAACCGCCTCCGACCCGGGCACCGCCCACAGATCGGGGTCCGCACTAGTTCTGCTGTCGTCTCCCGGGCGGCCAGAGACGCCGGCTGCGCCTTCCCGGCGACGCTTGGGCGGTCCGCCGAACGACGCGCACGCTCAGCAGGTCGCGCAGGCTCACGATGCCGGTGAGGTCGCCACCCTCGACAACGGGCAGATGACGGAATCCGCCGCCGACCATGAGCTCGACGGCCTGGTCGGAGTCGACGTCAGGTGCGGCGGTCACGGGGTCCGGGGTCATCCAGCGCGACACCGGAGATCGTGCCAGCTCCGCACCCGAAGCTGCGGCCCGCAGCACATCCCACTCCGTGAAGATGCCGCTCACCGCGCCTCCCTCGAGGACGACCGCCGAGCCGAACCGACCCCTCACCATCGCCGCGGCCACATCGGTCACCGCGGCGTCGGGCGAGGCGGTGAAGACGTCCGACGTCATGATCTCGGCAAGTGCGACCATCGCTCACCTCCTCAGCCGCTCGGGGCTCACCCGCCTTCGCCGCCCACCTCGTCCATGTCGGGGTCGGTCACGGACGACGATGGGATGGCCAGGTCGGCGTCGAGTCGGCGCCACAGCGCTCCGGCCCACGAACCAAGGCGCGGCCAGCTTCGCCAGAAGACCTGCAGGGCGGCGTCGTCGAGACGGGTCGCGGCCTCGTCGGCCGTGACCTCGTTGGCCACGCCCTCGAGTGCCGACAACGCCTCGAGCAGCCGGTCGGACACCCCGTTCATCGGCATCACCCCCTGACCGAACCCTATGCGACGCTCCGACCCGTGAGATCCGCTTCATCGGCCTCCTACAGGCCGGCCTCGACCGCCTGCGGGAAGAACGTCCCCGCCCGGTCCTGAGTCGCCTGGGGCTCAATCGGTGACGCCGTCGGACCACGAGCGGCGGAACGACATGGCCTCCCTCAGGCTCGCGGCGGCGAGCTCCTCGGCGACCACCCGCGGGAGCTCGGACCGAGCCCGAGACCGCTCGATGACGGCGGCGGTGTTGTCCCGGATCGTCTGTGCGATCAGGTCGAACGCGCGCGCCCGGCTCTCGCCGGCGTACTCCGCGCTGGCGCAGATGACGTCTCCGGCGTTGACGACCCAATCCGGCAGGCACAACACGCCGCGATCGTGCAGCGTCGCTTCCGCGTCGGTGGTGACCGGGATGTTCGCACCTTCGAGCACCAACTTCGCCTTGACCATGTGGGCGTTGGCGCCGGAGATGACGTCCGGCCTGGCGGCCGGCACGAGGATGTCGCAATCGGTGTCGATGACCGAGTTGCGCTCCAGCGGCGCGCCCGCGGCGAAGTCGGCGAGCCGGCCCCCGGCCCGCACCCAGGCGATGAGCTCGTCGACGGGGAGCCCGGTCGGTGCCATGCAGCGCTCGTCGGTGCCCATGTCGGGCCCGGGTATGTAGCCGTGGAGGTCGTGGATGACCTGCGCGAACTACCGGATCACGCCCTCCTTGTCGCGTGCCGGCATCAGGGGGTCGGCCACGATGCCGGCCTTGCCGCCGCCGTGGGGTATCCGTGCGAGCGCGTTCTTCAACGTCATGGCGCGCGCCAGCCGGGCGACCTCGTCCACGGTGACGTCGCTCGCCATCCGCACCCCACCGATCGCGGGCCCGTACGCGAGGTTGTCCACGACGACGATCGCGGACACCCCCGAGTTGACATCGCGGAGCAGGAAGACGGCCTCTGGCCCGACGGCGTCGACGGTGCTGCACACACCGGCCAGCACGCCCCCGTCGCCGGCGGCCCTCACGGCGTTCACGGCAGATCTGCGTGGTTGTGCCGCGTGCCGCGCACGGCCCGGGCGATCTCGCCCAGCTCGTCGCCGGCCACCCGCAACAGGTCGTCCAGCGACAGGACGCCTGTGATCCTCCCGGCATCGTCGGTCACCGCAACCCGGCGGCACTGCCGATCGGCCAGGACCTGCGCCGCCTCCGTGATGGTGGCCTGGTCCGGCACGCAAACGGGATGGCGTGTCATCACATCACCCACCGTTGCGTCATGCCGGGAACGTGCGACCGCTCGCACCACGATGTCACGGTCGGTCACCACGCCGACCGGCCGGTCGCCGGCGTCCACCAGGACCAGGAAACCGACGTCGGCATCCACCATGATCCTGGCGGCCTCGACCACCGATGCGGACAGTGGGCACGTAACCGCCGGGCGGGTCGCCAACTCACTCAGCATCGTTCGCACCTCCTGTCTCGCTCAGCTTCGAGCGTGCGCCGCGAGCGGTGCCTCCCACTAGGGCCGAAGGTCCGGCGTTTGCCGGACGGAACGCTCGGAGCGCGCCGTCGCGACCGGGCAGGCTTGGGTCGAGGGGCGGTGCCTTCAGGGACCGGTGCGCATGTTGACGGCCTGGACCTCACCTCGTAGCCGCATCTGCGTTGCGCCACGGGCCCGCGAGGCTCCCGAACGGGCGAGCAGCCGCGCAGTGGCGCTCGGCGGCACGACGAGCACCGGGCACTTCGCCGCGTTGGTGACGCCTCGAGCGACGCTGCCCATCAGCACGCCTCGGAGTCCGCTGCGGCCGTGCGTCGCCATGACGGTGACGGTGTCGCCGCGATCACCTCCATAGGCGGCAATCGCCTCCACCGGGCGGCGGTCGTGCAGCACATCGATCAGCGGCGGGGGACCAGGGAGGCCCTCGGCGGCGTCATGGAGGTACGCCAACCCGGGCAGGTCCGTGCCCGCGACGCGCCCGTCGGGGGCGACCCGGATCAGGATGAGCTCGGCGCTGAGCCGTTGGGCGAGCTCGGCGGCCACGGGCAACGCCCGCTCCGCGACGTCTGAGCCGTCGAGGCAGGCGACCAGCCGCCCCACTCGCGGGGCGACGGTCCGAACGCCCGGCCCCACGAGCAGGACAGGTACGGGCGAGCTGCGTACGACCGCAGCGCTCACGCTACCGCTCGGTCAGGCGTCACCTTCCCGGTTGGCCTCGATGTAGCTGCGGTAGACGGCCAGCATCGCCGCCTTCTGGTCCTTGGTCAGGTGCTGGTCCGCTCGGATCGCGTGAACAACGCTTGGAGATTCGCCAGCGATTGCTCTGTCGATCAGGCCGGCCTGCGACATGAGGGCCTCGGCTGACATGTTCAGCGCGCTGGCGATGCCGTGCAGCACGCGGACCGATGGCTCGTGGAGTCCTCGCTCGATCTGGGACAGGTAGGGATTGGAGACGTTGGCCCGGGCCGCTAGGTCGCGCAGCGACATCTCGGCCAGCGTGCGCTGCTCCCGGATGATCCGTCCCAACCGTTCGAGTTGGTCCCTACCGATCCCACGGGGGCTGAAAGATGCCGGACGTGCCATCGCTCAGTCCCGTTTGGGCTGAACTGGATGCCCCATCGGGGTTCCGTCGGTCAGGCGGCGGCCTTGGTCGCCTTGCCTGCCTTGGCCTTGGGCTTGGTACCGGCGCCCACGAGCGGAGCCAGCGTCTGGACCATGGCCTTGACCAGATCGTGCTCGGCAGCGAGGAGGGCGGTGACGAACTTGTACTGCGAGTCGAGCACCTCAACGGGTTCGGGCAGGCCCTTGGGGTAGCTCACCTGCGGCAGCCAACCCTCCGTGAACTCGACGCCCTTGCTCATGTATCCCACGACGGGCTTCTTCGCGCTCTTGACCGTGTCGACGACCTTGGCCTCGACATCGGTGACAGCTGTCAGGACATTCATGACTGCTCCTCTGTTTGCGGACCTCGGCGGTCCCTCCGGAGGGATCCTCTGTCTTCCCTCCGGTGCTAACTATATCAAGCAACCGCTTGGTGTGCCACGTGACATCCGTCCCGCAAGGGGTCCTGTCGTGTCACCGCGGGGCTGAGGATGAACGGCGCAGCGCCGCGGTCAGCTGGGGCAGGGCGTCGCGTACATCGGCGACGATCCCGAAGTGCGCCAAGCGGAAGATGAACGCGTCGGGGTCCCGGTTGACCGCGACGACTGCGGGCGGTGCGCATGCCGACTGCGTGTTGGAGCGCGCCCGAGATGCCGCACGCGACATAGAGGAGCGGGTGGACGGTCGTGCCGGTCTGGCCGACCTGCAGGGTGCGCGGTGCCAGGCCTGCTTCGACCGCGGCACGTGACGCGGCGACCCGCCCGCCGATGGCGTCTGCGAGTTCCTGGACCAGGGGCCAGCTCGACGCGTCGCATCCGGCCCCACCGGCGATGATCACGTCGGCATCCGTCACGCCCACGTCGGCGGTGCTCGTCTCCCGGTCGATGACCTCCACGCGGAGGTCGGTGGGCTCCAACGCGATCGGCACCGTTTCGATACGAGCCTCCCGTGGCGCGGTGTGCAGTTCGAACACACCGGGCCGCACGGTCGCCATCTGGGGGCGGGACTCGGGGCACACGCAGGTGGCGAGCACGCCACCCGCCATCGCCGGGCGGATCTGATGCAGGAGGGCGTCGTAGTGGGCGCCGCGGCGCGTCCAGGGCGCCACGACGAGGTCGGTGCAGTCGGCGGCTAGCCCGGTGTCGAGCATCGCAGCGACCCTGGGCGCCAGGTCGCGCCCGGTCGTCGTCGCCCCGAACAGCACGGCTGACGGGTGGTGGACGCCCGCGAGCTGGGTGATGACCCGGGCGTACGGTTCGGCGCGGTAATCGGCGAGGGCCTTGTCGTCGGCCACGAAGACCACGTCGACCCCGTGGCCGACCAGCTCGTCGACGGCGGGGTCGAGGTGGTGGCCGGGTACGACGGTACCGACACCGCCGCCGAGGGCCGGGGCCAGGTCAGTGGCCTTGGACAGCAGCTCGAGCGACACGCCGCCGGCCGGCCGTCGTGCAGCTCGCACACGACCCACACGTTCGGATCGCCGTGAAACGCCGCCGTCGGAGCCGGGCCGGGGGTGCCGACCGGTGCGTCCGCGGGCCGCGTGCGGTTTGCCGCGACGGCGAGGGCTCCGACGTCCGCGAGTGCCCGCACGAGCCCGTCATAGGTGAGCCCGTTGGATCCCACGAACCGGCAGGTTCGCTCGGGCAGCGGCGCCGGCTCCATGTGCGCCACCTTCGTGGGCGACGCGGCGAGGCCCACGGTGGCGCCGTCGAGTCCGAGCTCGCAGGCACCGAGCCGTTCGACGGCGGCCGTCTTGGCGCGTCGGCGACCGATCACCGACGGGTACCGGGGCGCGAACGCGGTCTCGGCGATCGTGACAACGGCGGGCAGCGGGAGGCGGAGCTGCTCGAAGCCGCCCTCGACGATCCGTCGGGCGACAAGACCCGTCCCGTCGAGCGCCAAGGATTCACACCCCGTCGCCTGGGGCCAACCCAGACGTGTGGCGACCTCCGGTCCGACCTGTCCGGTGTCGCCGTCGAGCGCCGAGATGCCGCACAGCACGAGATCGACGCCACCGAGCCGTGTGATGACGGCAGCGAGGGCGTTGGCTGTCGCCCACGTGTCCGATCCGGCGAGCATCCGATCGCACAGCAAGACGGCGCGCGTCGCCCCCAGCGACACCGCCTCGCGGAGCGCATTCTCCGCGCTGGCTGGTCCCATCGACAACGCCCACACTTCGTCGGCGAGGTTCAGAGCCGCCTCCAGCGCGTGGAGGTCGGCCGGGTTCGTGACCGCCGCCGCTGCCTCTCGGTCGATGGTGCCGTCGGGACGCACCCCGATCGGCGCTCCCCGGAGATCGGGCACCTGCTTGACCAACACGATCGCCCTCACGTCGGTCTCCTCGTCACCCCCGTTGCTCCGCCCACGCACAGGATTCGACCTCCATGCTCGAGGCTCGGTTAGACGGCGGCGTAGAGGCAAAGGTCCCGACCCGGTGGTTCCACCCGTTGTGCTCCGCATGGCCGACGCACGCCGGTGCCCCGAACCGGGACGGCGCGGATCGCCCCGGCCGAACAGGACTTCCGACCCTTTCGGCGCTGCGTCCAGCGCCGATGCTGCGGTCATGAGGATCCCGCGCTTCTGGCGTTCGTGGCGGCGGACCCCGCCGGGCGAGACCGATGACGAGCTGGCGTCGTCCCGGGCGTGGCGCGACTCGGGCTTGGCCGACGAGGTCGAGGCGTTCCTCGCCGGGCGTCTGGTCGACTACATGACCGCCGGCCATCAGCCCGTCGCCGCCTGGGCAGTGCTCAACCGGCTGGCACACGCCGACCGGTCGGATCTCGTCGGGTTCGTGGAGGGCTCCGACGTCGACTGGCTGGTGCACCCGTCTTCGCGGCAGCCGTACTGGGTGGCGTCGGAACGGTTCGTGGCCGGCCACCTGCTGGCGCTGGCACGCACGCCCGAAGACCTGGGGCGCGTCCAGCGAGCCGCCCTCGTGCCCCTGGAGCTCGGGCTCATCGAGCGCACCCAGATCGACCAGCTCACCGCCGACCAGGTGCTCGAGCTGGGTGCGAAGGCCGTGGACAGCTTCTACCCCGGCCGCTGATTCGTTCGTGGTCTCGTCCCGCCTCGGCGCTGCCGTCGGCATGCACTGCCAAAGGTCCCACCTTGATTGGACTTTCGGCGGTACGCCCCCAGGCGGCTGTCGTGGTCGGATCGAGTCGTGGGACCTGCGCGTGTGATGGACGCCGTATCAGGGATCACCCGGCTGGTCGGAGCGCTCGATCGGCGTGGCTACCGGGTGCTCGGTCCGGTCGTGCGTGATGGCGCAATCCGCATCGGTCCCGTCGCCTCGGCGGACGACCTGCCCCGGGGTCTGCGGGCCGAGCTGGGGCCGGGCGCGGCGCGGCTGCGCGACGCCGGCGACGGCGCGCTCTTCGCCCATGCGGTGGGGCCGGACTCGTGGAGAGCGGTGTTCCACCCCCCGCGGGAGCTGCAATGGCGCGCCGGGCGCGACGGCAAGGGGTTCGGGGTCGAGACGGGCCCGGTCGACGATCCGGCGCCGCTGGCCCTGGTGGGGGTGCGGCCGTGCGACCTGGCCGCCGTCGGCGTGCAGGATCGTGTCCTGCGCGACGGGTCGTTCCCTGACCCCGGCTACGCAGGTCGCCGGGCTGGGACGGTGATCGTCGTCGCAGGATGCGGGACCCCGGCGGCGACGTGCTTCTGCGCGTCGATGGGCACGGGGCCGGCGCTGCCGGCGGCCGGCTACGACCTCGGCATCGTGGAGATCCTCGCCGGCCAGCACCGCCTGGTGGTCACCGCTGGCAGCTCGCTGGGCGAGGAGCTGCTGAACGCGCTGCCGACCCGGCGCGCCACCGATGACGACCTCGCGGCTGCCAGCACCGTTGCCGACACGGCGCGAGCGGCAATGGGGCGCCGGCTCGACACCGAGGACGTCCGCGACGTGCTCGTGCGCGACCCCGACCATCCCCGGTGGGACGACGTGGCCGCCCGCTGCCTGGCCTGCGGGAACTGCACGTTGGTCTGCCCGACATGCTTCTGCACGACCACCGAGGACGGCACGAGCCTCGACGGTTCCACCGCCCAGCGTTGGCGGCGCTGGGACTCGTGCTTTTCCCTCGACTTCTCGTACGCCGCCGGCGGGGCAGTGCGGTCATCGGTCCGGTCCCGCTACCGGCAGTGGCTCACGCACAAGCTCGCCACCTGGTGGGACCAGTTCGGCGAGTCCGGCTGTGTCGGCTGCGGTCGCTGCATCGCGTGGTGCCCGGTGGGCATCGACCTCACCGAGGAGGTGGCGGCGATCCGGGACGAGGCGACCAGTGCGCACGCGGGAGTCCCCGTCGCCGTGACGCCGCGGACGGGAGGTGGCGGGCCATGAAGGTGCACACGCTCGACACGCTCCTCGTGCGCCACCCCTTCTTCGCCGGCCTCGATCCGGACGACGCCGGCTTCGTGGCACGCTGCGGGGTCAACCGGGTGGTGGGCGCCGGCGAGTTCCTGTTCCGCGCCGGCGACCCGGCCGACCAGTTCTACGTGGTGCGGTCGGGGCGGGTCGCCGTGGAGCTGTACGCACCCGGGCGCGGGCCGCTGATCCTCGACACGGTGGGCGAAGGAGCGGTGCTCGACGCCGCCTGGCTGATCCCCCCGTTCCGCTGGCAGTTCGACGCCCGCGCCGTGACCATCGTCCGCCTCGTCGCGCTCGACGCCTCCTGCCTCCGTGCCCGCTGCGAGGAGCATCCCGCACTCGGCTACCGGCTGATGCAACACACCGCCATGATCATGCAGGAGCGCCTGGAGGCCGCCCGCGTGCGCCTCCTCGACCTCTACGGGGCACACCGTGCCTGACGCCTTGCTCCCCCGTCCGCACACGGTGGCGCGCCGGCGGCACGAGACCGACGACACCGTGACCCTGTACCTCCGGCCCGTCGAGGGACCACCCGTCCGCTGTGCGCCGGGCCAGTTCACGATGCTCTACGCGTTCGGGGTCGGGGAGGTGCCGATCTCGTTTGCCGGCGACCCCGCCGACGGACGGCCGCTGACACACACGGTCCGGGCGGTGGGATCCGTCACCAACGCCCTGTGCCGCGCCACGACGGGCGCGGTCGTCGGCGTGCGCGGCCCCTACGGCGCCGGCTGGTCGCTCGGTGATCCCGCCGACGACCTGCTGGTGGTGGCCGGCGGGCTTGGGCTGGCGCCGCTGCGGCCAGTGGTCCTCCAGGCGCTTGCCGACCCGGTGCGGAGGCAGCCCCTGCGGCTGCTGGTGGGCGCCCGCAGCCCCGATCAGCTGTTGTACCGACGCGAGCTCGCCCGCTGGCAGGACCGGGGGGCCGAGGTGCGGGTCACGGTCGACCACGCACCGCCGGGCTGGGTGGGCCCCGTCGGCGTGGTCACCGACCTGCTCGAGGGTGCCGTCGACCGGCCGGAGCGGACGACCGCGCTGGTCTGTGGCCCGGAGGTGATGATGCGCCTGGTGGCGGGGCGGCTGCGTCGGCTCGGCGTGCCGGGGGAGCGGATCCAGGTGTCGCTGGAGCGGAACATGCGCTGCGGCGTCGGCCAGTGCGGGCACTGCCAGCTCGGTGGCGTGCTGCTGTGCCGCGACGGGCCCGTCGTGCGCTGGGACCGCATCGGGCCGGCGCTCGAGGTGCGGGAGCTCTGACCGCCATGGCCCGGCCGAAGCTCGCCGTGTGGAAGTTCGCCTCGTGCGACGGCTGCCAGCTCAGCCTGCTCGACTGCGAGGACGAGCTGCTGGCGTTGGCCGACGAGGTCGAAGTCGCCCAGTTCCTCGAGGCGTCGCGCGCGGTCGGTCGTGGGCCTTACGACGTGTCGCTCGTCGAGGGGTCGATCACCACTGCCACCGACGCCCGGCGGATTCGCGACGTGCGACGGATGTCCAGGACGCTGATCACGATCGGGGCGTGCGCCACGGCCGGCGGGATCCAGGCGTTGCGCAACATGGTCGACGTCGACGAGCTGCGCTCGGTCGTGTACGCCAGCCCCACCTTCGTGGACAGCCTTGCGACCTCGACGCCGATCGCCGCCCACGTGCCGGTGGACTTCGAGCTGCGGGGCTGCCCCATCGACCGGCGACAGCTGCTCGAGGTGCTCACCGGCACGCTCCAGGGGCGCCCGCCCAAGCTGCCCACCCACAGCGTCTGCGTCGAGTGCAAGTCGCTCGACCGCACCTGCGTCCTCGTGGCCCACGGCACACCGTGCCTCGGGCCCATCACACAGGCGGGTTGCGGCGCCCTGTGCCCCGGAGTCCACCGGGGTTGCTACGGCTGCTTCGGACCCGCCGAGACCGTCAATGCCGCGTCGTTGCTGCCCCGGCTGCGCGAGCTCGGCGCCAGCGAGCGCGACCTCCACAGGCTGCTGCGGACCTTCAACACCGCCGCCCCCGCGTTCGCCGAGGCCAGCGAGACGCTGGTCGCTCTACCCGCCGCCCCAGGGAGGCCATCATGACCCACCGCCACCGCAGCATCGAGGTCGGAGCGCTGGCCCGGGTCGAGGGCGAGGGCGCGCTGGACGTGCGGGTCGTCGACGGGCGGGTCGTACAAGCCAACCTGCGCATCTACGAACCGCCTCGGTTCTTCGAGGGGTTCCTACGCGGCCGCGCCATCACCGAGGCGCCAGACATCACCGCCCGCATCTGCGGCATCTGCCCCGTCGCCTACCAGATGAGCGCGTGTCAGGCGGCCGAGGCGATCGCCGGCGTCGAGGTCGACGGCGCCCTCCGCGACCTGCGCCACCTCCTGTACTGCGGCGAATGGATCGAGAGCCACGCGCTGCACATCTACCTGCTGCACGCGCCCGACTTCCTCGGGGTCGAGAGCGCCATCGAGCTGGCCGCCACCGACCGGGCCACGATCGACCGGGGGCTACAGCTCAAGAAGGTCGGGAACCACATCATCGAGCTGGTCGGCGGCAGGGCCATCCACCCGGTCAACGTGCGCGTCGGTGGCTTCCACCGGGTGCCGACCCCGGCGGAGCTGGCGCCCCTGGGCGAGCAACTGCGCTGGGCCCGGGACGCAGCGGTCGACACCGTGCGGTGGGTGGCCGGCTTCGACGTACCCGAGCTGGAGACCGACGCCGCCTTCGTCGCCCTCGCCCAGCCACACGAGTACGCGGTGCTGTCCGGCCGGATCGCCACGACCCTCGGCCGCGAGACCCCGGTTGCCGACTTCGACGACCTTGTGATCGAGGAGCAGGTGGAACACTCCACGGCCCTGCAGGCCCGGCTGCGCGATCACGACGCGTCCGTCCGCTACCTGGTCGGGCCCCTGGCCCGCTATGCGCTCAATGCCGACCGCCTCTCACCCCTCGCCCGCGAGATTGCCGCCGATGTCGGTCTCCAGCCGCCGGTCCGCAACCCGTTCCGCAGCGTCGTCGTGCGCGCCGTCGAGGTCGTCCACGCCTGCGACACGTCGCTGGCGCTCCTCGATCGCTACGAGCCGCCACCCCGCCCGGCTGTCGAGGTCCCGCCGCGTGCAGGCGCCGGCTGCGGCGCCACGGAGGCGCCGCGCGGGCTGCTGTGGCACCGCTACGCCACCGACTCGGACGGCACCATCATCGACGCCCGGATCGTGCCGCCCACGTCGCAGAACCAGCGCGAGATCGAGCACGAGCTGGCCGCGGTCGTCGAGTCCGGGCTCGCGCTGGACCGGCACACGCTCACCCATCGCTGTGAGCACGCCATCCGCAACCACGATCCCTGCATCTCCTGTGCCACCCACTTCCTCGACCTGCGGCTCGACGCCGAGTCCGAGCCTCTGGCCGAACCTGAGCAGGAGCGCACCGGCGTTCCCCTTGCCACCGCGCCGGTCCCCGGGCGTGACGCGGCGGCACGTGGTGCGGTGGTGATCGGCATCGGGAACCCGTACCGGCGCGACGACGGCGTGGGGCCGGAGGTGGCAGTCCGGGTCGCTGCGGCACTGGGCCCGGTCGATCGCCGAGGCGTCCGGGTCTACGAGCACGACGGCGAGCCGGCCGGACTGCTCCAGCGCTGGGAGGGGGCGGCGATGGCCATCCTCGTGGACTCGGTTCGGACCGGCGCCCCCGCAGGCACGGTGCACCGCATCACGCTGGGTGACGCCACACACACGGCGGCCACGGCGGGCTCCACCCACGGACTCGGCCTTGGCGACGCGATCGAGCTGGCCCGCGCCGTCGGCCGCCTGCCGCCGACGTTGCTGGTCTACGGCATCGAGGCCGGCGACACCGGCGACGGTGTCGGGCTCGACGACCCGGTCGCCGCCGCCGCCGCCCGTGTCGCCGCCGAGATCGTGCGGGCGCTGGACGAGGAGGTCCGGCCATGTGCATGAGCCAGCTCGGGCGCGTGCGCGCCGCCGACGGGACCCTCGCAGTGGTGGAGCTGGACGGCCGCCTCCGGCGCGTCCCGCTGGTGGCCCTGGGTGATCAGGCTGGGTCGGTTGTCGCCGGCGACTGGCTGCTGCTCCAGACGGGGCTGGCGGTACGACGACTCGACGCCACCGAGACGACGGAACTGGGCGCCGCGCTCCACGAGACCGAGGGAGGTGCACCATGAGCACGACCCAGACCATTGCAACCCGACCCGCCACCGGCGGGGCGTCGCCGACCCGCACACGGGGAATCGCCCTGGCACTCGCGACCGCGGTGGTGAGCGGCGTCGCCGTGTTCGTCAACGCCGACGCGGTCTCGCGCTTCCCGGACGCCACGACGTACACCACCGCCAAGAACCTCGTCGCCGCCATCGTGCTCACTGCGCTGTGGCTGGCAACGGGCCGCGACGTCCGCCCGCTCGGCGATCCCACGTCCGGACTGCAGCCGCCCCGCCGGCCACCCTGGGCTCTCGCCGTGATCGGGATCGTGGGCGGCAGCGTGCCCTTCGTCCTGTTCTTCGAGGGCTTGGCGCGCAGCTCGTCGGTCCCCGCTGCGTTCATCCACAAGACACTGGTTGTGTGGGTGGCCCTACTGGCGGTCCCGCTGCTGGGTGAGCGGTTCGACCGCTGGCACGCCGCCGCCGTGGGAGCCCTCGTCATCGGGCAAGCGCTGCTGGTCGGCAACGTCGCCGACCTTCGACCCGGCAGCGGCGAGGCGATGATCCTCGCCGCCACGCTGCTGTGGGCGATCGAGGTCGTGCTGGCCCGCTGGCTGTTGCGCGGTTACACCTCCCTGGCCGTCGGGACTGCCCGCATGGGCTTCGGCATCGTGGCCCTCCTGGCCTGGCTGGCACTGACCGGCCGGGCAGACGACCTGGCCGGGTTGGCAATCCACCAGTGGGGCTGGGCGCTGCTGACGGGCGCACTTCTCGTGGGATACGTCACGACCTGGTTCGCGGCCCTGGCCAGGGCTCCGGCCGTGGATGTCACTGCCGTGTTGGTCGCGGGTGCACTCGTGACCGCGCTGCTCGACGCCGCCGTCCGGGGCATCGCCATGGCCCCTGATGCGCCGGCACTGCTGCTGATCGGGCTGGGCGCCGCCGTGATTGCGGGCCGGGCGCGGTGGGCCCGGCCAACGCGGGTGCCCACGTGAGTGCCGCCGGCACCGTGGACGGCCGGAACGGGCTGCTCGCCTTCGCCCGGTTCGCCTATCCGCCGAACGAGCTCGGCTACTGCGGCCCCGACGCCTCGACCGAGCTGCTCGAGCGGGTTGCGGCGGGCGTCGCCGGGGCCGATCCCGGATTGCGCCGACTGGCCGCCGAGTTCGAGGGCGCGTGGCCGTACCTCACGCTCCTCGCCGGTGTCGCCG
>Ga0081455_10005948_pt1 | contig 13232 bp, 14 predicted proteins | sample TabmetS3T2R1_FD_70207 | JGI IMG/M metagenome (GOLD analysis project Ga0081455, IMG submission 70207) | Tabebuia heterophylla rhizosphere microbial communities from the University of Puerto Rico - S3T2R1 | ecosystem: Host-associated > Plants > Roots > Rhizosphere ... | reverse complement strand
GTGGATGAAACCCACATTGGCGGGTGAGACACCATTGAGCACGGCCAGGGTGATCGCACGATCTCGACCCTGGTACCGCCACAGCGGCGGTGTGGGACGTGCGGATGGGGTAGACTTGTGGTCAGCCATTGCTTCTCCTCTCAGAGGCATTTGGTCAGGGGGCGCCATGCTGAAGGCGGCATGGCGTCTCCGCTATTGTAGCACGTTACTCCTCCTGCGAGAGCAGAAACTGCCCGCGTTGGGCCCGCAGGTCGGTCAGCGGTGTGGACCATACCCGGGAGCGCCCTGCGGCGTCTACCCAGTCGGGCCGGAGCCGTGCGCAGGTCACGCGGATGATGCGCAGGACGTTGGTCTGGGTCAGCCCATAGAGCGCCGCAACCGCTTTCGTTGGAGCACCCTCCAGCACCGCCCGCGTGACCGCCTTGTCTCTCTCGCGATAGTACCAGAGTCCCTTGCTCGGTGAAGGCCGTATGCCCATGATTCTCCCCTCTCTATGGCAGGCTGACGCGGTGCAGCTTTTTGGGCGTGGGCAGCTTCGGCTTCGGGCTCGGCGCTCCTGCCGGGCATGACCCATCGGAGACCGCCGCGCTTGCAAACTGCGGACCCCCCGCCGTACTACACCCGGCCCCGCTACAGTGGTTATTCTCCACGGTATTGCTGCCCACCTGATTGCTGATGATGTCCTCGGTATTGTCGTAGCAGGTATTGTCCCGCACGACATTGCTATTGGCCGTACCGCGCCCTGGCAGCGTCAGGGCAATACAGCCTTCCTGCCCGGCATTACTCACGACGCCACGAATCACGTTCCCCAGAATCTGATTGCCGTTGGCGGGCACCCCCGAGCAGGAGAGCGCCAGGTTAATCCCGCCGCGGGCGGAGTTATTGGCGGGGCCTTTCCCCGCGCCGTTGATGCTGTTGCCCATAATGCGGTTGTCCGAGCCGCAAATGAGCATCGCCGGCCCCCCGAGGTTTTCAAAGGTGTTGTTACAGATAAGATTCCGGTGCAGGTGGTCACTCGTCGAATAGCCATGAATCCCAAAGGCACTGATCCTGGCAAACGTATTGCCCGCGATCACGTTATCACTGCCCGAGATGTAGAGCCCGTAGGACCAGGCTGCCTGATCGGGTGTTGCTCCCGCCATGCCGATGTCGTGGAAGAAGTTATTCCGAAAGGTCCAGCCGTACTGATTGCCGCCTTGCCCAATGCCGATAGAAAAGCTCGAGACATTGCCGGAGTTGAGCCCGCCCTGAATCTCCAGGTTCTGGAAGACGAGATCATGGGAGCCGCTCTGGGAGCCATCTTCCGCACCGCCCAGGGGCTTCACGCCAAAGCCCGGGCGATCCGTGGGGATGTCGAGAAAGAGGCCATCAATGGTGATGTAGTGCCGCGCCTCGCCGCCGCGCTGCCCCAACTGGATGAGACTATCGGAGCATGGGCCAATCGGTCCGGTGAGCCGGGCCTGGCGGGGATGCGCCGCCTTGATCGTGGTCGGTTCCTGGGCGCTGCGTCCCGAGGGAATGACATCGGCGAGGCATTCGCCGTAGGTGCCATCGCCCACGATCAGCGTATCGCCGCCGCTCAGGCACTGTGTCCCCGCCGTGATGCTTCCCACCGCGCCGCCGGGACTCGTCGCTGTCTGACAACTGCCACTGCCGCCCGGGCTCACGTAGTACGTACTGGCGGAGGCGGTGGTGGTGGAGAGAAGCAGCAGGAGACACAGGGCAGTACGCATAGGCCATCCTTTTATGGCGTGGGAGCGACGGTGGCCTTGAGCCCCATCGGTCTCGGGAGTCTCGCCTTGCTCGCCGCGCCATCCCCCGCCAATTCATTGAGGAAGTTTTCGAGGTTCGTATAGCCATTCGCGCTGAGCCGTGGACCATCGGCGGGATCATGCGGATTCAGGCCGTGTGCCGTCTCCCAGCTATCGGCAATGCCGTCGCCGTCCGTGTCGGTGTAGGGCGTGCCGCTCGCGACCGGGGGATAGCCGCCGACATCGTTTTCGGTGCGAATGATGCGCCCGGTGAGGGTGTTCACATCATTCACGGCGCGGCTATCGACGCTATCGCGCCGCACTCTCGCCATGCCACTCGCCACCGCATAGGCGCCGGCCCTGGCCAGCACGTCCGTGCGCGCCTGGAGCGGCGTCGTGCGGGTATAGTTCGCCGTGGTGAGCGTGGGGGTGCCCTGCGTCGGCAGGATGGGGGTCACGCCGGCGGAGCGTCCGATGAACGCCTCTTGCGGTTCACTGCCGGTCGGGCGAAAGTAATTATGGTAATTATCCTGCACATAGACACGGGAATTCTGGACAAACGTACAATCCGTCGAGGCCTCCCCACAGCCGGCGAGCGTGAGCCCATTCGGCCAGAAACTTCCCTGGGCGACGGTGTTGGGTCCCGTACGGTAATAATTGCCGATAAAATCCGCCAGGACACGGCTGCCGCCGGTGCCGGCGGTTTGCGGCACGACCTGGGAGCCATAGACCAGAATGTTGTAAATAAGGTTGTTAATGACCTGGCCCTGGCCCGACACCAGGGACGGGGCCCGGTAGCCGCTATTGGCAAAGAGATTGTGCAGAAAGGAATAGCTCGCGGTCGGTGGCGTATAGCTCCAACCGCCAATTTTGCCGTGTTGGCCGGGATTGCTGGGGGCATCGCTCAAGCCTTCCGTTATAATGGACCATTGCCAGGTGACATTAAAGGCGTTCATAATGCCGCCGATGGTATCATCGCTTGCCCAGCGAAAGGAGCAGTGGTCAAAGATCACCTCATGCCCGTTGTAGACCACGCTATCTTGTCCCGCAAAGCCCCCGTTCTGGCCGTTGGCAATGCGCAGATGCCGGATAATGACATCCGTAATGGGCGTGCCACAGTCAAAGCCGGCACAGATGGTAAAGTTGCCATTTTTCATGACAATGCCATCGCCCGGCGCGGTCTGCCCGGCAATGGTGAAGCCTGATTTCATGCCAATATAGGTGTTTTGCCCCATATCAATGTACCCTCCCACCTTGAAAATACAGGTACGGGGACCAACCCCAAAGCGGTCGGTGAGACAATCGTGCAGGGTAATCGTCCCTCCCAGGCACCCCCCGGCGTTACAGCTGCCGCCGGAGCCCGCGCTCCAACTGAGGCTGTTAATGTTGTACGCCTTGCCGCCACGGCCCCCCTTGCTGAAGCGGCCAAAGCCCTCGGCGCTGGGGAAGGCCAGTTGTTGCGCCTGGGCCAGGCTAGCCGTACTCAGCAATAGGACGAGCATCCAGTGGTACATGGCCACGCTCCTAGCGGCCCGTCGGCACGGTTCACGTGGGGGTCATGGTCACGGGTGTCGGCGTCTGGTCGAGCAGACGCTTGAGTTGCTCTAACTCCGCCTGCAACTCCCGCAGTCGGTCGGTGCCGCCCTGCCCCTGGGGGCCTGGAGCCGGAAAGAGAGGCGGCGGCTGGTCCGTGCTCGGAGCTGGGGGCTCCTGCTGCGGGTCACTGGTATCCACAGCGGCGTTGATGTCTGCGTACCGCGCACAGTCATAGCGGCAGTTCGCCAACGCATCGCAGGTCAGCCAGTTCGAGGCATCGCTCTTGTCCTCACCGCTTTCGCCCTGGACGCTAAAGGTGTACATCCCTGGGGATAAACACTCCGGCGTGCGCACACAGACCTGATTCGCCGTCTCCGCGCCTGGGACCGCGGCACACGTCGGCGGCGTGGCGTAGGGCACGCGAAACTGCTGCAGCACGCCGCCTGGGTCATTGGCACGGCGGTACGTGAACAGGAACGAGTCGACGGGCACGTCGTCCGGCCAGCCGAAGGAGAGCACTAACTCGTCCGCGACGCTTGCGGCAGGGGACAGCAGGAGCACCAGACACAGCAGCGTTCGAGCTCGCATGATTATTCTCCCTGGGTGGCGAGCGCCGGGACATCCGTGAGGCGCGTGATGCGCACGACTTGTCCATCGGTGGCGACCAACTCAATGACGGGCCAGAGCCCGTCCACGATATACCAGGTGCCACGCGACGGATCGTTTGGCACCCGGTAGGGCGTAAAGTACACCAGACCTCGCTTTCCATCCGGTTTGTAGGTAAAGACGCTCGGCATGTTGCCAGGGATGGGCTTAAACTTGAGGAGCGTCTTGCGGCCGTCGTCAAAGACTTGCGTGGGCATGAACCCGACCGGTCCTTTGGCCTCGACTTTATACGCCGTGTGCAGTTGCGCCAGTTCAATTGGCATGCGGATCCCGAGATCCGCCTGGATGGTCGCCGCTGGCGGTTCCTTGCCAGGATGGGCAAGCAGTGTCCCACCAGAGGAGGCCCCTCCCCTGGCATACAGGGACTCGGGCCCCTGGTCAGGCATGTCCCATGTGACGCCAATCATCGGGGTCTTGCCGACCACGAGCCTGAGATAAATACTGCGGCCACTCTCCAGATCCACACCGGTGACGATGGGCGGTGTTTTGAGGCTCACCGGACGCAAGGCCCAGACGTCTTGCTGGTTGCCTTCTGGTCCTACCCGCGCGCTGATGTACTCCCACCCTTGTTCGTTCTCGCCCTCCCCCTTGCCCTGCGGAATGAGGGGATGCGTCAGCACCGTATCGCCCTTGAAGAAGTACAGGCGTGTGGCGGTGCTGGGATGCGTGTAGATGATGTAAATCTTGCCGGGCTCGTACACGAAGCGGTAAATAGCCTGCTGGCCGAGATAGCCTTCGGCCCGCGGCGCCACCTCCGCGGCCTTCAGGCCCTCCGCAATGACTTTGGCGTGCGCCACATCCGCCTGGCGCTGCCCCCGCGCCTGCTGGCCTCTGGTCCGCGCCTGCTTCACGCGGCGCTGATCACACACCTGGACGGTCAGTTCGATCACCGACGGCTGGGCCGGGCATTGCGGCGCGGCTGGGGGCTCAGGCGCCTGGTAGCCATCGAGGATGACAGGCTCCTCGGGCAGCGCTGGCGGCGCTGGTGCGTCCTTGGCACACCCCGCCAGCACGACATAGAGGGCGAGCAGAGAAGAGCCCCAGAGGCCCCAGTGCAGGACAGCGACGAGACGGGCAGACATAGCGCTCCCTAACGCACCGTGACGGGCAAATGGCTGAAGTTAATATTCTGACTCGCATACAGACTGACCTCGTCCCCCGCCGCGGCGATCAGGGTCGGCGGCACGCGAAACTGGTCGGCAATGCGCTGCGCTTCGCGGTTCACGCCTTGGCCTGCTTCCCGCGCAATCTCTTGCTGAATCGTGTACTGCTCGCCGGTCGGCTGGCCGGCGGCGACCCGCGTGCCGATGTTAAAGCCGACGCTAAAGAGGAGCCCTAACAAGAGCTTGCCGTAATGGTTGTCGACCTCAGCGGGCAGTCCGCCGGCTCCGCTGGGATCGGCCAGGCGGCTCTGGGGAAAAGTGACGACCGTGCCATCGGGGAAAATCATCGCATCGACCGTGATGTTGAGGCGTTGCTGCCCGAACTTCACCGACCCGTCTTGCTTGCCCCGGATCGAGGTCAGCGCCGGGATGATCACGATGCCACGGAGTTCGCGGTCCAGGACGTCGCGTAACACTTTAATGCGCACCTCCCCGGGGGTATCGCTGTTAATCGCCGTCTGCAAGATGCCGATAATGGGTTGGTCCCAGTAGAGCACTTTGTCAACATGGAGCGGCTTGGCCCACTTGGCCCGCGGTACGAGGTCCTGCCCGTCTGGCTCCTGCTTGCCCTCCTTGTCGGCCTTTTGCTGGCGCATAATGTTGAAACTCTTGCCCTCGCCCATCTGGTCGAACCAGCGCCCAGGGCGCTTGGGTTGTGCTCCTTGTCCCTGGCCGGCCTGTCCGGGAGGAGCTTGCCCCTGGACGAGTGGCGTGGCCTGGAGCGCGCGCTGCTGCGCCAGTTGCTGCTCTAACGCACGATTCTGCTCTTGCAGCATCTGGGCCTTGGCCTCGGCGATCGCGGCCCGTATCCGCGCCTCAGTCTCCGCTGGCGATGGCCCGGGCGGTACCGGGATCGGCTGCACGGCCGCTATGCGCGGGTCCGGCCGGGGCAGGTCGATCTTCGAGGGCACCGCGGCTTCTACCGTCCCCAGGGGGATGCCGCGCGGGGGCAAGGACGGCGGCGGCTTCGGCTTGGGGATGGCATCGTACGTACGTGGCTCATCCGCCAAAATGCTCTTGCGCCCACCCCCAGCCGTGGTGTAGAGCGGTGCTGGGGGCAGTGCGGGCCCTTTGGTCTTGGAGGCCGTGAGGCGATGGACCACCCAGGCCAACCCCAGCGCCACGAGAAGCACCGCCGCGACGAGGCTGAGGAGCAGGCTCTTGCGGAGCCCCATGATGCCTCTGGGCGGCACAGAGCGCGGGATGTGGTCAGCCACATTCACTTCTCCTCAGAGATCGACCACCCATCATAGAGAATCCCATCCGGCGCACTGTCCGGGTTGGCGAACGCCGGGTGAAATTTCAGGCTGATAATGCCCCGCCAGCGACTCACCCCCTCCACCACGCGGCCCTTATTCTTGTCCCAGAGTGTCTCGGTCCACAGCACCTCGTAGGTTTGGAGCGGAGATCGGGTGAGGATCGTCTGGATGTCCACCTGAATGATCACCTGAATGTCACCCGAGTATCTCTTGAGCTTCTCCTTGAGCTCCCAGTACGCGGCTTCAGCGTGCTTCCCGCCTTGCTCCGTGGTGCGCCTGAGCACTTTTTCCCACCGGCGCGTATTCTCAACCGGGTCCATGAGCACGCCGCGTATGGCATAGATGAGGTCGCGCACGTCGGCCCGCGCCAGCATATCTGACGGGCTCCAGGCCGGGTCCGGCTCACTGAGCACGTGATAACTCCCGTCCGGCGTTTGGAGCAGCATATAGGGCACGTAGCGCGTCTTCGAGGCATAGAACGACAGCGCCACGCTCTGATACGCCACGATCCCGACGAGGGCCACAATGAGCACGTTGCGCAGCGACACCCGCCTGGCGAGCGAACCATACAGGGTCTCATGCATGGTCAGGCCGTCAAGCGCAGGTGTCGAGAGGCGCGCAGACAGGTGCTTCGGTGGTCTCAAGCGCAGTGGCATGGCTCTCTCCTAGCTCCACTTCCACCACAGCCACAGTGCCACAAGTCCCCAGAACAGGAGCACGTACAGCAGGCCGGGCTCATCCTGGCGCCTGGGACGTTGCCGCTGGGCCTGTATGGCGGCGAGGAGGAGCCATGGGGTCAACTTACTGCGCCTAGGTGGATAGTCAGGATACATCGATGTCCTCCTCTTACAGGCGTTTGTCTTCCTGTTTGTACTCGATGAGCACATCGCGCTGATCACAGGCAAAGAGCCAACCCGTACCGGTGATGGTGGGCCGAGTCATCAATCCCCCCACCACGGGAATAAAGGCTTCAGGATTGATCGTGCTCTGAGTAAAGCTATAGACGACCTGGCGACTGCCATTACTCTCTTTCTGCTCGCTTGTCGGCGCTTTGCCAATGGCCGCAATGATGTCATGACACGTCGTCTGCCCTTTGACCAGTGGCGGGAGCATTGCCGCATCGACCTTGGTGCCGATACGTTGACACGAGGACAACCCAACCAGACTCAGCAGCGTCATGGAAATAAGCACTCGTTTCATCAGTGACCTCCTAGGGTGTGCGGGCTCGCGCCCGTCCGTCTGCCATGGACCGCCTGAAGCTACTCGTTAAGCGGTCCATACTATACTGCCCTATGCCCTGGGCTGAGCCAATGACCGCTTCCTCAAAGCGCCCACTGCGCGTGGCATAGGTGAAGGGATGCTGGATGCGGTGCGCTGCCATGCCCTGCTGCGCCGCTTCCTGGAGTGCTGCGCCCATGCGCACGGCCCCTTGCAGTGCCCGGCCTCCCACCAGCCCGGCGCCATAGCCCACCGCCCCGATGGCCGCCGTCGTCTGCGTGAACGAGGTCAGGCCATGCAGGACCGATGACCACCCCAGCACCGGCGTGCCGTGCACAAAGCCGCTCGCCATAGCCTGCGCCGACAGCGCCAGCACCATGAGCACAAACGATGCCCCACAGAGCAACATGACCTCCTGGAACTGCGGATCGTTGGGCAACTTGTACGTATAGAGGATGGGCAGCGCAATGTTGAGCAGGAGGGCCAGAATCATGAGGCGTACCGCATGCGCAATAATCGTCCCAAAGACACGCTCACCAATAAACGCGGTCTTTTCAAAGGCGACAAACGGCACGAGGAACAACCCGGCCGCCGCGACGATGTAATACTCCAGGATCGCCTTAAAGACCGCTGCCGCCATCACGACATAGAAAATGATCGTCATCATGGCCCCGAGGCCGCTCCAGAGAATCTCACTGGCCTGCGTAATCCAGGACAGTCCACTGATGCGCTTGAACACCAGGGCCGTCACGGAAAAACCGAAATCGAGCAGATTGCCAGGATCGGTAAAATCATTGACGCTGATGGCATTATCGCCGATGAGGAGCCCCGCCTGGATAAAGCCGTCTCTGGCGTGATCCACCCACCACTTCCACGCGTCCACGAGGTACAGCAAGAAGAAGATGCCGATGAGTTTCCAAAAGAAGCGCTCGAACAACTCGGCCTGCGCTCCATGCCAGGCACAGGCCGCCAGCATGAGTTCAATCGTGGCGAGGATGCGCAGCAAAAAGAGCATCTCGGGAATCGAGCGCACCAGGCCGGCGGAGAGCACGTTCAGAAACGCGGCCAGGAGCTTGCCAAGGAGCGTGGATGCTGTCGTGTCGGTGGTGATCATGGCAGTGCGATCCCTTCGCTCTTCTTCACGTCTTTAAAGCCCTGCGCGCCAAACGTTTCGGTCCAGCGCGCATTGCTGGCCCGCCCGATGGCTTCATCCTGCGCTTGCTTCTCAATCCACTCCGTCTGGACCCGGCCATTGGCCGCCTCGATCTGGGCGATCATGCCCAGTTGCTCATTGGCCAGCGCCTGGATTTGGGCTTGTCCCTGCATCGCCTGGAGCGCGCCCTGGGCGTTTTGCACGGAGGCCAGGGCGGCTTGCTGGGCGTCGAGCTGTTGGCACAGGCGCGTATAGACGGCCTGGCTTTTCACCGCCGTCGCCGAGGCCCCGCGAATACTGCTGAGCATGCGGGTCGAGGCCGCGCTAATATCCGCCACGGAGGTGCCAATCTGCGTCCCGGCAAGCTCGGGATAGGTGGCGCTAAACTGTGCCCCGGCTTGCGCCAGGTTGTAGGACATGCCCTCCGCATCCCGCAAAATGCCGTTGTACTGATCCCACAGCGACTTGAGTTGCCCAAGGAGTTGGAGCGGGTTTTTCTGGAGGTTTTGCGCCTGATAGATGAGCGCCTGCACCTCATGCTCCAGCTGCTGCACCTGGTTGGCGATGATCATGCCCTGTTGGATGGTTTGTTTAATCGCCTCATACTGCTGAATGATGTTTGATGCATAGTTGCTGGGGTCAAAGACCACGGCCGTATCGCCAACACCAAAGACCCCGTAGGCTGGTCTACCCCACCACAAAAGGATCACGACCAGAATGGACCATTGTCGCCAGTGCTTCATCGCTGCTTCCTTTCTCCTGAAACGCCTCTGCTAGTAAAGTCGCCGCCTCGCCTAACCCCTCATGCCGTAGCCACGCCACCGCGAAGGGTTCACGGCTCATCGCTTTGACCTCGTGGATGGCGGCTAGGTCCTCGACCCGCGAGCGTCCGCAGAACGCCTGCGTGAGGGGGCCCATCGCCACCTGGAACAGCCGGGAGCCATGCGCCTGCGAGGTCAGGTAGTAGTCCCGCTTCGGGACTGCCCGGGCAATGAGTTGGCGCTGGCGCTCGGTCAGGCCATAGCCCGCGTAGACTTTGGCAGGCTCCGGGTCCAGCACGTTGGGGTTGGGGCAGTACAGGCGCGTCATGCAGGCATTGATCACGGCCTCGGCAATGCGGCTCTGGTGAATATCAAAAAGTTCCTGTGTCAGAAACCCCATGGTGCCGTTTTTGCGGCGCACCGTTTTGACGTAGTCCCTGATGCGCTGCTCCAGGGCCGGCATATCGAAGTACGCCCAGCACTCGTCCAGGCCGATCAGCGTGGGGCGTCCGTCCAGTTGCCGCTCGACACTGTGAAACACGATGGCCGCCACGATGGCCGCGATGCGGGGAAGCTTGAGCAACCCCTCTAACTCAAAACATTGCCAGTCCGCCGTAGGCAAGGGGTCATGGTCGCCGTCCAGGAGGGAGCCATACGTCCCGTCTACGGTGTAGAGATGCAGCGCATCGCGGACTTGCTGGCTCTGCACCAGGGCCGCTAGACCACTCAGGGTGCGCCTTGCTGGAGGAAACGTGGCGAGGGAGCGCAGCGCCGCCCAGAGCTCCCGACGCACCTCGTGGTTCACGTCGATGTGCTCGAGCGTCAGCAGGTTTCCCGTCCACTCCAGCGCCCACGCGCACTCGTCTTCCTGATCAATATGGGCATACGGCTGGAGCGCTTCACAGTGCCCCGGCGTGAGGTCCATCCACGCCCCGTCCACGGCATACGACGCCGCGAGCAGGGAACCGCCTTTATCAAAGGCCCGCACCTGTGGATGGCCTCCCGCACGATACTGGAGCCACTGGAGCGACAGCAAGGCCTGCAGGGCACTCTTGCCGCTGCCTTTTGGTCCCACAACAAAATAGTCCCCGACATCGCCGTGATGCGTCGTCATGCCGTAGGGCGTCTGGCCCTTCGCCGTGCCAATCACCCACGGCCCGCCCTGCAGGTGAGGCACCCATTTGACGCCAGAGGACACGCTGGTCGTTGCCAGCATGCGGGCCGTGTTCATGCCGTCGATGAGCGGCTTCCTAAAATTGTGATAGTGATTGCCGGGGATCATGCCGAGAAACGCCTGGTGGGCGTTAAAGGTTTCGGTGGCAACGACAAACCGGGCGGCCCGCATGGTCTGTTCAATCAGCTTGCGCTTCTCCTCCACCTGCCCATAGTCCGTATCCCACACCATGATCGTCGTATTGAGATAGCCAAACGGGGTGACACCTTGCTGCAGCAGGCGCCTGGCCTCTGCCACTTCGGCGGCGGCATCGTCGGCCGCCTGGTTCCTCTTGCGCGAGGGGGCCCCGGTCAGCTTCTCCATGAGCCCGGACATGAGCGCCTTGCCCTGTTGCAAGTAGAAATTTTCGTAGGAGTTGAGCTCCTTGTCGGCCTCCTCCAGCGACAGCGGCAGCCAGCGTTGCACCAGCCGGTACGCCATGGGCAGGTCATGCAGTGCATCCAGGATGCCGGGCATCGTCACCGCCGGATACCCCACCTGCTTCAAGCGCTGGTTGTTCCTGACGGCGATGACGCGGACGTAATACTCCCCGAGTTGGAGTACGGCACCAGGCGTGTAGGGTTGATCGCTCAGGCTACTTCCCAGGAACCAGGGCGGATTAGGGATGCCCACCCGTTGCTCGACGAGCGAGATGGTGCTTTTGAGATAGGTGAGGAGCGCCTCCCCCTGCGCCACCTCGACCCAGGGGCAGATGGTGCGCAGATCCGTCGCCAGCCGTGCGACCTCCTCCCGAAACTGCCGACTCGGGGCCTGCACGCTCGCCTCTTCAGGGATATTGACCCACAAGAGCCGCTTCCAGGCATCGCTTAAGCCCCGCAGGTGATGCGTGATCGTGAGATAGTAGTCGGTCTCAAAGTGGGCACCCTGCACCTGCTCTTCGCACTCGATATCGACGAGCGCCGCGGCCGGGTGGGGCCACCGGCGCGTGGGGTACGGATCGGCCTTGCGCCGGCGCACCTCGGCATGCAGACCCCATCCTGCACCAATGCTCCGCAGCACGTCATGAAACTGCGTGCACCGGATCATCTTTTCGATGTCGCTGGCCGATTCGAGATCCGCCCCCTGATAGCGCAGGACGCTCAGCAAGGAGGTATCACTCTGCGTGACGATATCGGCCAGGCCCTCCGGGTCAAGCAGTTGCTGCCAGTAGAGCAGATGGGCAAGACGGCTCGGTTCTTTCTGGTGTTCGCGTACATGCCAGGCCATTATGGCGCCACCATATCTAGGGCGCGACTATACGCCACCCAGATTTCGTACCGACAGGCGTATTCGATAGCACTCATGACTTTATGCCTCATAGTGTCGTTTGGTATACAACCACTGGACCCCAATCTCGAACCAGTCTTCATCAATCCATGTGCCCACCACGGCTGCTACCTGGAGCACCCCCAGCACTGGGAAGGCCGGCCAGTAGCCCCAAATAAAGGCCACACCCGCACTCGCCAGCAAGAGCACCGTGACGGTCCGCGGTGCCCCCAGCAGCAAGCGCTTGCGCAGCAGGCACTGAAACACGGGCGTTTCAAAGCCCGGCGGCGCGTCTGGCACGGATGCCCCCTTGCACCTGGTCCCACAGCCTGACCAGCCCGCAAAACCCGAGGACCAGCCAGGCGCTATCGACGACCAGGCTGTCGACGTGATCGAGCAGGGCCTGCTCAGGCGTGATCACGACGGGCACCAGCGCCCCCGCCACGGCCCGCCCGGGGCCGAAGACGGCCAGAATGTCGCCAGCCTTGAGCGCGATCACAATCGCCAGGATGGTAAAGACCAGCGTGATGAATCCTGCCGCTTCCTGCCGCAGGATGAGAAACACCGAGATCACGAGCAAGAGACTCGCGATAATGCCCACGACAATCTGCACGGTCACGGCGATATCCGATGCTGGTTGCACGATTGCCGCAATCTGATTCCCTTGCGCCCACGCGCTTTCAGCGGCCAGCAGCAGTCCCAGACTGCCAGCGATAGAGTTCTTCCACTGCATACCGTTCACCCTCATACCCTTGTACCTGAACGACTTCACAGACCTGGCGTCGCCCCTCGACCAGTTCGAGATAGACGACCAGGTCGACGACCGAACCAATCCGCGGACCAAATGCGCCTGCTCTCTGTACCTCCATACACAGATGTTCTAAGCGCTGGAGCGTGTCGAGCGCGCTCTTGCCGTGCACCGTACACAGTCCCCCTTTCAAGCCCATCCACACATTGAGCGCGGCCAGGGCCGCCTCGCCCGTGCGAATCTCTTCCACCAGGACGCGGTGCGCCGCGCTGCGCCACGCCTCCTCAATCGCCTCGTGGAGCTGCGAGGGTGCCGCAAACAGTGCTACCTGATTGGGCACACTCACCCGGACCTCCTGCACGTCGCCCACGGTGACGACGCGTTCATGCTGGGGAATGGCCCCCACGAGGGTGGACATGAGCGTACTTTTCCCCGAGCTCATCATGCCGGCAATGAGGACCGTCTCCTGGTCGATCACCGCCTTGAGCAGCCGGTCGA
>Ga0081455_10005947_pt1 | contig 13235 bp, 17 predicted proteins | sample TabmetS3T2R1_FD_70207 | JGI IMG/M metagenome (GOLD analysis project Ga0081455, IMG submission 70207) | Tabebuia heterophylla rhizosphere microbial communities from the University of Puerto Rico - S3T2R1 | ecosystem: Host-associated > Plants > Roots > Rhizosphere ... | reverse complement strand
TGGCGATGTGCCGTGATGCTCCCAATGTCCCTCGCAAGGACACTGCCCACCAGTGGCGAGGCCAGACAGGTTCACGCCCCTTGCTTGCCGGGCATCGGCAATGAGTAATGGTGATTGCCGAACCTTAGAGAGGGAACGGGAGATGCATGATCACCGCAGCGAAGCGACCAAGCGCCGCCGCGGGAGAAGATTCGACAGGTTCGTCAAGGCGAATTGACGGGCCATTCCGCGCACCGCCGCTGGCGGATGGTCCACTCCAATCGCCCTCTGGCCACCTCAGCGAAGCTGCCGTCAAGCACGAGAAGATCGACCGCGAGAATGCTCACCTCGTTCGACCGCAGTGCAGCGACCAAGCGAGGCAGCTCGGTGGCGAGCGAGACGCGGACAATCGCAGAGATTCGGGCGGAGATTACTACGTCCAGGTTGCTCTCATCCTTTTTCGCCGGGGAATGCAGGCGCTTCCTCCGCCACTCCTACGGTCGCCCTCAAGCTGGCTTGACCGATCTGGCAAAGCGCTCGACCAATCCGTGAGGCGCTATAACCCAGACTGCCCGAGCGACGCAACGCCATCATCTGCTGAGGCTCGCCAACTTAAGGGCGCTCGATTGCCAGCCGTCGGCAAACGAAACTGGTGGGTTCATCGGCTCGACGCGGGAGAGCATGCCGTTAGCTGATGCCATCTACTGTTGACGGCTGATGAGGGTGGGCACGTTAGAGGGGCGGCGGAAACAACTGGCCGGTGGGTTGGCGCTGGCTGCGCTCGTGGCGGTGGCGTGGGCGCTGCAGCGGCCTCAGGCGCCGTCGGCACCGGCTGGAGGACTCAGCGCTGAGCGCGCGTACGCCGACGTCCAGCGGATGGCCGGCGGCGGCCCGACACCAATCGGCAGCGACGCCATTCGCAACCATCTGATGAGTTCGCTCTCAGCGGCCGGATTCAACGTCGAGGTGCAGCGAGGAGTTGGTGCGCAAACCTTCCGTAACACACAATGCCTGGATATGACTCGACTGGGCAGGTCGTATTGGTGTCCCCCTACGACACCACCTTCGGCAGTCCTGGTGCGTCGGATGATAAGTCGTCTGTTGCGGCAATGGTGGAGACGGCACGTGCGCTCGGCGCCAAACCGCTACGCAACGACATCGTCATGATCTTCACCGACGGCGAGGAACCTGGGCTGCTCGGCGCTTCCTCATATGTCGCCGAGCACGCGAACAGCGGCCAGGGTGGTGGGCCGGTGCTGAATTGGGAGGCCACCGGTAACGCTGGTCCGGCAGTGTTGTTCGAAACATCAGCGGGCAATGCTGAGTTGATCAAGGAGTTTGGGACCGCGGCGGAGTTGCCGATCGGCGATTCAGCGTTGGCTGCGCTGTACCAGGCAGGGAATCAGAACACCGATTTCATGGTGTTCAAGAACGCGGGCTTTGTCGGCCTCAACTTCGCATTGATGGACGGCACCGCGGCCTACCACAACAGCGTCGACACCGCAGCGCGCCTCGATAGGGCAGGGCTGCAGCACATGGGCCCGAACATGTTACGTCCCACCCGCGAGTTGGCTGATCGTGATCTTGCCAGCCTGCGGTCTTCGGATGACGCCGTCTTCTTCACAATCTTCCGTCAGTTGATCACCCTATCCGAGCTGGCTGGTCTGGCCGCTGGCTGGTCTGGCGATTGCGATCACGGTGGCTTTGGGTGTGCTGGCGCGACGTCGGAAAGAAGCGACCATAGCTGGGATACTGGCCGGGGCCGTAGCAGCGCTGTTGCCGATCATCATGGCGCAGCTGGCCGCGATCGGCCTGTGGCAGCTGCTGATCATGGTCCGGCCGGGATATGCGACGCTGCTTATGGGTGATCCGTACCGCCCGCAGCTGTACCGCTGGGCACTCGTCGGTCTGACCGTCACAATCTTGCTGGCGTGGTACCTCACATTGCGTCGCTGGATCGGAGCGACATCCTTGGCAATCGGCCCGCTGCTGTGGCCCGCGATCTTGGGGCTGGTGACCGCATGGCTGCTGCCTGCCATGTCCTACTACGGTTCGCTCGTAGTGATCGGAGCCGGCGGCGGCGCCCTGATCGCACTGCTGCTCCGTCAGCGATGGGCCGCCTGGAGCGTGGTTGCGCTTGCTCTGGGAACGGTGCCTGGCGTCCTGATCCTCGTACTGGGCGGTTGGCGACTGCTGGGTGTGCTTGGCATCGCAACCGGCGCGCCAGCGGTGTTCCTGCTTGTTCTCGCTGGCCTGACGATCCTGCCGCTGATCGAACTCCTTCTTCCCAGCAGAACCGTGGCCGATTCGGCGAAGACGCAGAGCCGTTGGCGCAGCCTCCTGGTACCTGTGGGTGCCCTGATCATCACTGTGACGCTGGTCGGTATGGGTCTTGCTGTTGATCGTTTCGATCCGAGCCATCCGCGGCTGACGCATCTGATGTATCTGATGGATGCCGATAGCGGGACCGCCATGTGGGGCAGCGATGACCAAAAACCCAGCCTCGTGGACAGCGGCGTATGGTGCCGAGCGCCAACGGCAATCCGGAAGCACCTTTGCCGAGGCCTGCTGATCTTGCCCGATCGCCGGCCCACAACTCCGATATCGTTGTGGTCGGCCGTAGCTTCAAACCATGATCAACGGCGACGGCCTCAACAATCGACGTTCGGCGCTTAGCCGAGGCTGGGCAGTTGCTGCTCGGGCCAGTTCAGGGCCTTGGCGCCGAGAACCGCCGCCTGCAGAGTGAACCGATGGGCCGGGTCGGCCGTGTCGTAGCCGGTCAGTGCCTTGATTCGGTCCAGTCGGTAGGTGACGGTGCGTACCGACAGGTGCAGCCGTGTCGCCGACTCGGTTGCCACTCCACCGGTGTTGAAGTAGACATCCAGAGTCGCCAGCAACGGTCCGGCGCCGCCGCGGGCCTGTACGAGGGGACTGAGCACAGCCTGTACCAGGTCGACAATGGCGGGTTGGTCTCGCAGCAGCACCCGGTAGATCAGCAGCTCGTGGGCGTGGACGACTGCTTTGTCAACATGTAGCCGCCCCGCCATGGTGAGCGCCTCGCGGGCCTCCTCATAGGAGCGGGCGATGCCGTACAGTCCGGGGTGCGCACGACCGACTGCGACCCGCCAGGGGCGCCCGCGGGGCAGCCGGCTCAGTTCGCGGTACATCAGCTGCCCGACGTCGTTGACGGCTTCCAGCGCCGGTGAGGTCCGGCCGACTGCGGTGGCATTGGCGGGTGCGAGTACGACGAGCAGCCCCTCCTTGGTCGCGACGAGAACGTCACGGTCGCCAAGCCGGTTGAAGATGACCGCCTCCAGCGCGCTGATCGCCGCGTCGGCGTCGGGCAGCCGCTGGTTGGGCGCAGCCAGTGCGACCTGGTGGACCCGCGCCAGGTCGAGCCCAAACGGTTCGGCGCGTTCCACCAAAGTCCCCAGGTCGGAGTCGCCGCGCAGCAAGTCGTCGATCAGTTCTCGACGCAAGCTCTCCTCGTGGCGGATCAGATCACGGCGGGCGACAGCGTAGCCTTCGGCGAGCGTTGCGACGGCGCCATCGACGACGTGGAAGACGGCAGCGGCCGCTGCGCGTACCGCATCGCGATCACGGGAGCGCACCACCATCGGCAGTTGCTGCCATAGCCGTCGCGCGGTCGACAAGTACAGCTGTACCAGCCGCCCTGCTGAGATGCCCTGCTCCGCCGCCCGCCGACCGAGTAGACCGACCGCCTCCAATTCACTGCGCTTGGGCCGACGTCCGTGGATAGCCGCGTCGGCAAGCAGTGGCAGGTACTCGCCGAGCAGCTCAACCGGCACGCCCCCAGCGTCACGGCTGGCACCTTCGGCGACCTCAACCAACCACGAGTCCTCCGACGCAGGTTCCGACGACGGCTGCCTGCTTTGTTTCCCGGTACTGTCCGCCACGCGACCCCACCTCCGATCCGCTGGCGCCCCACACCGCACTCTGGTGCCGCACTCTGGTGCCGTAAAGACTTTGCCGAACGTCGGCAGTTTAGACCCGTGTACGAGGAAACGATGCCATGATCTGTGGCTGTCTACTCACCTCTGCAGACATCCCACTCCTTGCCATGTTTGCCAGACGTCGGCAAACATGCCGGCGTCATTGCCGCAGGTGCGGCCTGTTCAAGCACACGGAGCCGGGGGAGCCATCTCTGGTGAGCTGACTGCGCTACTGCAGGGCAATCAGCTGTAGCCATCCGCGAAGCGTTAGCGGAATTTGGAGATGATTACCGGCAATTCCGTTCCTGAGAAACAGGCGCGATCCTGGTCGCGAGCTGCGTCGCCCAACGAGCGAATCGTCTAGCGGACCTCCGGGTCGTATAGCACGTCACGCTAGAGCAGACTTACGCCCGGGGACCAGGGCACTGCGGCCCTTGCTACTGCCGAGGAGCGCCGGGACAACACATGCACGCCTGCGGCCACGACATCCACATCACCGCGGCTCTCGGGGCGGCCCAACTGCTGGCAGACGCTAACGGTGCCTGGTCTGGCACCTATGTGGTCTGGCACCTATGTCGCGCTGTTTCAGCCGGGTGAGGAACCTGCCGCCGGCGCGCAGTCCATGGTTGGCGATGGGCTGGTCGAGAAGGTCCCCCAACCTGACGTGGCGCTCGCACAGCATGTGCTCGTACCCTGCTTCCGGCGAGGTGGGCACCCGACCGGGGCCCTTCCTCTCCGCCGGTGTCAACCTGAAGATCACCGTGTTCGGCGAGGGCTCGCATGGCTCCATGCCGCAATTGGGGGCGACCGGTGGTGCTGTGTGCCGCCATCGTGACCCGCCTTCAGGGCATCGTCTCGCGGGAGGTCGAGCCCGGTGTCTTCGCCGTGGTCTTCGCCGTGGTCACCATCGGCAGCATCCAGGTCGGTACGAAGAGCAACATCATTTCGGACTACGGCGTCCCGCTCCTCAATATGCGTACCCACGACGAGAAAGTCCGCCAGCAGCTGAAGGACGCGATCGAGCGGATCGTCCGGGCCGAATGCCAGGCCTCGGGCTCACCGCAGGAGCCCACCTTCGAGTACTAAGAGCAATCCCCGCTCACCGACAACAAGCCGGACACCACGGCGAAGGTGCATGCCGCCTTCGAGGCTCACTTCGGCGCTGACCGAGTGAAGCAACTTGAGCGCCAGACTGCCAGCTAAGATTTCTCCCACCTGCCTGGTGGCTAGCGAGTGGCCAAAGCGGACATCGTCGATGCGTTCTGGCGGGAGTTCCGGATGGCACCGGAGCAGCTCAGGACCAATGCACGAGGGGGTCGTTGGCTCGGGTCTCGGCTTACAGTGAGCCGGCCTTGCCAATGGGCACACACGCCGCGACATTCCCTAATTGACCTGTGATAGTTGAACGCTATTCATCAGTAGCAATGGCGGCAGTTGCCGGCTGGAGACGGGTGACTTCATCGCCGCGGATGTTGTTCGGAATACCGCGCGCGATCGGGTGTTCGGGCGCGAAGCCGACCGTCAGACCAATGCAGACCACGCCGATGCCCAGCCAGACAGCGAATGCGGGAAACTCGCCGAGCGTCAACGCACCGGCGAGGGCCGCGGCTGCCGGCGCGATACCCGTGAGCAGGGCCGCCCGGCCTGATCCGATGATCGCAACGCAGGAATACCAGCAAACGAAGGCGACCGCTGTAACCATCAACGCCAGGTAGCCGATAGCCGCCCAATCGTCGCTGCGGAGACGCAACGCTGCCTGTGGACCCTCGATTAGCACGCCGAGCACTATGAGCAGGACAGCGGCGATCCAGACCGTGTGGATGGAAACGCTCCAGGCGCCGTGACGGCGTAACACTGGAACCGCCAGAAGGGTGAATGCCGCCTCACACAGCAGTGCAACCACCGCCCAGGCGACGCCTGCCGCATCGGTACGTCCGGTGCCTTCGACGATGACGCCGCCGATCGTGACCACGACGGCGGCAACGATTACCCTGCCAGCCGGGTGCTGCCGATCGAGCAATGGCCCCGCCAAGCCGATGATTACTGGGACGCATGCGACAGCGACCGCGATCGTCGCCGGCTCCGCATGGCCCACCCCGCGGATCACGGCGACATTGAACAGGACCAGCCCACTCGCCGCAATTCCGACCAACCACAGCCAGTCGGCCCCGCGGGGGCAAACGATGTTTACCCCGGCGATGCGAGCCATGAGCGCCAGCAGCGCTGCCGCCGTGGCGTAGCGAATCGCCTGTGCGGTAAACAGCGGAGCATCGACAAGCATGTTGGAGACGGCAACGCTCCCGCCGACGAGCATCATGGCGAAGGTCCCAAGGAAGATGGCTGTGGCGGACGTTTGCGTTTTGGCGGAGTTTGGCACGCGTCCCACCCTGCTGGAACGATGGACCGATGAACAGGTCCATTGAGGTCAAGAATGAAAGGACCAAAAGGGGTTATTCGGATTTCTTGCAGCTAGCATCGTCGCGCGCTCCGGCTGGCGGGCTTTCCGACTGGTTGGCTGCCGAGCTTCGTCGCGCGATCGCCGACGGTCGGTTGCCCATCGGTAGCAGGCTCCCCGCCAGTCGTGTGTTGGCCGCCGAATTGCAGGTGTCCAGAGGTGTCGTCACCGAGGCGTATCAGCGACTCACTGAAAACGGGCAGGTCGTCGGCCGCGCACGCGCGGGGACAGTGGTGGCCGCGGTCTCACCACGAGCTCCGGAATCCCGGCCACTGCACACGGCCGTACGCGAGACGGCCGATGTCTTCGCCGCGCCGCCGGGCGGCGGAACCTTCGACGTCTTCAGATCGGCGACCGCTACCGTTGACCTGGTTCCCGGATTGCCGGACCTGACCGCGTTTCCACGAAGCGCGTGGCTGCGGGCGGAGCGTACGGTTTTGACTGACTTCTCCTCCGACGGCCTGGGGTATGGAGATCCGCGCGGTGCGCCATTCTTCCGCCTCGCGGTGGCTCGATGGTTGGCTCGAAATCGCGGGATTCAGGTGGATCCGGCCGAGGTCATCATCGTGGCCGGTGTCGCGCAGGCACTCGCTCTGTTGGCCCGAGTGCTTGGTCATGCCGGAATCGCCTGCATCGCCGTGGAGGACCCAGGCTCTCTGGGCGCCCGCGAGCAATTACGGGCCTGGAACGTCGAGACTCCACCGGTTCCAGTGGACAATGACGGACTCGTTGTCGATCAATTGCGCCGCTGCGCCGCGCCCGCCGTGCTGCTGACACCGGCCCACCAGTTTCCGACCGGCGTTGTCTTCTCCGGCGAACGGCGTCGGGAGCTGCTCGCCTGGGCCCAGGCCGGCGGCTTGATCATTGAGGACGACTATGACGCCGAGCACCGCTACGACCGCCCGCCGGTGACCTCGCTGCGCGCGGTTGCTCCCGAGCAGGTCTGTTACGCCGGCAGCGTGTCCAAGCTGCTTGCGCCCGCGCTCCGAGTGGGCTGGTTGCTGACGCCATCCCGCTTTAGGGAAGCCGTGATCACGGCGAAGCGCGACACAGACCTGGGCAACGCTGTGCTCCCGCAGCTGGTGCTGGCACGTCTGATGGAATCCGGAGATCTGGAACGCCACCTACGGCTAATGCGGCGACGTCATCGCCGCCGCCGCGACGCCATGATCAACGCGCTGCGTCGGGAGCTGGCTGAGGCGCAGATCCATGGTGCCGCGGCCGGCTTGCATCTCATGATCACTTTTAACGCGGACTTCGCGGATGTTGATCTTGCTGCTGCGGCATTCAATCGAGGCGTCAAGGTGCAGCCGTTGTCCTGGCACTGCCAGACTCCGCAGCGACCGGGTCTGGTACTGGGCTATGCGGCCACTCCGGTCAGCGCAATCGAGCACGGCATCAGCGTGCTGGCCCGGTCGTATCGGGAGCTGCAACGAACGACTCGGCCCGCAATGATCAAGCAATCGCGGCCTGCTCCAGCAAGGGAATAATGGCTGGCACAGTCAACTCGCAATGCCACGGACGCGCCCAGGTCGACCAGCGCCTGATCGACTGACTGCTCGGTTAAGAGTGATGGCGAACGCCAGACCAGGCGGCGCGGTGATCCGGCGTCATGAGGGTTTGTCCATGGGCAGTTGGTACCGCTCGGCGATATTCGGTACCGCAATGCGTATCGCCGCCAGCCTGGCAGCCGCTCCTATTCTTCGTCGGCCGAAGGCGAGGCTGCGGCGGCCCATCATTGGGAATGTGCGTCGCTGGCAGCGCACTCTCTGGTATGCGTGCGGCTTCATCGAGCGCCTCCAACCAGCTGGTCTCGGCCCGCCGGGCATGGCGGCCGCGAGAATGCCGCAGCGTGGCCGGGTGCGATCACCGCGACGCAGGACAACAGAGCCCTGGCTGCGTGGGAGATTCAGGCGCACCGCACCCTGGCCGCCAACCCGGATCCGGCTGATCTGGTGCGGGTCGCGCGTGTGCAAGCGCTCATCACCAGCACAACAAGCATCGTCACCGAAGCCGCCGCCACCATGGGCCAGATCGACAGCGACATGTTCCAGCGAGCCGTTTGGCCAAGCGTTGGGGCGAACTTACCAGCCCTGCCAGCCGCACCGACCCCCGACTCGTCGCAGCAGCCAGCGAGGTCCGAGCAGCGATCGCGGCTACCGCCACCAACCGGAATGGATGGGCCACGCCCGAGCAGCTCGCCAGCCGCATCGACCTGGCCAACGCTGTGAAGACCCTTCATCTCAGCATCGTCGCGTCGGTCGACATTGCCCACGTCGCGCGAGACGCCGCAGCCGACCACCCCGGCCTTACCGCTCCCGCACGCATCATCGGCATGAGGGCCCAAGAGGAGGCCGAGATCGCAGTCGAGCAAGGTGAGACCCGCTACGAAGGCGTTACCTGGACCACCCCCCGCCAGATCGCTGCCAATGAACTGATCCCGCTGCCAGAGCCAGCCAGGCAAGGGCTGATCAACCTCGCCGACAAGGTCATCGCCACCACCAATCAGTCCGTCGCGGCGGCCGCTCAACTCGATCCAAGCGATGTCACCCGATCGGTCAGATCCGGTCCTGAAGCCCGTCGTGGGCATTACGTCGAGGCCCTACGGATCGCGCGCCTGCATGTCCTGGCCAAAGAGACCACGCAGATGAACTTCACGGAACCAGTTGCACGGAGTGTCCACGCCATTGATCCGACTGTCGTTACTCGAATCAAGCCGCCGCGGTGGCGCCGGTGTTCAGACTGCCAAAGATCACAGGACTGTACCCATGGGGGCAGAGGAGGGCCATGAATTCCGCAACAACCGTGTCAGGCAGGGCACTTTATACAGCGCCTGAGGCCATGGAGATGCTCAATCTGAGCCGAACAGTCATCTATGAGCAGATTCGGTCAGGCCGCCTACTGACGGTAACTCAGGGACGCCGCCGCCTGGTTCCAGCTTCATCCATGACGGCGTACATCGATCTTCTCGTGACAGAAGCGCTGGCTCGTACGAATGCCCGCACGCCGTAGCCGCGGCGAGGGCGCGCTTTACTGGGACGAATCGCGGCAGCGGTGGATGGCGTCCGTCGATGTCGGATTCAGTCCCACGGGCAAGCGGGAACTCGTGCGGCGGAATGTCGCATTGTTATGTGAGGCTCCGCGTGACACGAAAGGCAGACCGTCGAAGTCACTGACGTTGCAGCAGGCCACGAACTTGCTCGCCGCCGCGGAGGGCACTGCGATGAACGCGTACATCGTCCTGGCGCTACTGATCGCTACTGATTGGGGCGCCGAACCGAGGAGCTTCGGGCGCTTACCTGGGATCGGCTGGATCTGGACGGGGACCCGCCGACGATTCAAGTGTGGCGCTCCGTTCGTCGCGATGGCCGGATGAAGACTGCCAAGTCGCGTTCGGCAGGAGGCAGGCGACTCCTGGAATGAGCTGGGCCTGGTGTTCTGCACGCGGCACAGATCCGCACTCGATGCAGCCAATGTCCGGCGTTCGTTCCGCCTGGTCGCGAGCGCGGCTGGGCTCGACCCCAAGGAGCGGACCCCGCGCGAGCTGCGTCACAGTTTCGTGTCCTTGTTATCGAGCTCTGGCGTGACCATTGAAGAGATCGCACACGTGGTCGGCCATGGAAGTACAAGTGTCACCGAGCGCGTATACCGGAAGGAACTGCGCCCAGTCATCACACGTGGGGCGCGCGCAATCAACGAGTTCTTCGATGGCGACGCCAAGCGTAAGGCCGATGTCAAGTTCCGGTACCCGCTTGACGTGAGGCCGATGTGAGGCCGACAGTTTGGCCGACAGGTCGGTTGATCTAAGCGCCAAACGCGCGTCCAGGGCTCGCAAAAGGGGTGCCGACTAGGGATGTTACTGGTGGGCGATACTGGATTTGAACCAGTGACCTCTTCCGTGTCAGTGATCTCCCGCAGGCATGACAATGCGGCAAATAGGCACAAATGATGTGCGTGGGTGCACCCAGATGACCGCCGGGTGCTGTACCGATTGACTAGCAGTTTGACTGACAGGGCACTTGGATGAACATGTGCGCTGCCCGTGAAAGCGTCTCCTTCGCTCGCGGTGTCACGACACCCGGAAGGCCGCTGACCTACTTGATGATCTCCGCTTCAATCAGCCTGCTACGCCTCGGTGATGAAATGGCGGTCAGCCACGTAATGTACGAAGAAACGTGGTCCTTCGGCATTATGCCTTCGCTGACCGTTGGTACAAGATCAACAGGGACAAAGCTGTTCGCCGTTGACTTGTTCCTCGACGTACTCGTCGGTGAAGTTCTACGCGGTACCACTCCAGGCCGATCCCAGTGTTCAGGGGCCGCTTCGTTGTGGGCCGCTCTGAGCTCCTCGTCCGTGAGCGCCTCGAGTTCAGCCAGCTTGAACGCAATGGTGAATTGGTATGCCTGGCCGTCCACCCATGTCCGCTATGAGCTGATCGGCGCCGGGATGCTCATCGTCGCCGGAAACGGTCGCGGCTTGCCGTTCGACTGCGACGAGTGGAGCGCTGGACGCGAGTGGGTACGAGCGCGGGATGCGATCACGCAAAGGCGAGCGGTGACCTAACTATCGAGGCTGCCGGTGCCAGCCCTTAGAGGCGAGGGAACCCGAGGATGGTCACGAGCGCGTAGACCGCGAGACCTCCCGTCAAGAGGAGCAGGACAAACCGCACCCGGCGCGACCGGAAGCGCGGTGAAAGCGCGACCAGGAACAAGACAGTGGCGAGCACCACGGTCGTCCCGGTGTACTCCTCAGACTGCTTACGGGCGGCCGTGCCCTCGTCGAAGATACGGCTCGCCTCCTCATTCGTGGCGACGCCTTGCAAGATTTGCGGATTGCGGTATTCGGGCATGAAGCTTGGGCCGGGCGGCGCGGTTGGATTCGAGAAGGGGTTGGTTTTCAGCCAGGCGTCGAAGGCGACCTTGAATTCGGTGCTGAACCTGCGCACGTACAGCGCCGCCAACTCATCGTTGCCCTCGTTCCTGGCCTGGATCCATGTGTTGAACGTCGAGACATCGAGGAGACGCTGCTGGCCTCCCAGCGTCACAAGCTCATCGGCCTCGATCCTCAGTGTCGAAGCCCGGCCATATAGCTCCGCCGAGTGCCCGTCCCACTGCGCGGCGTTGTATGCGCTCCATGCGGTCGCGACTGCGACCACCCCCAGAAGGACAGCCTCCACAATCTCTACGACCAGGTCTTGCCAGGACTTTTTTGGTGATTCCGCGTCCCGGTGCTCGGCTAGCTTGTGCGCAATCTCGATGTTCGAGCTTTCCGGCACCGACAGGCCCTCCCGGCGCGAGTGTGTATCGCGAGCAGGCTATCAGCAGAGTCGGTCGCAACCGTCGAGCCTTGTGCTGGTTGTACGCGGTGACTGCGGATGCCAACAGTCGCATGATTTCTGCGGTCACGAGCTGGTGGCTGCCGGAATGTTGATCATGGCTGACGGCGGCAACGGCAAGCGCCGACTATGACGAGTTGGAGCGTTGGACCAGGGTGGGTTAGATGGTAAGCCGCTCATCGGCCTCACCGCAGATAAGGGAACCAAGACGATGAGTGGCAATCGAAGCAGGACCACCTGGCCACATTGTCGACCAACAGTCTGCACCGTCACATTAACGCCACCCACGCATCGCTTTTGGAGGACGAAGCGGACGCTGCCGCAGCCAGGCCATTCACGACATCGTCGCCTTCGTACGCAAGTCCCAACCACTCGCCTCCCGCTGATCGGGGAGACAGACTTAGCCGGCTGTTCGGCCACGCCCCAGCGGCGGTAGGAATGAGTCAGCGGGCGCCAGCCCGCCCAAGCGCGGACAAGAGTCGTCAACCATTAGTCGGCCGGACGGCGCGTCGGGCAGGCACCCTGAGGGAGCGCCGGCCGGCGGTCCCCCACCAGAGAGCGAGAGGAGCGTTACCCATGTCACACGTCACGGCCATGTTGGATGCCTACCCGAAGGATCTTGGCAACGTTGATCGACAGAAGCTGGCTGGCTGTATCCATGCTTGCTTCGCCTGCGGCGAAACCTGTACGGCGTGCGCCGACGCCTGCCTCAGCGAGGACATGGTTGCCGAGCTGACGAAGTGCATCCGGACCAACCTGGACTGCGCCGACATCTGCACCAGCACCGGCGCGGTGCTTTCCCGGCACACCGGCTACGACGCCAACATCACCAGAGCCCTTCTGGAGGCCTGCCATGTCGCCTGCGCAAGCTGCGCCACAGAATGCGAAGCCCACGCCGACATGCATGAGCACTGCCGAATCTGCGCCGAAGCCTGCCGCCGTTGCGAGCAGGCCTGCGCCGACCTGTTGGGCAGTCTCGGCTGATACAACGCGGCGCGGCGCGGCGGGGCGGGCGCAGCTTCGGCGTGACCTGCTGCTTATCAACTATGTCGTATACCGCGTAGGAACGCCGGTGAGGGCTTCGTGAGCGTGTGTGCACGTCCCCCCTACCGCCGGTGGCGGCTGGGCCGCTGTCACTCATCTAGTCAGGCGGGTCGTTATCGTGACGTACGGCTTGGTAGATCGTCACCGGTTTGCGTACCCCCCTTAACTCGACCGGTCCGACCTCGACCAGCCGGAACCCCGCTGGCTCGACCGAACGCTCTAGGTCCTCACCTACGAGGACTTGGTCCGCCGTGGCGTGGGATGCGATCCGCGCCGCGATGTTGACCGTCCCCCCGAAGTAGTCGCCCTCGTCGTAGATCATTGGGCCCGCGTTGACTCCCACATGCGCCGGAGGCAACCCTTCAGAGCGTGCCCTTTCGACGATCTCAAGGGATCCCCTGACTGCATCGCTGGGATCTCGGAAGTGAAAGTGGACGCCATCACCCAGCATCTTCACAACGATCCCCCG
>Ga0081455_10005946_pt1 | contig 13236 bp, 13 predicted proteins | sample TabmetS3T2R1_FD_70207 | JGI IMG/M metagenome (GOLD analysis project Ga0081455, IMG submission 70207) | Tabebuia heterophylla rhizosphere microbial communities from the University of Puerto Rico - S3T2R1 | ecosystem: Host-associated > Plants > Roots > Rhizosphere ... | reverse complement strand
CGATGGCATTTCAGTTCACATAAATATTGGCTCTAAGGAGGAACCCGACATGCTTCAAAAGTTAGGGATGATTTCAGACAAATGTAATGAGTGGAATGTTCCATTAATTGCAATGATGTACCCAAGAGGTGAAAACATTAGGGATCCTTATAACGTGGATATAGTGTCTCATGTAGCCAGGATTGGTGCAGAGGCGGGAGCAGATATTGTTAAAACTGTTTACACCGGAGATAGTGATTCTTTTAAAAATGTTGCAAGAACATGTCCTGTTCCTGTGGTTATTGCTGGAGGACCAAAAGCAACGACCGATGAGGACATATTGGAAATGTGTGATGGTGCGATGCAAGCTGGAGCTATTGGTGTTACCTTTGGGCGTAACATATTCCAACATAAGAATCCGCCACAGATACTCAATGCGCTATCAAGAATTATTTTCAATAGCGAAAAACCAAACGAGGCATTAAGGAATATTGTCAATTCAAAAAAATAAAGAACTCATAGTAAAGCCGCTTGTGCCAAGAGAGAAACTTGATAATTTTTTATCCAAAGTATCGAATGTGTCATTAATATACGGCGACCCTTCAGTAATCACAAACAAAAATTTCAGAACAATATTTGATTCTGATAATGCAGATTTTGTTGTATGTAACTCACTGGATTCATTGAAGGAAAATAAGAAAATTCTTCACAAGAGTGTAGGTTATATGAAGAAGATATCAAATAATGAAGATTTGGAAGAAATTGTGCTTGCTTCCAAATATGGCGCAGATTTTGTAATTGTTGAAGCTGTTGATTGGAAGATTATTCCTTTGGAGAATCTGATAGCCAAACTTCAAAAAACGGGAACAAAAATATACACAACAACAAAAAATTCAGAGGAAATTAGAACTATGTTCTCTGTTCTAGAACTTGGTGTTGATGGTGTTATATTGGAAACAGACGATGTAAGTCAGGTTGAGAATTCGCACGACTTGCTTGAAAATCCTTCTTTCAATCTAGAATATGCAAAGATACTTGAGTTAAAAGATGTCGGGATGGGCGAGAGGGTATGCGTAGATACTGTGTCGATGATGACTATTGGTGAAGGTATGCTAATAGGTAGTAAATCAAATTTTTTGTTTCTTGTACACAACGAATCTGTAGGCTCTTCATTTACTTCCCCGCGACCATTTAGAGTAAATGCTGGTGCTGTTCATTGCTATACTGCTATGTCAGATGGAACTACAAAATACTTGTCCGAGCTGGAAGCAGGTGTGGAAATCCTCGTGGTAAATAAGGATGGCACTAGTAGAAAATCAACCGTGGGAAGATCAAAAATAGAATCTAGACCAATGAAATTGGTAAAAGCTCAAATCCATGATTTTAAAGGATCTGTAATCTTGCAGAATGCTGAGACAATAAGGTTAATTATGAAAGACAACAAACTCGTGTCTGTCACTGAGCTAAAAGTCGGTGATGAAGTCTTAGCCTATACCAAATCTTCATCTGGAAGACATTTTGGTATGCAGGTTGATGAATTTATTTTGGAAAAGTAACATCACAATTAATCCCGCTAATATATCAATAGCATAGAAACGCATCTCCAATTATTTGTACTTAAATGTTCTTGAGATATGTACTAGCATCTAATTATGATTGGCAAAAATTTTTTTTTGAAAGAGGCTTTTACACCTTTATCACATATCATAAATAGTACAAGGGAAGTAAACCGTTTTCATCTATGTAGAACATAATATTCTTATCTTTGATCCAACTCGTGGGTACAACCAATACATATAATCAATCCAGAACTCCCACAGTTAGTAATTAAATGTCGAAATACGCGATTCCTAATATACTTTACACTTAAGCCACTTATTTCAACTGTTATCAATTATGAAATAAATGATTCCTAGATATCGTTCAATTTTTTATTGGAAACAGTGTGATGAATTCAAGTATCTCTTGTTTGTATTTGGTATATCCTGGTGAACATTTGAAGCAATCTATTCTAACCATTGTTCGTAAATTTTGTTAAAGTTTTAGCTTATGAGGTGCAAGAATTTAATATTGCTCATGACATTTGACAGTGTTACTAGTTAATTCGATTAATTTAATTTATCATCAAGTTTATTTTTTTTAAGTATGAGGGATATGGATTGATACATAAAGAAAACATAATTCTATGTTACTTGAATTTCAAAATTCCATAATTCGTGGAGATTGTAGAAAAGTTCTTTCAGAACTACCTACAAATTTTATTCAACTTACAATTACCTCTCCACCGTATAGAAATGCTATAGACTATGAAGCACATATTGAGAAAAATGGATATTATCGTGGAAAAGCAAGAAAAGAAACAGCTGAATATCTCGATGAAATGGTTCAAATTTTTAATAGTCAAGTATATAGAGTAACTAAAGACGGCGGTTACTGTTGTATAGTAATTGGAAATGAAGTTGTAAATGGTACCATTATCCCACTACCTCATATGCTATTATCAAAGTTAGTCCAACCTTTTGGCAATTGGAGTCTTCATGAAGAAATTATATGGCACAAAGTTACAGGCGGTACCAATAGATATGGATCATTTGTAATTAATCCATATCCAAAGTATTTTAGGGCTAATATAATGCATGAATTTATCCTCGTTCTAAGAAAGGGGGACGTAAATAGCGGAAGAACAAACAGACATGAAGTTCTTCCCGCTACACATGAAGAATTTACAAAAGAGATCGCAAATTCAGTATGGCATATCGCACCTGTTCCTCCAGGGCATATCGAACATCCATGTCCATTTCCAGAAGAGATTCCATACCGCCTCATGAAGCTCTATTCGTATGAAGATGACATAATTCTTGATCCTTTTAATGGTAGCGGGCAAACTACGAAGGTAGCTCATAATTTTTCTAGACGGTATATGGGTATAGATTTAATGAATGAGTACGTTTCTTTGGCCAAGTTGCGACTAGATAGAGAATCATTACATATTAGACCAGATGCGCTGATCGCAAAATGGCAAAAAATTCGATCGCATTATATGACTAAATAGCAAATTTCAATGCCGATTTAAGATCAAACCAAGCTTGGAAGGTTCATAAAAGTGCAACAAAGGTATCATCAAAATTTAGTCATGAACACATTATTGCTTAATTATCATATATTATGACCATAATTTCTATTTATTTAACTAGAATTGGTTAAAGATGCCTACATCGTGGAGTTCCAGATGGAATAGCCATACATTTAGGTTATCTCGTCTTGTAGCTTTTTTTATTGAACTTGTTGTTGTCTACTGTTTTTTAATTAATACTTAACTTCAATTACAACCGGACCTTTTATAGATTTTTTTAGACCTAGGTGTTGAGGAATTGTATCGTACAAAATACACTAAATTTGTTGCCTTATGCCTATTGCCAATATTATTGGTGATTCTAACGACACATACTCATGCTAACTTACAAAATAATGGTAGTAAGATTATTTCGTCTAACAATAGTCATTTTAAAGTATCTAATTTGGATATCATGACAGCAGGATCTAATAATTCTAAATCATCTGATATTGAGTTCGGTACCTCAAACATAGAATCAAGCGTAAAATTAAATCAAGCCTCAAAGAATAGCGATGTCTTCTCATTCTATAATTTTGAACTTGCTACTCCGAAGAATAAGGCAAATGGATCAGAATTGGACAAATCAAATAATGAACAATTCAATGGAATTTATCCAACTGATAACAATAGTATACAAAATAATGATATTCACATAAGTAGTACACCTCCGTCAATCCTTGAAATAGAATCTAACCAAAACTCGACTAACCTTTTTTCACCTTCTAATAAAACCCAACTATCTGCTGACGCAGGAAAAGATAGGACAGTGTATGAGGGTACGTCAGTGACACTTAATGGTAGTAATAGTACGAGTAAGGATAGTATCATTTTATCTTATGCTTGGAGGCAAATTCCCAATCCCAATATTACAATAGGAAGCGCAAACACCGCGATATGGTCATTTGTTGCTCCGTATGTTTCAACTGATACTACTCTTACATTTGAACTTACTGTCACTGATAACAAAGGAATAACTTCAACAGATGATGTTAATATTATTGTTAGAAATGGAAATAATATACGGAATGAAATAAATATGAGCAATCAATTTGCTGAGGGTGCCGAACAAAGTATTAATAGTAAACTCGAGCCTAAACAAAGGAATCTAGTAATTCAAACTTTAATAGATAAAAATCCTGTTGCTAAAGGTGAAAAGCAGATCATAAAGATTGATCTGTTTGATGGCAACTCTGATGATAAAATAAACGATGCGACAATAAAAGGACAGATAATGGATTCGTCTAAAAAAGTCATAAAGAAATTTTCAATGAATAATAACAGTGTTAATGTATCATTAAAAATACCAAAAAATGCAAAAGTAGGAAATTCTGTAGTGAGTGTGAACGGCAGTGCACCAGGGTATAACTCATCTAATATGGACACAAACTTTAGAATCCAAAAGTAATAATTTCAATAATTCTAAATATTATGTGCATCTAAGTCATCGATGACACCTAAAAATTAATGATATCAATACCTTACCGGATCTTCAAAAGAGGTAAACAATACTCACTTTAGTAACATGTGTCATGAATAATTATGCAATCCACCAATTTTTGGATAGAAAACATTATCAGTATGGTTTTTAATCCATGTTAAAACTACGGATCCTATTGATTGCTTCGCCACTCAGCTTTAAGGTATAAGCAGAGGAATCAGCATCATCATAATGAGACAACTCCTCTAAAAACTTACCCTTTTCTTTTCCCCTCTCGTAGAGGCCCCCAGATTCCTTGATACAAAGAGGAAATTTTTGCATTTTCAATCCATTGGAATTCAGAAAATTTATGAAAGAACGGTATCCCTCAATATTGTACCAATTAATCCCTCTTTCTTCACAAAAGGCTATCCAGACATCAATCGTATTTTGATAGAAAGCCTTATCTCTTAATTTTTCAAGCATCATTCCTATAATATTTTTTTATATAAAATATATGTTAATAAATCTATTCAGTTTCAAGATCTATATTATTTCCATTGCGATCAAAGGCCGCCATGTCTTGAACCTCATATGGATAACAAATTATTAATGATACTAGACCAAAAAAATGATTCAAATCCTCTAATGATGGCTTATTGGATCGGCTTGGATGAGAATGAACGGTTCCAATATATGATAAATCAAAAGGAAGTTCATACACAGGAAAACCTGAATAATAAGGACCATGTGTTGAGAAGGGTGGAATAATCAAACCCGTTATTTTGATCACATTTTTCTCTTTTTTGCCTTGCAAAATCAATATTCCCTCATTTGGATGCCATGACTTTGCGTAAGTTATAACACTATTTGTAATCTGTTTCGTCAATACTATTCTTCTTCTTACTTCAATTGCTTCCTTTTTCCTTCTAAAAAACACGATAATAATCAGGAAATTCCCAGTATTAAAATTAACTATTATATATTTTAAATTTACACAACTCTATTTATTGTCAATCTATTGACGAATCTAAAATAAAAGGATCTTTCACTAAAGAACAGAGAAATACTATTTTGACAATTGAAAATGAGCCTACAGATCCCTACATATTTGAACACGTTTGCTGCATATGTAAAGTATTACTTATGGTCTATCTCATCAACTAACCATTTAGATTAAACCAGAGACAAGTTTGAATCTTAAAAAAGTAACAAGAGAAAATTTATAGCGGAGATACTCAGGATACTCAGGATTGCGCTCAAATTAATCAATTTCTCGACCGAACTGGATTATGGAATATAGGATAGAAAGGGATTATGAGCAAAATTACTTTGTATTAATAATCCTAGCAATCTATAATAGTTTATAACCACGTCTACGGTTAGACGAAATACATCATAAGTCTTTATTTTCGAATGCATTATCTATTTTTTATGACAAATCCAATGTGGAAAACAAAGTTAGTAATAGTTGGGCTTTCCTTATTGTTTTCGACGATTATGATTTCAAATGTTATTATGGCTTATTCACAGTCACCAACAAGAAGACCAACTATTCACGGTGTTAAAATTCACACCCCGGAAGTAGGCGAAAAAGTATCAATTGCAGTTAATAATCTCACTATAACTGGCAGATCCGTAGACAATCAATCTTCAGATTGTCAGGTCTTCGTCATTGTCAATGATGTCAAGCCATATCAAAAAGCTTCGGCAATAGGATTAAATGGAGGCGATGATTTTTCGCAATGGAAATATGCACTTTTCCCTGATTATGCCAAACTTAAAATTGGAACAAATAAGATAACTGCTAAAATAGATTGTAAAAATCCCATGGATATGTTGAGGTATGACACCATAAACATTATGGGAACTAAAGCTTACGGTTTAGAACAAGATGACACAAGTCGCAGGACTGAGGATATTTCAAGAGTTGAGAAAAATGCGTCTTTAGATACAGGCAGTCTTGGAGCATAGAGATCTACTCAATCACATGGCCTAGTGAATACAACAATAAAAGACAAGAATTTAGCACCGTCACACTCTAACATATCCTCATCAAGAGCAGACTCGTACAACGGAGAGGCTCAGAATATTTACTCCGATAAGAAAATGACATTTTCTTCTGGGGTAAAGTACCTTGTAATATTAATTCCAAACGAAGGACATGAATCTACTAACCAACCTAAGAATCAGTTACCATTAATCAATCAACCATACGTACTTCAAAAAGCCATTATAGAGAAGGGTACGAGTATAATATGGCTAAATGCAGATGTAGGACATAGACACAAAATTAGTCTCAATGATAGTAATTCAGAAAAGATTTTTGATAGTCGATTTTTTAGATATAACACAACTTCAAATGTGATTAGATTATATGAGACAAGTACTTATCAATATTGGGAATCTGATGTAAGTAAAGAAGTACCCAATTTCGTTATGATGGGTACCATAACTGTAAACTCACAGGAGCAGCACAATGCAACTACTGTATCTCAAAATAAGGACGACATAGCAGGAGCCTTTATGGTTCCTGCAAAGTTTTTAGATAAATATCGTTCTGAATTTGAGGACAGAGGATTTACTATTGATAGTACGTATACTTACAAGGATCTACGAGGTGGACTGAAAGGCACAGGTCCAAAACAAACACTGATAGTATGGAAAGCCCACAATGTTCCACTGAAAAAAGTAATTAGAGATCTTGAAGAGTTAACGCCAACCCTCCCATATAGTTAACGTGTTTTGATACTCTGACGGAAATGACCTGTCAATACGCGAAAAATATTACTAAGGATATTTTAATGGGTCGCGAAACAATCTAGATTACTTGATAATTATAGAGAATCTTGTCAAGAAGTACGGAGATTTCTATGCGTTAAATGGTTTGAGTTTCGAGGTTAACGAAAATGAAATATTTGGACTTTTAGGTCCCAACGGTGCGGGAAAGACAACCCTTATCCATATACTTGCTACACTACTAAAGCCAACAGAGGGTGGTGCTATTGTAAATGGTTTTGATGTTTTGCACGATGCTACTAAAGTAAGGGGAAGTATAGGTGTCGTTTTTCAAGCACCAAGTAGTGATGATATGCTTACAGGATATGAAAATCTTAAGGTTCATGCGTTACTCTACGGGATACCTCGTAAGATTAGAGAAAAAAGAATTTCTGAAGTATTAAAATTAGTGGGATTGGAACAGAGAAAAAACGACCAAGTGAAGAAATATTCTGGTGGGATGAGAAGGAGACTTGAAATAGCACGAGGACTCTTACATCATCCAAGGGTTTTTTTCTTGGATGAACCCACACTGGGTTTAGATCCACAAAGTAGAGACACTATGTGGACATACATTAAAAAAATTGTAAGGGAAGAAAAAGTAACGATAATACTAACCACACATTACATGGAGGAGGCTGATATGTTATGTGATAGAATCGGTTTTATCAGCAATGGAAAAATAATCGCATTGGATTCTCCGTCAAGATTAAAACAGGAAATGGGTGGGGACATTGTAAAAATTACCTTCGTGAATGGAATTCATTCTGCCAAAGATTTTACTAATTTCGAATTTGTGCATAGAGTGGAGCAAAATGAAAATTCTGTAATTATTTACATGGATGAGGTAAGTTCAAATCTGCACAGGTTGATAAAAGATTTAGAGGATGTACAATCGATTGAATATAAGAAACCTACGTTGAATGATGTATTCCTGAAATTTTCCGGGGATTCTTTATCCGGAGACAGTCCTGAAGGGGGATTTATGCAAAGATATGCTGAGTACAAGAGATCTTAATTTAAAAATAATACTGGGACAACTTTATGCATTATGGCTTAGAGAATTTAAGGTCTTTCTACGTGAGAGGAGTAGACTAATTGCCTCCACTTTTACACCATTACTATGGTTATTTGTCATAGGATCTGGTCTTGGATCAACGAATCTGCAAATAGGAACAGATTATCAAAAGTTTATTTTTCCGGGGATTATTTGTATGTCGGTGATTTTTACTTCTGTTTTTTTTGGTTCGTATATAATCTGGGATAGAAAATTTGATTTTCTCAAAAGTGTAATGGTTGCTCCATCAAGTAGAACTACTGTTTTTATTGGTAAAACTCTTGGTGGTATGACAACTTCGCTTTTTCAGGTCGCTATCATTCTAATAATTGGTGTGGCGTTAGGGATTAATTATAATGTACTATCATTACTGCAAATAATATCAATTGTTTTGATACTCTCATTTGCTTTGACATCGCTGGGTCTAACATTTGGGAGTTATATTGAGAGTTTGGAAGGCTTTCAATTAATTGTTAGTTTTGTTGTCTTTCCATTATTTTTCCTAAGTGGTGCACTATTTCCTATAGATAATTTACCGGCGTGGCTAAAGTTCATTACTCTTGTGGATCCAGCTACATATTCAGTAGATGCATTAAGAAACAGTATACTACATTTGGGAACGTATTCTTTTGAACTGGATATTGAAATATTGCTATTGTTTACCCTAATTATGACTCTAATTGGAATCTTCTCTTTTAAGAGAATGAAGGCAGTTTAGAGTAATTTTTTACGTTCCGAGATTCGTTTTCTCTTTTATCAAAAAGGTAGTGAATAATAATCACGTTGTGGAAGCCAAGATAGAAATCAAGATTGATTGATAAGAAAACTGGCATCCTTACATGGTTCAATAAATTTATTCATGTTAAATCTCTTCATCTAGATCCTCAAATGCCCTTGCTTTTGAAATCTCGTGCAATCTCATAGTTGACATTCTTTCAAATTCCCTTCTGCTTAAGATCCCTTTACTGACTAGTAATTCAACTAGAGTATCCAGCTTGATATTAACTTCGTCTTGCGAGGACAATTCTTTACCTGTAATTTTTTTCTTCTTAGTTGATTCATGCTTATTCATAATTAATCCATTATTTTACTAATGTGACATTAGTGTAATTTGATTCAATTGTTACTTTTAACTTCGTTAGTTTGAATCAACCCATTAATTATTGGTGTCCCTGAGCTAGTTCCAAAGTGATTATCCATGATTTACATAATACTTGTATCTTTTTTCTACCTCTTTGTTTTTACCTGCTAAGACTGCAGTGGCTTGGTTCCTAACTCCATTCTTAACGAAAACCAAGATATCCTCTGAATTTGGATTGTTTTGATATCCTGATGATAGCGAAGACTCAAACAAGTTCATAAACTCAACTACCTTCGTTCTGTATTCATAAAGAGTTGGTGTCTTTTTGCTTGCTACTTTAAACCACGTTGTTGCACTTGGAGCGGCGAACGAACGTGCCAATTCTTCCAGCACCCTTTCCATTTCAAAAAAATCCAGCACAAATTCACCTTCTATTTTATTACATAGTTTAGAGAGTATAAGAATATCGTCGTCTAAATGTAAAAATATTGAATTGTTTGGCTCTGATAAGAATAAATTTGTGAAAAATAAGCTTATTCTATATTTTGAACTTAATGAATGAAGAATTATCTTCTAACTTACTTTGGATTTATTTCCTTGTATCGATAGGCGTAGCGCTACAGGTTGGAGCTGCTAACTGGGATATTATATGGCATGGCCTTGTTAATGTTGAATCTTTCTTTACTCCCCCACATTCAGTGTTATATTCTGGAGTAGGCTTATCCTTAATTGCTACAGTTGCAGGAATAATATTATCAATAAGACATGACAATCCGATAATGAAACCATTTTCCGCTTATCATAAAATTCCTAATCCATTGAAGTTAATTGCCTTAGGATGTCTGGTGGAAGTATTCTCTGGTCAATTTGATAATTGGTGGCACACAAATTTTGGATTTGATGGTCTATTGAGTCCTCCACATTTGATGTTGATAAGCGGAATGCTGCTTTCGATAATTGGTGCACTAATTGGAACCCACTTGTATCAAACCCATAATAGATTCAAGATAATATCTGAAATGATTTGTTATGGAATTCTTTGGATGATTTTGATTAACTTAGTGTTTATGTTTACACTTCCTTTCTCCGATGGTCAATACTTTGATTTTAATCCTTCTCCAACAGTTGCGTTGGTATTGGGATTATCTCTCCCTGCTGCATTTACAGCTATAGTTTTTTACTCTGTACAAAGCATATCCTTTCCTTTTCGAATGACAGTTGTAGCTGCAACCTTGATCACTGTACAATCACTAGCCACAATCATTTCAAATATTTATTTTGTGGGTTTACTTCCTCTTTATCTTTTAAACATTCTGATACCTTTATCTTTAGATATAGTTTCTATTTATACCAAAAATAATAACAAATTATTTCGTATTTTTTCAAATAACGACTACAAACGTATTATTTTTTCAATTGTCATCTCGCTCTTCTTCATCACATTCTATTTTCCATGGTCAGTGAATATGTTCAAAGCCTTCTTTGGAATAGATCTAATTACCTTTGAAAGTGTAATCATATTTGAACAACTTTTGTGGAAATTTATCCTACCTGTATTAATGCCTGTATCGCTTGTTTCAGCATACATGGGCATATTAATCTGGAAAAAGCTATACGGGCACTCCAAGTTAACAAGTATGTTCAGAATTGTTGTTCGATGAAATATCTTAATCCAGTATTTGCACTCTAACTATCTGATATTTTGACAGGTTAAGGTTGGTACTTCGTTCTGATGATTGCTTAACATTTCAATAATTACCACTCTGATTCTAAGATCAGAAAACTTTGTTGTTAGATAGAGATATCGGAAATTTAGGTTAATGAAGGAAATAATTGTTTAGGAATTATCTCTGCAAAAAGAAGTATATTAAGAACGTTTGAAAGTTCAACATGACAAAGTACTGACATAAAAATATAGTAAATGATTGATAAATTGATTTCAAAATAGTTAACCTTAATAATCTAGTTTAATCAATTAATATATTGAAATATGGAAAATAAAGAATTCCTTACGCAACAGCTATTATGGATCGTAATCTCAATAGGCATTAGCATAACAATATCAATGTTTGTTCCATTTCCGCTATCATGGGTCGTCATTATAGCCGTGTTTCTTGTGTTGAGTTTCTATATGCGTTATAGAATGATGAAGAAAATGGGATCTGGAGGGGGTATGTTTGGTTCTCTATCATCCCCATTTTCGGGAAATTCAGTTAACTATTACTGTATGAGTTGTGGAACAAAACATAGAGAAGCCTCATGCCCAAGATGTGGCTCAAAGATGAAAAGGGTCGGTTAAGTACAAAACTCCCTTTTTAAATTTTCTTACCAGGTAACAATCTTTTTTGCTAAAATTTGTAAATTGAAAGTGTGCACTAAACAAATTCGCTCATCTTGCATTGTTTTAAAGAAATTGCAAAGCCCTGTCTCAGTTGAGTAATTTGTTCTATCAGTTGGTCGAAACCAAATGCTATATTCCTTTTTGAAATCTCGTCTTTGAGATTGTTCACTACTTTATCAGTGTATGTTCTATTTGCACTCAAATTGTTTTCATGGAAAAAAGGTTCTTGGAACCCATATATTTTCTCAAATTCTCTAATAGCCCACGAAATTCCAAATAATTCAAGAATCTCCTTAATTCTAGCCCATATATCATGTCTTAGTCGCAGAACTGACCCAGATATATACCTTAATCCTAATTGCTGGCAATTATCAACGATTGATCCTATATGTTCCTCACCATCAGTAATAAAAGGAATAATGGGATCAATGTTAATACAACATTTAATTCCAGAATCTATAAATTTTCTTATAGTATCAAAAATTCTTATTGTTGGTGGCGTTCCTGGTTCCAGAATACGTTTTATTTTTTCATCATTAGTCGTTATCGACCAAACTATAAAACAATTATCACTATAATTACGAAATAGATCCAAGTCTCGTTCTATCAGAGATGATTTAGTGAAAACATAAAATGGAATTTGATACTGTTGTAATACCTGAATACACCTTTTTGTAATGCCAAACTTTGCTTCTGCATACTGGTAGGCATCTGTTGCAGATGATATCATTACAGGTAATATTGACGTATTTTTCAACTTGTTTAATTCTGATTCTAATATCTCCGGGGCGTTAATTTTCCCATAGATCTTGTCATAAAAATCTGGTGACCATTTGTATGTTGCATAACAGTATCCACACCTGTGATGACATCCTTGATAAGGGTTTATTGTTAATCCTATATGTGATCCAACTTTGAAATAACGAAGAATTGATTTAGAATATTTTCTTACAATTGTAGGTGCCTTGTCGGAATACCACAACAAGACTATGAAAGTAAGAATCTTAATTAGGATTGAGATACCATCAGGCGAGGGAGAGGGGACATGATATCAAGTATTATCAATCATCCAACCTTCTAATTAATGGATTTTCGGGTCTATTGACGATTGTTTGAATGAAATTGAAAACCGGCTTGACTTCTGAGATCGGTCCGCTTATTTCAAACTTTATGCCACCCTGTATTCTAATTTTGGAATTCTTGAATAATATTCCTTCTTCATTGTATTCTATACCATAGATGCTTTCAAGCCTTTCGCTAATCACATCTGGCGACTTAAAAAAACGTCCCCTTTCAGAATACAGTAGTATTCTGAGGTTTGTAATTATGATGTTGTATTTTTTATGTGTACATTTTAGTTTGGTCTTTGATCTGAACGTTATGTTCTCTTGAGGAAGTAATATCTCCTTAAGTGTCAAGAACTCATATGTATAGCACGGGGTTATATTCATAAAAGTTGAATCATTTT
>Ga0081455_10005945_pt1 | contig 13238 bp, 8 predicted proteins | sample TabmetS3T2R1_FD_70207 | JGI IMG/M metagenome (GOLD analysis project Ga0081455, IMG submission 70207) | Tabebuia heterophylla rhizosphere microbial communities from the University of Puerto Rico - S3T2R1 | ecosystem: Host-associated > Plants > Roots > Rhizosphere ... | reverse complement strand
TTGCGCACGACCAGCACCAGCGACTGATCGGTGACGAGCGCGACCGGCGTGAAATCGGCCACGACATTGTAGAGCGGCTTCTTGTAGAGCGACTGGTTCTGCGCATGGGTGCCGACATTGCCGAGCACTATCGCATAGCCGTCGGGCGGCGACTTCGCGACCCGGCTTGCGCCGAGCATGCCACCGGCACCGCCGAGATTCTCCACCAGCACCGGCTGCCCGAGCTGTACCCGCAAGCCCTCGGCCACAAGGCGCGCGATCACATCCGATGTGCCGCCCGCCGCGAACGGAACCACAAGCGTGATCGGACGCGTGGGCCAGCTTTGCGCCAGCGCGGAAGCGGCCATGAGCAAGAGCGCGGCCGCAACGGCCATCATGCCTACCATCCGCGCAGCGCTTCCATGCATTGCCAAATCACCACGGGCGATCATCTCAAAAGTTCAGAGGGCGCCACGGCGCCCTCCAAACTCGCATACGACGAGACTGTGCGCTACTTCGCGGCGGCCGGAAACGCCGGCAGCTTTCCGAGGTCGCGCTGATCATGCTGGATGATGACGGTCGCTTTCAGATTGGTGGCGATCTGCTTGACGCGCTCGATCGAAGCGATGGTCTCGGCGCGGTTGATGTTGAAGGCCGGCACGCCGTTCTTGTCGTAGTTCTCGCGGAAGTGCGCGAGGTCACCGGTGAGCACCACGGGGCCGGTCTGCGGCAGCTTGACCATCAGAACGTGATGGCCGGGCGTGTGCCCCGGCGTGTTCAGCATCAACACAGTCCCGTCGCCGAACACATCCTTGTCGAGTTGCACCGGCTCGACCTTGCCTTCGCCCTTGATCCAGTTCGCAAACGGCTCGGGATTGGCGCCGGGAAGCGGCTTCGGGCTGGTCAGCACATCCCAATCGCCCTTGCCGATCAGCAGTGTCGACTTCGGAAACGAAGCAACCTGACCGATATGATCGCCATGATAGTGGCTGATGCCGACATATTTGATCTGGTCAGGCTTCAGGTTGAGCTGACCCAAGAGGTCGACCAGGCTCACCTTCGGCGCAACCGCCCCGGCGCTCATCGAGTGGCCGGCATCCCAGATCATGTACTCGTCGCCATGCTTGATGAGATAGCAGCTATAGACGATCTGCAGCTTGAGATCGCCGTAGGCATAGGTGTCGGAGAAACGGAGATTCACCTCCGTCGGCGCCTGGTTGGTACCGCAGTCGAGGCGCGTGAGGGTGACTTCCGGCTTGGTTTGCGCCGAGGCCGTTAGGCTGACGAACGCGTTGGCGCAGACGCCGATCGCCAGCAGGCTGAGAATCCGCTGCATTGGTTTCCTCCCGAGATTGCAACGAAAACACCGGATAAAACGGGAGGATGTTGCCCGGATGTTGTAGCCCGGTCAACGCGGCGGTATGCTGCCGAAAGGCACGAACGCGGGAGGTATTTCTCCGCAGGGGAGACCCGACTAAGCGCATTTGTCGCTTCGCCAGAATTTTAATGCGGCCGCCTTTAAAACGCGACGTTGAGGCCGAGCTGGCCGCCGTAGGTCGTTACCTTGTCCTGGCCGAGCTGGCTGGTGAACGAAGCAAGCCCAGTCACGCCCTTGCCGAGCGTCACGGCGACACCGGCCGTTGCCGAAGCCCAATCCTTGCCGAGATCGACCGCAGGCAGCGAATAGCTCGGCGCCACCGTGGAGGTCAGTGACGCGGTGACCAGACGGTTGCCCGAGGCGAATTCATGGTTCCAGAGCACGCGTGCGAACGGACGGAACATGCCGGCATCGAGGCTCGCCTGATAGCCAAGAACACCGACCGCGGAATGACGCGTCTGGTCCGCAAAGGCGAGGCTCGTCACACCCCCGCCGGTCTCGGTGAAGCCATCGACGCGCACCGATTGCAGCGTGAGGCCGATGACTGGACCATGGGTGACCGAGCCGCTGATTGTGTTGTGGCCGAAACGGACGGCCAGCGATGCGTTGGTGCCATTCGTGGTCGCGTTGTTCTGCTGTAGCGTGATGCCAAGGGGGACGACGCGATTGACGTCGTAGTGGAGCGCTCCGAAGGTCCCGATCATGTTGAGCCAGAGCGGGCCCAAGGTGGCCGCGGTGTAGCCGCTGACCGAGAATTCGTCCTGCCTGTAGCTGCCGCCAAGACTGAAGCTCGGCTTTTTCGTCGAGGCGGAGACGGCGAGCCCCATCAATATGCCGCCGCTGGTCAGAGTATCGATGCCGGCCGTCACCATCGTGGGCGTCGCGCTTTCACCGACGAAGCCGACCGGCTGATCGATCTTGAGGCGAGACACGTCGCCAGCGGCCCAGACGTTGAACCCGAGCGGACCGCGCATACGCTGCGAGATTGGAATCTGATTCTCGATCAGCTCGATCGTGGCAGCGCGGGTCTTGATCGGATTCTCGGCGAGCAGCGAGATCTGGCTCGGCGCAACAACAAGGCTGTAGTAGTAGTCGGCGACGATCTTCTGCCCCGCGGTCGCGAAATGCCCCTCCTTGTCAGCGAACAAGTGCGTCTTGTCCGCGTTCGCCTCAACGAGTTTGGACTTGCTGGTTGCACAGAGCAGCGCCGCGGCGTCAACGACAGGTTCGCACGCCGGGTCATTGACGCTGGTGGTTTTAAACCCGAAGGCCAACGGATTGTCTTGGATCTGCTGTCGCAGGCCGTTGAAATCGGCCGGGATGAAGTTGACGCCGGCGGCCGCCAATCCGTTCCAAAGCGCGTCATTGTAGATGCCGCGCAGTTGCCACTGAGTCGCGTTACCAAATGAGCTGGCGAGATTCGGAATAACGATATAGCGCGCGCCCGCGGCCTTGAGCTTCACGATGGCTGCGACCTCGTCCTTCGCAGCTTGGGTCACATAGGCCGCCCGAGCGGCGGGATCGAGCCTGTCGATCGCAAAGCCGACGTTGTTGCCGCCCGAGCTGATCAGGTAAAGCGCGTTGGGATTGGCAACCCCACCGGTCGACGCGAGATAATTGTTGACCTGCGTGACCGTGGGGACCGCCTCCGTAAAGCCGTCGCCTTTAGCGTTGATCTCGTTGTTGCGAGCCCCGCTCGTTGCGAAGTTGGTGCCGCCGGGCTGATTGGACGGGATCGCGGTGGTGCCGAAAAAGCCCGCGAGCAACTCGCTCGACATCAGGCCGGGGCTGCTGGTCGCGCGGCCGGCGCCCTCGGCCACCGCGCCCGGGAACAAGCTATTGAATTTATCGTTGCCGCCGGCAAACGGCACGCCGTTGACGATATTGTTGCGGTACCATCCCGAGTCGATGCTGCTGTCGCCGAAGCCAACGAACTGATTGATCGACTGGGCAGCAGCCGGGCTTGCGACGACAAGCGCCGCTGTCGCGGCAAGAAGAAGATGCAGTCGGCTGTTGTGTTGCGGTCTGTTATGTTGCGGTCTGTTATGGTGTTGCTGTACGCAGCTACCGATCGACATGACGCATGCCCCCTTGGTCGTAACCCCTGTCTGCGTTGTGTCAGATCGATTGTCGGCTCGCGTCCGCCGATCGACGGAACCGGTGCAACTCAGGCGCACTGACGCAAATCAGCAACACCTGGTCATGCTGTGGGCGGATTTCCCTTGGGCGCGCGCTCAAAAAAAAGAACCCCGCCAAAGGGCGAGGCGGGGCCAAGGTGGCCCCGGTACGCTGAAGATGGCAAGCGCGCAGCCGAGGCCTGTCTTGGTCGCGCCAAACGGCCGGACGGTTCTGGGTTTTTTACCTAATGTCCCGAGTCCGAAGTTCGCATCATTGTGCGGCACTCCCGGTTCCGACCTTTCCGCAGCACCGGCAATCTGGTACTAAGCGGGCCATGACGGCATGCCTTGCAGCTCTCGCTCTGGTCAGGTCGGCGCCCATTAGCGGCCCGGCCTCCGCCTGACCCTGGCGGAGGACCGGGATCGCCGAACCCGTCACCGCCATCTCCATCCCTGGTAAGGTCATGACCGACTCCGCCCGCGACTACAGCGAGACTCTGTTTCTGCCGAAGACCGAGTTCCCGATGCGCGCAGGCCTCCCGCAGAAGGAGCCTGAGATCCTCAAGCGCTGGGCCACGATCGGCCTCTATGGTCGGCTGCGCGCAACGTCCAAGAACCGGACGAAATTCGTCCTGCACGACGGCCCGCCCTACGCCAACGGCAATATCCACATCGGCCACGCGCTCAATAAGATCCTCAAGGACGTTGTGGTGCGCAGCCAGCAGATGCTGGGCTTCGATTCGAACTACGTGCCGGGCTGGGACTGCCACGGCCTGCCGATCGAATGGAAGATCGAGGAGGACTACCGCGCCAAGGGCTGGAACAAGGCGCTCCGTTTCGACGAAGCGAGCGAGGCCGGCCGCAACGCCGAGACCGTGCCGGTGGTGGCGTTCCGGCGCGAGTGCCGCAACTTCGCGCAGCACTGGATCGGCGTACAGCGCGAGGAGTTCAAGCGGCTCGGCGTCGAGGGCGACTGGGAGCACCCCTACTCCACCATGAGCTTCGCCGCCGAGGCGCAGATCGCGCGCGAATTGATGAAGTTCGTGGCGAACGGGCTCCTTTATCGCGGCTCGAAGCCGGTGATGTGGTCGGTGGTAGAGAAGACCGCGCTGGCGGAAGCCGAGGTCGAGTACGAGGACTACACCAGCGATCAGGTATGGGTGAAGTTTCCGATTGTCGCGACACCGCGCGACGATTTGAAAGGAGCATCGATCGTCATCTGGACGACGACGCCTTGGACGATCCCAGGCAACCGCGCCATCAGCTATTCGCCGAAGATCACATATGGAATCTTCGAGGTCACCGATGCGCCCATGGAGAACTGGGCGAAGGTCGGCGACAAGTTCGTGCTGGCGGAGAAGCTCGCAGTCGAGGTGCTGCGGCAAGCGCGCGTGACCGCGTTCCGGCAACTTGCCACCGTGCCCGCCGAGGTCGTTGCCGCCCTCACCTGCGCCCACCCGCTCAAGGGCATGGGCTACGGCTTTGCGGTGCCGCTGCTCGCGGGCGATCACGTCACCGACGACACCGGCACCGGCTTCGTGCATACCGCACCGGGGCATGGCCGGGAGGACTTCGACGTGTGGACCGCGAACGCGCGTAAGCTCGCCGAGCGCGGCATCGACACACGAATCCCCTACGCCGTGGACGAGGACGGCGCCTTCACGGAGCAGGCGCCGGGCTTCACCGGCAAGCGCGTGCTCACCGACAAAGGCGAGAAGGGCGACGCCAACGACGCCGTGATCAAGGCGCTGGTCGACGCCGGCAACATCATCGCGCGCGGGCGGCTCAAGCATCAATATCCGCACTCGTGGCGCTCGAAGAAGCCGGTGATCTTCCGCAACACGCCGCAGTGGTTCATTGCAATGGACAAGCCCATCGCAGGCGAAGCCGACACGCTGCGAAATCGCGCGCTCGCCGCCATCAAGGCGACGCGCTGGGTGCCGGCGGCGGGCGAGAACCGCATCACCGGCATGATCGAGAGCCGGCCCGACTGGGTGATCTCGCGCCAGCGCGCCTGGGGCGTGCCGATCACCGTGTTCGTGCGCGAGCAAGGCGACGGCGCGGTCGAGATCCTCAACGACGCGCGCGTCAACGCCCGCATCACGGACACCTTCGAGCAAGAGGGCGCGGACGCCTGGTACGCGCCCGGCGCGCGCGAGCGCTTCCTCGGCGAGCACGCCAAGGAGCCATGGCAGAAAGTCAACGACATCCTCGACGTCTGGTTCGATTCCGGCTCGACCCACGCTTTCGTGCTGGAGGACCCGAAGCACTTCCCGAGCCTTGCCGGCATCAAGCGCAAGAAGGACGGCGGGCGCGACACCGTGATGTATCTCGAGGGCTCCGACCAGCATCGCGGCTGGTTCCAGTCATCGCTGCTCGAAAGCTGCGGCACGCGCGGCGTGGCGCCGTTCGACGTGGTGCTGACCCACGGCTTCACCCTCGACGAGAACGGGCGCAAGATGTCGAAGTCGCTCGGCAACGTCACCGCCCCGCAGGACGTGATCAAGCAGGCGGGTGCCGACATCCTGCGGATGTGGGCGTGCGCCTCCGACTATGCCGACGATCTGCGGATCGGGCCGGAGGTGCTCAAGACCACGGTCGAGACCTATCGCAAGCTGCGCAACACCATCCGCTGGATGCTAGGCTCGCTCGCGCATTTCCATCCCGAGGACGTCACCCGCTTCGAGCGCATGCCCGAGCTGGAGCGGCTGATGCTGCATCGCCTCACCGAGCTCGACGTGCTCGTGCGCCGTGCCTATGCGGACTTCGACTACAAGCGCATCTTCGCCGCGCTCACCGCCTTCATGACGTCGGATCTCTCCGCGTTCTATTTCGACATCCGCAAGGACGCGCTCTACTGCGATCCGATCTCCTCGGTGACGCGCCGGTCGTGCCTGACCGTGCTCGACCATCTGTTCCGCGCCACCGTCACCTGGCTCGCCCCGATGCTGCCGTTCTCGGCGGAGGAGGCCTGGCTTGCGCGCTATCCGTCGTCAGAGGGCTCGGTGCATCTCGAGCAGTTCCCGGAAATCCCGGCCACCTGGCGCAACGACACACTCGCCGAGAAATGGCGCAAGGTGCGCATGGTACGCCGCGTGGTCACCGGCGCGCTCGAGATCGAGCGTGCCGCCAAGCGTATCGGCGCCTCGCTCGAAGCCGATCCGATGATCTATGTGAGCAACCCGCAGCTGTTCGAAGCGGTGGTCGATGTCGATCTCGCCGAGGTCTCGATTACGTCCGCTGCAACCCTGGTCGAGGCCGAGGGGCCAGCCGGCGCCTTCCGGCTCGATGACGTTGCGGGCGTCGCGGTCGAGGTGCGGCGTGCCGACGGCAAGCGTTGCGCGCGCTCGTGGAAGATCCTGCCGAGCGTCGGCTCGGAGCCGGGCTTTCCGGATGTGACGCCGCGCGACGCCAAGGCGCTGCGCGAATGGGACGCAGCGCGCAGCGGCGCCGCAGTGTAGGATCGTACCGATGTCGGGACCGCTGATGCGTCTCGGACTGACCGTGGCGGTCGTGAGCGCCGCCATCGACCAGGCCTCGAAGCTCTGGCTGCTCCATGTCTTCGACCTGCCCGTCCGGGCGCCGGTGCGCGTGACGCCGTTCCTCGACCTGGTCATGGCCTGGAACAAGGGCATCAGCTATGGCCTGTTTCAGCAGGATGGGCCGTTCGGGCAATGGCTGCTGCTCGCCATCACGGCCAGTGCGCTGGTCCTGCTCATGGTCTGGCTCGCACGGGCGCCGTCACGGCTGACCGCGGTGGCGCTGGGGCTCATTATCGGGGGGGCCGCTGGTAATGCCATCGACCGCCTGCTTTACGACGCGGTCGCCGACTTCATCCTCTTCCACATCACCACCGAAACTATCCGCTTCAACTGGTATGTTTTTAATGTGGCCGATGTCGCCATCGTTGCCGGCGTGGTAGGACTCTTGTATGAATCGCTGCTGGGGGACCGCGCCGCAAAAGCGCCCCGATCCCCAACATAATCGGGCGCTTGCGGATCATTCTGGGGCTACGCAGGGCCGTCTGAAATGACGGGACGCTTGGCATTGGAGGGGTCGATGATGTCGGTCTTGACGAAATCAGGTTGGGCTAGGCGGGCCCGTCGTATTGCGTTCGGTAGCGCGCTCGGGCTTGCGGTGCTCGCCGCATTCATCCCGGCCGGCGCACGAGCGCAGGACGACGATGATGACGACAAGAAGAGCATGTGGAACCTCGACAAGAAGCTCCTCAACGACCTGATGCGAGGCCTCGGCCTTCGCAACGGCAGCGAGCCCCAGATCGAATATCGTGAGCGCTCCCCGCTGGTGATCCCGCCCAGCCGCAATCTTCCGCCGCCGGAGCAGGCTGGTGCCGGAAAAAGTGCCGCTTGGCCAGTCGACCCGGATGTCAAGCGCAAGAAGGAGGCGGCCGCCAAGCGCAAGGACCGCAAGGGCTACGATCCCGACTATGAAGAGCGCAATCTGACCCCGAGCGAGCTCAATCCGCCGGGCGTCGGACGCAGTGCAGGTCGGCCCGGCACCCCCGCAAGCATTGGTGATGAAGGCGGCGGCACGGCCATGCGGCCATCCGAGCTTGGCTATTTCGGCGGCTTGTTCAGCAGCTTTGGGAGCTTCGGATCGAAGGACGAGGTTGGAACGTTCGACCGCGAGCCGCCGCGCAACAGCCTGACGGCGCCGCCATCCGGCTACCAGACCCCGTCGGCGGCACAGCCTTACGGAATCACTAAGAAAGACCCCAACAAAGGGAAAGCCACGCCGTACGACCCGGCAGTCGGCAACTAACTGCCGACGATTTCTTAGGCAAGGCGGCGAAATCCTCGGATCACGGCTGGCTGACCGGCTGTGAACCCTTTAGATTAGTCGTGCCATGACAAGATTTTGTCGTGCCATGACACTGGTGCCGTTGAAAAACAGCACTAGATTCAGAAACTTGTGAGCGCCCCTTTGCTTCCGAAGTTCGTGTCGAGGGGCGCTGCGCTGTATCACGAACTTCGGAAGCGGGACACCAACCCTGCCATGCCACACCCCCTGAAACATGCCCTCGCGGCTGCGCTCGCCGTGACGGTGATGCTCGCCGGCGGCATCCGCGCCGATGCCGCTCCGAAGGTCGCGCACTTCACGCTCGCCAACGGGCTCGAGGTCGTCGTCATTCCCGATCACCGCACGCCGGTCGTCACGCATATGGTCTGGTATCGCGTCGGCGCCGCCGATGAGACGCCGGGCAAGACCGGGCTTGCGCACTTCCTCGAGCATCTGATGTTCAAGGGCACCGAGAAGAATCCGCAAGGTTTGTTCTCGCAGACGGTGTCCAATATCGGCGGCCAGGAGAACGCTTTCACATCGTCGGACTACACCGGCTATTTCCAGCGCACCGCGCGCGAGCATCTCAAGATGCTGATGGAATTCGAGGCCGACCGCATGACCGGCCTGGTGCTGACCGACGATGTCGTCAAGCCCGAGCTGCAGGTGGTGCTCGAAGAGCAGAACATGCGGGTCGCCAACAATCCGGCTGCCCGTCTGTCGGAGCAGATGGAGGCATCGCTCTTTCTCAACCATCCCTACCGCCGGCCGATCATTGGCTGGCGCCAGGAGATCGAGAACCTCACGCGCGAGGATGCGCTTGAATTCTACAAGCGCTTCTATACGCCGAACAACGCGGTCCTGATCGTCGCGGGCGATGTGACCGCCGAGCAGGTGAAGAAGCTCGCCGAGGAGACCTACGGCAAGGTCAAGCGCGTCACCGAGATCAAGCCGCGTCTTCGACCGCAGGAGCCCGTACAGGTGGCGGCGCGCACCGTGACGTTCGCCGATCCGCGCGTGGCGCAGCCGAGCGTGCAGCGCTACTACCTGGTGCCGTCCTATACGAGCGCCAAACCGGGCGAGAGCGAAGCGCTGGAGATTCTCGCGCACATCCTGGGACGCGGCTCGAACAGCCGCCTTTATGACAAGCTCGTGGTCGACAAGGGCATTGCCGTCAATGCCGGCGCCGGCTATTCGGGCAGCGCGCTCGACGACACCCGCCTCTACATTTCGGGAACCCCGAAGCCGGGCACCAGCCTCGCCCAGCTCGAAGACGCGATTGACGCTGTCATCGCCGAGGTCGCGCAGAACGGCGTCACCGCCGACGAGCTCGCCCGCGCCAAGACTCGCCTGATCGCCGACGCCGTCTACGCCCAGGATAGCCAGGGCACGCTGGCGCGCTGGTATGGCGCCGCGCTCACGACCGGCGGCACGATCGAGCAGGTCCAGGGCTGGCCGGATCGCCTGAAGGCGGTCACCACCGAGCAGGTCCGCGACGCTGCACGGCACTGGCTCGACAAGCGCCGATCGGTGACCGGCTATCTTGTCAAGGATACCCAGACTGTGGAGAAGCGCCCGTGAACGCGAACATGAGCTCGCTCCTCTGGGGCGCCCTCGCCCTGATCGCGACGGCGCTCGTCCCGCAGCATGCCTCCGCCACCAAGATCGAGAGCATCCGCACGCCGGCCGGCATCGAGGTCTGGCTGGTGCGCGATCCGACTGTGCCGCTCGTCGCCATCAATTTCGGCTTCCGCGGCGGCAGCGCCCAGGACCCGCCGGACAAGGGCGGCACCGCCAACATGATGGCGAGCCTGCTCGATGAAGGCGCCGGCGAAGTCGACGCCAAGGCCTTCCATGAGCGGCTCGAGCGGGCGGCGATCGAGCTGAGCTTCACCGCCGGGCGCGACACGCTTCGCGGCTCGGTGCGCACGCTCAAGGAAAACCAGGACGAAGCCTTCGAGCTGTTGCGGCTCGCCATGAACGAGCCGCGCTTCGAGCAGGATGCGGTGGAGCGCATTCGCGCCCAGATCGTTTCGCGCCTGCGGCGCCAGTCGACCAACCCCAACGAGATTGCGAGCCGGGCGTGGTGGGAGACCGCATTCCCTGGCCATCCCTATGGCCGCCCGGGCAATGGCACGGTCGAGAGCGTGGCCAAGATCACGGCGGCCGACATGCGCGCCTTTCTCAAGCGCGTGCTCACCCGCGATACGCTCAAGATCGGGGTCGTCGGCGACGTCGATGCGGCGGGCATCGCGCGGCTGATCGACCGCGCCTTCGGCACGCTGCCGGCCAAGGGCAATCTCACGCCGATTCCCGAAGCGACGATCCAGGGGGTGGGAAGGCGGATCCTTGTCGACCTCGACGTCCCGCAGACCGTGGTGACGTTCGGTGGCCCAGGCGTCAAGCGCAGCGATCCCGATTTCATGCCGGCCTATCTGATGGACCATGTGCTTGGCGGCGGCTCGTTCTCCTCGCGGCTCTATCACGAAGTGCGCGAGAAACGCGGCCTCGCTTACGGCGTCTCCGACAACCTGTTGTGGCTCTATCACGCGGCAGTGCATATCGGCGGCACGGCCACCCGCAACGACGCCACCAAGGACACCATCGACGTGATCGACGCCGAGGTCGCGCGCATGGCCCAGGAAGGTCCGACCGCGGACGAGCTCGACAAGGCCAAGACCTATCTGAAAGGCTCATTCGCGCTGGGGCTCGACACCTCGACCAAGATCTCGAACCAGCTGGTGAGCATGCAGCTCGACAATCTGGGCATCGAGTACATCGATAAGCGCTCCGCATTGATCGACGCGGTCACGCTCGAGGATACCAAGCGCATGGCCAAGCGCCTGCTCGAGGGTGGCATGCTCGTCACGGTCGTCGGCCGGCCCCAGGGCGTCGCCGCCAAATAGTCCCGCAGGTATCACAAAGGGCGCCATGCGCCTCAAGCATTCGATCGATTTTGCGCGCGCCGACCGGATCGGGCCGCATGGCATCACCGCCCCCGCCTTAGCCGACGCGCTCAAGCGCACGGAGCCTGCGCTCGCTTGGCTGCGCGCGCGCCACGCTGATCGCAGCTTGCCGCTCTTGCAGCTGCCAGCGAGGCACGACGATGTCGCCGCGATCAAAGACGCAGCGCGCAGACTGACCGCGACCGGCGCAAGCGACATCGTGTTCCTGGGCGTCGGCGGATCAAGTCTCGGCGGGCAGACGCTGGCGCAGCTTGCCGATTATGCAGTGCCGGGTGCAGGCCTGCTGCGCTCGGGTCAACGCCTGCATTTTCTGGACAATCTCGATCCCGACACCTATGCGACGCTGCTCGAAAAGCTGCCGCTTGCGACCACGCATTTCGTCGCGATCTCGAAATCGGGCGGCACCGGCGAGACGCTGATGCAGGCGACCGCCGCGCTCGCGGCCATGAAGGCTGAGGGGCTTGCGGTGCGCATCCCCGATCTGTTCCTGGGCATCACCGAGGCAGCCAAGGGCGGCAAGCGCAGCGGGCTGCGGGTCCTCTTCGACGAGCATCACATCCCCATGCTGGAGCACGATCCGGACGTGGGCGGACGCTACTCGGTGCTCACCAATGTGGGCCTCTTGCCGGCCGCCGCCGTGGGCCTCGACTTCACCGCGATCCGCGAAGGCGCAGGCCGCGCGCTTGCGCCGGTGCTCGCCGATCACCCTCCCGCCGACGTGCCGGCCGCGGTCGGGGCGGCGCTCGCCGTCACGCTCGGCGCAGGGAAGCCGATGAGCGTGATGCTCGCCTATGCGGACCGGCTCGAGCGCTTCACGCGCTGGTACGTGCAGCTATGGGCCGAGAGCCTCGGCAAGGACGGCAAGGGCACGACCCCGATCGCAGCGCTCGGTCCGGTCGACCAGCATAGCCAGCTGCAGCTCTATCTCGCCGGACCGCGCGACAAGCTCTTCACCGTTGTCACCGTCGACACCGCCGGCCGCGGCCCGCGCATCGCAGACGACCTCGCTCGCCTCGCAGGCGAGCCTGACTTTGCCGGCAAGACCATCGGCGACCTCGTCGCCGCGCAGGGCCGCGCCACCATCGAGACGCTCGCGAGGAACGGCTGCCCGGTGCGCAGCATTCACATCGATACGCTCGAGGAGGCAACGCTGGGCGAGCTGCTCATGCATTTCATGCTGGAGACGATCATCGCGGCACACCTGCTTGGCGTCGATCCGTTCGATCAGCCGGCGGTCGAGGAAGGCAAGGTGCTGGCGAAGAAGTATCTGGCGGGCGCGAGCTGATCAGGGCGGCGAGAGCATGATCCCGAAAAGTGGAAACCGGTTTTCGGAAAAGATCATGCTCAAACAAAAAAACTAGACCATAATTTCAGAACTTGTAGCCGATGCGCCCGCCATAATTGTTCAGGCCGACATTGCGCGAGCACAGATTGGCGTTGGAGATATGCTCCCACGTACCGTACAGCGTCCAGCGCTCGGTCAGTCGATATCCGGCTGACAGCCCGGTGTGAAACAAGTTCGGACAGCCAAGCGCAACGCGATCGGGTGGCGGGTTGTCAAGCTTGCCGTCGTGGATGGCACCGCCGAACATCGGTTGAACGAAGAACCGCTCGGTCAGATTGAGCGTCCACACAAAGCCGGCATAGACATAGCTGGTCTTGCCGCCGGTATTGGCCATGACGCCGATATGCGGCTGCGGCACGAGAAAGTCCCATGCCGGCGGCAGATGGATCGGTATGCGGGGAAAGACCAGCTCGGCGTTCACGTCGACGCCGCCCCGCTCCTCAAAACCAATGCCGTGGGCAAACGCGCCCAGACGCAGCTCATACCGATCTGTGCCGTCGAGTCGCGAGGGCGACATCACACCGCCGGGCCAGGCGGGTGTCATATCGGCCGCGACCGCGGACGACATTACCGCCGCATGGCACAACATGCCCACGACGGCACCAAAGGTGCGAAATTGATAATGAATTCCCACGACTCCCCCACCGGCGACA
>Ga0081455_10005944_pt1 | contig 13242 bp, 4 predicted proteins | sample TabmetS3T2R1_FD_70207 | JGI IMG/M metagenome (GOLD analysis project Ga0081455, IMG submission 70207) | Tabebuia heterophylla rhizosphere microbial communities from the University of Puerto Rico - S3T2R1 | ecosystem: Host-associated > Plants > Roots > Rhizosphere ... | reverse complement strand
GCGTAACCGCCGTTGACCAGCCATCCGGTGAACGTGGCGTTCTCGCAAAGGTTCTCTTTGCCCTCACGGCAGTATTCGCACACGCCGCAAGTCTGATGCAGCCATGGGATACCCACGCGGTCGCCGATCTTGAGTCGCGTCACGCCCGCCCCGAGTTGCTCGACGCGCCCGATGACCTGATGGCCTGGAATAATTGGCAGAATCTGTCGTGGCAATTCACCTTCGATCACGTGCAGATCGGTGCGGCACACCCCGCAGACGCTGACTTTCACTAGGACTTGACCCGCGACAGGCTGTGGTTGCGGCGCTTCGGTCAATTCGAGCGGGTTTTGTTCGATCGGCGCGATGGAGCGGACCAGACATGCTTTCATGTTGACCTCACAAATCGTTCACGGCCTTCCGATGCGGAATAGCTAATCTTACGATTTACGGAAAGTTTAGCCTTCGAAGATTAATTATGGCGCCTGAGATACTTGAGGTCGATTGGGAGACTTGATATCCTCCAGTCAGTGTCCCATCTGGCGCCCTGTCTAAATATTGTGACGCTCCCTTAAGATGCGATTGCGGAGACTCTGAATCGGTTTGGGCATTCATAATCGCCCGGCCTTAGGCGCCTCTCGTCGTTTAGAGACTGCCTCAAACCATCAGCGCTGTATCCGAATTGCCAAAGGGCGGAGCCGCTGCCGGGCTGCGGAGCTTTTTGCTGCGGCGCCTGACCCAAGCGCGAAAGATATTGGCAGTTTGCGTATTCTTGTACTCCGAGGATCGCGCGAAAATAAAGATGAAAATCCCCATCATTGCGTTATGTGTATGGTTGAGCGTCGCGACCCAGTCGGAGTCGTTCGAGAAGCAGGCGATGTACGCCGCGCAGCAGGTCTCCGCTTCGAGTCTCGACGCAAATTTGCCGAACCGCCCCTTCGTCGCCTGGCTCAGTGAAGTCATCGGACAGGATGCGGGGGTCGTCTGGCAGTTGGCCGATTGTGGCGCCGGCGCGCCCGTCAGGACCGGTCAGGACACGCTGGCGTGCGCCGAAGCCTCCGCGCTCTTGCCTAACGGCGACACGGTGATCGTCGGCATTTCGGTCGGGACGTTCAAACAAGGACTGATCGGGGAACCGGCTTTCCGCGGCGCGGTAATTAAGAGGGGTGAGGAACTCTATCAGGTCCGCCGGTTGAGCGACCTGCAGCAGATGTTGCGCCAGCCGAACGGCGATCCGCGCGCCTTGCCTGATCTGCAAGCCGGTCCGCTGCGAGTGGATATACCCCCTCCTACGGCGTACCAGCTTCTGGCTTCGCTCGGCCCCGGTAATGATAGCTCCGCTCTGGGATTTATATCGCCTGACGAGGCGTCGCCTCCCGTACCTCCCCTGCGGCGGTCACAGCAAAACTCAGGGGCGTTTGTGGACGCCAGCGTCATTAAGAAAGCCAAGCCGATTTACCCGGCTAGCGCCAAGACCATGGGCGTTTCTGGGAAGGTCGAGGTAAAGGTAGTCATTTCGGAATCTGGGCGCGTCATTGAGGCGACGGCCGTCAGCGGGCATGTGACGCTGCGCGCAGCAGCCGAGGCCGCTGCGCGCCAGTGGGTCTATAAGCCGGCGACGCTCGACGGCGTTCCCATGAAGACTGAAAGCGTCTTGACCTTCACTTTCGGCCCCGGCGACCAATAGAATTGACCTCAGTCAAAGAAATAGCGAAATTTCCGGCTTTTACACTGACCTCACGAATGGCTCACACCCTTGACGACGCGGAATAGCCGACTTTACGATTTAACCAAAAGATTAGGCTTTCAGAGGCAATCATGACCCATGAATAACTTGTAGTCGATTGGAAGGCTTGTTATTCTTATCGTAGTGTGTCCCTACTAAAGTTGTGATGCTCCCACAAAAAGCGATTCTGAGACTCTGAATCGGTTTGGGCCTTTTTCTAGCCCGAACCTCAGCGCCTCTCATCGCTTAGAAACCACCTTAAAGCACCCGCGTTTTATCCGAATTGACAAAGAGTGAAGCCGCTCCCGTTTGTGGAGCCATTTGCTGTATGCCGTCACCAAAGACGCCAGCGATGGGCGATGGGCTTTCCTCACATTATTATCTATCAGGAGGGTATTGAATATGAAGATGAATAATCGAACGATCTTTTATGTTGGTTTGTTGGCATTGCTTCTAACCGACCTTAGCTCTGCGCGCGCATTAGCCTAGGACATCAGCAGAGCCATCTCGGGACTGTAAGAGAAGCCGGCGGTCCGAGCGGCTGCCGGCGCGACGGCGCCAATCAATGGCGTCGATAAGAACCTCACCACGCGCGATTCGTGGTTTGTATCAATCTTCATCATTCCAATTTAGGAGGCGCGTTCCCCTCCATCTGAAATTTTGTTTCACGCGGAGAGGGATGAGCGAAGAAAGATGAAAATCTCCATTCTGGCCTTATGTGTGTGTTTGAGTGTTGCGTTCCAGTCGGAGTCGTTCGAGAAGCGGGCGATATCTGCCGCGCAGCGGATCCCCGCTTCCACCCTGGACGCGAAATTGCCGAACCGCGCCTTTGGCGTCTGGCTCAATGGTCTTGTCGGGAAGGATGCGGGCATCGTCTGGCAGTTGGCCGAATGCGGCGCCGGCGCGCCCGGCAGAACCGGCCAGGACACGCCAGTGTGCGCCGAAGCTTCCGCGCTCTTGCCTAACGGCGACACGGTGGTAATCGGCATATCGGTCGGGACGTACAAACAAGGATTGATTGGGGACCCTGCTTTCCAGGGCGCGGTGATCAAAAGCGGCGACCAACTCTACCAAGTCCGCCGGTTGAGCGACCTGCCGATGATATTGCGCACGCCGAGCGGCGTTCCGCGCGCTTTGCCTGATCTGCAGGCCGGTCCGCTACGAGTGGATACGATTTCACCAACTATGTACCCGCTTCTGGCGTCGCTTAACCCTGACAATGATAATCCCTCGCCGAGATTTCGGTCTTTGGAGGAGCAGGAGCCGACGCCGGCGCCGCCGTCTCCTCCGAGATCACAGCAAAACTCTGGGCAATTGATGGACGCCAGTATCATTAGGTCGCCCAAGCCGGTCTACCCCCCAGCCGCCAGGGCTAACGGAGTTGTTGGGAAGGTCGAGGTGCAGGTCGTCATTTCGGAAGCGGGGCGCGTCATTAATGCGACGGCCATCAGCGGCCCTATGATGCTGCGCCCTGCGGCCGCCGCTGCGGCGACACAGTGGGTCTTTACTCCGGCGACGCGCGACGGTATTCCGGTGAGGACAGAAAAAGTCTTGTCCTTTACTTTCGGCGACAAATGAAGCGCTCAAATGAGAGTCCGGAACGAGGAAACGAAGAACACGAGCGCTTTTTCTGATCTCTCTTCTTGTTCTTCGTTTCCTCGCGATGGATTATCATTCTTTCCCAGGCGTCGCCACGCGACATGAAGGCTAAGTGTAGGGCAAACCTGCAGTTTGCCAAGTCTTCCCAAGAGGTCGCATCGAAGGAATCAGGGCAAACAGCCAGTTTGCCCTACCCTCGCGCTAAGCTCTTCATTCTTTCAGGGCGTCGGAACGCGACATGAAGGCTCCTAAGAAGAGGAGGGGAGGACTATAGTCTGTCCATGAATCCGGCAGACTATAGTCCTCCCCTCCTCTTCTTGTATCAGGGCGTCGTCACGTACGACATGAACGGCTTCTATGAAAAAAGCGCATAGAGCGTAACCTAAAAGGCTAAGCTCTATGCGCTTTTTATAGTTTCAGGGAAGTCGTTCAATACGACAGAACGATTCCTTTTAGAAGATCAGCTTCAGCCCTAATTGAATCACTCTCGGCCCGCCGTCGAGCAGCCTCGGATTATTTTGCTGAACGTCAGGCGTCGAAGTGATTGTATTGAAGTTCGCGGCGTCGAACTGTACGACCGGCAGAGCCAGGTTGGAGTGATTGAAAAGGTTGAAAGCCTCCGCGCGGAATTGAGTCGTGAAGCGATCGTTGAGCTTCGTCGTTTTGCCCAGCGAAAAATCAACGATATGCAGTCTAGGCCCGATGACCGTGTTGCGCCCGGAGGTGCCGAATGTTCCAAACGGCGCGGCCGCGAAGGCGTTCTTGTTGAAGAAATTCGTGGCGTCGCGCTGGTCGCCCGATCTCGGGTCACCGACCAGGTTCGGGCGGTCATTGAGTTCGCCCGTCCCGCTCTGGTCACCGTTCAGAAACGGCGTGACCGGCAATCCGCTGGCGCCCGTATAAATCCCGCCGATCTGCCAGCCTCCGGTCAGGCTCTTCGGCAAACTGCCCAGCAGGGAAGTAAGGATGTCCAGATCGTAGGTGAAATTCGCCATGAAGCGATGTTTTTGATCGAAGACCGAGACGGCGCGTTCGGCAGCGATATTGAAGCTGTCCTGCGGGTACGCGACGCCGCGTGGTCCGGAAAAGATGCCGTTCGACGCGTCGTCAATCGACTTCGAAAAGCTATAGGTGACGGCAAAGTTCAAGCCGCGCGAGAGCCGCTGTTTGAGCGACGCCTGCAAGGCGTTGTAATTGGAATTGGACGAAGTCTCCAAATAATTGATGAACGTAAACTGCGGGAACTGCGCGTTTAAACGCCGCCGCGATTGAAGCGTCGCCGCCGCCATTGCTGGGGTCGTCCCCGGCGGCGGGAGCGTCGCCTGATTGATGTCGCGCAGGCGGAAGAGTTTCCTCCCCTGCGAGCCGACATAACCGACTTGCGCCACCATGCCTGGTCGCACCTCATACTGCACGTTCAAATTGTAGTTTTGAACGTAGGGCGTGCGCAGGTTCAGATCGACGCCCAGGATAGAGGCGGGCGAAGCCGCGGATGGCGCGGTCGGCGTCCCGGCGGCGAAGATCGGAGTGCCCATCCCGAAATTACCGCGCCCTGTGCTGTTTACGTTGAAAACGTTCAGAACCGGCAGCGGATTGGTCGCCGGGCTCGCCGCCCCGCCGGTATTGAAGCCCTGCAACAGGAAGAAATCCTGCGACGGCGTGTCGTAATAAAACCCATAAGAGCCGCGTACAATCGTCCGGCCCTTGCCCGTCAAATCGTAAGCGAAGCCGAAGCGCGGCGCGACATTGTTATAATCCGGCTGGTACAAATCCGACAAACCTGAGGTACCCACTTGCACAAGTCCCATCGGGTTTGTGGGAACGAAGTTTGATATCCGGTCGTTCTGCTCTTTAAAGATGCCCAGATATTCGTAGCGCACCCCATAGTTGAGCGTCAGGCGCGGTATGATCTTCCAATCGTCCTGCGCGAAGAAGCCAAAGTTATTGGTGAAAGTGTCGCGCCGCGTGGCGCCGCGTAAGATTGTCGTGCCCGACGCAAGATTCCCTGCCAGGAAATCGGCGAGGCTGTTGATCATGGCGCTAACCGCGATGGTGTTGGTGTTGGGGATAAGGGTGGCGGGGGCATTGAAATTCAACCGCCCTCGCGCGTTTACGTCATTTACCGAATTGACGACCGCGCGCCGGTATTCGCCGCCGAACTTGTAGTTGTGCGCGCCGGTCGAAAACGTCAGGTTGTCCGTGAACTGATAGGCGCTGCTGATGCGTCCGCGCGGCACGTTGGTCGGCGCCCCCAGAGGGACGTACCCTGTGATCGTAATCGTCGGAAGTCCCCCTGTCTGCGAGTTCGTGACGAGGCCTTGTGGGAGAGGATTGTTGGCGTCGAGCGGCGTGAAGAACTGATTGTATCGGTTGTAACCGGCGCGCGACTCGTTGATCAGGCGCGAGGTCAAAACCTGCGTGAGGTTGAGGCCGAACAATTGAATGCGCGTCGGCACGACCGTTTGATACTGCGGAAGCGGCGAGCCATTGCCGGTGGCGAGCGGAAAGACCTGGGTGCCGTCGCCGTAAATGTAGCGACCGCTCAGGTCTAATCGGTCGTTGATCTTGTGATTGACTTTGAAAACGACGTTGTCGCTATCATTCCTGTTCGGCGCGGCGAACGTATAATTGTTGTTTCCCACATTCGTATTGGCCGTCGGGAATATCCCACTATTTATAAGACTCGTGCTCAGCGTGTTTTCGGCGAAGCCACGGTTGGCGTTGACCATGCGGGCTTGGGCGATGTCCGCTGCGCTCGGCACGCGCACGAGGCCGGGCGAAAAGACGAATTCGCGCTGTCCTTCGTAATTGCCGAAAAAGAACGTCCGGCCCTTGATGATGGGGCCGCCGAGCGAGGCGCCGAAGTTGTTGTTTCGAAATTCCTGCTTCCCGCCGTTGGGACAATTGGGAGTCAGGCAGCGCTCGAAGAAGTTCCGCGCGTCGAGATTGTCGTTACGCAGAAAATCATAAGCCGAACCGTGGAATTGGTTCGTGCCAGATTTGATGGCGATGTTGACGATCGCGCCCGAATTGCGCCCGTATTCCGACGCGCCCTGAGTCTGAATGTTGAACTCGGCGAGCGCGTCGATGGGGAAGATAGTCGCGGGCGCGTTGGTCACGCCGCCCTGATTGAACGACGGCTGGTTGCGGAACGAGTCGTTGTTGTCCACGCCGTCAATCAGAAAGATGTTCGCCTTCTCGCGCTGGCCGTTGACGGTGAACGAGCCGAGCGAGCCGTTCTGTGAGCGCGGCGCCGAGCCCGACGTGAGCGTCGTCAATCGGCGGAAATCGCGGCCGTTGACCGGCAGTTCGTTCACCTGTTTATTGTCGATGACCTCGAACAGCGCGCTGCTGTCCGGCTGTACGAGCGGCGCTTCGGCGCTGATGCTAACCTCCGCCTCCTTGGCTTGCAGCGAGAGCGTGACATTCACGCGCGTCTCCGCGCCGACGTCCACCTTGACGCGCGTCCAGGTCGCGGGGACAAAACCACCGCCTTCGATTTTGAGCGCGTAATAGCCGACGGGCAATTCCGGCAAGACGTAAAAACCGTCTTCATTCGTCGTCGTGCGCCGCGCCGCGCCGGTCCCTTCGTTGGTCGCGGTCACAGTGGCTTTCCGGATGACCGCGCCCGCCGGATCGGAGACGACGCCGTTAATAGTACCGCCGATGGATTGAGCCTGAGCGATGGCCGCCGCTAACGCGCAACAGACCAATGCCAGACTACAAATTTTCAGAGCATTAGTGACTCTTCGATTGATCAAAGCGACGTGTGTTCTCATCGCTAATCCTCCTAATGGATAAAGAGCATGGGTTTCGGTTTTTAGGCCGCAAAAAGTCTTGTGGCCTGAAGAAGCATGGTTTACGGTTTTTAGCTTACAAATCCCAGCGGCCTATTGATAAGATCAAACTCCGGGCGTCATTTCACTATTTCAGCGCATCGTCCATGAGACGCATGAACGATCTGCCTGAAGTTGACGGATGATTTTGGTTTCTTAAATTCCTTGACCAGTTTATCGTACGTGGGCAGGCGTTTCCCCGGATTTCAATGAAATCTGTTTGTAACTGCAGAGCGTCTTTGATACGGGGATTTTCAGGGGGATTGCCGCTAACAGCGAGCCCGACCATTCTTCGATTCCAGCGCCTCATCCAAAATAATTAAATGCTGGATGCGCTTAGCGTTGGATTTCCGCGAGGCATTTTTGTTATTTGATAAACAGCCACCTCTGGAGAATCAAAGATCATTATTTGCGCCCGCCAGCAATCAAGCGCGTCATTCGGTGTCGAATGTCTTGATTTATCAATGGAGGTCGAATTGGCCGCAATATACTCAAACGAGAGGAATTTGGCAATAGGGGCGTTTCGTGGCGTAGATGAACTTCGTTAATGTAAGCATCACTACTTTCTTCTACTTTTCTTTCCTCTCGACTCGACGACCGAGAAATCCACCAGATGCCGATCCACGTTCACGCGTTCAACGCGGACGCGGACACGATCACCGAGCTTGAATCGCCGCCTTCCGCCGCGTCCGGTGAGCGTGTGCCTCCGTTCATCGAAATGGTAATAGTCGTCACTCAGTGTCGCAACAGGCACGAGGCCGTCGATAAAAAAATCGTCCAACTCGACAAAGAAGCCGAAGTCCCGAACGTTGACGATCATCCCGTCGAATTCTTCGCCCAGTCGCTCGGACATGAAGACGGCTTTGCGCCACTCGTCAACCTCATTTTCGGCGGCGTCGGCGGCCCGTTCGCGCTCGCTCGATTCTTCGGCGATCAATTCCAATTCGCCGAGCGGAATCGGGGCCGGCGCGCCGCGCGGCTGTTTTTTGGCGGGCTTGTCTCTTTTGTCAGAGCCGGTCATCGCCGCTCCCGGCGACGTACCTGGCGCCGTCGCCCCTGAGTCGCCCAGGCTCGGCGAGATTTTCAGCAGCGCGCGCAAAATGCGATGAACGATCAGATCGGGGTAGCGGCGGATCGGGGAAGTGAAGTGCGTATAGACAGGCGCGGCCAATCCGAAATGGCCCACATTCTGCGCCGAATATCGCGCGCGCTGCAGCGACCGCAGCATCGCGTAGGACAAGACGCGCTCTTCAGGCTTGCCCGCCAATTGATGCGACAATCGCTGGTAGTCTTTCGAACTCACGCCTTCGACCGGGAATTTGTAGCCGTAAGCGGCGGCCAGTTCGACGAATTCGGTCACCCGCTGCGGCTGCGGCTCTTCGTGGATGCGGTAGAGCGAAGGGACTCGCAAACGCTGCATGTGGCCGGCCACGGTCTCGTTAGCCAGCAGCATAAACTCTTCGATGATGCGGTGCGCGATGTTGCGGTCGGCGCGCAGCACGCCTGCCACGCGCCCTTCGTCGTCGAACTCAAAGACCGATTCCGGCAGGTTGAAGTCTATAGCGCCGCGCCGCTCGCGCATCTTGATCAGTATGCGCGCCAGTTCTTCCATCGTTTTAAACAGTTCGTGCAATTTGGCGTAACGCATCGCCAATTGCGGGTCGGCATGGGTGAGCAGCTTGTTGACGTCGGTGTAAGTCATCCGCTCGTCGCTGCGAATGACCGTCTCGCGCAGTTTGTAGTTGACCACGCGCCCGCGCCGGTCGACTTCCATCAGCGCCGACATCGTCAACCGGTCGACTTTCGGATTGAGCGAGCAGATGCCGTTTGACAATCGTTCTGGCAGCATCGGGACCGCGCGCTCGGGGAAGTAGACCGAAGTGCCCCGCAGCCGCGCCTCGTTGTCGAGCGGCGCGCCTTCGCGCACGTAAAAACTCACGTCGGCGATGTGAACGCCGAGCAGAAAATTTTCGTTGGGTAGCCGACTCAAACTGATCGCGTCGTCAAAATCGCGCGCGGTCTCGCCGTCAATAGTCACCGTCGGCTCGTTGCGCAAATCCAATCGCCCGGCGACCTGGCCTTTAGTGACGGCCGGCGAAACCGCCTCGGCCTCTTCGATCACTTCGTCCGGGAAGACGTGCGGCAGGTCGTGTTTGTGGATCACGACCTGAATGTCCATTCCGGGCGCGTCGCTCGAAGCGCCGAGCCGTTCGATGATTCGCCCCGCCGGTTTGCGGCGCGCGACGGGATACCTCGTGATCTCGACGAGCACGACCCATCCGTCAGCCATTTTGGCAGCCAGGTCGGACGGAGACTTTCCTTCGATCTCGATGTCGAAGGGGAATTTTTCGTCCAAAGATTCGACCCACGACTCGCGGAATCCGTGACGCAGCCGGCCGATGATCCGCAACCGCCCACGCCGTAAAATCATCCCGACTCTCCCGTATCTCTCGCGTTGAAGCGTAGAGACGCTGGCGAGTACGCGGTCGCCGTCGAAGGCGCCATTCAAGTCCTCGGGTTCGACGCGGATGCGCCCGCGGACTCGCTGTTCGACGTCGTCGGGGATGAAATTGATCATTTTGCGTCGGCGCTGGCGGATCACGCCGGTCATGACTTTTTGAGAACCGGAGAGGCGGTAATTCTGCACGTGGCGGCGCAGCAGCCCCATGCTCTCCAAGCGGTTGAGCAGTTCTTTTAGCGCTTTTTGCCCCGCACGGTTGAGTTCGAGCAGGTCCGCCAGGTCGTGCGCGGACAAACCTTCAGGCGCGCGCCGCAACTCTTCTATGACGGCGTCGAACTTCGCCGCGTCTGTCTGGTCGATCTGTTTTCGACTACTCATAAGTTTCGTACGTAATGGCGAGCCATTCTCCGTTTTCCTGCTGGGCTTCAATAACAATGTGAATAGCAATTCCCATAATAATCAGGCGGGCTTAGACGCGGACTCTTTGAGTCGCGGAATCTTACAGCGCTTTTCATATGAGTGTTCGTGGTCGCGTTAAAACTGGCGACTGGACACTGATGGCTGATCCCTGGCCGAAAATAAAAATAAGCGATGGTTAGCGAGCGCCGCGGTATTTTCATCAGCCGTCAGTTTTCAGCCATCAGTCGTCAGGAATTTTTTCCTGAACACTCAACCGAAAAGCGCTGTAACTTCGCGCTCAATCCGACGGACGGACCGGCGTGCCTTTCATCTTCTTCATGACTAGCCCCTTTAGCGATAGTATACGATCTAGACATCATCGTATAATCCCGCAAACTACACAACCGGGACGTTCTCTATGACAAGGAAGATCAAACTCGCGATTTGTCTTGCCGCATCTTTAGGTTTATCCGCCGCGCTGTTTAACGGCGCCGTCGTTCATCTCGCATCTGCGCAGGGAAGGCGCATTGACTTCCGGCGCGACGTCGAACCGATCTTGCGCGCGAATTGTTATCAGTGCCACGGCGCGATGAAGGCCTCGGCGCAATTGCGTCTGGACGATAAAGAACCGGCGATGAAAGGCGGAATTTCAGGCGCGGTCATCATTCCCGGAAACAGCAAGGATTCGCGCCTGATGAAACGCGTTCTGGGCGAAGGCGATGAAGCGCGTATGCCGCTCGGCGGCGCGGCGCTCAAGGCCAATCAGATCGGGCTGATCCGCAAATGGATTGACGAAGGAGCCGAATGGCCCGACTCCAAATCCGCAATCCGCAATCCGCAATCCGCAACCCAACAGCGCTGGGCCTTTGTTAAGCCGGTTCGCCCCGCGCTGCCGCAGGTCAAAAACGGGGCGTGGGATCGCACGCCAATTGACTACTTCATTCTCGCCTTGCTTGAAAAACAGGGACTCGGGCCGTCGCCCGAAGCGGACAAGGTCACGCTGATTCGCCGTTTGAGTCTCGATCTGACCGGACTGCCGCCGGCGATCGAAGAGGTCGATCAATTCACGGGCGACAGCAGCCCGGACGCTTACGGCAAATTGGTCGATCGTTTGCTCGACAGCCCGCATTACGGCGAGCGGTGGGGGCGATGGTGGCTCGACGCCGCGCGATACGCCGACACCAACGGGTTCGAAAAAGACCGCGCGCGCTCGATCTGGCCTTATCGCGACTGGGTGATCGACGCGTTCAACAAAGACATGCCGTTCGATCAATTCACCATCGAACAATTGGCGGGCGATTTGCTGCCGCATCCGACGCTGGAGACCAGAGTGGCTACGGGTTTTTTGCGCAACTCGATGCTCAATCAAGAGGGCGGCGTCGATCCCGAACAGTTCCGCGTCGAGGGCATAATTGATCGCGTTGACGCCGTCGGCAAGGCCTTTCTGGGGCTGACAGTCAGTTGCGCCCAATGCCATAACCACAAATTCGATCCGATCTCGCAAACGGAGTATTACCGCTTCTACGCGTTTCTGAATAACGACGACGAGCCGGCGATTGAAGTCCCGGATGAGAAAATCACGGAGAAGCGCAAAGAGATTCTGTCAAAGATCGCGAAGATCGAAGACGACCTGATGGCCGGAGACGCCGACCTGCCGCGGCGTATGGCCGGTTGGGAGGCCGGCGTCGTCCCCTACAGCGCAGCCTGGACGCCGATCAAGGACGGCGAAATCTTCGCCGCCTTCGGCGTGAAATTCGACAGGCTCGAAGACGGATCGTTCATCGCCAAAGGCGACAACGCGACGACCAACAACTACATCGTCAAAGCGAAGACGAACCTGAGAAAGATCACCGGCGTGCGCGTCGAGTTTCTGACAGATCCGAATCTGCCGCGCGGCGGCCCCGGGCGCGCCCCGGACGGGGGGTTCTACTTCAGCGAATTTTCCGTCGAAGCGGCGCCGCCGGGTAAGCCGGACTCGCCAAACATTATGGAGAAGGTCCCGCTCGCCAACGTGACCGCCGATTTTGAATTGCCCGATTCGCCCGCTAAGAACGTGATTGACGGCAACCTCAAGACGCATTGGTCGAGCGACGCGGGGCCGGTCAGGCGTAATCAGAGCCGCCAGTTCGTGTTCGAAACGCAAAAGAGCGTCGGTTACGACGACGGCGTCGCGCTGACTTTCCAGCTCGCGCAGAAAAGAGACGACACGATTGACACCGAACAGCGACAGCCGAACATCGGGCGTTTCAGAATTTCGGTCACCGACGCGCCGAACCCGAAGGCCGATCCGCTGCCCGCTTCCGTGCGCGCGATTCTTTCCACTCCCGCCGACCGGCGCTCAAAGGAACAGCGGCGCGAGCTATTCAGCTTCTACCGCACGATTGACCAGGCCTTTGTCGAGGCCAACAAAAAGATCGATGAACTAATGAAGGGGTGGCCATACGGTTCGAGAACCTTGGCTCTCAGCGCCCGCGAAATCCCGCGCGAGACACGCGTCTTCAAACGCGGCGACTGGAAGCGTCCCGGGGACGCCGTCAGCCCCGGCGTTCCCGCCGCGCTGCACCCTCTCCCGAAAGACGCGCCGCCGAACCGGCTCGGCCTGGCGAAATGGATCGTTGACAGGAACAATCCGTTGACTGCGCGCGTCATTGTCAATCGCATCTGGCAGCAGTATTTCGGACAGGGATTGGTAACGACGCCCGAGGATTTCGGCTCGCGATGCGACCGCCCGTCCCATCCCGAATTGCTCGATTGGCTGGCGGTCGAATTCATAGAAAGCGGCTGGAGCGTAAAACACATTCACCGGTTGATTTTGAACTCCGCCGTTTACAGGCAATCATCAAAAGTCACTCCGAAGCTGTTGGAGATGGACCCGTACAACCGCTGGCTGGCGCGAGCGCCGCGAATCCGCGTCGAGTCTGAGATAGTGCGCGACGTGGCCTTGGCCGCGAGCGGGTTGTTGAACAAAAAGATCGGAGGCCCGAGCGTCTTCCCGCCGCTCCCCGCAGGCGTGATGGACCTGGCTTACGGCGGGTTCAAGTGGGAGAACGCGACGGGCGAGGATCGCTACCGCCGCGGAATGTATACCTTCTGGAAACGCACCGTGCCCTATCCTTCGATGCTCGCCTTCGATTCGCCGAACGGCGATTTCTCCTGCGCGCGCAGAGTCAGGTCGAACACGCCGCTGCAGGCGCTGACGACTTTGAACGAAACGGTCTTTGTGGAAGCGGCTCAGGCGCTAG
>Ga0081455_10005943_pt1 | contig 13247 bp, 16 predicted proteins | sample TabmetS3T2R1_FD_70207 | JGI IMG/M metagenome (GOLD analysis project Ga0081455, IMG submission 70207) | Tabebuia heterophylla rhizosphere microbial communities from the University of Puerto Rico - S3T2R1 | ecosystem: Host-associated > Plants > Roots > Rhizosphere ... | reverse complement strand
TATCAATATATTAGAGCCAACATCAAAATATATGCAGATCGGTATACGCAATAGTGGCACCTTGATAAATAAGTCTAGTTACCTTATACTTTTTCTATCTATCTCAAAACACTATTGATTATTATCATCTACCTCAAATCTTGCGATGCTCATCCTTTATGTGTGCTTGAGTATCCCGTCGTGTATGAAATTTCATCTTGCAAACCCGGCAAATATATCGCCTTACCTTAAACATATTTTTAAAATGGCTCCTAGGTAATGGATCTGAAGCATCCCAATAATCGGCCTCAGCATCTTCATTAAGCATATCTTTGTTAGTCAATATTGAAATAAGAATTGGAAAAATCAGCTACGATCATAGTCTATCCCTTCATTTCAACTCTGAGCATTCTTTTGTATCTTCATAGATACTCTTGTCATTTCTTTGTTTGTGCTCATACATATTTGAGTTAAACATGTTTATTATATAAACAATGTATATGTGTAAGGTGCTATGAAGCCTATGAAATTAGAATCTGTCACAAACTAGCAGAAATGTTGGATGTATTCCTAGTAGTTCACACTAACACATGGTTTCAGCATATGTTCATTGTTATCTTCCTCTTGTTAAATAGTACTAAATAAAAATCCAAAAAGAAGTAAGATAAAGTAATTTTATTCATGCTTCAGATCCTGTTTCAAAATCCCTAACCTACTTTCATCTTATTTAATTAAAACATATTCTCAAAATAGTAATGCTGCTTTCAAATGTCCAATCTCTGAAATGCAGCAGATGGCAAATGGAACATAGCTAGAAGAACCGACTGCATTGGGGACCCTGGTCTTTAGAATTTCTTCCAGGGTCCTCAGAAATGAACTAACTTCATAATAGACCTTTTCGGAATTTAACTAATAATAAATACTGTTTGGCTGTCTTCTCCTGCTCAATTTATAAGAGAAAACTATTTCTTAAAGAATTAGACGCCGTATAGCTGTCGCCGAGAGTTATTCCTCTGGTTCTTCAAGTTCTTTCAAGGCTGCATCTATAACTTTAGCAATAAGAGAATAGTTTTACAATCTCGATAATTCAAGTTAGCTTGACACATAATAGTTTGAATATGCCGCTTCGGTGTCTGTCTACCGCTGGCTTGGTACGTACATTTTCGCTGGGTCTCCGAGCCCCGCTGACTGATTCGCAGTTTGGTTACCAGTTTCATTGAGACCTACGTCCTGACCCATTTGGCTCGGATCCTGAGCCAAAGATTGCTGTACAAACTGACTGCCAACTGCGAAAGTTCCAATGAGTATTGCTACTGAAATTGTAATCACGAATATTCTTCCACCGACAAATTTATCAGACATATTAGAAAATGGATTACAATGTATTTATCATGATCCCATTTGGAAACCTGCGTCTATCAATAGAGTTAATTATCTAATAAGACAGCGTAATTCTAGAGGATTACAGGAATCTTGATCGTGATTAAAATATATACTCATTTGATGATCGATATTTATGCTATATACCATGCGGCTGATGCAAATATTAATCTCATCAGCGTTGTGCCTTGTTTTCACCACGGATTTGGTATACTACTACCCCAAAAAGCGCAAATGCACCAATTATAGCTGCTATAAGGGCTACCATGAATACACCGGTCGCAGTCTGTGCTAATTCAACAGTTACACTAGCAGCAAATATAGCGAATACTAGAACAATAAATCCTATTAATATAAACAGGCCCATTAGTATCGTCCTAATATTATTTGATATCCTAACGGCCTCAGGGAGGGAGACATTATTTTCCCCGGCCTTATTGAGCGTTGTTGAAGTTATTTTTCCTACGATCTTGTCTTTGAACCCTGATTTACTTGCTGACTCGGACCCCTTGCCAGGGTCATCAGAATCAAAATAATGATGCTCTTCAATAATTTCTTTCGGTTTCTCCTGATCGGTCATTCTACAGTACAAATATAGATTGCAAACTATTAGTATCTTTGCAGAAATAAGAATAAATAACCGCCGTACTTCCTGATAAAATTTTGATTATTGGGGTATAAGGTAAACGCAGTACCTACATTGATTTAGCCAAGCAGATACGAAATATAGCACTTAATCATATTGATGGTAATAAAGAGAGTACATTTCAAGAAGACCTTAAATAGTTTCTAGGGAACTATGCAAAAATTAAATTTCGCACGGGAGAAAATAGAATATATGTTGACCTTTTAAAAGGTCATCTTGATGTGAACAATGTAGTACGTATAGAACGAGAGGATGATCCTTACACCATTTCAAATAAATGGGCAGATTTTTCCTCTGGAAGTATAAAGAAAATGATAGCAGATGGCTATCAGCAAGCATTGGATCAATTAAAACAATTACAGTATAAGATACGGATTTAAAGTGGAATCTCTATTGAAGATAATGTGGTACAGAACGTTAATCCAATATCATTATATTGGTTTCCTAGCTTCCTTAACTATGAATATTTGACATCAGTAACCAGATTAACTTTGGCTACAATATTGGGTCTTGACACTTTGAAAGAAAGCTGAATTGTCCTCAGACAGAAAGCTGCTATATTGACGATCAGGTAAGAAAAGAAGATAATAATAATAATAATAATAATACATACAGGCAGACTAATTCAAAAATACTATAGTACCAGGGGAAGGGGAAGGGGAGGAGGCTGTCATTAGTATTTTGGCACTAAGGGGCATAATGATATTTACCACCTAGTACATAATATCCAGATGCGAATCGTATGCGTTGATTGTGCTTGCAGTCCAGATGAATGTATGCGGAGCAAATCGCCGACAGAGTGTCCATCATGCACCTTAAGTGAGTGCTGTTGCTGGTCTACTATTCACAATGATAAATGTAGATTAAATCTGCGTGACGATTTGTTTGATGCTTTCAGATTGTCTCTTCGGTTCTGGCATTAGACCTTGACTGTTTGGCTCTCTTATACGCTGCCGGTGCAACCACAGTAAACGCACCCGATAACAGCGCAAGTGGAACAGACAGGAGTATGGAATATTGATAGAAAATCAAATCGACAGTCTCTGCTGTCAGTATGCATACGCTTTCCGCAGTTATCAAGATTACAAGACTGCTTTTTAGTATCGTCTTTATTCCCGTTTGTTTGCGGATGTTGAAAAGACGCCTAAATCCTGATGCAAAGTTTGAGAATGTGGTTATAATATTTGACACAAATCGTTGAGTTGAATCCTGCTCTAGAACAGAACAACAACTATCTATTCCTTGTTTACCATTTCCTGCGTCACACCCCTGTTGGTTGCCATACCTACCGAGAATCGCGACAAATGTTGTGAAACCAGCCAATGTATAGCCCATCACATATGCTATGGCAATTCCACCAGCATTGAAACCGAAAAGATACAAACCAGTATTTTCACCTATCTCAGCCGCTGATATACACAAAATCTCTATCCCCAATGCTGCTGCATACAAACCCTTGGCATAGAAGAGGAACGAGCGTATCCCAAATCCAATCTCTGGTTGTGGAGATTGAATGCCATTAGTAGGTTTAACCTGAGGATTCAGTCCAGAGAAACGAGCCTCAAGCCTAGTGCATGATGAATCAGTGCAACATTCACCCTTATCCTCGATAAGATGTATGGCCGTACAACAGCATTGTTCCTCCTTCGTGCAGTTACCACAATGTGTCGTGCTCCTGGATGATTCCTCCCTATGACATATCGTTGGAGTGCATTCGCATTCTGAACACTTCACAACCATATTCATTACAAAGACTATTCAAATAATGTAGACAGATAGATAACCCTTTTCCAAAGTCATTTAGGCTACTTTTGATGTTCTGGCATAAATAATGAATGTGACCTATCCATTTTTTGGAAATGTGTGTGCCAGAAGTCCCGCACACATCAAAGAGTCTGTCTACGACGCAGAAGTAGCATCTGAACCTTCATTGCCTATTCAATGAGCATTCTCTTGGAAGACGCCGCTTCTATTGGTACTTACGTCTTCAGTGCTAATATCAGCAAGTGACGTTTTTCTAGTCGGAGAATACGGTTGGATAATTCTAATCTGGCAGTAGACGCCAACTATGATAGTTTACTCGTGCTTCTTGATTGCCTGTTCTTGTCATTGGCTGATTCTCGTATGAAATCTGTGAAGTCATTCGTGTCCATTACACTGTTACAATGTATGCCGATTTGAAAAAAGAAGCGCAGCAGAAAGAAGGAGAAGAAAAAGACAAATAGTTAACACATTCGCAATCACTAGATTCATCTTGACACAATCCATTACTTACATTACCCATCTCAGTTTCTATCAAATCCATATTCGTATATTACATTTTTTTTCGTACCAGTCATATACATCTCTGACAACAAAACAATTTGACTGTCCATTATCTGGAGTATTGGTCCCACCAACGATAAATAATGCCAAATTAATAAAAAGACATGCAAATGAATGAATCTGCAAAAATTACAAAGGATATCGTGATGGAGTATCTGCAGGTTGCACATCTCTGGGACTTTAAACCGGCCAGAGGCTATTTGAGCGATAACATATCGTATATCTCGCCTTCTGAATTCGTAAAGGTGGTTTTCGATCCAATGATCTTACATTCAGCAGAAATAAGGAATGAGTAAAATGAAAGCTATCCAGATCAAGAAATACGGTAGCAATGATGTGGTTGAGATCAGTGAGACGGCATCAGTACCCACTATATCCTCGGGAAAAATTCTGGTCAACATTAACGCTGCTGGAGTAAATCCAGTAGATTGGAAAATCCGTGAAGGATATTTCCAACAAATTATGCCGCTTCAATTCCCTTCAACTCTGGGAATAGATTTTTCAGGCGTTGTCAAACAACCAGAAGAAGATGCATCTTCAGATTTCAAGCAGGGTGACGAAGTATACGGACAAGCCTCAGTCTTCAGTGGTGGATCAGGAGCATTTGCAGACTTAGCTTTGGTAAACAAGGATAGTTTTGCATACAAACCTAAAACACTAAACCACATTGAGGCCGCAGCATTACCACTTGTTGGTGTTAGTGCTTGGCAAGCCCTTGTAGAGCAAATTGGATTATCAAGAGAGAAAAAGATTCTGATACATGGGGGAGCAGGAGGAATAGGATCTATAGCCATACAAATTGCAAAACACTTAGGTGTATACGTAGCAACAACTGTAGGTACAAATGATGAACAGTTTGTACAAGAATTGGGAGCAGACCAGGTAATAGACTACAAAACAGAGAATTTCGAAAATGTAGTACAAGACTATGATGCAGTTTTTGATACCGTTGGCGGCGACACATACAAGAGATCGTTTAGAGTTTTGAAGAAAGGTAGCGGCATGATTGTTTCCATGTTAGAACAACCAAATTCAAAGTTAATGAATCAATATGGAATCAATGCCGCATTCTTGTTCAGTCAAGTGAATAGACAACGATTGACTAAATTAGCAGAATGGGTAGATCAAAATAATATTAAAGTGAATATAGATAAGACATTTTCTATAGACGAAGCTGCTAAGGCACTTGATTACCAAAAAGAGGGACACCCAAGGGGTAAAGTAGTCTTAACTATATAAGTCTCAGACGATCATGGAAGAATTAAGGCACAGGAACAGATTATCATATTAAAGCATAGTCATAATAAACCAACCAAAAAATGTAATAAATGTAATAATTACTACTGTTCAGAACACTTCACCCCACATTTGGATTTACTGCCAGACATAGAATCCAAATACTCTAGTTCAAATGTCGGTCTTAATAACTACATAGATTGACGTTACTAATCCATGAACAACAGAGTCCCTGAGCGTGTAATCATTAAAATATCACTAGTGATATACTCTGAAAGTTAAACATCACCTTATTTCTACCATCATAACTTAGCAATAAATAATTTTTATATCATGAATACTCTATCAATGAAGAAATTCGATGTCAAATATAGACTCCAAACAATTTAAGGAAGCTCAACGAAAGAGTTGGGATAGTGTAGCCATAGGATGGCAAAAATGGTGGAAGACCTTTGAAAAGGATGCTCAAAATCTTAGTAATCATTTAGTCGAACTTGCAAAGATAAATTCTAGTTCAAAAGTTCTAGATATAGCAACTGGAATCGGAGAACCAGCTATCACAGCAGCAACGAAAGTCGGCAATGGAAATGGTCATGTGCTAGCCACAGATATATCACCACAGATGCTATCCATTGCAAGACAAAGAGCTGCTTCTCTTGGCTTACAAGATGTGATCGAATTCAAAGAGGGTGATGCAGAAACTATTAGTTTACCAGATTCAGCGTTTGATGCAGTACTCTGTAGATGGGGATTGATGTTCTTGCCAGATCTAGGAGAAGGCTTATCAAATATTTACTCCTCATTAGTAAATGGTGGCTATTTGGCAGCTGCCGTTTGGGCTTCGCCAGATAAGGTTCCTTTCCTTTCCGTGTCCATGAAAACTGTAGTTAAAGAGACCGGCAAGCCGATGCCCCCCAGCGGTACTCCTGGACCATTTAAGCTGGCTGACCAAAGTATAATTACTGATGCCTTATCTAAGTGCGGATTTAAGGATACTGTTGTTGAAAGAATTAATGTAATTTTCACATTTGGTTCACCAGAAGAATATACTCAATTTAATCAAGCAATAGCCGCTCCCATAAATGCAATGTTAGCCGACCAATCTCAAGAGAGGAAAGAAGAAATTTGGAAAGCTGTCACCGAATCGGCAAGCAGTTATGTTGATGCTACAGGCAACGTTAAATTAGACAACGAAAGTATATGTATATGTGCTAAAAAATAGAAGGAATTATGATGGAATTGTAATCCGTCCTATCTTTTATATTAGATGTATAGCGTGTTAGTTCCATTAATCTGTAATACAGCCGTTTTAAATACGATATATAATTGAATACCATAAATATAATGGCTAAGAATGACCGACGCAATGGAGGCTAGTTTTAATGGAACTACATCCGTATCTGTTTCTGAAGACTAACGACTAAGAAAAAATCGTACGAATAAGTAGTAACTCGTGCCTAGGCTTTAGACTAGAGATGCTAACTTCTTTATTGTTTACTATCAACTCCTTTCATATCTGCCATCGACCAATAGTGTGATTGTATATATTTCTAATCATTTTTTAGCTCATTTTTACCTAAATAATACATAAACTCCGATAATTTTTCTCATTTATTAAAAATGAATTGAACCTTTAAAACGTTTGTTGTGCTGATTAATCATAATGACAAGAAGTTTCGATGATTGGTGGAACACTATACCATCTGATCTAAAAGAGAAAGCCCGTAAAGGTGATCAGGCAAATAGGCCGCTATTAAACCAGGTTAATTATGCTCTTCTAAATCTACAGCTAGCAGGTAAGCATGAAGCCAAGCCATCTCACGAAGAACTCAGAACTTGGTTGCATAGCGGTCAGATTGATGTTGTCCGAGTCAAGTAATCCAATGGTAACAAAATTACTCTGATGAAATAGGTGATAGATTTGGATACTGAAATTGATATCGAAAGAGCAGCTGATCAGATTATGAAAGATGCAGGTGGATCCAAGCTTAATGCATTAAATATACTTCTCAGCAAATATCAAAGTCAAAGGCGTTTTGAAGAAGTCACGCGAGTTCAAGCTGTTATACGTAGAGAACAAGACAAGGTAGAAGACTACGAGCACGGCTTTCAACAAGATATGTAGTCTATTTATAGTCTCTGGAAGTCACATATTAGTCAACTAGAGTGTCTGGTTTGATATTCTATTTCGCCATTCTAAATATAAATATGATTGAATTGAGGGAGAGGATATGTAGGCAAAGTGTTAATTTACGACATTAATGGAAATGGATTGAATATTAGCTTGAGTATTACATTGAAAGAAGATCTAGCTCAAATTACATCAACACTAAATGAAATATTCCAGATCGTTCCTTTCAAACGAGATTACGATACAGCATTTGGAAAAATATGTAATATTCTTCGGAAATATGGGATAGATGAGAACCCAAGGAACTTACGTTTTAGATTCATACTTTGCATGCAAGAATTCTTCGATTCAATTCCAGAAGATGATTGGAGATTAAAAGATCCTGATTTCCTAAAGCAAGCAGATGAAGCTGGAATCAGTAAGTTTGTCGAATGGGTCATAGAACAAGTTAGTTAAAATAATTGACAGGCAGGTAAAGCTGACTACCTAATTTCATCAGAACACAAATCCGAGAGCTACTTTTACATTTCAAAAGCCAATTAGACTAAATATGCAACTAAATGAGGACTTGCAGTATAATCAAGCTGACAGTGAATCGACATTGCCATCTGATTTATCTATTTTTGAAAGCATTTGAATCGAATCAGAATCCAATCCAATTAAATCAACTTATTGTACTATCATAATAAACCGCACCAAACAGCATTTCTGTCACATGCTGCTGCTACTTCCTTCTTTTTTTGACTTTGGTATTCTTAAGTAACTTGCTTCTTTTAGATCTAGATTTAACAGCAGCAATAGTGGAAGGAGCTTGTTTTCTAAACTTTGTTCTTGCTCGTGTTCTTGTCATAGAAGCTGTTCTTATCCTTCCAATGTCATTTTGAATTCGAGATACTTGTTTTTGTAGCTGACTGATTTGAGATTTAATCTGTTTTATGGATTTGAACTGTATCTGATCTATTCCTACTCCTGTTGTGGACTTGGTCTGCTTCTGTTGCTGCAAAGATTGAATCATCAATATCATTTTATTAATCTGATTTCCATGCCTCTCTACTTGTTTTGATATATTTGACAAATAAGAGGTAATTCGCCTCTTCTGTTTTCTTCTGCTAATACTGGGTTCCTCATGTAAATGTGCTAATGCTCTGTTTTGTTCTAACACTTCTTGTGGTTCTGCATGGGATACTTCTTCTATCGAATTCTGGTTAGCAGTCACATCTATTGAAATAGGTCCGCCTTCTCTTTCCTCAAATGATCTATCTATCATGTCAGTCGTAATAGGGACCTCCCCTTTTTCTTTTGACATGTACAATTCTAAGCCATTATCATATTTATCTTAGATACAACATGGAACTATTACGAGTTCCTCACCTATCAATAGCTATTTTGAGTTCATGAGTCTGAAGTTACAAGTTAAATATGACCGATAACTAAAAGGGAAAAATCATAACACTGTCCAATTATAGCCTTCATCCACTTAACGGCAATGTAAACGAAAATGTGGCGCCTTTTCCATCCGAATTATTCTCAGCCCAAATTCTACCCCCATGAGCTTCTACTATGCCTTTCGAAATAAATAGTCCAAGTCCAGTTCCCCTATCAGACCTTGTAGCAAATTTTGTAAACAGCCTTGGTTGGATTTCGGGATGTATGCCCGCTCCTGTATCTCTTACTCTAATAATGACTTCATCAGTATTATTTTTTATGTTAGATCTTATGATGTCGGTGCTGATTGATATAGTCCCTTTTTGAGTAAATTTAATGGCATTGCTAAGCAAGTTTGCGAAAACTTCATATAGTCTTACTCTATCTGCAAGCACGTATATAGGATTTTTTTCAACTGGTTCTACCAATAATATTTTCACGGTGCGAAGGTGAGGAGACTGATTTTCAAAATCCTTTTTCACATTTGCAATCTTTTCATTTATATTAACTGTTTCCTTTCTTAACTTTAGTGTTTGACTTTCTATCCGTGTTACATCTAATAGATTAGTAGCGAGCTTTTGAAGCCTCTCTGCATTCCTTTTTATTGCTTCAACTTCCTCACTTTTTTTACAGGAGTCTTCCAAAAGCTCGGCGTATCCTAAAATAGACTGAGTTGGTGTTTTCATCTCATGACTAGCGATATTGATGAATTCATTTTGCATCTTGTCATGGACTTTCAGATCTTCGTATAATGCTACTTGCTTCCATAAGCTCTCAAAGATTGCAATGTAGGACATAACGGTTGGTTTGCTGTTGGAATAAGTAGCTAATCCCAAAGCTTCAACAAAATTTTCCTTGGAATCATCTTTTTTTTCAAATACTAGAGATTCTTTTCTATCAACTATCACTATGGTAACTGTAGTTACTGCAAATTCACTAGGAGAGCGAAATTCGAAATTGTTTTTTCTCTCTGCTTCTTCCATGGTGGTATAAGCTACTAGGTCTCGCTGGCTCTTCTCTATCAAAGGGTCATCTGGAACAAGAATTTTAACTCTTGCAGCATGATCCATTACTCCCTGCTTTAACAACTGAAATATTCCTAGACGTTGTTCTCGGAGGAAGGCATTAACTGTTGGGAGTAGTAGTAATACTTCATACTCTGCCGATTTTATCATATCAATAAACAATGTCTGTACGGATAACGGATTCTGAATTAATTCCGTCCTCCCTAGAATGACATCTTTCTCTTCTCTCTTGTTTATAGACGGAGGAACATCGTAAGAAATCCCCAAGCTATTAATTCAGAGTAGAATACAAACTATATAAAGTAATTTTAAATCTTCAATTACGCTATATTATGATCTCTGCATAACTAGTTAGTTAGCTAGTTAGCTAATTCCTATATACCCCTTGTCTATTATATAAGTACAATAAGCAAAATGACTTTACATTGCAATTCAAAGTTATTGTGCGAATACCCTCAATACTATGATAACGATAAAGAAGTATTATTCTCTTCTCATTCTTTTTATTTTCATGACCGTAAGCTCTCATATAGTCCAGTTGTTCCGAGCTTCGAGCAAATCAATTCTTATAAGCCGGTAGTCACAGCATCCAACACAGCTTCACGATTTAACGATTCGACTACTACCAACAATGAACATATTTTACTAGTTGACGACGAGGAAGATATTGCAAGGCTATTCAAGATGGCTCTTGAACGCGCGGGTTTTATTGTGGATATGTATAATGATCCTCTACAATCATTATCCAACTATAGAGCAGGGATGTACGACTTACTATTGCTAGACATCAAAATGCCTGAGATGAATGGATTTGAATTGTATAAGAGAATTAGACAAATTGATGATAAAAGTAAGGTATGTTTTATGACTGCCTTTGAAGAGTATTATGACGAATTCAGAAAAATATTTTCAGATCTAAAGAACAATGAATGCTTTATTAGAAAACCAATAAGTATGAATGACTTGATCAAAACCGTCAAGTCGCACCTGAATTAAAGCTGAATACTCCTAGAAGATTTACTTTTCTATTGGAATTATTGGGGCATGAAGTATGTATGAATAGCAATACGTCATTATCATTAGTTAGGTAATGCCTCTTCATTTTTTGTTGAAACTCAACTAGAACAAATTATGACTCCATAAGTACGATTTGCATCTTTAATTCTAAAGGTTTTTATATTGGGTATCACTCCAGTTTGCTTTCATATACTTTGAATCTATCCAATAATACTAGTAATCATGAAGGAAAAAGGAAAACAATTATGGTATGTGATAATGAACAGGATGTGCTTCATTTATTTGGGCTAGTGCTCGCGTCACGATATAATGTGATAACGGTAGATTCTGGTGAAGAATGCATAGAGAAGTACACCGAAGAAACTCGCCGTGGTAACAGAATACATCTCATACTTTTGGATTATAAACTGGGTACGATGTGGGGTGATTCTGTTGCTCGCAAAATAAATGAATACAACGGAACTAACATTATCCTCATCTCAGCTTTTGATGTAGATCATTCACTTGTTACTGAATTAGAAAATGGTAAATATATATCAAAATACGTGAGAAAACCAATTGAGAACGATTTTCTAACTGAACTAGTGACCGAAATCGTACGTTAAAAAATTGATCCAAGATCGAATATTTCTATTTATAAGAGTCTAATTGACCCCATGACAGCTTCAATGAATTAGGTCGACAGCTATCTTGTTAATTGCTAGAATTAGTTGGTAGTCGGCATCTGAGATAATGCTGTCGGAAAATATACTAAAGCAACACATCCATACTCTATTAATAGTTCAGTTAGAAAGATCCCATATGGTAATATCTTATGTTTGTTTATATTTTATATATAAATGCAATGGACTGAAGAATGCGTTTGCAATTCGGGAAAGCCTAATTTTGACTTGATAGAATTTAGTACAAATAGCTCAAGAATAGAGCTATTGTGCAGCAAATGCCATTGTGTGATCTGCTGGTGGCCCATCAGTACTGTTCAAGTCATGGCACTCGACGAGCAACGAACAAAAGAAGAAAAGTCTGTAGTAGTTCACACAAGAACTAAGTAGAATCAGATTCGTTAATGACAATCTTTGTTTCCATAAGATATTTTTCCATTCACATATCAATTTGATAAGTGCAACAGATGCCTGGAACTAAGATAATCTTAGATTATCACACCTATATCCAAAGTAGTAGTTAAAAAATTGTAATAGACCAATGGGTAATGATGTCACTGAAATTACTATTATCATTGTTATTATGGCTGTCAATTAGTAAATTCGACAACCATACCTCCAATAATATAGTCTTCCGACTAAAAAGATATCCGATGCATCAATTTATTTATAGAGCCTTATGGCAAGTAGATTTATTTTCTTGAATTATTTATAGTCTCATTAGATCTGAGCTCTTCATAATTGGAATTTAATGCAGCCGGACTTGATCTGAATGCTATTTTGCTAGTTGCGAAATTCAGAGTTTCGATATAATTGATACGATAAGATGCGAAGTATTTTCGTAAGACGACAGAAATTGCTAACCAATACCCCTGCAGTCACGTAAAAGCAAAAAGTTATCTACCCTAGTTTTTACTGATGCAAGCCAAACTTTTAAGAAGCTCTTTCCCTCATGTATTAAGACTAGTTTATCAAAAGAATTCTTAGCTACTAAACATATATGTTTCAATGCTTCTATCATATTTCTAATAATAGCTTCATGCCTCACCAAATCTTATATAGTATACCAATATGAATAAAATGTATTGTACACTAAGAATCTAAACAAGTAATCATAGGTCTAAATCATGAAGATTAACAAGAACGAAACTAAGCATAAACTATTGAATACATTAAAAGACGGTAAAGAAAGAACCTTTGAAGATATCGTCAGATTACTAATGGACGAAAACAAAAGAAATGAAACTAAGCATAAACTATTGAATACATTAAAAGACGGTAAAGAAAGAACCTTTGAAGATATCGTCAGATTACTAATGGACGAAAACAAAAGAAAATTATAATGAATAACTCCGTATTGATGGACATTATTTAGAGTAGCTCTAATACGAAATTAATAAGATTGTTAGCGGTAGACTATC
>Ga0081455_10005942_pt1 | contig 13249 bp, 11 predicted proteins | sample TabmetS3T2R1_FD_70207 | JGI IMG/M metagenome (GOLD analysis project Ga0081455, IMG submission 70207) | Tabebuia heterophylla rhizosphere microbial communities from the University of Puerto Rico - S3T2R1 | ecosystem: Host-associated > Plants > Roots > Rhizosphere ... | reverse complement strand
ACCAACGGACAGCAGTGGTTATGGGCCCCGGCCTTCGCCGGGGCGACATTGTGGAGAGAGCTAGGCCAATGGCCGACATGGCAAACGAAGGCTGAATAAATTTGCTCGTTTACGATCAATTAAGCTTTCTCGAATATGACTGTGAGCGTCCTCGTTTGGACACCGAGTGGCTCCTGTCCACTCTGTTTGACGCCTCCCTGTTATCAACTTCAAAAGCCGCCGATCTTTCGGCGGCTCTTTTTTTGGCCGCCTTGCGCGCCGCTTTTCGCCGTCTTCCTCACCGCGGCGGAAACCATAAATCGCGTTGCAGCTGGACTCCGAGCCTTAAGGCGCGCAATGATTTGTTCATCATAAGCCGGCGCCTGAAGAACCCGGCCTTTGGGGTACATTGGTGGTGTGAGGGCGTTAACCATGGCGGAGCGTTCGCAGGGCGACGGCGCGCTGGTTCAATTGAACGAACGGCTGACCAATTCGGCGGCGTTCAGCAATCTGTTTCGGGAGGGCATGGATCTGGTCGAGGAGACCGCCGCCTATCTCGATGGCGATGGCCGCAGCGAAGCCAAGGCGCTGGAGCGTTCTGTCAGCCTGACTTACGCAACCGAAAGCATGCGGCTGACCACGCGCCTGATGCAGCTCGCTTCGTGGCTGCTGCTGCATCGCGCGGTCAAGGAAGGCGAGATGACGCTGACCCAGGCCAATCGCGAGAAGACCAAGGTGAAGCTCTCCGCCGCCGATCCCGGTCCCGAGGACTTGATCGCAAAGCTGCCGGAGCAATTGCAGGACTTGATCGCGCGCTCGATGAGCCTGCAGGCGCGGGTGCGCCGCCTCGACACCACTATTCATGCACCGCCCGCCGAGCATCCGACGATCGGCAATCCGCTGGTGCCGCAGCTCAACCGGCTGAAGGCCGCGTTCGAGCAGTAAGCCGCCTCGCAGATCACGCAAAACAAAAACGCCCCTGCCAAACAGGGGCGTTTTCGTCTCGAACCACCGTGAGAGGCGGGGGTTGTTACTTCTTGAGAAAACCCTCGAACTTCTTCTGGAAGCGCGACACTCGGCCGCCGCGATCCATGATCTGCTGGGTACCGCCAGTCCAGGCCGGGTGCGATTTCGGGTCGATGTCGAGGTTCAGCTTGTCGCCGGCCTTACCCCAGGTGGAACGGGTCTGGTACTCGGTTCCGTCGGTCATGACGACCGTAATCATATGATAATCCGGATGAATTTCGGCTTTCATGGCTTTTCCTTTGGCGCGCCGGCGCCCATCTCAAATCTGAAAGGGGATGCGGATTTGGGCGGCTCTATAACGCATGCGACAGGCCAAAACAAGCCGCGGGAACGGTCCGGGCAGGCCCGGATAAGGTCTGTCCCGGATTTGCCAGCGCCCCTGCGGAGGGCCTATCTGGGGACATCAAACCGGTCGGAATGGCATGAGCGTAGCGGAACAGCTTGAGGACGGACGCGGCAAGGCCGCAGCACCCCGCGATGCGCTGATGGAGGCGGAGGCCGTCATCGAGGCGCAGCTTGCGGAGACGCCGGCGCGGCGCGCCAAGCTGCGGCCGCTACTGGCGCTCGCGCCCTATATCGCGCGCTATCGCTGGCGGGCGACACTCGCCTTCATCGCGCTCACCATCGCGGCGATCACGACACTTGTCGTGCCGGTCGCAGTGCGGCGCATGATCGACTTCGGCTTCACGCCCGAAGGCATCGCGATGATCAACAACTATTTCAGCGTGATGATCGCTGTCGTGGCGGTGCTCGCCGGCGCCAGTGCAGCGCGGTTCTATCTTGTGATGACCATCGGCGAGCGGATCGTCGCCGACCTCAGGCGCGACGTCTTTTCGCATCTGATCTCGCTGTCGCCGTCCTTCTTCGATTCCGCGCGCAGCGGCGAATTGGTGTCGCGGCTAACGGCGGATACCACCCAGATCAAGTCGGCGGCCGGCGCCTCGGTGTCGATCGCGCTGCGCAATCTCATGCTGTTTCTGGGCGCGGCGACCATGATGGTGATCACGAGCCCAAAGCTTTCCGGCTTCGTGCTGCTGGCCATTCCCGTGATCGTGATCCCGCTGGTCGCCTTCGGCCGCTGGGTGCGGCGGCTGTCGCGCAATGCGCAGGACACGCTCGCCGACGCCAGCGCCTATGCCTCCGAGCTGATCGGCGCGATCCGGGTCGTTCAGGCCTATACCGGCGAGCGGCTCGCCAGGACGCGGTTCGGCGGCGAGGTCGAGCAGGCCTATGAGGCCGCGGTGAGCTCCACCCGCGCGCGGGCCGTGCTCACCGCCATCATCATCTTCATCGTCTTCACGAGCGTGGTGGCGATCCTCTGGGTCGGCTCGCACGACGTGCTGACCGGCCAGATCACGCCGGGCCGGCTTGGGCAGTTCGTGCTCTATGCGGCGTTTGCCGCCGCGGGGCTCGGCCAGCTCAGCGAGGTCTGGGGCGAGGTCTCTGCCGCGTCGGGCGCAGCCGAGCGGCTGTTCGAGATCCTGCGGGTGCAGCCGGAGATCGCAGCACCCGCAGCGCCCCGTGCGCTGCCGTCGCCCGCGCGCGGCGACGTCGGATTCGAGCATGTCAGCTTCGCCTATCCGGCCCGGCCCGGCGTATCTGTTGTCGATGGCGTGTCGTTGTCGGTGAAGGCCGGCGAGAAGGTTGCGATTGTCGGCCCGTCCGGCGCCGGCAAGAGCACGCTGTTTCATCTGTTGCTGCGATTTTATGATCCGAAATCCGGCACGATCTCGTTCGACGGCGTGCCGATCAACGCCGTCGATCCGCATGCGCTGCGCTCGCACATCGCGCTGGTGCCGCAGGACTCCGTGGTGTTTGCCGCGAGCGCGCGCGAGAACATCCGCTTCGGCCGGCCCGATGCCGGCGATGCCGAGGTCGAGCGCGCGGCCGGGCTTGCCCATGCGACCGAATTCATCCGCCGGCTGCCCGGCGGCTTCGAGGCGAAGCTCGGCGAGCGTGGCGTGACATTGTCGGGCGGCCAGCGCCAGCGCATCGCAATTGCGCGTGCGATCCTGCGCGATGCGCCGCTATTGCTGCTGGATGAGGCGACGTCTTCGCTCGATGCCGAAAGCGAGACGCTGGTGCAGACCGCGCTGGAAGAATTGATGCGCCACCGCACCACGCTTGTCATCGCGCATCGGCTCGCCACGGTTCTCTCCTGCGACCGCATCCTTGTCATGGAGCACGGCCGTATCGTCGAAGAGGGCACTCACGCCTCGCTGGTTGCCGCCAACGGTCTCTACGCGCGGCTGGCGCGGCTGCAGTTCGAGGGGGTGTAGATCAGCGGGTCAGCGCGACGTCCCGGAACGCCTTCACCAGCGGCACCTCCAGCTTGCCGTTCATGCCGCGCAGGATGTCGTAGGCTTGTTCGCGCGGCATGATGGGTTTGTAGCTGCGGTACTCGATCAGGGCCGCGAAAATGTCCGACACCGTCAGCATGCGGACGAGGTCGGAGATGCTGGAATCGCACAGTCCGTCCGGATATCCGCTGCCGTCGAGATATTCATGATGGTGACGCACGGCATCGAGAATCTCCACCGACACGCCGCTCTGGTCCTTCAGGAACTCGTAGCCGACCGTGGGATGGGTCTCGACCAGGATGCGCTCGTCGGTTTCGAGAAGACCCGGCTTGTCGAGGATCGTCAGCGGGATTTTGGCCTTGCCGATATCGTGAAATATCGCGGCCGAGCACAGCCGCTCGACATCGGCCGGCGCAAGGCCAAGACTGAGGCCGAAATCGACGGCGACGCCGGTGACGAGAAGACAGTGCTGGAACGTGCCCTCGTGATGCCGGCGCACCGTCGCCAGCCAGTCGCCAAGGCCATGTTCGGCGATGTTATCGGTGATGTTGCGCCCGACGCTCTTTGCCGCCTCGATATCGATCGGCGCGCCGCGCAGGATGGCGGCGAACATGGCGGCAAAGCAGGCCGCGCCGGCAGCTGCGGCTTGCTCCGAGGTCGAGCCGGCAGGCAGCCTGCTTTCGACGGTGCCGGGCTCGAGAAGCTCCGCCAGCAGCGTCGCGGCGTTGACGGGATGGGTGAGCACGCTGGTCGCACCGAGCGCGTAGGCCTGCACGATCGACAGCCGCGAGCGCTGGTCGATCAGGAATATCCGCTTCGAGACCCGGCTCAGATCCTTGCCGAGATCCTTCAGCGCCGAGATGTTGTCGATGTCGCGCAGATCGGCCGCGACAATGACGGCGTGGACGTCCCGGCCGCGGAGGTTCGCCTTGCCAAGCAATTCAGATGCGATCGGAAGCTTCTCCGCGAGCAGGCTACCGATCGCCGAAAGTTTTGCGCTGGAATCGCCGACAATATGGACGCACATTGAAAAGAGGTGCCCCGTTCCCGGTCGAAAAACTCAAATCTCAAGCCTGCCAGCATTGGCGCGAAACGAGACTTTTCAGTAAAGGAACCGCGCGCTCAGTGGTCGGTAGTTCTACCACCGGATTCCTACGGAAGGCTGGTGCAGGCGGCTCGACGAGATACGCGGCTGCAGTTCGAGGGAGTCTAGTCGCCGCCGTTACACTTCGGCGACAGCGCCGGTACGTTCGGATAGGGCCAGTTTTTCCAGGCGCCGTCCTCGCCGACGCAGGCCGACGACAAGCTGTCGGCGGCGGGCGTCGCGCTGGTGTTCGTGTTCGCGGCGGCAAAGTGCCGATCCACATAGGCGGTCGACAGCAAGCCGGCGGCAATCACCACCAGAAATGTCGCCGAGCCCTTGGCAAAGTCGGCCAGCTTCATCGATTGTCTCCGCTGTCGAGACTAACGCGGATCGCGCCAGCATCGTTGCATACAGCATTCTGCGAGCGATGCCGTGACGTGCATCACGGTCGCCACGCCATCTTGAGCACGGGCCGGCCCGACGTCGGATTGACGTCCTCGCCGGCATGCGAAAAGCCGTTGCGCTCGTAGAAGCGGATGGCACGCGCATTGTCCTTGTTGACCTTTAGCGTCACGGCGGATGGCGAGCGGCGCTTGGCCTCATCGAGCAGGGCGGTGGCGAGCGGCGAGCCCCAACGATCGGGGTGGACGACGAGCTGGTCGAGATAGCCGCTCCCATCGATGGTGACGAAGCCGGTCAGCGCGCCATCCTGCTCGGCGACGATGATCGCAGCACTCGGCACCAGCTCGCTTCGCCAGCGCTCGCGCCACCATGCGACGCGTGCGGCAAAGTCGATGGAGGGATAGGCCTGCTGCCAGGTGTGCTGCCACAGCGCAATCGCAGCGTCTTCGTCGCTATTGACGTAGGGCCGGAGAGAGAACGCGGACACTTATCGTTCCGTCAGCTTCAGCTCGATGCGGCGGTTGCGCTTGTAGGCTTCTTCCGTCGGCGCGGTGTCGAGCGGCTGGAACTCGGCAAAGCCGGCGGCGACCAGCCGCTGGGCGGGCACGCCGAGCGAGATCAGGTACTGCACCACCGAGATCGCGCGCGCGGAGGAGAGCTCCCAGTTCGACTTGAACAGGGGGCTGTTGGTGATCGGCCGCACGTCGGTGTGGCCGTCGACGCGCAGCACCCAGGCGATTTCGGACGGGATCTGCTTGTCGAGCTCGGTCAGCGCAGTCGCAAGCTTGTCGAGCTCGGCGCGGCCTTCCGGCAGCAGCGCCGCCTGTCCGGTGTCGAAGAAGACTTCAGACTGGAACACGAAGCGGTCGCCGACGATGCGGATATCCGGGCGGTTGCCGAGAATGGCGCGCAGGCGGCCGAAGAATTCCGAGCGGTAGCGCGACAGTTCCTGTACGCGCTGCGCCAGCGCCACGTTGAGGCGCTGGCCGAGGTCGGCGATGCGGCCCTGCGATTCCTTGTCGCGCTTCTCGGAAGCTTCCAGCGCCTCCTCAAGTGCCGCAAGCTGGCGGCGCAGCGCGCTGATCTGCTGGTTCAACACCTCGATCTGTGCCAGCGCGCGCGCCGTGACCTGCCTTTCGGAGTCCAGCGCCTTGTTCAGCTCATTGGCGCGGCCCTGCGCATCGCCGCCGGCGCCCGCAAGCCCCTCATAAAGGCCCTTGACGCGGTCGCGCTCGCTCTCCGCCGAGGCAAGGCCAGCGCGCAATTGCGACACCTGGTCGTCGAGATTGAGTTTTGCCAGTTTCTCCAGCGACAACAGGTCGTTGAGCTGCGCGATCTTGGCGTTCAACTGCTCCAGCGCCTTGTCCTTGCCGGTGACTTCCTGCGACAGGAAGAACTGCACCACGAGGAACACGGTGAGCAGGAACACGATCGACAGCACCAGCGTCGACAGCGCATCGACGAATCCCGGCCAGTAGTTGAGACCGGATTCGCTGCGGCGGGCACGGGCAAGGGCCATCGGTGTCTCTTTCAGCTAGTAAGGATCAGCTTTTCTCGGGCTGGCGTGAGATGCGTTCCAGGAGGCGCTTGATCTCCTTGTTCTGCTCGCCCTGGCCGTCGGCCCATTCGCGGATCATCTGCTGCTCGGTGCGCATATGCGCCACCAGGCCCTGGATCGCTTCGGCGAGATTGGCCATTGCGGCGGTGGCATTGCGGGTGGCGCCGCCGTCCTCCACCGCGTGGCGCAGCCGGTCGAGCGCGTGTTGCACGCCGGACGTCGCACCGCCGACCTCGTCGCCGGCATATTCGCGCACGGTGGTGGCGAGCCAGTCTTCCAGATCAGTGTAGAAGCGGTTCTGCGCCTGGCTCGACTGCAGATCGAGGAAGCCGAGGATGAGGGAGCCGGCCAGTCCAAACAGCGAGGACGAGAACGAAATACCCATGCCGCCTAGCGGGGCGGCGAGACCTTCCTTCAGCGCATCGAACAGCGATCCGGAATCGCCGCCGACCTTCAGCCCCTCGATCACCTTGCCGACGGAGCCGACGGTCTCGATCAGGCCCCAGAAGGTGCCGAGCAGGCCGAGGAAGACGAGCAGCCCGGTCATGTAGCGCGAGATGTCGCGCGCCTCGTCGAGGCGGGTGGCGATGGAGTCCAAGAGATGCCGCATGGTCTGCTGCGTGATGGTCATGCGCCCGGTGCGTTCGCCGCCGAGGATCGCCGCCATCGGCGCCAGCAGGGTCGGATGCCGCTCCACGGCCAGGCCAGGATCGGCGATGCGGAAATTGTTGACCCAGGACACCTCCGGATAGAGGCGGATCACCTGCCGGAACGACAGGATGATGCCGATCAGCATCACCGCGCCGATCAGGGCGTTCAGCCCGGGATTGGCGAAGAAGGCGACGATGATCTGCTTGTAGAGCACGACCATCACCAGCGCGCAGAGCACGAGAAACACCAGCATCCGCACCAGGAAAATCCGGGGCGAGGATAGTTTGGTCAGCTCGATTTCCATCGCGGCGCGGGGGGAGGGGTTTTGGGTCATTGCCGGGCGTCATCCATGGCGTAGCGCGGTCGGTCGCCAATATGGCACAGGAACGGGGGGAGAAAAGGCCGGAATGCCTGCTTTTCATTCAGACCAAGGGGGAACCAGAAGTTGAAACCGGGCATTATCTCCGCGCGTATTTTTGGCAATGTTCGATGTCTGGCTTAGAGATATCGGGTTTTTGCATGACGCCTACTTACCTCGCGGCCCTCGTTCTGATTGCCGCTTCCCTCTCGATCCTGATGGCCGGCGCCTTTCTGGTGCAGCAGCGGACCGGCAATTCCGGCTGGGTGGACACCATCTGGACCTTCTCGCTCGGCCTGGTCGGCGTGGTCAGCGCGCTGTGGCCGATTGCGAACCAACCGCCGACCATCAGGCAATGGCTGGTGGCGGCGTTGGTGGCGATCTGGTCGCTGCGCCTCGGCATTCATATCGCTATTCGCACCACCGGCATCACCGACGACCCGCGCTACGCATCTTTTGCGAAAGAATGGGGCGTTAATGCGCCGCGGCGGATGTTCATCTTCCTGCAGAACCAGGCGCTCGGGACCATCCCGCTGGCGTTCGCGATCTTCGTGGCCGCGCGCCATCCCTCCGACGCGCTGCGCCTGCAGGACTATGTCGGCATAGCTATCCTTCTTATCGGCATCGCCGGAGAGGCGCTGGCGGATGCGCAGCTCAAACGCTTCCGGGAAAATCCCGCTAACAAGGGCCGGGTCTGCGACGTCGGGCTGTGGCGTTGGTCGCGGCATCCCAACTACTTCTTCGAATGGTTCGGTTGGCTCGCTTATCCCTTGATCGGCCTGTCGACTGATTATGCATGGGGCCTCGCGACGCTGCTGGCGCCGATCTTCATGTACTGGATCCTGGTTTACCAGACCGGTATCCCGCCGCTGGAGGAGCAGATGCTGCGCTCCCGCGGCGAGCGCTATCGCGACTATCAGTTGCGTACGAGTCGGTTCTTTCCGCTGCCGCCGCAGGCATGATCCAGGGAAGCGGGGCCGCTTCCGGGTAGACGATCATGCTGCAACAAGGGAAGTGGCCACATGAACTTCGTCTCGACCATCATTGGCACCGCCGAGCGCGTGCCGCTGCCCGACGCCATCATTCGCGCCGGGATTCAACGTCTGTGTTCGCGGACCGCGACACGTCTCACCGAATGCAATGCCAGGACCGATGCCGCTTTCGCCGACGAGATGGCGGCGCGCGCCATCGCCGAATTCACCGATGAGGCCAACGCCCAGCATTACGAAGTGCCGGCGGCATTCTTCGCCAAGGTGCTCGGGCCGAACCGCAAATATTCGTCCTGCTTCTACAAGGAGCCGGCCTCTACCCTGCGGGAAGCCGAGGAGGAGGCATTGCGCCAGACGGTGGAGCATGCCGAGCTTGCCGACGGCCAGTCGATCCTCGAGCTCGGCTGTGGCTGGGGTTCGCTGTCGCTGTGGATGGCGCGGCAGTTTCCGCATGCCCGGATCACGGCGGTATCGAATTCAAATTCGCAACGCGAATATATCGAAGACGAGGCGATCAGGCGCGGTTTGAAGAATCTGGGCGTCATCACCTGCGACATGAACAGGTTCGACATCGAAGAGCGCTTCGATCGCATCGTTTCGGTCGAGATGTTCGAGCACATGATGAACTGGCGTGAATTGCTGATCCGCCTTCGTTCATGGCTGAAGCCAAATGGCGGGCGCTTCTTCATCCACGTCTTCACGCATCGGTCAGGCTCCTATCTGTTCGATCGCTCCGATCGCGAGGACTGGATCGCGCAGCATTTTTTCACCGGCGGCATGATGCCGAGCCATCATCTGATCCGGCAATATGCCGAAATTTTCGAGGTGGAGAGGGAATGGCGCTGGAGCGGCACGCATTACCAGCGTACCGCGCAGGACTGGCTGCAGAATTTCGACGCGCACCGCGACGAGATCGAGCAGGTCCTGCGCGATGTCCATGGCGAGGACACCGCGCTCCGGATGCGACGCTGGCGCTGGTTCTTCCTCGCCACATCGGGACTGTTTGGTCATGCCGAAGGCAGCGAATGGGGCGTCAGCCACTACCGCATGAAGCCGGTGTAGATTCGATTCGTTCCAACGTCGCCTAACTTTGTTCCGGCTTGCCGCCTCGACGAGCAAGCATATGGCTGCGCGTTAACCATTTCCCATTTGGGGAGACTTTATCACGCCGACTCACATTCCGGTGAATCGGAAAAATCGCAGCGGTTTCAGCCCGCTACATCGTGTGACATTGAGCCGCCGCAAAACGTGTTGCGTTGCAACGGGCGAGGCCTATGTTGGCGTCATCAACGCGCGACGCCGTCGCGCCAACGTGGCTTTTTGTGCGCGTTTAGGTTCAACAGGGGCGACTGTTTCAATATGTCCGGCTTCCGCTCGCAATCGGCCTGCATTGCGTTGATGCTTGCTGTGCTGGCGCCAGTGCTTGCCGGATGCAAGGAGCCGACGGCAACGGCCTCGCCTGCAGCGCCTGAAATAGATGTTGGCGTCGTCGTGGTGCAGCCGCGTGCGCGCGCCCAGGTGCGCGAACTGCCGGGCCGTATCGCGCCGACGCGCGTCGCCGAAGTGCGTCCGCGGGTTTCCGGCATCATTGTCGAGCGGCTGTTCAACCAGGGCACCGAGGTGAAGGCCGGCGATCCCCTGTATCGGATCGATCCGCGCCCGTTCGAGGTCGAGGTGCAATCGACCGAGGCAGCGCTGGCACGCGCCAAGGCCGTGCTCGAGCAGGCAACCGCCCATGCCAACCGCATCGGCACGCTGACCAAGGAGCGGGCTGCTCCGGAAGCAAGGAATGAAGAGGCGATCGCCTCGCAGCGCCAGGCGGAAGCCGACGTCGCCGCGCGCAAGGCCGACGTCGCACGTGCCCGCCTCAATCTCGATTACGCCACCATCCGTGCGCCGATCGACGGCATCGTCGGTGCCGCCCATGTCACTGAAGGCGCGCTGGTCGTGCAGAACGACTCGACGAGCCTTGCCACCATTCAGCAGCTCGACCCGATCTATGCCGACTTCACCCAGTCGGTGAACGAGATGCACCAGCTGCGCCGCGCACTCGATACCGGCGAACTCGACCGCATCGCGCCCGATGCCGCGAAGGTGCGCCTCGTGCTCGACGACGGCGAGCTCTATCCGCTGCCGGGCAAGCTGCTGTTCTCCGAGGCCAAGGTCGATGCCCATACCGGGCAGGTGACGCTGCGCGGCGAATTCCCCAATCCGAAGCGTGAATTGCTGCCGGGCATGTATGTGCGCGTGCAGATCGAGCAGGGCATCGACTCCGACGCCATCGCGGTGCCGCAGCAGGCGATCCAGCGCAACAGCGGCGGCGGCAGCGAGGTGTTCGTGGTCAATGACGACGGCCGCGTCACCATCCAGCCGGTCAGGACCGGCTCGCTGCAGGACGGCGTGTGGTTCGTCACCGACGGCCTGAAGTCCGGCGACAAGGTCGTGGTCGAAGGTTTTCAGAAATTCACGCCCGGCGACAAGGTCAGGACGCAGTCCTGGGCCGAGGCGGACGCATCCGCGGATGTGACGCGACAATCGCACCGGTGATATCCGATGCCGAGCTTCTTCATTGACAGGCCGATCTTCGCCTGGGTCGTCGCGCTTTTCATCTGTCTGATCGGCGCGATCTCGATCCCGCTGCTGGCGGTCGCGCAATATCCGATCATCGCGCCGCCCTCGATCTCGATCTCGACCAGCTATCCCGGCGCCTCGCCGGAGAACCTCTACAACAGCGTCACGCGGCTGATCGAGGAGGAGCTCAACGGCGCCTCCGGCATCCTCAATTTCGAATCGACCTCCGACTCGCTGGGTCAAGTCGAGATCATCGCCAACTTCGTGCCGGGCACCGAGACCGGCGCCGCGTCGGTGGAAGTGCAGAACCGCCTCAAGCGCGTCGAGGCGCGGCTGCCGCGCGCGGTGATCCAGCAGGGCATCCTGGTCGAGGAAGCCTCCTCGGCGGTGCTGCAGATCATCACGCTGAATTCGACCGACGGTTCGCTCGATGAAATCGGCCTCGGCGATTTCATGATCCGCAACGTGCTCGGCGAAATCAGGCGCATTCCCGGCGTCGGCCGCGCCACGCTCTATTCCACCGAACGTTCGCTGCGCATCTGGATCGATCCGGCAAAGCTCGTCGGCTATGGCCTCACCGCCGACGACGTCAACAAGGCGATATCGGCGCAGAACGCCCAGGTGGCCTCGGGCAGCGTCGGCGCCGAGCCGAGCACGCCGGAACAGAAGATTTCGGCGCTGGTGCTGGTCAAGGGCCAGCTTTCCTCGCCGGACGAATTCGGCGCGATTACGCTGCGCGCCAATCCGGACGGGTCGACGGTGCGGCTGCGCGACGTCGCGCGCATCGAGATCGGCGGCCTGAGCTACCAGTTCAACACGCGGCTCAACGGCAAGCCGACCGCGGGTCTCTCGGTGCTGCTGTCCCCAACCGGCAATGCGCTGGCGACTGCCAGCGCCGTCGAGGCCAAGATGAAGGAACTGTCGAAGTTCTTTCCGGCCAATATCGGCTATGAAATTCCCTACAACATCACGCCCGTCGTCAAGGCCTCGATCAACAAGGTGCTGATGACGCTGATCGAAGCGGTGGTGCTGGTCTTCATCGTGATGTTCCTGTTCCTGCAGAACATCCGCTACACCATCATCCCGACCATCGTGGTGCCGGTAGCGCTGCTCGGTACCTGCGCCATGCTGATGGCGGCCGGCTATTCCATCAACATGCTGACCATGTTCGGCATGGTGCTCGCGGTCGGCATCCTCGTCGACGACGCCATCGTCGTGGTCGAGAACGTCGAGCGCATCATGGCGGAGGAGGGGCTGCCGCCGAAGGAAGCCACCCGCAAGGCGATGTCCCAGATCACCAGCGCCATCATCGGCATCACGCTGGTGCTGATGGCCGTGTTCGTGCCGATGGCGTTCTTCCCGGGATCGGTCGGCATCATCTATCGCCAGTTCTCGGTCACCATGGTCTCGGCGATCGCCTTCTCGGCGCTGATGGCGCTGTCGCTGACGCCGGCGTTGTGCGCGACGCTGCTGAAGCCGGTCGAGGCCGGTCACGGCCATGCCCGCACGGGCGTGTTCGGCTGGTTCAACCGCGTGCTCGAGTCGAGCCGCGGCGGCTATACGCGTACCGTAAAGGGTTCGCTGAAGCGCACCGGGCGGCTGATGCTGATCTACGCCGTGCTGCTGATCGGGCTCGGCTGGGCCTTCGTCCGGCTGCCCGGCGGCTTCCTCCCCGTGGACGACCAGGGCTTTATCACCACCGACGTGCAGACGCCGTCGGACTCCTCCTATGCCCGCACGGAAGCCGCGGTCGAGCAGGTCGAGAAATACTTACGCGAGCGCGCCGGCGTCGAGGACGTGACGTTCCTCACCGGTTTCAGCTTCCTCGGCCAGGGTATGAACACCGCGCAGGCCTTCATCACGCTGAAGGACTGGTCGGAGCGTGGCAAGAAAGATTCCGCCGCCGCGATCGTCGCCGACATCAATCGCGACCTGTCGTCGATCCGCGACGCCAAGATTTCGGCGCTGCAGCCGCCGCCGATCGACAATCTCGGCAACTCCTCGGGCTTCTCGTTCCGCCTGCAGGACCGCGGCCAGAAGGGCTATCCGGCGCTGGTCGCCGCCGCCGACCGCCTGATCGCCGAAGCCAATGCCAGCCGCGTGCTGCAGAAGGTCTATGTCGAGGGCCTGCCGCCGGCGCCGCAGGTCAATCTGATGATCGACCGTGAAAAGGCCGGCGCATTCGGCGTTACCTTCGAGGACATCAACCAGACGATCTCGACCAATCTCGGGTCGAACTACATCAACGACTTCCCGAACCGCGGGCGGATGCAGCGCGTGATCGTGCAGGCCGACCGCACCAGCCGCATGAACGCCGACGACATCCTCAAT
>Ga0081455_10005941_pt1 | contig 13250 bp, 13 predicted proteins | sample TabmetS3T2R1_FD_70207 | JGI IMG/M metagenome (GOLD analysis project Ga0081455, IMG submission 70207) | Tabebuia heterophylla rhizosphere microbial communities from the University of Puerto Rico - S3T2R1 | ecosystem: Host-associated > Plants > Roots > Rhizosphere ... | reverse complement strand
GGGGGGGCGGGGGGGGTGGAGGGCGGGATCAGCCCCGGCCAGCCGATCCGGGTCCGTGCCGCGATGAAGCCGTTCTCGACGGTCCCCAAGGCGCTCGCGACCGTGGACCTGGAGACCGGGCGGCCGGAGGTCGCGATCACCCAGCGCACCGACGTCTGCGCGGTGCCGGCGGGCGCCGTGGTGGGCGAGTCGGCCGTCGCGTTCGTGCTGGCGCAGGCCGTCCTGGAGAAGTTCGGGGGCGACGCCCTGCCCGAGACGCGGCGCAACCTGGACGCGTTCGTCGCCGGGCTGCCGTGATCGTCTATCTGGTGGGCATGCCGGGGTCGGGCAAGTCGACCGTCGGACCCGAGCTCGCGCGGCGGCTCGGCGTGCCCTTCGTCGAGCTCGACGAGGAGATCCAGCGCGCGGCGGGCGCCTCGGTGCGCGAGATCTTCGAGCGGGACGGCGAGGACCGCTTCCGCGAGCTCGAGGCGGCGGCGCTGGTACAGGCCGCCTCGCGCGACCCATCGGTGGTCTCGTGCGGCGGCGGCGTGGTGCTCGAGCCCGCGAACCGCGTCTCGCTGCGCGCGACCGGCGAGGTCGTCTTCCTGTCCGTGCCGCTGGACGTGCTTCGCGAACGTGTCGCGCCGAGTGCCGACCGGCCGCTGATCCGTTCTGAGGGCGACCTCGAGCGGCTGTTCCGCGAGCGCGAGCCGCTCTATCGCGAGTTCGCCGCGCACGTCGTGGACGCGAGCGGTCCGGTCGAGGACGTGGCCGCCGCCATCGAGCGGGAGCTCCTTCGGTGGAGCGCGTGACCGTCGCGGTCCCCGAACGCGCCTACGAGGTCTCGATCGGGACGGGCCTGCTGGCGCGAGCGAGCGAGCTGGTTCGCGACCTGCCGCCCGCGGCCGAGCGGGTCTTCGTCGTCGCCGACGCCCCGGTGGCCGAGCGCTACCTGGCGCCGCTCGCCGGGGGGTTCGAGGCGCGCGGGCTGGGCGTCGTCCACCTCGGCGTGCCCGAGGGCGAGGACGCCAAGTCCCTGCAGGTGATGACGGCGCTGCAACGTCAGCTCGCGACGCAGGAGGCGCATCGCGACGACCCGGTCGTCGCGCTCGGCGGCGGCGCGGTGGGCGACCTGGCCGGGTTCGTCGCTGCCACGTACATGCGGGGCGTCCCGTTCGTGCAGGTGCCCACCACGCTGCTCGCGCAGGTCGACGCGTCGGTGGGCGGCAAGACCGGCGTGAACCTGCCCGAGGGCAAGAACCTGGTCGGCGCGTTCCATCAGCCGGTGGCGGTGGTGGCCGACGTCGACACGCTGGCCACGCTCCCCGAACGCGCGTACCGCAGCGGCCTGGCCGAGGTCGCGAAGGTCGCGCTCACGCTCGACCCGGACCTGCTCCGAACCCTCGAGACCGATCCGGCGCCGCTGCTCGAACGCGACCCGGCGACCCTCGAACGCGTCGTGGCGCGCTGCGTGCGCGCGAAGGCCGACGTGGTCGCCCTGGACGAGCGCGACGCGGGCCGGCGCCTGGTCCTGAACTACGGGCACACGCTCGGGCACGCGCTCGAGCGGCTGGATGCGTTCGCCGGCCGCACACACGGCGAGGCGATCTCGCTCGGGATGGTGTTCGCGGCGCGGCTGGCCGAGTCGGCCGGACGCGCGCCGGAGGGCCTGGCGGCGCGGCACGCGCGGCTGCTCTCGTCGCTCGGCCTGGACACCGACGGCCCGCTCCCGCCCGCGGAGGAGATCGTGGCGTCGATGAGGCTGGACAAGAAGTACCGGGGCGGGATGCGCTTCGTCCTGCTCGAGGACGTGGGCCGCCCCTACGTGGACGACGTTGCGCCGGAACGTGTTCGCTCCGCGCTCGAGCAGGCCGGCGCGGGCGCGCAGGCGATGGGGGGCTGAGATGCGGGTGCTGTTCCTGTTCGGTCCGAACCTGGGCGCGCTCGGCCGGCGCGAACCCGAGCGCTACGGCACCCAGACGCTCGAGGAGATCATGGCCGAGGTGGCCGAACGGGGGACCCGCCTGGGCCACGAGACCACGTGGCGTCAGACCGACCACGAGGGCGAGCTGGTCGGCTGGCTGAACGGCGCCGCGGCGGAGGGCTTCGAGGCGGTCGTGATCAATCCGGGCGCGCTCTCGCACACGTCCTACGCCCTGCGCGACGCGGTCGAGGGCTCGGGCCTGCCGGTCATGGAGGTCCACATGACCAACATCTACGCGCGCGAGGAGTTCCGCCGGCACTCGGTGATCTCGGCGGTGTGCCGGGCCACGTTCTCGGGCGCCGGGGCCGGCGGGTACCACGTGGCGCTGGAGGCGCTGCCGTGGACCACCGACTGAGACGCGGCCGCCTGGGCGAGCGCCTCCCCGCGCTGGGGCTCGACGCCTTGATCGTCACCCGGCTGCCGAACGTGCGCTACCTCAGCGGCTTCACCGGCTCGAACGGCCAGGCGGTGGTCGCCGCGGACGGCTCGGCCGTGTTCCTGACCGATGGGCGCTACGAGGAGCAGTCGAGCCACGAGGTCCCCGACGTGCCGCGGGTCGCCTACACCGAGGGGTACCCCCGCCCGCTCGTGGAGGCGAGCCGAACGCTGGGTGCGTCGCGGGTCGGGTTCGAGCGCCGCGGCCTGACCTACGCGGGCTGGGAGCGGCTCTCCGAGGTGGCCGAGGGCCTCGAGCTCGTTCCCGCGGACGACGTGGTCGAGGCCCTGCGACGGGCCAAGGACCCCGAGGAGATACGCCTGATCGCGCGGGCCCAAGGCTTCGCGGACCAGGCGTTCGAGAAGGTCGTGCTGAACGGCGGCCTGCGCGCCGGCGTGACCGAACGCCAGCTCGCGCGCGAGCTCGAGGACGCGATGCTCGACGCGGGCGCCGAGGACCGTGGCTTCGACTCGATCGTGGCCTTCGGCGCGAACGCGGCCGAGCCGCACCACCACGTGACCGATCGCGAGCTCGCGCGGGGCGACCTGGTCAAGCTCGACTTCGGCGCCCGGTCGGACGGGTACCACTCGGACATGACGCGGACGGTCGCCTTCGGCGAGCCCGAGCCGCGGCTGCGCGAGATCCGCGACGTGGTGGCCCAGGCGCAGCGAGCGGGCGTCGCGGCCGTGCGGCCGGGCGTCTCCAGCGTCGACGTGGACGCCGCCGCGCGCTCGGTGATCGCTGCAGCCGGACTCGCGGACGCGTTCCCGCACGGGCTGGGCCACGGCGTCGGCCTGGAGATCCACGAGGACCCGTTCCTGCGTTGGGACGCGGGCGAGGACCTGGTCGAAGGCATGGTCGTCACGATCGAGCCCGGCGTGTACATTCCCGGGCTCGGAGGCGTCCGGATCGAGGACATGGTCGAGGTGACCGCCGACGGAGGCCGCGAGATCCCGCGTTCGACCAGGGAGCTGATCGTGCTGTGAGCGTGTCCACCAACGACCTGAAGAACGGCATGACGTTGGACCTGGACGGCACGCTGTTCCAGGTCGTCGAGTTCCAGCACGTGAAGCCGGGCAAGGGCGGCGCGTTCGTCCGCACGAAGCTGCGCAACGTCCGAACCGGCGCCGTGGTCGAGCGCACGTTCAACGCCGGCGTGAAGGTCGGCCTCGCGATCGTCGAGCGCAAGGAGATGCAGTACCTGTACCGCGACGGCGACGCGTTCACGTTCATGGACATGGAGTCCTACGAGCAGATCCCCGTCGAGGCCGGCGTGGTGGGTTCGGGCGCGAGCTGGCTCTCCGAGGGCTCGAGCGCGCAGGTCTCGATGCACCAGGGCACGCCGATCGCGGTGGAGCTCCCGGCGTCGGTCGCGCTGTCGATCACCAAGACGCAGCCCGCCGTCAAGGGCGACACCAAGACCAACGCGATGAAGCCCGCGGTCCTTGAGACCGGCGCCGAGATCCAGGTGCCGATGTTCGTGGACGAGGGGGAGCGCGTGAAGGTGGACACGCGCTCGGGCGCGTACATCGAACGGGTCAAGTGACCGGCACGCTGCGCGCGCGCGGATGACCGCGTGAGCTCGCGACGCCAGGACCGGCGCCTCGCTACCCAGATCCTGTTCCAGGCCGACGTCACCGGCACCGACGGTCCCTCGGCACTCGCCGCCTGGCTCGGGTCCGGCCGCGAGATCCCCGACTTCACGCGGTCGCTCGTCCAGGGTGTCTCCGATCACCTCGAGGAGATCGACCGCACGATCGCCGCGCACTCGGAGGGGTGGACCGTGGACCGGATGGCCTCGGTGGACCGAACGGTGCTCCGGGTGGCGGCCTACGAGCTGGCGTTCGGGCGCGACGTGCCGGTTGGCGTGGCGATCGACGAGGCGGTGCGGGCGGCCAAGGACCTGTCGACCGAGGACTCCGGACGGTTCGTCAACGGGATCCTCGGCAAGATCGCGCGGGAGCTCGACCCGAACCAGAGCTGAGGTGGGGCGGAGGCGTTCGGGAGCCGGTTATTCGGAGGAGGACGCCTTGCCCTCGGCGCGCTTCTCGGACTCGTCCGAGGTGCCGGCCTCATCGGCGCCCGAGGCCCCTTCGGACATCCCCTTCTTGAACTCGCTCGAGGACTTGCCGAGCGAGCGTGCGAGGTCCGGCAGCTTCTTCGCGCCGAACAGGAACACGATCAACGCGACGATGCCGACGATGACCCATTCGTTCATGCGAACCAGCCCTTTCCGTGGTCGGGGACAGTGTACGCCCGGGAGGGCTTCGGGGTCCGGCGTGGGGCCGTGTTATCCTGCGCCCAGCTTCCCCCTTTAAGTCCGGTCCTGCGAGGCCGGGAAGGGAGTGCCCAACGGTGACGCGCGACCACGACGCCCTGCCGCCCTCGCGGCCGGGCGTTTCCTCTTGATGGCCCCCGCCGGGCGGGGGGACGCCTGATGGGCGCCTCCAGCCTGATGGACGAGGCCGAGATCGGCCGGGCGCTGACCCGGATCGCCCACGAGATCCTCGAGCGCAACAAGGGCCCCGAGGCCGTGGTGCTGGTCGGGATCGCCGCGCGCGGGGACGACCTGGCCCGGCGGCTGGCCGGGGAGATCCTTCGGATCGAGGGGCGGGCGGTGCCCGTGGGGGCCCTCGACATCACCTTCTACCGGGACGACATCGGGATCCGGGCCGAGGCGCCCGAGGTGCACGAGACCCGGATCGACTTCGACGTGAACGACCGCGTCGTCGTGCTGGTCGACGACGTGCTGTTCACCGGCCGGACGATCCGCGCCGCCCTGGACGCGCTGGTCGATTTCGGGCGACCGACCGCGATCCAGCTCGCGGTGCTGGTGGACCGGGGTCACCGCGAGCTGCCGATCCGGGCCGACTTCGTCGGCAAGAACGTGCCGACCCGAAAGGACGAGGACGTTCGCGTGGCGCTCCGCGAGGTGGACGGCGAGGACGCCGTGCTCGTGCAGGACGCCGTGACGCAGATGGGGGAGCGAGGATGAACAGACACCTGTTGTCGATCCACGACGTGAGCGCAGAGGACGTCGTTCGGATCCTGGACACGGCCGAGTCCTTCCGAGAGGTCGGCACCCGGGTCATCAAGAAGGTGCCGGCCCTTCGCGGCCGCACGGTCGTGAACCTGTTCTACGAGAACTCGACGCGGACCCGGATCAGCTTCGAGCTCGCCGCCAAGCGCCTCTCGGCGGACGTGATCAACTTCGCGACCGGCGGCTCGAGCGTCTCCAAGGGCGAGAGTCTGAAGGACACCGCGCTGACGCTGCAGGCGATGGGCGCGGACGCGATCGTGATCCGCCACTCCTCCAGCGGCGCCCCGCTCACGCTCACGCGCTGGGTGCGCGGCAGCGTGCTGAACGCCGGCGACGGGACCCACGAGCATCCGACGCAGGCGCTGCTCGACCTGTACACGATGCGGGACCGCCTCGGGCGTCTGGAGGGCCTGCGCGTGGCGATCGTCGGCGACGTCCTTCACTCTCGGGTGGCGCGCTCGCTCTCGTTCGCGCTGGTCAAGATGGGGGCCGAGGCCACGCTGGTCGGGCCGCCCACGCTGATCCCGCCCGAGGCGCCCGCCTGGGGCGTGCAGGTCAGTCACGACATCGAGTCGGTCCTTCCCAAGCTGGACGTCTGCTACATGCTGCGCGTGCAGAGGGAGCGCCAGCGCCAGCAGTACGTGCCGAGCGTGCGGGAGTACGCGCGCATGTTCGGGCTGACGCGGGCGCGCGTCGACCTGCTGCCCGAGGGCGCGCTCGTGATGCACCCGGGCCCGATGAACCGCGGTGTCGAGATCGACTCCGACGTCGCCGACCTCCCGCGCGCCGTGATCGAGGAGCAGGTCACCAACGGCATCGCGATCCGGATGTCCCTGCTGTACCTGCTGCTCGGGGGTTCGGGCGCCGAGGGTGCGCCGCGCGCCGAGGAGGTGGGGGCCGATGTCTGAGCGCCTCCTGTTCCGGGGCGCCCGGGTGGTGGATCCCGCCTCGGGCCGCGACGAGGTCGCCGACGTGCTGGTGGAGGACGGGCTCGTCTCCTCGGAGGGCGCCGCGAACGCCACCGTCCTGGATTGCGACGGGCTCGTGCTCGCGCCGGGGCTCGTCGACCTGCACACGCACCTGCGCCAGCCGGGCCGAGAGGACAAGGAGACGGTCGAGACCGGCTGCCGGGCGGCGGCGCTCGGCGGCTACACCGCGGTGGCGGCGATGGCGAACACCGAGCCACCGGCCGACTCGGCCGCGGTGATCCACGAGGTCCGCGACCTCGCCGGCGCCGCCGGCCTGTGCGAGGTCTTCCCGGTCGGCGCGATCACCCGCGGCCTGGCGGGCGAGGAGATGGCCGAGCTCGGCGAGATGGTCGAGGCCGGCGTCCGGGTCTTCAGCGACGACGGGCACTCGGTGCCGAACGCCCGGCTGCTTCGCAACGCGATGACCTACGTGCGCGCCTTCGACGACGTCGTGCTCGCGGAGCACTGCGAGGACGGGTCGCTCGGCGAGGGCGGGCAGATGCACGAGGGCCTGATCTCCTCCTCGCTCGGCCTGGCGGGCGAGCCGCGCGAGGCCGAGGAGGTGATCGTCGCTCGCGACCTGGCCGTGGCCCGGCTCACCGGCGGACGGCTGCACCTGTGTCACCTGTCGTCCGCGGGCTCGGTGGAGCTGGTCCGCCGCGCGAGGGCCGAGGGCGTCCGGGTCTCGGCAGAGGTCACCCCGCACCACCTGGTGTTCAGCGAGGAGGACCTGGTCACCTACGACACGAACATGAAGATGAAGCCCCCGCTGCGCTCGACGGAGGACCGCGCGGCGCTTCGGCGAGCGCTGGCCGAGGGCACGATCGACGCGGTCGCGACCGACCACGCGCCGCACGCGGTCGAGGAGAAGGAGGCCGAGTTCGACCAGGCGCCGTTCGGCACGATCGGCCTGGAGACCGCGCTCGCGGCCGTCCTCACGCATCTGGTGGAGCCGGGCGAGCTCTCCCTGTCGCGGGCGATCGAGGCGCTGTCGACGGCGCCCGCGCGGATCCTGGGCGCGCACCAACACGGCGGGCCGATCGAGCCCGGGCGGCGGGCGAACCTGGTCGCGTTCGATCCGGCGGCCGAGTGGGCGGTGGAGCCGCCGTTCGGGTCCCGCAGCCGGAACTCCTCCTTCCTGGGCCGGACGCTCCGGGGCCGCGTCGTGCACACGATGCTGGCCGGCGACCTCGTCGTGGCCGACGGGAAGGCGCAGCGGTGACCGATGCCCTGCTGGTGCTCGAGGACGGCACCGCGTTCCGGGGCACGGCGTTCGGTGCGGAGGGCGAGACGTTCGGCGAGGCGGTGTTCAACACCGGGATGTCCGGCTACCAGGAGGTGCTGACCGACCCCTCCTACGCGGGCCAGGTCGTGACGATGACCGCGCCCCAGGTCGGCAACTACGGAACCGATCCGGACGAGGCCGAGTCCGACCGCGTCCACGTCAGCGGGTTCGTCGTGCGGGAGGCGGCGCGCAGGCCCTCGAACTGGCGCGCCGTGCGTTCGCTCGACGAGGAGCTCGCGGAGGGGGGCGTGGTCGCGATCGAGGGCGTCGACACCCGCCGGCTCACCCTGGCGGTCCGAGAGCGCGGCGCGATGCGCTGCGGGTTGTCGACGGTCGACACCGACGCCGCCTCGCTGCTCGACCGCGTTCGAGCCCAGCGGGGGATGGAGGGAGCGGATCTCGCCGGGGGCGTCACCGCGTCCGAGCCGTACGAGGCGGCCGACCTGGTCGGCCCGGCGTCCGATGCCCTCGGTCCCGTGTTCCGCGTGGCGGCGTACGACTTCGGCCTCAAGCGGAACATCCTTCGCCGTCTCTCGGCCGCCGGGATCGAGGCGACGGTCGTCCCGGCCACCACCCCGGTGCGTGACGTGCTCGGGGGTGGCTTCGACGGGGTGTTCCTGTCCAACGGGCCCGGGGACCCGGCCGCCACGGCGTACGGGATCGAGGCCTGCCGCGGGGTGCTCGGGATGGCGCCCGTGTTCGGGATCTGCCTGGGGCACCAGCTGCTGGGGCTCGCGCTGGGCGGACGCACCTACAAGATGCCGTTCGGACACCGCGGGCTGAATCAGCCGGTGCGCGACCGGCGCACCGGGCGGGTGGAGGTCACCAGCCACAACCACGGGTTCGCGGTCGATCCGGACGGGTGGGCCCGGGAGGGGGACCTGGCCGAGACCGCGTTCGGGCGCGCCGAGCTCACGCACTGGAACCTGAACGACGGCACGCTCGAGGGCCTGCGGTGCCTCGACGTGCCCGCCCTGTCCGTGCAGTACCACCCCGAGGCCGCGCCGGGGCCGCACGACGCCCGCTACCTGTTCGACGACTTCCGCGCGTTGATGGCGGCGGCCTGATGCCCAGGCGCACCGACATCCGGCGCATCCTGGTGGTCGGCTCGGGCCCGATCGTGATCGGGCAGGCGTGCGAGTTCGACTACTCGGGGACGCAGGCGTGCAAGGTGCTGCGGCGCGAGGGGTTCCACGTGTCGCTGGTCAACTCCAACCCCGCCACGATCATGACCGACCCCGAGTTCGCCGAGGCGACCTACGTCGAGCCGCTCACGCCCGGGTCGGTCCTGCGGGTCCTCGAACGCGAACGCCCCGACGCGCTGCTGCCCACCCTCGGCGGCCAGACCGGGCTCAACGTCGCCGTGGCGCTCGCCGAGTCCGGCGACCTCGAGCGCCTGGGCGTCTCGCTGATCGGCGCCGGCCTGGGGGCGATCCACCGCGCGGAGGACCGCAGCGGGTTCAAGCGCACGATGGCGCAGGCCGGGCTCGAGACGCCGCGCGCCGGCATCGCCACGACGGTCGAACGAGCGCTCGAGCTCGGGGCGCGGATCGGGTACCCGCTGATCGTGCGGCCCTCGTTCACCCTGGGCGGCGGGGGGAGCGGGTTCGCGAGGGACGAGGACGAGCTGCGGGCGCTCGCGACGCGGAGCCTCGCGATCAGCCCGGTGACCGAGATCCTGGTCGAGGAGTCGGTAGCCGGGTGGAAGGAGTTCGAGCTGGAGGTGATGCGCGACGCCGCGGACAACGCGGTGGTGATCTGCTCGATCGAGAACGTCGACCCGATGGGCGTGCACACGGGCGACTCGATCACGGTCGCGCCCGCGATGACGCTCTCGGACCGCGAGTACCAGCGCATGCGCGACGCGGCGCTCGCGTGCATCCGGGCCGTCGGCGTCGAGACGGGCGGCTCGAACATCCAGTTCGCGGTCGACCCGCGCACGGGACGGCAGGTGCTGATCGAGATGAACCCGCGTGTGTCGCGCTCCTCCGCGCTCGCGTCCAAGGCCACCGGGTTCCCGATCGCGAAGATCGCGGCGCTGCTCGCGGTCGGCTACACGCTGGACGAGATCCCCAACGACGTGACCGGCGTGACGCCCGCCGCGTTCGAGCCGACGCTTGACTACGTCGTGGTGAAGGTGCCGCGGTTCGCGTTCGAGAAGTTCCCCGACGCCGACCCGGTGCTCACCTCGACGATGAAGTCGGTGGGCGAGGTGATGGCGATCGGACGCACGTTCAAGGAGGCGCTCGGCAAGGCGTGGCGCTCGCTCGAGCGGCCCGAGGCCGACCTCGGGGGAGCGGCGGAGGCGGGGCCGGACGAGGCGCTCGCCACGCCGACCGAGCGGCGCCTGCACCAGGTGGAGGCCGCGCTGCTCCAGGGCCGCTCGGTGGACGAGGTGGCGGCGGCGAGCTCGATCGACCCCTGGTTCGTCGACCAGATCGCGCAGGTGGTGGAGGAGGTCCGGCGGCTGGAGGGACGCTCGCTCGAGGACCTGGACGCCTCCGACGTGCGCCGGGCCAAGCGCGCGGGCCTGTCCGACCGGCGGATCGGCGCGCTCGTCTCCGCGAGCGAGACGCGGGTGCGCGAGCGGCGGGCCGCGCTCGGCCAGCGCGCGGTGTTCAAGACCGTGGACACGTGCGCCGGCGAGTTCCCGGCCCGGACCCCGTACCACTACTCCTGCTATGAGGAGGAGGACGAGCGACGGCCGGCCCAGCGCGACCGCGTGATCATCCTGGGCGCCGGGCCGAACCGGATCGGGCAGGGGATCGAGTTCGACTACGCCTGCGTGCACGCGGCGTTCGCGCTGGAGCAGGCCGGGTACGAGGCCGTGATGGTGAACTCGAACCCCGAGACGGTCTCGACCGACTACGACACGAGCGCGCGCCTGTACTTCGAGCCGCTGTCGACCGAGGACGTCCTTGCCGTCTGCGAGGCCGAACGGCCGGTCGGCGTGATCTGCCAGTTCGGCGGGCAGACGCCGCTGCGTCTCGCGCACGAGCTCGAGGCGGCGGGCTTCCGGGTGCTGGGCACCGAGGCGTCCTCGATCGACCTGGCCGAGGACCGGGGGCGGTTCGCGGCGCTGCTGCGCGAGCTCGGGATCGCCGCCCCCGCGCACGGGGAGGCGGGCGACGTCGACCAGGCCCGGGCGATCGCCGCGCGGATCGGATACCCGGTGGTGGTCCGGCCCTCCTATGTACTCGGCGGCCGCGCGATGGAGATCGTGTACGCGGAGGACGAGCTGGAGCGTTTCGTGACGAGCGCCGCGGCCGCCGGCCCCGAGCACCCCGTGCTGATCGACCGGTTCCTGGAGGGCGCGGTCGAGATCGACGTGGACGCCGTCTGCGACGGCACCGAGGTGTTCGTCGGGGCGGTGATGGAGCACATCGAGGAGGCGGGGATCCATTCGGGCGACTCGTCGTGCCAGATCCCGCCGGCGACGCTGTCGGACGAGGAGCTGGACGAGATCGAACGCATCACGCGGACCCTGGCGCTCGAGATGCGGGTCCGCGGCCTGATCAACCTGCAGCTCGCCGTGAAGGACGAGCGGATCTGGGTGCTCGAGGCCAACCCGCGCGCCTCGCGCACGGTGCCGTTCGTCTCCAAGGTGACGGGCGTCCCGCTCGCCAAGGTCGCGACCTCGGTGCTGCTGGGCCGGACGCTGGCCGAGCTCCGCGACGAGGGCCTGGTGCCGTCGGACGGTCGGCACTACCTGCACCTTCCGTACTCGGCGGTGAAGGCGGCGGTGCTGCCGTTCGGACGCTTCCCGGGCGTGGACACGATCCTGGGCCCGGAGATGCGGTCGACGGGAGAGGTCATGGGCATCGACGCCGACCCGGGGTGGGCGCTCGCCAAGGCCCTGATCGCGAGCGGCGCGTCGCTTCCCACCGAGGGCACGGTGTTCGTCTCGGTCGCCAACCGGGACAAGCGCTCGATCGTCTACCCGGCCAAGCGCCTGGCCGACCTCGGGTTCCGGCTCCTCGCGACGCGGGGGACCGCGGCGGTGCTCGAACGCGCGGGCGTGGCGGTCACGCGCGTGGCGAAGGTGTCCGAGGGCGGTCGCTCGGTCGTGGACCTGATCCACGACGCCCGGGTGGACATGGTGGTGAACACGCCGTTCGGCCGCGGGCCGCGGACCGACGGCTCGCTGATCCGAACGGCGGCGGCGCAGGCCGGCATCCCGTGCATCACGACGCTCCCCGGGTTGTTCGCGGCGCTGCGAGGCATCGAGGCGCTGCTCGGGACCGCGGGCGAGCCCCGGTCGATCCAGGAATGGCACGAGCGCGGGCACGCTGCCTCCGCGGTGCAGGAGCGGCTGGCGTTCGAGGAGCGCTCGGCCGGCGTGGTGGCCTCGTGAGGCGCGTCCGGGCAGAGGTGCTGAACGCGCGGCGGATCGGCGCGTACCACTCGATCACGATCGTCGCGCCGGAGGTGGCCGACAAGGTGCGTCCGGGCCAGTTCGTGTCGGTGGGGATGCCGCAGGGGCGCACGTTCATGCTCCGGCGTCAGTTCTCGATCCACCAGGCGTCGCGGCGCGGCGGATGGGCGGGGACGCTCGAGTTCGTGTTCGACCCGCGCGGGCCGGGGACGACGTGGCTCGCCGAGGTCAAGGCGCACCAGTTCCTGGACGTGATCGGTCCGCTCGGCAAGGCCTTCGCCTACCCGGCCAAGCTGTCCGGCTGCCTCCTGGTGGCCGAGGGGCACGGCTCCGCGCCGCTGTACTTCCTCGGCCAGGAGCTGCGCGCGCGCGGCAAGCGCGTCGACATGCTGGTCGGCGCCGAGGGCGAGGATCAGGTGTTCAAGCCGATCGAGGGCAAGCGCCTGTCCCAGACGATCGTGATCACCACGCAGGACGGGAGCCTGGGCGAGACCGGGGGCGTGATGGATCACCTGTCGCAGGTCGTCGAGTCCACGGGCGCGCAGGTGATCTACGCCGCGGGACGGCGCTCGACGCTTCGCCGGGTCGCGGAGTTCTGCGCCCAACGCCAGATCCCGTCGCAGGTGGCGGTCGAGGAGGAGATGGCGTGCGGCATCGGCCTGTGCTTCTCGTGCGCGGTGCCGGTGATCCGCAAGGACGGGTCGGGCTACGACAACCTGCGCGCGTGCATCGACGGTCCGGTGTTCAACCCCGCCCGCATCCTGTGGGACCGGTGGCTCGGCGAGGACCAGCTCCGGAGCGTCACGCCGCCCGAGGGCTTCCCGGTGGTCAAGGCCTGGCCGGGATGAGGCCGGATCCGACCGTCGACCTGAACGGCCTGCGGTTCCCGCACCCGGTGCTCGCGGCCTCCGGATGCCTGGCCGTCGGCCACGACGTCCCCGCGCTCGCCGAACCCCACAAGCTCGGCGGCGTCGTGACGCGGAGCCTGACGTTCGGTCCCTCGAAGGGGTGGCCGACGCCGCGAACGGCCGAGACGTCCTCCGGCCTCCTGTCGGCGGTCGGCCTGCAGAACCCCGGGGTCCTGGACTTCATCGAACGCGACCTGCCGAGGCTCGCGAAGACCGGGGTGCCGGTGATCGCCTCGGTCGCGGGCTCGAGCCTGAGCGAGTACGTCGACGTC
>Ga0081455_10005940_pt1 | contig 13251 bp, 12 predicted proteins | sample TabmetS3T2R1_FD_70207 | JGI IMG/M metagenome (GOLD analysis project Ga0081455, IMG submission 70207) | Tabebuia heterophylla rhizosphere microbial communities from the University of Puerto Rico - S3T2R1 | ecosystem: Host-associated > Plants > Roots > Rhizosphere ... | reverse complement strand
GCCATCACCGCAGCCAGGCGCAGCCCCGACTTCCCCGATGTGCCCACACTCGAGGAGGCCGGTGTCGGCGATATGGAGATCTCGCTGTGGACCGGCATCGTGGCGCCCATCCATACGCCGCCGGAGATCGTGACCCTGCTGCAGCAGACGATCCGCCAGGTGCTGGCGCTGGGCGAGGTGCGCGATGCCCTGACGGCGATTGCGGTCGAGCCGCGCAGCACGACACCCGAGGAATATCGCGACCTGATCGCCCGCGACACCGCGCGCTGGAAGGCGGTGGCGGCGGCCGCGAACATCAGGCTGGAATGAAGCCCGCGGTGTCGGCCAATATGGACCTCCTTCGGCGGCTCTACGAGCGTTTCAATGCGCGCGATATGGAAGGCGTGCTGGCCTCCTTGCACGACGACGTCATATGGGCGAATGGCCAGGACGGCGGCCATGAGCACGGTCGCGCCGCGGTCCGCCGCTACTGGACACGCCAATGGGCGATGATCGATCCTCATGTCGAGCCGGTCGGCTTCTCGAATGGCCCCGAGGATGAAATCGTCGTCGCAGTCCGCCAGACTGTGCGAGATCTTTCGGGCAAGCTGCTGGCCGACAAGACGGTGACCCATGTCTTCCGCATCGACGACGGCCTGATCAGGCGTTTCGACATCCGTACGATCACAGAGTGAGGACGCGATGGACAGCATCAACGAAGCCCGTCATTCGGCGGCACACTACTTCCTCGAAGGCCTGACCGAGATCGGCTGCGACTATCTGTTCTGCAATTTCGGCACCGACCACGCGCCGATCATCGAGGCGATGGCGGCTTTCAAGCGCGACGGCCGCAAAGCGCCGCAGACCATCATCTGTCCGCACGAGATCACCGCGGTGCACATGGCCGCGGGCTATACCGTAGCGACTGGTCGCGGCCAGGGCGTGATGGTGCATGTCGACGCCGGCACCGCCAATTCGGCCATGGCGTTGCATAATCTCTGCCGCGGGCGCATCCCGGTGCTGCTGATGGCCGGCCGCGCCCCCTTCACCACGCGCGGCGAGCTTTTAGGCACACGCGATACCTACGTGCACTTCGTGCAGGAGCCGTTCGACCAGGCGAGCATCGTGCGGCCGTATACCAAGTGGGAATACAACCTGCCCTCGGGCGTCGTCGCCAAGGAGGCGCTGCGCCGCGCCCACACCGTGATGATGAGCGACCCCCAGGGGCCGGTCTACATGACCTTCCCGCGCGAGACCCTGACCGAGCTGTGGTCCGAGGGGCAGATCCGCTCCTATCCCGAGGAGCGCTTCGGACCGGCCGGCGTGGGCGCCGTCGATCCGCAATCGGTCGAGGCCATCGCCACCAGGCTGCTCGCAGCGGAGCGACCGCTCTTGATCACGGCCTATGCCGGCCGCAACCACGCTGCGGTCGCCGTGCTCGACGAGCTGGCCCGCTTCGCCGGCATCCGCGTGGTCGAGTTCTTCCCGGTCTACGTCAACCTGCCGCACGATTCGCCGTGCCATGGCGGGTTCATGCCGGCCAAGGCGCTGGCCGACGCGGATGTCGGCCTGCTGGTCGATGTCGACGTGCCGTGGATCCCGAAGGACATGCCGGACAATCCCGCGACATGGTGGGCGCATGTCGATGTCGATGCCGAGAAGCGCGCCTTCCCGATGTGGACCTTCCCGGCGAACCTGCGTCTGCAGGGCGACAGCTGCCGCTTCTTGGCTGATCTTCTGGCCGTGTTGAAGGCGCGGGCCGATGCAGGCTTCAAAACTCGTGCGGCGGCGCGCGTGAAGGCGATGGCCGAGGAGGCCAAGGGCCGTCGCGCGCAAGCGACCAAGCTGGCCGCCGATCCTGGCGCTGTCGCCGAGATCAACACGCATTTCCTGTGTGCGGCCTTGAACAAGGCGCTCGGGCCGTCCGACATCGTGATCAACGAGGCGATCCGCAACGGACCGGTGGTGTTGCAGCAGATGCCGCGCACCGAGCCCGGCAGCATGGTCGGCCTCGCCGGCGCCGGCCTGGGATTCTCCGGCAGCGTGGCGCTGGGGCTGAAGCTGGCGATGCCCGACCGCATCATCGTGCCGATCATGGGTGACGGCTGCTTCTATTTCTCCAATCCGCAGTCGGTGCTCGGCGTGTCGCAGAAATACGGGCTGCCCATCTTCGCGGTCGTGCTCGACAATTCGGGCTGGGGCGCGGTGAAGGAAGCGACGCTCAAGGTCTATCCGGCCGGCGAGGCCAATGCTCGCAGCGACTTCGGTGCCGCCTTCGCCCCTGCGACGGACTTCGCCAAGATCGCGGAAGCCTGTGGTGCGCATGGCGAGCTGGTCTCCGACCCGGCGGGCGTCGACGGCGCCATTGCTCGCTGTCTTGCGGCGGTGCGATCGGGACGATCCGCCGTGCTTCATGCGAAGGTGACACGGATCTAGCGGCTACGAGAGGCCATGACGGAAAACGCTCGCCATGTCGCGCTGCGACCAGAGCCCTGGGATGGGGGTATCGCCGCGTTGGCGATCGACGAGATCGTGTCGGACACGCTCACGCATTTCCAGGAGGAGGCGTTCTGGCCGGCCCATCCCCTCGACGACACGAAGGATGGCCATAGCGGCTTCTATTTCGGCGCCGCCGGCGTGATATGGGGGCTCGACTATCTGCAGCGGGTCGGTGCGACCACGACGGCTGCCGACTTTCGGCCCATCCTGATGCGCTTGCTCGAAGCGACACAAGCAGAGATGGCGGGCTATGGGGAGTACGCGTCGCATGGTTCGCTGCTGTTCGGCGATCTCGGCACGGCGCTCGTCATGATGCGTCTGGCGCCTACCTCATCCATCGCCGATCTGATCTACGTGCGTGCCGAGGCCAACACGCGCCTGCCGGCCCGCGAGCTGATGTGGGGCATGCCGGGCTCGATGCTCGCCTGTGTGCACATGGCGGAGATGACTGACGAACCACGCTGGCCAGCGCTCTTCAAGGTGCAGGCGGAGCGCCTGCTGGGCGAGCTGGAGGAAACTGCAAACGGACCCTTGTGGACGCAAGACCTCTACGGGCGGAAGGCGCCCTATCTCGGCCCCGTTCACGGCTTTGCCGGCAACATGATCCCGCTGATACATGGCTGGCGGTGGCTGACCGAAGGTCAGCGCCAGCAGGTCGCGGACGCCGCGACGCGCGCGCTGGTTGCCAACGCCTGGCCCTTGGAACACGGCGTGTCCTGGCATCCCGTCGCCGGTCGGGAGGATGCACCTTATCTCTGCCAGCACTGTCACGGTGCGCCGGGCATGGTGACGACCTTCGGCGACGCGCCTTTCAGGTCGCCCGACCTCGAGTCCGTCCTGATCAAGGGCGGAGACTTCACGTGGTCGGCCGGTCCGCTCGCCAAGGGCTCCAACCTATGTCACGGCACCGCCGGCAACGGCTATGCCTTCCTGAAGCTCTATCGCCGCACAGACGATCCGCTCTGGCTCGAACGGGCGCGTGCCTTCGCCATGATGGCGATCGCCCAATGCCGAGAGGCGCGCGAGCTGGTGGGACGCGGACGATATTCGCTGTGGACCGGAGACGTCGGACTGGCCGTCTATCTGTGGGATTGCATCACCGCGGATCCGTACTTTCCGTCGGTCGACGTGTTCTAGAACGATATCCTGCAAACCGCGGCAGGATATCAGTCCGCTCAAGAGCGTCGGGCTTCACAAGCTCAAAGGCGATCGAGCCGGGCAGTGGGCGATGACGGTGAATGCGCGCTGGCGCATCTGCTTCGCCTTCAGGAAGGGTGACGCTTACGATGTTGAAATCGTCGACTATCATAGAGGGTAGACCATGCCGCCCGCAGTACATCCTGGTCGTCTCCTGAAGCGCGAGCTGGAGGCGCGCCATCTCAGCGCCAGTCGACTCGCGATCGAGCTCGGAGTGCCGTCTGGCCGCATCATCGATATTCTGAATGGTCGCCGGTCCATTACCGCCGATACGGCCGTGCGGCTGGGTCGCTATTTCGGCAATCGCGCACAGTTCTGGCTTGAGCTGCAAAGCCAGCACGATATCGCCGTGATCGAGCGAGAACAGGGCGCAGAAATCACGCGGCGCGTTCGGCCAGCCAATGCGGCGTGACGCCAATCTCTTGTAGGGAGACCAGGAAGGTGGCCAAGGATCTGAGCAAGCTGAGCCGCGCGGTGTCCCACGCGCTGCGCCACGAACCTTGGATCTACGAGCTCGAGCTTGATGACGAAGGCTGGACCGACGTCGCCGCGCTGCTTGCTGCCTTGCGGCAAGAGTCTGACTCATGGGCAGACCTTCAGCCGCATGACCTCGAAGACATGATCCGAACATCGTCCAAGCAGCGGCATGAGATTGCAGAAGGACGAATCCGCGCGCTTTATGGCCATTCGTTGCCCGGCAAGCTGATCAAGACCGAGAGCAGGCCTCCGCGCGTGCTGTTTCATGGAACCGCGCCATCGGTGGTATCCGGCATTCGGCGCGAGGGGCTGCTGCCCATGGGGCGGCAGTACGTCCATCTATCCGTCGACCGGGCGATGGCCAACTTGGTTGGACGGAGAAAGGGACCATCGCCGGTTGTGGTGTCGGTCGACGCCGAAGAGGCCTGGACTGCCGGCGTTCGCTTCTATGTAGGCAACGATCACGTATGGCTGGCGGACCATGTGCCCGCTGAGTATGTCCGCATGGACTGACTGGTCGCGCCTTGCGCTCGCCGTGCAAGATGGCCTTTGCTCACGACCTGAGGGCGCTGTGCCGGGCTGCTTCCTCATGTTTATCAATAAAGTAGGAACTATTGTGAACAGTCGACATCGACTTTGCCCTGCATCGATAAGGCGGCGGACTGCCGCGTTGATCGGGCCAAGGAAACCTGTCCTATGGCTGCAAATGTGACAGCTGCGTCATGGAAGTGAGGAACAATGCCTGATACTGCCGCCGTGCTCGCACCGTTCTCTGCGCGGACCGTCGAGCATTTCGATGTCCTGATCGTTGGCGCCGGCATTTCCGGCGTGGGTGGCGCCTACCACCTCACGCAGCAGTGCCCGGGCACGAGCTTCGTCGTCCTGGAGACGCAGGAGAGCTTCGGCGGCACCTGGATCACCCACCGCTATCCGGGCATCCGTTCCGATAGCGACCTTTACACTTTTGGGTATCGCTTCAAGCCCTGGACGGGCAAGCCGATCGCCACTGCCGAGGAGATCCTGGCCTACATGGGCGAGGTGATCGAGGACAACGATCTCGCACGGCATATCCGCTACCGCCATCGCATCCTGTCGGCGCGCTGGTCGAGCGCCGACAACCGCTGGACGATCGAAGGCGAGCGCATGGATACCGGCGAGGCGTTTCGCATGACCGCGGGGTTCCTGTGGATGTGCCAGGGCTACTACCGGCACTCCGAAGGCTATACGCCGGAGTGGGAGGGCATGGCCGACTTCAAGGGCCGCATCGTCCATCCCCAGAGCTGGCCAAAGGATCTCGACTACAAGGGCAAGCGGATGATCGTCATCGGCTCGGGCGCCACGGCGGCGACCCTGGTGCCCAACGTCGCCGACGACTGCGCCCATGTCACCATGCTGCAGCGCTCGCCGACCTACTTCATCCCAGCGCGCAATGCCAACGATCTCGCCGACCAGCTGCGCCAGCTCGAGGTCGACGAGTCCTGGATCCACGAGATCGTGCGCCGGCGCATCCTGCGTGACCAGTCGGTCTTCACCCAGCGTTCGTTCGAGGAGCCCGAGAAGGTGAGGGACGAGCTGCTGGCCGGCGTGCGCGCCTATCTCGGCCCCGACTACGACATCGCCACGCACTTCACGCCAAGCTATCGGCCGTGGCGCCAGCGCATCGCCTTCGTGCCGGACGGCGACCTGTTCCGCGGCATCCGCAGCGGCAAGGCCTCGGTGGTCACCGGCGAGATCGAGCGTTTCACCGAGAAGGGCATCAAGCTCAAGTCCGGCCAGGAGGTCGAGGCCGACATCATCGTCACCGCCACGGGATTCCATCTCAATGCGCTGGGCGACATCGCCTTCGCGATCGACGGCGCGCCGCTCGATTTCGCGCAGACGGTGACCTATCGCGGCATGATGTTCACCGGCGTGCCCAACATGGCCTGGGTGTTCGGCTATTTCCGCGCCAGCTGGACCTTGCGCGCCGACCTCGTCGCGGACTTCGTCTGCCGCCTGCTCGGCCACATGAAGGACAAGCAGGCGCGCCGGGTCGAGGTGGCGCTCCGGCCCGAGGACAAGGACATGCCGCTGCTGCCCTGGATCGACACCGAGAACTTCAATCCCGGCTACGTGCTGCGCGGCATGCACCTCTTGCCCAAGCGCGGCGACAAGCGCGAGTGGCAGCACACCCAGGACTACTGGCGCGAGAAGAACGAGTTCCCCGCAATCGACCTCGACGACGCGGCCTTTGTCTACGCTTAGGCGAAGCGATCATCGCCTGCCTTGCTTCAATTGCGGCGTGCTTCCTTCCGTCGTTTCGACGATCTCGTTAACCCCAGTCGGGGGAATCCTGGTGCGGAAACTCATGAAGCTTTCGGACTTGACGCAAGGCACGCTGACGAAGTGGCCTTTCGGCCTAAGAGGTCTTCAGCGCTCCACCTCCCTGATCATTGAGACGATGACCTTGCGCAAGTCCGGCAGCGACCGCGTCGCGATCTTCCAGACGATGAGGTCGTCCACGCGCTGATAGTGATGCCGGAGCAGATTGCCGATGGTCGCAATTTCGTGCCAGGGCTGGTTGGGAAACCTGTCTTTCAGGTCATCGGGAATGTGACGACTTGCCTCCGACACGATCTCTATACAACGCTCGACTGCCCGGCGAAGACTTGAAGTCTCGGCGATAGCTTCCGACATCGACGCTTTCCGTCATCTCCATCACACCGTCGATGGCCTCGAGAATGTCGCGGAGGCGGACCAACTGTGGACGCTTCACGCTAGAAGATCCTGATCGCTTCGGCCTCGATGGCGGGACGCAGAAAAGGATGCAAGCCTTCACGGGTGGTCAGATCGGCGGGATGCCCCAGCTCCTGGGAGAGGCGCTCACGCAGGCGGATCAGTTCGACGAAGCTGAACTTGTCAGGATCGTAATCAATGAACAGATCGATGTCGCTCGTCTCCGTAGCCTCTCCCCGGGCGGCCGAGCCGAACAGGTAGAGCGAGGTCGCGCCGAACGCGCGGATGTCAGGCGCTCGTCTGCGGAGTTCGGCGATGAGCTCAGCGGAGGTCATCATCAACCCTATCATAGCTTGCGACGGCGTGCTCCGGAGACCTTTGGGACAACGATCGCGGTCGGTTGCTCGACCCTCCAGCATTCTAGTTGCAAGCCCCTTGACCCGCCCGGCGCGCGGCTGGCACTGTCGCGGCCGATGATGTCTGGCATCCCTTCACCGATTTCTCCCCGCATCGGGGGTCGATGGTGGCGCGCGGCTGAGTAGTCGCCCGGGCCGGCATGGCCCGTTCCACCATTCGCGCCGGCGTCGGCTGGCCATCGGGAAGTGCCCATCATGTTCGACGATATCGACTATGTGACCGCCGGCGGCGTGCGCGTCGCGCGGCGCACCATCAACCTGCCGTTCGCCCAGGCGCTCGACGGCGTGGCCCAGCGCCTCGACACGCGGCGCGGCGCGCTGCTCTCGAGCTCGTACGAGTTTCCCGGGCGCTACAAGCGCTGGAGCATGGCGTTCTACGACCCGCCGCTCGAGCTTGCGACGCGGGGCGATCGTTTCGCGCTCACCGCGCTCAACCTGCGCGGTCGCGTGCTGCTGCCCGGCCTGGCGCGCGCGCTCGACGGTCACCCGCACGTGGCCGAGCTCGTGGTAGCGGCCGACGCGGTGAGCGGGCGCGTACGCGCTGCAGAGCCGGGGTTCGTCGAGGCCGAGCGCAGCCGCCAGCCCTCGACCTTCAGCATCGTGCGCGCCGTGATCGGCCTGCTCGCCAGCCCGCTCGACGCCCATCTCGGGCTCTACGGCGCGTTCGGCTACGACCTGGTCTATCAGTTCGAGCCGATGGCGCTGGCCAAGCCGCGCCCGGCCGGCCAACGCGATCTTGTCGCGTTCATCCCCGACGCCTTGATCATCGTCGACAACCAGCGCCAGCAGGCGGTGCGCCTCGACTACGAGTTCGCGACCGACGCCGGCAGCACCGTCGGGCTGGCGCGCGACGGCGCCCGCTTCGATCCACCCCGCTTCGATAGTGCGCGGCGGACGCCGGCGCGGCGCTCCGACCATCCCGCCGGCGGCTACGCCGACCTGGTACGCCAGGCGCTGCCCTACTTCGCGCGCGGCGACCTGTTCGAGGTCGTGCCCGGCCAGAGCTTCTACGAGCCGTGCAGCGCAGAGCCCTCGGTGCTGTTCGAGACGCTGCAGCGGATCAACCCGAGCCCGTACGGCTTTCTCCTGAACCTGGGTGGCGAGCACCTGATCGGCGCGTCGCCGGAGATGTTCGTGCGTGTCGAGGGCACGCGCGTCGAGACCTGCCCGATCAGCGGCACGATCGCGCGCGGTCGCGATGCGCTCGAGGACGCCGAGCGCATCTTCACGCTGCTGAGCTCGCGCAAGGACGAAGCCGAGCTCACCATGTGCACCGACGTCGACCGCAACGACAAGTCGCGGGTCTGCAAGCCGGGCTCGGTGCGTGTGATCGGCCGACGCCAGATCGAGCTCTACAGCCACCTGATCCACACGGTCGACCATGTCGAGGGCACGCTGCGCTGCGGCGCCGACGGGCTCGATGCCTTCCTGTCGCATGCCTGGGCCGTCACCGTGACGGGCGCGCCCAAGCGCGCCGCGCTCGCCTTCATCGAGGCGATGGAGACGACGCCACGCGGCTGGTACGGCGGCGCGGTCGGCTGCCTCGGCTTCAACGGCAACGTCAACACGGGCCTTACGCTGCGCACCATCCACCTCAAGGACGCCGTCGCCGAGGTGCGGGTCGGCGCGACCCTGCTCGCCGATTCGATCCCCGAGGAGGAGGAACGCGAGACCCACGTCAAGGCTGCCGCATCGCTCGAGACCATCGCACTGGCGCAGGAGGCCAGGCCGGCGCCGGCTGGCGCCGTCACTGCCGCCGCTGCGCCGGCGTGCTCGGGCGAGGGCAAGCGCGTGCTGCTGGTCGACTGCGAAGATTCCTTCGTGCACACGCTCGCAAGCTACATCGAGGCGACCGGTGCGGCGGTGACGGTGCTGCGCCATCACTTTGCCGCGGCGCATCTCGCCGACGGCTGGCATCTCGTCGTGCTGTCGCCGGGACCTGGCCGGCCGACCGAGTTCGGCGTGCCCGAGCTGGTGCGCGCGGCGGCGGCGCGCAGCCTGCCGCTGTTCGGCGTCTGCCTCGGCCTGCAGGGCATCGTCGAGGCGTATGGCGGCACGCTCGAGCAGATGCCTGAGCCGCGTCACGGCAAGCCGGGCACGGTCACGCTGCACGACCCGGGCTCACGCCTGTTCGCAGGCCTGCCCGAGCGCTTCGTCGTCGGCCGCTATCACTCGCTCGCCGCGCGGGCGGCCGAGCTGCCGGCCGTGCTGCGCGCCACGGCGAGCGCCGAGGACGGCGTGATCATGGCGGTCGAGCACCGCCATCTGCCGATCGCCGCGGTCCAGTTCCACCCCGAATCGATCATGACCTTGGCAGGCGCGGTCGGGCCGCTCCTCATCGCCAACGTGATGGCGTGGCTTGCGGCACAAGGCGACCGGCAAAGCGATCCAAGCGGTCGCGAGACCGTGGTCGAACTTGACCGCGACGCCCGCGCCGCGCCGCTCACGCGCGAGCTTGCTCGATCTGGGTGATGGCTGTCCGTGGGCTCGGAAGCCCAATGCCGCTCCGGAGCGCAGAAATTGATTCCCGTAATTCACTCTTGCGCCTGCGACACGGACGTTCTTATTTCGTTCTTGAGGCTCCCTAGGAGGTTTCAGCATGAGCGGTTTGGGCCGAGAGGCCTCGCGACTCCGGCCTGCCGGCGTGCAGCGATCACGCCCCGCCCCCGTGCTCGGATGTTCCCACTGCGCCGATCATGAGCGGCACCCTCAGGAGTCGCCCCGCGACCCGGGTGCGAAAACTGCATTAACTGCGGAAACCGCTGGTGCAGCGCAACCCGGCGGGCCGAATCGCCGTACCCCCGCCACCGGTGCTTGGTTATTCCGGCATCCTGCTCCTCCATGCGCTGGACGGAGCCGACTAGAAGGGGATCGCGACCAGCGTGTCGAAGCGGCGGCCGTCGCACACGACGATACGCTCAGCGAAGCGCAGCGCACCAGCGGCGTCTGGCGTTACCTTGTCGCGATAGCAGCCGGTGGCGAACATATCCATCGTGCCGTCGCGCATGATGCGCACGATCAGGAACGGCGTCTCGACGTTGGCGGCGCCGTTGGCCTGGCCCAGCACGACGGGCAGGCCGACGATGTGGCGATAGCGCTGGCCCTCGTAGATATTGACCTTGCGCAATGACGCGATGCGGTCCTCCAGCATGCCGCGCGTGTCGGCGTAGATCAGGCCGCCTTCCATGCCGCGGGCGACGTTCTCGGCCGTCGTCACCTTGTAGAGGCATGGATCATGGAACAGCTTCGGCCATTCCTCGAATTCGGCGTTGTCGATGACGCGCGCATACGCCGCGTTCAGCTCGACCAGGCGCGCGACATCCATCGGCTCAGTAGCCCATATGCCGGCGATAGGCCTTCCAGAAGCCGCGCACCGAGGCCTCGGTGGCGCGAGTCGCCTGGCTTTCGGCAGCGCTGCCGCCCATCTCGATGACCGAGACCTGGTCGGGAGCGGCGGCGGTGCCGCGCTGCACGAAGCCGCCGACGCAGCCGTCCTCCATCGAGATGAAACCTGCGGGGCCGACCAGGTTCTGCTGCTTCAGCCGCCGCCGGTTCATCTCCGGCGGATCGTCGGTGAAGCCGAAGTAGGTCCATACCAGGTCCATCTTGTCGGGCCCGCGCGGCACGACGTGGCGCACGGCCAGGCAATTGTAGATCTGTTGCACGACGAAGGCCGGGAAGACCGACAGGATCTGCAGCTGGATGTGGTCGCCGAACTCCTCGACCGACTCCAGCACGCTGGGATCGGCCAGCGCGAAGCGGCCTTGCTGGTCGGTACGGATCTGCTGGTCCTTGTAGGCCGTGGCGTTGGCGCCCTCGGGAATGGCGATGGTGTAGCTCGAATGGTTGCCGCCGTCGGGGCTCACCAGCACGCCGCCGCCCTGGGTCAGGCGCGAGATACGGAAGGTCGCGAGGAAGGTGTGCAGCAGGCTCGCGTGGTAGGTGTCCTTGACGTTCTCGACATAGAGCTTCCAGTTGTTGGGCAGCGGCTGCACGAAGCGGCCCATCACCCGGATCGGCCGGTTGAGCACGCGCGTGATGCGGCCCAGCACGTCGGCGCCGATATAGTCCTCGATCGGCGGCGTGTCGGCCGACAGGGTGGCGAATACCAGCCCGCAGAGTGTCGTCGTGCGCAGTTTGCGCGGGCTGAAAGTCTCGCGGCTGAACTCCTTGGGCATGCCGCCGACACCGTTGATGCCCTTCTCGAAGGCGATGCCGCGCAGGTTGCCGCAGAGGTCGTAGCTCCAGGCGTGATAGATGCACTTGAAGTTGTTCTGGACGTTGCCGCCGTCGTCGAAGGCGATCAGCGCGCCGCGATGGGCGCAACGGTTCTCGAAGCAGTTGATCGCCCCGCTTGCGTCGCGCACCACGATGACCGGCATGTCGCCTAGCTGGTTGGTGCGATAGTCGCCCTTGCTGGGGATGTCGGCTTCCAAGCAGACGAAGTTCCACGTCGCGCCTTCGAACAGGCGCTGCATCTCGCGCTTGTAGTTGGCCTCGTCCTGGTAGACCCAGTAGGGCACGCGGGCGAGGGAGTTTTCCGGCCACACGCCGATATCGAGATGGGTGTCCATGAGAACCTCCCTATTCGAGGGTAACGTTCGCCGATTTGATGACCTCGCGCCAGCGCCTTTCCTCGTCCTTGATGAAGGCGGCCGTGGATGCCGGATCCTGGCCGACCGGTTCGGCGCCCTGATCGAGGAATTTCGTCCGCACATCGGGCTGCTTCAGGGCCGCTGCGGTGTCGGCATTGATCTTCTGCACGATGACATCGGGCGTGCCGGGCGGCGCCACGATGGCGAACCAGGTGACGGAAACCAGGTCGGGATAGCCCGCTTCGCCCGCCGTCGGCACCTCGGGCGCTGCCGGGCTGCGCGACCGGTTGGTGATGCCGAAGAACTTGGCCTGCCCCGCCTTCTCGAAGCGCAGCGCCGCGGCGATGTTGCCGAAAAAGATGTCGACCCGGCCCGCCGTCAGGTCGATCAGAGCCGGGCCCTCGCCCTTGTAGGGGACATGCACCAGCTTGATGCCGGTCATGGTGGCGAACATTTCCGCGGTCAGGTGCGAGGTCGATCCGTTGCCCTGGCTGGCATAGGTCACCTTGCCGGGATTGGCCTTGGCGTAGGCCACCAGCTCCTTGGCCGAGTCGGCGGGAAAGTCTTTGCGCGCGGTGATGACGTTGGGGACCAGCGCCAGCACGGTGACGGGCGCGAACTTCGACCAGTCGTAGGGCAGCGACTTGTAGAGGTTGTGGTTGATGGCGAGCGGCGGCGGCGGCGCGCAGAGCAGCGTGTAGCCGTCGGGCTCGGCGCGATAGGCCACCTCGGCGCCGATATTGCCGCCGGCCCCTGGCTTGTTGTCGACGATCACCGGTTGTTTCCATTCGGTGGAGAGCTTGTCGGCGACGATGCGGCAGAGCGCGTCGTTCGCGCCGCCCGCCGGGAAGGGCACGATCACCCGCACCGGCTTCTGTGGATAGGTTGTCTGGGCGTGCGCCGGCGCCGCGAGAAGCAGCATCAACAGCACGCCGCGCAAAAGCCTGATCATGCGCTTATGTTAGCAGCATGGGCCCGCCGCCGTTTCAGGCTTTTGTAGAATCGCTCCGTCCGCAAACACCGCTGCGCGCGGCCATCACGTCCGCCTACCGGCGGCCCGAGCCCAAGTGCCTGCCGCCGCTGATCGAGGCGGCGACTTTGCCGGCCGAGATCATGGCCGAGGCGACGGCGCTCGCCCGTCGGCTGGTCGAGCGGCTGCGCGCCAGGGGCCATGGCGGCGGCGTCGAGGGGCTGATTCACGAATACGCCTTGTCGAGCCAGGAGGGCGTGGCGCTGATGTGCCTGGCCGAAGCGCTGCTGCGCATCCCCGACGACGAGACGCGCGATGCGCTGATCCGCGACAAGATCGGCGGCGGCGACTGGCAGGCCCATCTCGGTCATAGCCCTTCATTGTTCGTGAACGCCGCGACCTG
>Ga0081455_10005939_pt1 | contig 13252 bp, 15 predicted proteins | sample TabmetS3T2R1_FD_70207 | JGI IMG/M metagenome (GOLD analysis project Ga0081455, IMG submission 70207) | Tabebuia heterophylla rhizosphere microbial communities from the University of Puerto Rico - S3T2R1 | ecosystem: Host-associated > Plants > Roots > Rhizosphere ... | reverse complement strand
AACAGCAGAAAACAATACCTCTAAGACAGGTACAGGAAGAACGTCTGTAAAAGATATGACTCCGGAGCAGACGGCAGAGGCCATTAAGAATATAGCAAAGAATATTCGTGAATCTTCATATAAAATAAGGGAAGCAGTGAGAGTTATCCGCCAAAGTGGTGCAATTGATGAGCTTACTGAGGCCATTAAAGAGGCGACTATTGCCGCACGTGATACCGCCAAAGATGTCAATGACGTTGCCAAAGATATGAAGGAACGAGGAGTAATACGTGAGACTATTAATGCTGCAGAGGAAGTAAATATAACGGCTCATGATACAGCGCAAACCGTCAAGGATACCGTGAGTAGAAAACCACAATCGGAGCTAGATACCAAGGATATAACCGAGAAATCTACAACAAAGACCAGAACAAAGCAAACTACAAACCTCTAGTTTCCTATGGGCCATGCTATTGAATAGGCAAAGAATTGAATCTTAATGGGCTATGCTCCTGATACACGGTTATATTCTATTCTTTTTTTGTTTGATACGTAGAAGAAAATATTCACGAGGGTAAAAAACACACTTCAGAACTTCATTGTAATAATAATACTATGGTATAGTAGCTATACATAAACTAGGACATAGCAAAATATGGGGGCCAACATGTATATGTTACAAGAGAGAGTAGGATGCTGCAATGCTACCGTATTTCATTAATAACGTATATGATAATTTAAATCACCACTAATAATCGTAAGTATCATTATTTTCTAATCTTAAGCAGAGACAAAATCTAATGTTAAAGTCAAACCCAAAACTATGAGAAAATTGGTTCTCAATAGTTTAATCGGAAGAGATGGTTTGCAGACTGAGGAAAGTTGAAAGTAAAAGAAGCTATATTTCTGTCCATGTTATCTATGGCAGTATTGACTTCTGTGATGACTTCATCAATGAGTTTTGCGACAGTGGATCTAGGAGCACTCGATGAAAAAGACGATGTGGATAACAACAGTGGTTACGATACATTTCTGGACGACGGTACAAATAGTGCATACAGTGGTTTTCCAGCAGATGACCAAGGAATAGATCGGTTTGAGGGTGGAATTCCAGCCAATGATAAATTGAGTTCTAAATATGGAATAGACGAAGTAGACGGAGCCACAGCCGGACCTCCACAAAATAAGCTGAACGCTGCAAGTACTCCAGAGCGAGGAGATAGTGAGGGTAGCGAAAGAGAAAGCAACCTACCAGATGAAGGAGAACCTGTCGTCAATGGAGGTAGTGATAACAAAGAAGATGAGACGAAGTCAGATAGCACAGCATACAAAAAATTCTTAGGATGTCTTTCTGATGCTGAATCAGGGGATGGGTCCACCACAGAACAGGAGGTACAAGATTGTAATGAATCAAGCTACGGCGGTGAAGAAAAATAGCCAACCTACTCCCATTGAAAATACCGGTGAAGGTAATGATCAAGGGGGTATTTCTGGAGATAGGCCTACCGACTACAAAAAGATACCTAACGGCGAATCACAAACCGACATGGCAGATTAAAAGTTCCAACCAAATCTTTTTTGTTTCTCTACTATAGTAGACATAATGAACTTAGAAGATTTTACCATAATTATCTTTTGAAAATAAATGGGATTTAAAGATACATATCTATATTCGAAACTTGATATTAATCCCACATGCCATATCAAGGCATTCAGGACATATAGATACTTGGCAAATCATTAGAGGCAATAGGAATATGAAAAGTAAGAATCAAAATGATAAAGCATCTTCCTCACCGTTCTCAGAAAATGAGGAGGTGATGAAACCCCTTAAGGAGGCATTAGCTAAATGCCTGCAAATGTTAAAAATAGGTAAGTATAAGGATATGAGCGAAAGAGCTCTTCGTCACCTTGAGAATTCTTCATTAGATCAGATAAAGACCTTTGGTAATTGGATTCTATGTTTAAATGCAATAGCAGATTCTTGCTTGGCCAATAAACATATACTAACCCAGACAGAAACCTACGATTTTCTTACTGTTGCAGTTGCTACAAACATTGAGGAAAAAACAAGGACTAAAACAATCGATGACATAATCTTCAGAATCTACAGAGATATTATGGCAAATTATGAAAGTTCAAATGATAAACTAAAGATGGCATATCCAAATATTATTGTCGATGTAGTTGCTATCCTCTCTAAGGGGATAAATATTGAAGGTAAGAAAATAGCACCGTTTCAGGTAGAACTCTACTATCAAAAAAGAAAGGCGAATGCGAGTACCGCTTCAGTAGTCGTGAAGACTGTATCTGCCACAGCATCAACATCAGCGACAGCTTCTAGTATTGCTACCATAGAAAAAAGGAAAAAAGATGAACTCCATGTCGATGAAGCTGACAAGGAAAAAATAATTGAAAGTCTCAATAAGATAACTGGCAGGAGCAGAAAGGAATTAGAACTATCACTTCGCAAACTGCAAACTATAGACATTAAAAGATTGAGACATCTGTGCGAAAACTACGGTAAATTGCAAAAATATTGTGAGCTAATACACGGCTCAGAGGAGAAATTCAAAGTAGAGCTTCAAAAAGATATTGGAAGGAAACTTTCCCAACATCAACTTCAGCGTGCTGCAAATTCCGTAAAGCAGGCTAAAACATATATTGAAAATGTTTTGGATGGCAAATTTGAACCACATGGTTCGTACGGAATTAACCATGTTAAGCATAATCTAGAATATGGTTATCAGCTCACAGGATTAATCCAGTCTAAGAGACGAGCTCACAGAAGAGATGAATAAAAGGATCAATTATTTTTGTCAGATATTTTCTCGATAGTATTCCCATAAGAAAAAGTCTTCGATTTATATACCCTTTAATGGCTGCGCAAATGAAAGCTGATATCCATCTGGTTCCAATATGTGAAAAAATCGCTCGCCCCATGGTGCATTTGTTGGTTCATTCTCAAACAATATGATTTTTGAAATTCCTTCGTTGCCCTTGAAATATGAATAGAGCATGTCTACGTTATCAGTATGAAAAATCACCCTTCCAAAGTGTCTAGGTGATATATCATATTCAGAGTTACGGTTTGTCGCTAATTCCAAATTTAAATACATTTTGGGCATATCTCCCCCTATTTCAAACGTAGTAAAAGAATCGTTGGAAGAGCCACCGTACGCCAGTCTAAAACCAGGAATGTTGGAATAAAAATCGCAAGACCTCTTCATGTTTTTAATCATCAAGGTAACTGCAGATATTCTATATACGCTATTCACAACATCGTCAACCTGAATTTTAGTACTGAAATATGGAATATATCATTAATCATGGCCTACCACGGCCCATCATGGCCTATCATATCCTGTTGCATCCTGATATCAGGATGATAGTCCTTTAAACTTTCAGAAAACGTTACATATTTTGCAATGGCAATATCAGTTCCGATTATCTGTCATGGCAATCTAATAATGTGGATCTACAACAAATCCAGCTGACTTATCTAGATTGTTTGAACAGAATTCGATCTTAGTTTTTTCCTGACTTTGAAGGTTAAGGGGATGATCATATCATTTGAAGTACGAGAGCTCCAATATTATGTGCTTAGTAGAAAAACATCTGGTTCTGATTTTGTATACTAAAATAGAATTGATTACTTTAATTTTTTGATTTTTTGTAGAAATGACTGTCTATAGTTTTCGAATGCATTCTCATCTTGTATGCATGATTGACAGACATAGGAATGAGACTTGTTTTCTATATAATTAGAATAACGGAAAGAGGCGTATTCATCGTTAACCCATTTATCACATATAAAGCATTTTTGTATCAGTGTCTCTTCATATCGTTTATTTTTGACTTTTATCTCTTGTCTGCGAGTAGTAGATTCTCTGGTACTGATTGAGGTTTCTTGATCAGCTTTTCCTTGAGAACATTCTATATGTTTAATAGATTTGGTAGACTTTGACCAAAGTGCTAGCCCGGAGGTGAGTTCTTTGCCGCATTCGATACATTTACCTCTGAACTTAAGAGTGATCGGGATCCAATCCACGTCAGTACTATACATCAAGTATCCATGAAACTGTAGCGTATATTAAATAATCTAATGGGTAAGTAATAGGATAATAGGATATAGGATATATTCATGGTTGCCACATGACGTAATATGTAGGAATTATAGGACTATAATCAAAAAGATGCCTATAAGGATTATTGCAGCAACAAGACTTTGGGTTATGAATCGCCTCTTTTCCGCTTTGTCCTTAAATAAGTTATTCATCAAAAATCATGAAGCGATGATAGCCGTCGCTACATAGTTGAAATCTGTTTGTTGTTTCCTTCCTTCCACTTTATGAAAATATACGATTGCATTCGATTGATTCTTCGAGACTTGATTTATCCTATCTATCATCAGTTATAATTGAATTAATATGATTTGTAAACTTACCTAACAAAGAAATAGGTCCCAACGTGACTATCGGTATAGATTTATAGTAGAATTTTTTTGTCCAGCTCTAACCTTCATTAGATCTTGTTCAATAGTTTTTGCTCTCGTAATCAGATCACGGATATCACACGATAATCCAGGGACTAGTTTCATGATTACTTCTGAAATTGCAGCAGCTGATCTGAATTCTGATGATCCCTTTATTATTTTTCCTAGCAAAACAATAACATCAAAATTCCTTCTCGCGCCCTCGTTTAATAATAGCGCAGGGATTCCATTTACAGACCCGCTATGTAACTCGAGTACCATCCCAATGTTTTTCATTTTTTCTTTTGCTTTCTTAGTGCTGGCCACACCGTATACGTTCTGCAGTTCGTATTCCTTGGGGAACCGTTTTGACTCTTCAGTAGATATAGTTCCTGAACTGATCACAAGCTTACATCCATTATCCATTGCCCATTGAAAAATTGTTCGTGACACGGCATAATACATAGATTGATCCAAATTTAATTCGGATATAAGAAAGGCTACCTTGAGATCTTTGTTTGCATAAATTCTTGCTGGAAAGTTTGCAATTCCATCATAGATCATAGATAGGGGTGGAAATGCTGGTGAGTCCAACACAGAAATAAGTTCATTTCGTAAAGATTTCATAAAACACATCGAGGTAATAGAATTAGTTAGTCCCCCACTGGGGAAGCCATCAATAAGAATTCCGCCATTAAGATTTACCCTTTTTATGGTACGAACTTCAATTAGAGGTGATTCTGACAATGGTAGATTAGATTTACTTAACACTAAAAATATTTGAGCTTGCTGGTAGACTCCCCTCTTGTCTTAAATAATACCTTTTCCTAGAAACTTGTTTATCATTAGTATAGCATTTTTATTTAACATGATGGGAAAATAGAATATTTTGATAAGACAAATGAATATGAGGTACATACTATAATCAATAGTCAATAATCTAATTTTAATGGTTAATAGCACTCAGAGTTGGATAAAAAAACCGTGTAGCTTTCTGTTTTAATTAATCCAAGCCGAAATCTCGTAATGAAACACTCTTAGGTCACTTCTGTCCAATGGCGCAGAACTAGTGAGAGGGATTAAACAAATCATGAATTGATAACTCTATAATACTTTGCAGCGTACATTCCCTTTGATGTCGAATACCTTAGCTCTAAGTTTTAAATATATTGAATCAGGTGGACTTACTGCTCGTTACTTATTAATTTCGTATAACCCACATACAAAAACTCTTACCTATTCCACTGATGCCACGGGTGCAATGACTTCTGAGCAGCCTATTAATGATTCAGATTTAAAGGACTTAAGAGACGCAATAATTAGAGAAGGATTCTTTAGCGCCCAGACAACATATTCTCCGAAAGAGAATGAAACCTACGTAGCGTCTAATCTTTCAATTACGATGGATGATAAGGTACATACCACTACATGGGCTGATACAGCTTCAGGAGTGCCAATAGGATTGAAAAAGATAGCTGATGAGATTAAAAAGTTGATTGCTGCCAAAAAATGAATACTTGTTATGAAAAACATACTGGAGGATCCCTGAATGTGACCAGTACAACTCAGATTAATAGCTTGTATATTTATGAACTCGCATTGTAATAGAGTTTCTTTAGTGGCCACTTTCTATAAGCATTATTGAGCATCTTTTAACCAGTCTTCGAAACCTTTGAGTTCTTTCTTTCATCTATTGCACAGTATTTATCTGACAATGTCTAGTAGAACTCCAACTCATTTCCAATATGGTATAAGGGTAATTGGTACCAAAATTTTAGAGTAGTATTCAAGATAATTTATCTAACGATTGTAAACATAAATCATTTTATTTTGGGATCATGTGTTGCGGTTATCCTAATGATCTCTGTTTCTATTATATATCGCATGGAAACCCTAGAGAATCAGCTAACACAATCATATTTTCCATCTGCAACAGCTCAGACAATGGAAAATGATATTGGTGGTTCAGGTAAAGGGATTACAATAGCTCTATTAACTGACGCTTTATTCAGTGATGCAGGTTGGGGCATTTGGATTCAATGCTGCACAAGCACTGAAAAGTAAGTATGGTCACGAAGTTGATTTTAAAGATAATGTGCCTATATCAGACATTGAAACCACGTTAAGAGAATATACTGCCGATGGATGTGATATGATAATAGCTCAGGGCTTTCTGTGGGGCGACCCGGATTGTGGTACATGATAAATATCCCGGAGAAGCAAGTAATTTGACAACCATATCATAGAGAAGAGAGTATTTAATAGCTCGAAAGAGTTTTTAACCTAAGTAATTCAACTAGACACCTGAATTGCAGGACTGGATAAGGAAACTAGGGTTCACAAGTACGTTATTTTCTAGTCATGCAAAAGAAATCGGTATTATTTCCACAATATTAATAATTATCGTTTCGTATAGCTTGTTTTTTTATCTTCAAAATATTACAGAAGACAATGTCAGAAAAAGTCTATTTGAACAGCAAAGAAATGCCCAGATGGAATCTACTAAAGCTATGGCAGAGCACATCGCTGCTAATCTTCAGTCTGTTACGTATATCCTCCAAGGACTAGCAGATTCTACGTACCTGCAGCAAGGCGAATTATCTGGTGATAGGGTAAATAGCTTAATGATGAACAGATTTAATCAAATCAATGCTACAACTAAAGTAGATGGACTTTTCATTGTTGACAATAATGACATAACAACATATCATCTGGTACCAGAGGGGCACAGAAGCTATGTAAATATAGATATCTCATTTAGAGATTATGTTCAAAAGACACGTGACACTCTTAGACCTGTATTTTCAAACGGTTATCGAGGAATTGACGATGTATATAGAATCGCACTAACCTATCCTATAATAAATAAAGAAAGTGGTGACTATGTTGGAATGGTGGGGGTCCATATTCCAACTATAGACTTTTTTAATCGTTATGGAAATATCTATAATATTAAATCACAGTATTTAGCTGCTCTTGATAGAACTGGAACTCATCTAGCTCATAACAATACGCAGTTGATAGACAAGAATTTCTTTGGTGAATATACGCAGAACTATACAATGCATAATAAAGATTTGAATAATTTAGTGAAAAGCGTATTAGCAGGTAACGCAGGTTACGCAGTTTATACAATTGGACCGAGTGAAAGGTTGACAACTGGATATCCAATCTCTATTTATGGGGAAGAGAAAAATCCAACATATGTTGTCTTTACAGTAACGCCTACCTCACAAATATACTCTCAAATTGAGAATATCCTTATTACACAAAGAATAGAGACTTTCTCTTTGCTTGCGATTACTACTGCCGCGGCTATAATTCTCATTATTTTCCTCACTAAATGGAATAGCAATTTAGACTCCGAGGTTAAGAGGAGAACAGAGGAGCTTGAGACAGTCAATAAACAATTAAGGGTTCATGACAAAATGCAAAAAGAGTTTATCAATATAGCGGCTCATGAGCTGAGGACGCCTACCCAGGCCATAACAGGATATTCAGAGTTACTAGCAACAGAACCAGAAAATGGCAGAATGTACGTAACTCCAATACTTAGAAATTCGAGAAGACTTCAGCGGCTTTCTGAAGATATACTGGATGTTACTAGAATTGAAAGTCAGACACTAAAACTAAGCAAGGAGAAGTTTGACCTAAGCGATGTAATCCTATCTATAATAGGAGATTACAGAAGCCTTCTATTTGACAGCGAAAACAATGATACCCTAAATATTGTATATGAACCAAATAGTATTAGTGTATATGCAGATAAGGAAAGGGTTTCTCAGGTTATTTCTAACCTACTATCAAATGCATTCAAATTCACCACCAAAGGAACCATTCGGCTGACAGCAGATAGGGAAGGTTCTGAAACCATAGTAAGAGTAATGGATACTGGACAGGGGATTGATACCGAAGTACTCCCCAAACTATTCACAAAGTTTACCACAAAATCTTCGTCAGGAACAGGTTTAGGTTTGTTCATTTCAAAAAGTATAATTGAGGCGCATGGAGGAAGAATATGGGCTGAAAATAATTCAGATGGAATAGGTGCCACATTTAGTTTTACTTTACCAATACCTCGAAATAGAGAATCAGAGTGATATGCTGTTTAGGAACGATAGAGTTTGAAGTGTACATCTACCTACGTATGCGAACAACAGAACAGAAGAGGGCTAGATACAATTAATTTAGTAAAAATAACTAGATTCTTAAGATTTTTTAACTATATTTCTTAATGTAACATCAGGTTATCTCTGATGCTTGAGCAAAAGATGACTGAGTTCTTTTTATCATCGATGGTCATCGTTCTCCCTGTGGATGCTATTCTTGATGTAATTATTATGATACGAGATATGCAACACAGCCGATGCAAAGATTCTGTATAGTAATTATAATAACTCTGCTAACTCACTCCTAAATTACCCCCACAAGCACAATATCCAAATTCATCGATTCTTGAATTGCATAAGGGACACCTATATTCCTCTTCTTGATCTCCCTCCTTTCCACCACCGTATATAACCTCCTCTGCATTCTTACCCCAGATCTGCTTGTGAACATTGATTTCCTCAGGGATATCGATATCGTTCATTTAATTTAATTTGATGATGAATATGTATATATAGATTTTATTTAAATCCATCATTTTCATTAAAATCCAACTGCTTTTCTATAGATTAATATGATTAATAGCATAGAAATTATCAGATAGGTATACTATTATCATTTGATAAACTGGACTTGACCAAAGGAGTGTGATGAAAAATTAGAAAGTGTAGTAATTCTATATCATTTTTTGAATCAACGCACGAATTTGTTGCACGTTCATTTATAATAACTCAGGTCATTCTTGATTTCTATACTCCGCAGAATTAATGGCTAAGGTAAGAATGTTTATGAAGTTGTATTAAATGAGTTGAAGTTTCATCACATATAAGGCCTGAATTTGAAAATTATTATAGATAACGATCTTTTTATAGTATAATGTCCATATAAACACCTACAAATGATGAATATTCGGCAATCAATTGGCCGGATCGTAGTAGGGGGAAGGATATTGAGTCTAAAGGAAAAGCAGAAAGATAAATTTGATAATTATCCCAATAATAAAAGAAAAACGGAGAGTGAATACCCGACAGTACCCTCAGGTTTTGAGTGCTTTGTATGTGGGATGGAATTTGCCACGAATCTAGAGCGAGTGCAGCATCTAGAAAAGAAGACTCACGGAAGTATGTATGATACTGGTTCACCTCAGGAAAGAGAAGACGCTAGACGACTTCGTTGAAGTGATCAACAATAATTGACCTTACGAATCAGCTCAAGAACAGTGCCATAACTTAGAACATTGTTCAAAAGTCCTGTCCGATCGATCTACCGGAGCTAAAATTTGTAAACCAATTCTAGTCTAAAACTACTTAATAATCACTCAGACGTATTCCGCAATATCATAACCACCTTCACCAATCCATACACCAAGTACCAATCATCGATTCAACAAGCGCTGTCATCAATATAGATAGGTGGGAGTTATCATAGAGGAAATGATGATAGAGATGTCAACTTGTCACGACACTTCCTTCTTTCCCATTATTTTACCACCATTACAGGACACGCTGCGTACTTGACTACTCCAGATGCAATATTCCCAAGCAGTATGTTCTTGATGTCTGATGTTCCCTTTGTCCCTATGACTATGAGATCAACATCTTCAGATTCTGCATATTCTACTATTGCTGCCTCAATAGACATCTGACTATTGATAATTTCCTTTTTTACTTGAATGTTATTTCGTTTTGCATTTTGATCGACCTTATCCAATGATTCCTTAATACCATGCATTTCTTTATCTTCATTGGACAGTTTTGCTTCATCTTGAGGGGCTGCTAGACCATAGGATGACAATGGTAGGGATTTGATGCTCAACGCGATTACCTGAGCACCATCTTTTTTTGCCATCTCAATGGCATAATCTGATGCATTCAATGATGATTCAGAACCATCTATTCCAACAAGTATTCTGGAAAACCTACCTTTGATCTTATTAGACATTTTAGAGCTATTCATCTAATGCTTCACCAAAGAACTCAATAAATAAATATCTAGTTTGAACGTAAACTAAACGAGACAAACGAAATCACCTGTATCAAAGGTTTGGACATTTATTTGAAAGCATTCAACATTTTGTCGACAGATAATGTATTGAGTATATCTGATCGTTTCGCCCAGCCTCTTCTGGCTTGGCCTATTCCAAATTTCAGGAAAGCAAAATGCACATAATGATGAGCATCTGAATTAATAGCAAGGTTCACATCGTTTTGAATTGCCATTCGAATATATTCATCTTTGAGATCAAGACGATTATAGTGAGCATTAACTTCTAAAATAGTATTGGTATCTTTTGCCACGCTAAGCAATTTCTCCATATTCACCGGATACCCCTCTCTTTTATTGATGATTCTCCCTGTAGGATGAAATATGATATCTACACTTGGATTCTTAGAAGCGGTTATTAGTCTATCAGTTTGAACTTCAACAGGCAGAGTGAAATTAGAATGAATCGCAGCTCCTACGACATCCAGTTTATCTAGAGTATTATTTGAGATATCAAGTGATCCATCTTTTAGTATGTTTACTTCGGCTCCAGATAGAATTCGAAAGGTGTCATGATTACCTCCCCTAGACTGATTCCTAATTTCATCATTTAATTCTAAAATTTTATTTGCTTGATCTAGTAAACCCGCTTCGTCAAGACCATGAACAAGAGCTAAATTCTTTGTATGATCTGTTATTACTATATATTCAAGTCCAAATTTTTCTTTTGCCGCTAATGCAATATCCCTTATGGAGATCATTCCATCAGTATCATTGCTGTGCACTTGTAGATCACCTTTCAAATCATTGTAATTTATAAGGTCTGAAAGCCTCAGATTATTACTATCCTTTTTTCTTCCTTTTTTTGCAAGCTGAATCTCTCCATTATTTTCCCGCATCTCTGGAGGAACCCACTCTAGACCAAGTATATCGTAAACCCCTTCTTCAGTTGAACCTGCGACCATTCCATTAGATTTGCTATCATATACGCCCCACTCGTTAAGACGTAGCCCCTTCGAAATAGCTATTTTTCTTAGAGCTACACCATGTTCCTTACTTCCCGTGAAGTATTGCAATGCTGAACCAAAACTTTCTTTAGGAACTACCAATAAATCTGCATCCATACCATTGTTTAGTTTAACAAATGTTTTACTAGGTCCTTTACCAATTACTTCATCAACCTCTGGCATAGAAGCGAAATAATCCATTACAATCTCAGGATTATCAGATGATACAAGATAATCGATGTCCCCTACTGTCTCCTTCATTCTTCGAAATGAACCAACAAGTATCGCATTCTTAACCCCCCTTAGGTTCGAGAGACGTACTTCTATCTGCTTTACAAGAGGATATACGTCACCTAATAGGTATCTATCCCTTCCCTTCTTAAGGGATTGGATCTTTCTTAATATTGACTCCTCTTTTTTATATGAAAAGCCTAGAAGGGTATGGATCTTTCCTTCAACCGCTGCCTTTTCAAGGTCCGATAAAGTATTGATTCCCAATCTATCATGAAGGGTTTTTACTGTTTTAGGTCCTATACCTATTCCTTCTAAATAATAAAATTCTTCTACGTTAATCGATGTTCTTTTCTTTAGCTCTTCAAAATATTCTATTTTACCAGTAGTTAGATACTCTTCCATTTTTGAAGCAATGGCCTTTCCTATTGATGGTATCTCGGTTAAGCCCTTTAATTTCCATTTGCTGTATATTTCTTCCACATTCGAAGACAGATTCTCAATGACGTCAGCAGTTCGTCTGTATGCTCTTATCTTAAAAACTGCATTCGATTTATTCTTATTAGAATCATTGACCTGTGATTCCTCCAACTCGATAAGATATGCAATCTGACGCAAAACTTTTGAGATAGCTGCATTATTAATCATATTGTTAAGCCTGTTGATACAATATTTCTGAAAGGCAGCAGATATTTGATAGAGAATTCCTGGTACAGTACAAGTGCTTCTGTCTTTTTCTGAATACTGAATCCAATCTAAGGATCTATATTTATCATCTAATACATAATACAAGTTTCGCTAACTACCTGAAATAAATGGTAGAGTAGCCGAATATCATCCTCAACTTGCGCAATATCATTGTAGACACAAAATTATCTTAAGATTAAATCCAGTGCGCTAACAGATTGAATTGGTGTGTATTTCTAATCTCTCTGCATATTGTAACTTCAGCTTTGGACTACCCTGTATTTGAGAAAATAATTCTTTATGATTTAAAAGGCATTAAATCTGGAATTTATAAAGTTATAGCCATGTCTGACCATAGATGTCTGAACAATAGTCGCAAATCATTCCTAGGATCAGATCTCTCATAGAGAGATCGAACAACCGCAGACTATCCAAGAAATCAAGCACCAATATTATCTATTTCTAAGTCCGTTTTTCAGCTCATCAAAGTTCATTACAGGAATCACATCCACATTGGCGCCCATCCATTGAAACAGAGGTTCAACAAAAGCAGGTACTTGGTCATTCCTTTCGACGTTTACTATGAAAACGCATGATCTTTGTCCGTCAATAGGCATGAAGTATGCTGCCTCGGGTTTGACTTTGTTCATGTATTCTTCAAGTTTCGTCAGAAAGTTTGGGTCTTGTACCATTTTGTTTCCATGTTCGGCAGGTATTCTGGTTCTGATTAGAAATCTCATATTGGTTGATATAATAGGGGTTTATTTAAATAGATATTGTATTC
>Ga0081455_10005938_pt1 | contig 13252 bp, 10 predicted proteins | sample TabmetS3T2R1_FD_70207 | JGI IMG/M metagenome (GOLD analysis project Ga0081455, IMG submission 70207) | Tabebuia heterophylla rhizosphere microbial communities from the University of Puerto Rico - S3T2R1 | ecosystem: Host-associated > Plants > Roots > Rhizosphere ... | reverse complement strand
GTGAGCGGGAGTGGCGTGACTGGTGCCGGTCGACGGGGGCGCACAACACCGTCGAAATCGGCGGTACGAACCAGGCCGAGTCCGGGGGGCCGTTTCTCTGGAACACCCATCCGCGTACGGCCGCGTTGACCTGCGACCTCGGCGAGCAACCGGTGCAGACCTGGAGCGCGGAACACGACGGCTATAGGCGTCTAAAGGCTGCGGCCATGCATCGGCGGGCGGTCACGCTTGACTCTCCCCAGCGTCGCCTGACCATCGTTGACACCTTCGAGGCCAGGACGGAGCTGCCAATTCGGCTGTCCTGGCACCTGGGCCCCGATGTTCTGGTCGAGCTGAACGATGCGTACGCAAGCCTTTCTTGGGAGGTTGGGCCAGAGAAAAGGCAGGGAAGACTGCTGCTCCCCAGTGGCCTCGCCTGGACCTCTCATCGGGCGAGCGTTGACCCGGTGGAGGGTTGGTATTCGCCGCACTTCGGCACTCGAGTGCCTGCGACGTCATTGATAGGTCACGGCATGGCCTCGTTCTCGACACGCCTCGTTACCGAGCTGGAGTTGCCATGAGTGAGCAGCTAACCGACATGAGGTCAACCATGGCGACGCTGCGCCGCCGGGGTCGACTGCTGGCCGCCGCGGCGGCCCTGGGGCTTGCCGCAGGTGTTGCTTACGTCTTCGTAGAGCCGCCGCCACTGACGAGCACCACTCTTGTGCTGTTGCCGACGCCGGCCCTCGCAGAAAGCAGTAGCTCCGATGTTGAGACGCAGGTACGAATCGCACTCAGCGGCACGATTTTGGAACGGGCGGGCCAGACTGTAGAGCCGAAGCTGTCAGCGCGCCAGGTCGAGAAGCGAGTGAAGGTCTCTGCGCCGACCAACCAGCTGCTCCAGATCGAGGCGACCTCCACCAACGCGGCAGAGGCGCAGGCCATCTCGCAGGCATTAGCCGATTCATATGTCGGTTATGTCAGCGACACCGCGCGCGAGGTTACACAGGCCGCCTTGGCAGACCTCAGTGTGAGACGAGATGACTTGCTGCGTCAGATCAAGAACCTCCAGGCTGAGATTGCCGCCACTGCGAAGCGTCAGCGTGCAGCCACCCCAAATTCGCCGGAGGCCGGGGAAGAATCCAGGCTGCTCGCGGGCCTTCGGACCGAGCAAGCAGACCTTTCGCTGCAGCTCGACAAAGTAAAGGACAAGATCGCCACTGGTACGCCGGCCGGAGGGTCGACTGCGGGCACCTCGGTCATTCAGACGGCGACTGAGGCGCGCGGCCCCTCGACGTTGGTGCGGCTACTCGTTTGGCCAGCGTCTGGCGCGGTAGCCGCCACGATCGTCGTAGCAGTTATCTTGCTGGCGCTGGCACTCCGCGACAACCGAGTACGGCTGCGGGACGAAATCGCCGATGCAGTCGGTAGCCCGGTATTGGCAGCTGTGCAAAGCAGGCCACAGCGATCCGTTGCCAGCTGGTCAACCTTACTCGAGACGTACGAGGCAACTCCGGTCGAGTTGTGGGCATTCCGTCGCATCCTGAGGAGTCTGGCGCCTACCGATCGCAGAGATGAGTTCCGCACTGCCGGGAAATTCGACCATCCCAAGTCCCTGACTGTGGTGTCACTCTCCGGCGACGGGCGGGGGCTGGCCGTTGGACCCCAGCTCGCAGCGTTCGCCGCCTCGTTAGGCATCACAACTCGGCTGGCCACCGGAGCAGGTGACGAAAGGGCCGCCGCACTATGGGCCGCCTGCGCGGCGCAGCACGAGGCGCCACTCCGACCGTGCCTGTATCTCGGCGACCTTCCAGATGGTCAGGCAATAGAGCTGACAATCACTCTGGTGGTGGCCGACCGAAGACATCCGAACCTTCGCGAGGCACCGGCCAGCATGGTCACGATTCTTTCTGTCGCGTCGGCCGCCGCCACAGCGCAGGAGCTTGCTCGGTTGGCGGTCGCTGTGGACGACACTGGTCGCCGCATCGACGGAATCGTGGTCGCAGATCCTGATCAAACCGACCGCACCTCGGGGCGGCACACCATGGATGAGCGATCCCGCCAGGCGACCCTCCCCACGCGTCTAACCGGTATTGCCTCGTTTGACAATGCAGCCAGTGCTCGGAGCAGGAGCCGCTCATGATCCCGGCACGTTCGGACGTCCTTGATTTCGACGAGGAAGAGCAGACTTCGGGCGGACGCCAAGCTCCGACCTTAGTGAGCTTGCATTTTGTTCGCTCGGCGCTGCGACGGCGCTGGCTGGTCTGCGTCTTATCCGCAGTCTTGGGGATGATGGCGGCTGCGACCTTCCTTGTCGCCTTTCCAGTAGTGCACAATGCTAGGGCGGCGCTGCTGCTGGCACACGAGCCCGATGTCGAGCCAACGCGCGCAATGGCCACCGATGTCAGTCTGCTGAAGACTCGAACTGTAGCGAGCCGGACAATTGCGAGCCTCGGCCTGTCAATGTCACCCGACGATTTCATTGGCAGCGTGACAGCCGTGCCGGTCAGCGCGGAGCTATTGGAGCTGAAACTGACAGCTCCAAGCGACGCCGAGGCCGAGCGCCGCCTCACGGCTCTCACGTCGATCTATCTCCAGTTCCGGGCGGAGCAACTCTCAGCCCAATCGAACGCGCTTATCAATGGCATGCAGGAGCGTATCGGCAAGCTCGAGGACGAAGTTGCAAATCTTTCGAAGCGCGTCGAGGATCTGTCGACGGCTACGGGAAGCGAAAACGCGAGCAAACTGAGCGATACGATCTCGCAGCGTGCTTATGTCCAAGGTCGGATCGGTACTCTGCAGCAGTCTGTTGAGGATGCCACCCTGCGAAACAGAGCTGTAGTGTCCTCGAGCGGGGTCCTTGATCCGCCGGCCGCCGAGGTGGGTGGGGTGAAGCGTCGGATTGCGCTGGCCTTGGCGTCCGGACTCATCGGCGGGGCCGCGATCGGCTGTGGCACCGTGTTGTTCTTCGCCATCATCTCAGACCGGCTGCGTCGGCGATCTGATGTGGCAGCCGCACTCGACGTGCCGGTTCCGGTCAGCGTCGGCCGGATCTCCAGACTCCCAAAGCGGTGGCTGTGGTTCTCCTACCTGCGCAAAGTAGATGGCCGCCGTGCCGACGAGCGCCAGCGGCTGGCACGTGCGATGGAGATGGAGCTTCCCTCCCCGGGCCGCGGGGGTCGCCTTGCTGTGGCCTGCATCGACAACGCGGACGAAGTCCGCTTCGCCTTAGCCGATGCCGTGTCGGATCTCGCGGCAAACGGACACTCCGTCGCTGTCATCGATCTCACCGAGCATGGCAACCTCACAGAGGTCGCGCTATCGATGACCAGCTCGACCGGTCGGACCGTGTTGCTACGTCCGGGTGGCATACCGTCGCTGGCAAGTGGGCCCGCTGAGCTTCGCGTAGTTGGAGACGACGGCGGTAATCCTCCAGCGCTCGAGCAGTATGACATCACGCTGGTCCTGGCAGATCTCGATCCGTCGGTCGGGGCAGACTACCTCACTGCATGGACCGATCGAGTGTTCGTTGTCGTGACTGCCGGCCACTCGAGCGCCGAGAGTGTACGGACCGCTGCGGACCTGGTTCGTGCCGCTGGGCTGGAGCTGCAGTCGGCAGCCCTATTGCGCACGGAGCGCACCGACAAGTCATTCTCAGCAGGCTTTGGCTCTGATCGACCTGCGGCTGTTCAGCTCGAGGATGGGCAGGACCAACCTCTGCTTGACTTTGAGGAGCCTTCGGAGGATGAAGAACGGCTGGTCGCCGAGGCCACAAGCGATGCGGCAACAGATGCATGGCTGGACGGCGATTGGGCCGACGCAATGGATGCGGTCAGCTCGGACGACCAGCAAGAGCTGGTGGCCACAATGGGGCAGCTGGGCGCGGAGCGGTTCCCCAAGATTGATGAGTCGCATGCAGCCGACGACGAGGAGGCTGCCGCAGCCGAGCAACTGGAGATGCAGCACGACGACGACACCCAGCAGCTCGTAACACTTGAGGGTGAGGAGCCTCCTGCGGAGCAGCCGGCCGACGAAGAGGAGCCAGTGGTTATCGACCAGCAAGAAGAAGCCTTCGAGGAGCAGCGGGTCGCCGAAGAGCTACCAACGGCGGTCGAGCGACAAGACGTGGCTCCCGAGGAACAGGACGAGACCCAGCAGCTCATAGCAGTTGAGGATCAGCAGGAAGCCCCCGAAGAGCAGCCGGTCGCCGAAAAGCCGCCAGTGGTGATCGAGGCTCCCGAAGAGCAGCCGATCGCTGAAGAGCAGTTCGCAGCGAGCGAGCCGGACCAGGAAGCTCCGGAAGAGCACGATGACACCCAGCAGCTCGTAGCAATTGGCGAGCAAGAGGAAGCCTCTGAAGAGGAGCCAATCGCCGATGGGCAACTCGTAGCGACCGAACAGCAATACGAGGCTCACGAGGAGCATCCATTCACCGCGGGGCATGCGCTTCAGATAGCCGACCTAACGCGCCTGGGCGAGAGCGACCAAGCTGTCGAGCCCGACGACGTACCCGAGCCTTGGGCGTACGGAGAGGGCGTCGACGGCTGGGACCTTTACATCGTCGCGTACCCACCAACCAATGGGTACGTGTCTAGCTTCCAAGACGACGACGGATTCGACTGGAGCTGGGATTGGGACCTCGAAGATCTTGACTTCAAGGCTGATTCGACTGCTGCCGATACGGCTGAGGAGTCGGAAGACGAGTCTGCGACTCAAGCCGACACCGAAGAGGACGCCCAGAGTGAAACCGAAGACCAGGCTGGCGACAGGCCGCGCGCCTTCGCTCGGGCCCGCACTAGGACGAGGTCCCGGTCTCGGAGAAGAAACAGCCGATACAAGTAGATCTATCTACTGCAGGCCTGATACCCCAAGCGACAGAACGGCTTTGGATGCCTGAAACGCCTCGGCGTAACGGCTGCGGCATTCCATTCCGCGGATGCGCATAAGTCCAAGGAACATCTCCTCGTCCCACCAGTCGCGCGATCGCTGCGATGGGTAGTGCTTGTCCAGCAGCGAGACCTTCCGCCGGCCCAGCTCAGTAGAGACAGGGACATAGCAGTTGGCTCGCCCCAGATCACCGTCCCACTTGGGAATCTCATAGTGAAGGACTAGAGCATCACGCCAAACCGTCGGCGCCATCGTGCCCAACAGCCGATGATCTTGATGCGCGTCGTCCATTCTTGGCGCAAGGACCAGATCGGCATCGGGCACCACGGCCGCAAAAGCATGGACGGCGTCCTTCACCTCGTTCCAAAAAGCCGGGAGTCGTCCGTCCGGAAACTCATAGAACGTCGACTTCGCGTCGGGCAAGAATGCCCGGGCTGCCTCTTCCGCCTCCGCACGCCGGTCAGGCGAGCCGGTAAGGGTAAGCCAGTTGCCCTCGACACCTCCTCGTTCGGCAAGGCCGAGCAAGGTGGCACCAGCTGCAATTTCGATGTCGTCGGGGTGAGCTGCAAGGCAAACCAGCCGCAACGGCCCGGACGGCAGGCTCAGATTTCGCATTGCAGGTCGAGTCTTAGTTTGCTGCGATCAGGCTGTAGTTCCTCGCGTCCGAGTAGTCACGCCGGGGTGAGTCTGTCGGTAACTGCAAGGCACGCATGCCTGAATGTGCCGCGACTCCGTTGCCGGACTTCTCCCATAGCGCCCACGGACGGTTTCCGGTTCGATGCATTTCCTCCAAGGCAGCATGCTCTTTGTTAGTGTCCATCGGCGCCCAGAAACCATCGAAGCGCACGGCTCTGAACTTGCCCGCTTGGGCGGCGCGGATGCAAGCGTCCATGACCAGGTCTTCACCCTCGTTGAGATAGTCAAAGATCTTTTGGCGGAGGATGAAGTAGCCGCCGTTGATCCGCATGTTCATGTCCGCTACGGGCTCGATACCGGTAAGGCGGCTGTCGCCGTCGATCCGGACCACGTGGAAGGAGTCCTGGGGGGCCACGGCCAGCAGCGATCCGGCAGCGTCGGTCTCCAAAAAACTTTCGATCAGATCGTTCATTGGTGCGTCTGTCAAGCAGTCGCCGTAATTGGCGAGGAAAAGCTCGTCGTCGCCCAAATAGTCGCGTACGCGCCGCAGCCGTTCCCCAATTGGGGTATCAAATCCAGTGTCTGCGAACGTAATGCGCCAGTCACCGATATCACTTGACATCAATTCGACGGTTCGCCCGGCATTGGATAATACGAAATCATTGGAGTGAGTTTCGTGATAGTTGAGGAAATAATCCTTTATTGCATGCGCGCCATAACCGAGGCAAAGAATGAATTCATTGTGCCCAAAATGCGCGTAATACCGCATGATGTGCCACAACACTGGCCTAGTACCAATGGGCACCATTGGCTTAGGCAGCGGCGCGTCGGCGCCAGAGCGCAACCGCATGCCCAGGCCTCCGCAGAACAAGACGACCTTCATGACATCCCTCCCCCTGTCGTCGTGACGGGCTGCCGCAATCGCCGCGGCTCGGCGAACTCTCGCATGGCGGGGGCTACCGGCCTGCCGACGAGCAGGCCATCGGTACTGCCCGCATCGACTGCTCGGGCATAGACCTCCAGCGCCCCGACGGCCGCATCGACGGTCCGATCAATATCGGCGTCGGTGTGGGCGGCAGAAATCACCAAGGATTGTCCAAGCACGCCACGACGCAGCAACTCCTGAATGAAGAGAGTGCGAAATGCCTGCGACGGCTGGCCGTTGTGGTCCTTGGTCCCGAACACCAGACAGGAGGGGCGACCCAGAATGATGACGTGCTCCGACATGCCGGCCTGTTGGGCCGCCTGCTCGAGCCCACGGCGCAGCTTGCTGCCCTGGACCTCCATCTCGCCGACTACATCCCTTTCGGCGTACGTGGCGGACACCGCCAGATAGGCCGCCAGACCGGTGGTCTCGGCGCCATGGGTGTTTGACAACAAGAACACCCTCGAGGCGTCGGTATTGAGCCCGCCCAGTTCCATCAGCTCCCGCTTGCCGGCAAGCGCAGAAACCGAGAATCCGTTGCCAATTGCCTTGCCCCACGTGGACAAATCAGGCGTGACCCCATAGACCGACTGGGCGCCGTGCCGAGACCAGCGCATTCCGGTGATCATCTCGTCGAAGATCAACACCGCACCGTTCTGATCGGTCACTGATCGCAGACCTTCGAGGAAACCAGGTGCTGGTTCAGCAGTGGCGGTGGCCGCCTCTAAGATCACGGCGCCGATCTGATTCGGGTAGGCCTCGAAGAGAGCGTGCACCGAGTCCAGGTCGTTGTAGCGGAACTTGACCGTCATCGACTCGTACGGCGCCGGAATCCCGGCCTTCATCTGCGTACTGGCGATGAACCAGTCGTCCACGGAGAAGAAAGGCTGGGTTCCACAGATCGCCACAAGATCACGACCAGTCGCCGCCCGGGCGAGCTTGATCGCCGCTGAGGTGACGTCGGAGCCGTTCTTGGCGAACTTCACCATGTCGGCGCCCGGGACCTGCTCCAGGAACTTCTCAGCCGCTCGCAGTTCCCACACCGTGGGCCGCGAGAAGTTGACTCCATCGGCGGCCGCCTCGCGGACCGCAGCGACCACCGGCTCGTAGCCGTGTCCAAGTGTGATCGCGCGTAAGCCCATCCCGTATTCGATGAGCCAGTTGCCATCCAGGTCCAGGACTCGTGCCCCTCGTCCGCGGACCAGGACGGGTGTCATATCCTCCGGAAACTGGTCGGACCCACGCGCGTACGTGTGCGCCCCACCAGGAATCAATTCGTGCAGGCGTGCCTGCGCAACCACCGACTTCTCAAACATTATCCCCCTCGACATCACATCGTGGTGTCGTTCCGCGCCGCGCCCGCATTCCCCCCTGCAGGCGCCCGAATCATTATGACTGATAATCTGCCTCGGCACCGTCATTGCTCAGCATTTCGGTGAGTTTCTGACTTTCTCCTGATTCCCATAAGATTCCACGGATTTCACTATGCTGCTGGGCATGGAGATCATCGAAACGCCGATCAAAGACCTGATCATGTTCCGCCCCACGCCGCACCGTGACGAGCGCGGGTACTTCTCGCGGACGATGGATGTGAATGTGCTCGCCGATGCCGGCATCGACCCGACCAGCTTCAAGCAAGAGAACCAGTCCCGTTCTTACCAGGGCGTGGTACGCGGGCTGCACGGCAGGTCCGACGACGGCGAGGCAAAGCTGGTGCGCTGCGCCCACGGCGCAGTGCTCGACATCGCGATCGACGCCCGGCCCGGCTCGGACACCTTCGGGCAGATGATGACATTCCTGCTGGATGATCAGTTCTGCACCCAGGTCTACATCCCACGTGGGTTCCTCCACGGTTACCAGGCCCTGACGGCAGTGACCGACTTTGTCTATCGGATCGATGACTTCTACGGGCCCAACCAGGATGTCACGATCAACTACGACGATCCTGACCTTGCAGTGCCGTGGCCCGCGCCGATCACCATCGTCAGCAAGCGCGACCGGGAGAGCGGCATCAGCTGGGCCGAGTACAAGAAGCAGCTAGGCGTCGAATAGATCTCCCCTGCTCTTCTACAAGCTCAGGGCGCATAAGGACCAAGCTCAGGGTGCATAAAGCGCCCAGCCGCTCACACGTTTCCCGTCTCGGGATGGCTAACGGGTGTCATCAGCGACTCAAGATGCCTCGTTAGTCATCTTGAGACGAGCAACGTGCACTGCAACTGAGCCCGGCCGAAGGGGATTGCCCTAAGCCGACCGAAGGGGATTGCCCTAAGCCGACCGAAGGGCACATTCCCTTCGACAAGCTCCCCACACCTGAGCGCCCCTAGCCGACCGGCTCCACCTCACGCGGCATCGGGTCAACACGACCCAGCGCCCTCCGTTGCTCTCAATTGCCGGCAATGCCCTAGGCACCTCGAGATCACGAACTTCCGAAAACGACCGACCGACGCCCGGCGTGACCTCTATCCTGTGGCTACCGACGACCAGGACCAGGAGACATGACCGACACCATCACATTCGAAGCCCCGATCGACCTCTGGCGCGACCGCTGGGACGGCGGGTCGGAGGGCTATGTCGTGCTGGACCTCGGCGAGCAGCCGGCGTCGGACTTCTTCCCGAAGCCGGACGCCCCGGGCCCGGACCCGAGGTACCCGCTGCGGATGATCCTCAGCGCCAGCAGCGGCCTGATCCAGTTGGAGGACGACCCGACCACGGCGGAGGAGCCGATCGGCGTCGAGCCGGCCGCGCTCGTCCGCCAGGCCGAGTTGTGCGTCAGCGACGCCGAGGCGGCCGGCTATGTACGGGCCGGGGGGACCGTCTTCGAGTACCCCAGTCCGCACGGCGGGTCGTGGGAGAAGCCGCTGACCGCCCGCGGGATGGTCGAGGTGACCGAAGGCCGCGCGGATCTGGTGGCCGACGTGCACGGCATGATGCACAGTGCGGACCAGCGGGCCGCGTTCCTTGAGCGTCTGGGGCATCTCAACGACGACGGCGTGCTGCTGATGATGATCCACAACTCCGCGTCGATCGTGCGCAACGGCATGTGGAACGCCCTCAAGAACGGCCACTTCGCGTACTACTCGACGCCGGCCCTGGTCAAGATGGCCGACGAGATCGGCCTGGTCACCATCGGCGCCTGGCCGTACGCGCTCTACAACAACGGCACCACGATGCTGGCGTTCGCCCGCCGGGGCAGCCGGTGGGGCGACCAGCCGGCCGCGGTGACGGCCCTGGTGCAGCAGGAGCTGGACGAGGGGATCACCGACCCCGCCCGGGTCGCGTCCTTGGGCCGCGCCCTCACCGAGGGCGTCGCATCCATCCGCGGCTACCTCGACGAGACCCGGCGCCAAGGCCTGGTCGTCGGCGGCTACGGGGCCGCCTCGCGGACGGCCTCCCTGCTGTGCAGCGCCGACGTGTCGACCGACGACATGGCGGTCATCGCCGACGCGTCGGTGCCCAAGCACGGGCTGTCGATGCCCGTGAACCGCATCCCGATCGTGTCCCCGGCCGACCTGGTTGCCGCCCGGCCCGACCGGGTGCTGCTGTTCGTCCCCGACCTGCTGCCCGAGGTCCGGGCGGCGCTGCCGGAGATCGAGGCCAACGGAGGCCGCTGGGTCGTCCTCGACCCGATGCCCCGCGAGATCGAGCCGCTGGCCTGACCCGGCCCAGCCGCGTCCGCCTGCCTTGGTTGGCAGGTTGCGGCTGGTGCGAAGGGCCCCGGGATAGCCACAACCTGCCGAACAGGAAAGTTGTCCACAGATTTCGGTGGCGGTGTAGCGATCGGCCGCTGAGCTCGGACAGCGTTGCGGCCGTGACATCGAGGTTTGAACACCAGCTGCCCTTCGCCGCGTGGCCCCAGAGTGCGGCCGACCTCGCGGCTCGCGGAATGACGCGAGCCATGACCAGGAGCTCGGCCTGGCGTCGTACCACCCGCGGGTTCTTCGTGCCGGCCGCCGCACCGGACAGCACGGCCCAACGGATCATCGATGTGGTGCCCTTGATCCCGGCGACCGGCGCGCTGACTGGCTGGGCCGCCGGCTTCGTCCACGGAGTGGATCTGCTCGACGGGCTGGAGGTGGATGGCGAGTCGAGATTGCCGTTGACGATCAACCTCGGCCGCGACCTGGGTCGCGCTGAACCGGCCGGGCGTCCGCTTCATCCGTGAGTGGATGCCGGAGTGGCACCGACAGCGACTCCATGGACTGTCGGTGACCACGGCCCTCCGGACCGCCTTCGATGGGGCCCGGCACGCCCCCGATCTGGTGGAGGCCGTGGTGTTCCTCGACCAGGTCCTGGGTGGACTGGACCTCGGACTCGCTGGTCTCGAGGTCTGGCGGACCCCGCCGACCCGCTCGCGCGGCATCGACCAGTTTCGTCAGGCGGTGGAGCTTGCCGATCCGCGCAGCGCGAACGCCTGGGAGTCCCGGCTCCGCATGTTCGCCATGCTGCAAGCCGGCTTCCCGCGGCTCGAGGTGAACCGTCCCGTCTTCGACCTGGACGGGAACTTCATCGGCATCCCCGACCTGTTGGACGTGGAGGCCGGCCTGGCCTTGGAGTTCGACGGCCAGGACCATCGGAAGCGGCGCCAGCACCGGGCCGACAACATCCGGGAGGAGGTGCTGGAGCTGACCAACCTCACCGTGTGCCGGGTCGACAGTCTGGATCTGGGTCAGCCCCGGTCACTCCGGGCGAGGTTGACCGCCCGACGGGCCCAGGGCATGGCCCGCGACCGCCGACGTGACCGCTGGACTCTGGTTGAACCAGCATGGTGGCGGCGCCGGCGCGCCGCCTGATCCTCTGGTTTGGCAGGTTGCGGCTGCTCGGAGGCCGTCCGAGCACGCCACAGCCTGCCAACCAGCGAAGGACCGGCTCCGGGGTGCATCCCGCGGACGACGCCCTTACCTTCACGATGCTGCTCCTTGGCGGGCCAGGTCACCGGCGAGGCCGGCACGGGCCAGGTAGGTGTCGACCTGCTGTTCCATCGCCGTACGCGGGTCCAGTGCCCCTGACCGGACCGAACGCTCCCAGTCCACGGTGAAGGCGACGGCCTCGTCGACCCGCAGCACCGGCGACCAGCCCAGCTCGTCCCGGGCCCGGCTGGAGTCGAGCGTCAGCCGGCCGGCCTCGTGGGACCCGACGTCGTCGGTCGTCCGCCAGGACGCCCCGTCCCCCCACCGCGCGGCCACCCGGTCGGCGATCTCGCCGACGGTCAGCGCGTCGTCGGGGGACGGGCCGAAGTTCCAGCTGGTGTCGTGCCGTGCGGCGTCGAGCTGCTCGGCGAGGGTCAGGTAGCCGTTCAGCGGCTCGAGCACCAGCTGCCAGGGCCGGACCGCCTGCGGGTAGCGCAGCACGGCCGGCCGGCCCTCGGCGTACGCGGTGATGAGGTCGGGCATCAGCGCGTCCGGGGTTGCGTCGCCGCCGCCGATGACGTTGCCGGCGCGGGCCGTGGCCAGCGCGTAGCCCGCTCGTGGGAACGAAACTGCCATCGAGTGGGCCACCAGCTCGGTGCACGCCTTGCTGGCGCTGTACGGGTCGTCGCCGCCGAGCCGGTCGACCTCGCGGTAGCCCCACGACCACTCGTTGTTGCGGTACACCTTGTCGGTGGTGACCACCACGCACCGCGTCACGGCCTCCACCGAGCGGGCGACATCGAGCACGGCGACCGTGCCGTCGACGTTGCTGGAGAAGGTCTCCCGCGGGTCGACGTAGGAGGCGCGGACGATCGACTGGGCTGCCAGGTGCAGCACGACGTCGGCCCCCGACGACCGCAGCGCGGTCTCCAGCGCGGCCGTGTCCCGGATGTCGCCACGGACGTCGGACGCCAGCAGGGCGCGCACGTCGGCCCGGTGGAAGAGGAAGTGGTCCGGGGTCTCCAGCGCGTAGCCGTGCACCCGGGCCCCGAGCCGGGTCAGCAGCACGGTGAGCCAGGCCCCCTTGAAGCCCGTGTGACCGGTCACGAAGACGTCGCAATCTCGCCAGAAGTCCGCGCGCACGGGGGTCACCCTATCGAGCGCGGACCGTCCGGGTGGCGACCCTGGGAAGTACGACAAGTCCCGACGCTCCTCTCTGACTCCTCATCCGAAGGTGCTCTGCGCGGTTAGGTTCTCGGCCATGCGGCCACCTCGTCGAGCTGGTGGGCGGTCTCGGCCGACGGGTCGAGGCGCAGCGGTCCGCGTGCGACCTGGTCGAGGACGGACCGCACCCGGGCGGGAAATTCGGCCGTGGCCCGCCGGATCTGGTCGGCGATCTCCGTGCCGTCGCGCCGGGCTCGGGCGACCTGGTCCACCAGGAGGTCCGCATCGAGCTGCTCGATGTCTTGGTGGTAGTCCGCCAGGCCAATCTGCTGCATCAGGTGGTGGCACTTCCCGGCGTAGCTGATCGAGACGGTCGGCCGGGCGAGGCGGAGCGCGCAGATGATGTTGTGGAACCGCGAGCCGACCACGATCTCGGCCCGGCTCATCAGCTCGGTCAGCTCACCGAACCTCGTGCAGGCGCGCACCATCACGGTGTCCTCGCGCGTGTTCGGCCGGGCCGCCAGTACGGCCGCCCGGACGTCGTCGGCGATCGCGATGTCCACCCCGTCGCCGCCCACCAGCTCCACCCGGCATCGCGTGTCGAGGATCCGGCCGAGGGCACTGGCCAGCGTCGCGACGTACTGGCGGTGTACGCCCGCACCCTGGACCGGGTCGTCAGCGTGTCCGTAGTAGGCCATCGCGCCGACGACCACCAGCCCCGGCTCAGGCTCGGCGGAGGTCGGAGACGGATGGGTGAACGCGACATCGGGAACCACCATCGCGTCCGCCTTCGAGCCGGACTCGCGCATGGCGT